>ODAK010003418.1_pt1 | contig 16442 bp, 14 predicted proteins | sample 1539591 | NCBI WGS metagenome assembly ODAK01 (sample SAMEA3539303, study PRJEB22396) | soil metagenome | biome: tundra; feature: field; material: soil | place: USA | collected 2010-05 | depth 0.15 m
CTGCGCCCTCTGCCTCCTAAGCGGGGCACCGCCCCTGAACGCCCAGGCCGCCCAGCCTGTACCCACCCCTGTCCCCACCGTCCCCTCCCTCAGCCACGCCACCGGCGCCCCCTGGACGCGCCACGAGACCCCAGCGGGGGACCAGACCTACGGCTCCCCGAAGCTCTACGTCTCCCTCTCGATCACCGGGCGGGAGCCGTTCAAGGCGAAGTGATGTCAGCGGACCTCTCGTACAAGGAACAGCTTCTCCAAAAGATTGCCTCGAAGTCGGCCCGCGTGGGCGTCATCGGCCTCGGGTACGTCGGCCTCCCGCTCGCCCTCCTCTTCGAGGAATCGGGCTTCCCCGTCATCGGCTTCGACATCGACCCGAAGAAGCCCGAGGCGCTGCACCGCGGCGAGTCCTACATCAAGCACATTGGCCCGCACCGTGTGGCCGATGCCTTCGCCCGCGGCCGCATCCAGGCCACCACGGACTTCGACCGCCTCGCCGAGTGCGACGCCATCCTCATCTGCGTCCCCACGCCCCTCGGCAAGCACCGCGACCCCGACCTCTCCTACATCCGGAACACGGCGGACCAGATCGCCCGCCGCCTCCGTCCCGGCCAGCTGGTCGTCCTGGAGTCCACCACGTACCCCGGAACCACCCGCGAAGAGCTGAAGCCCCGCTTCGACGCACGAGGGCTGGCGGCTGGCGACGGCTACTTCCTGGCCTTCTCGCCCGAGCGCGAGGACCCGGGCAACCCGAAGTACCACACGAAGAACATCCCCAAGATCGTGGGCGGCCTCGACCCGGCCTCGCAGGAGGCCGCCTGCGCACTCTACGGCGCCGCGGTGGATTCCGTCGTCCCTGTGTCGAGCCCCGAGGTGGCCGAAAGCGCCAAGCTCCTTGAGAACATCTTCCGGTCGGTCAACATCGCCTTGGTCAACGAGCTGAAGATCGTCTTCGACCGCATGGGCATCAACGTCTGGGAGGTCATCGAGGCCGCGAAGACCAAGCCATTTGGGTACATGCCGTTCTATCCGGGCCCGGGCCTCGGTGGGCACTGCATCCCGCTGGACCCCTTCTACCTCGCGTGGAAGGCCGCCGAGCATGGCGTCTGGGCCCGCTTCATCGAGCTGGCGGGCGAGATCAACACCTCCATGCCCCACTACGTCGTCGACAAGACCGTCAAGGCCCTCAACGAGCACGGCAAGAGCGTCCGCGGCGCGACGGTGCTCGTTTTGGGCCTCTCGTACAAGGCCGATATCGACGACGACCGCGAGTCCCCCTCGTTCGAGATCATCGAGCTATTGAAGGACCTCGGGGCCAACGTCTCGTACTGCGATCCGTACATCCCGAGGGCGAGGAAGGTGCGCAAGCACGACCTCGGTCTGATGTCGGTCCCCTGCACCGCTGACGAGTTCGGCAAGTACGACGCCCTGGTCGTCTCCACGGCCCACCGGGAGTTCCGGAACCCGGCGCTCTACGCAAAGGCGAAGCTCGTCGTCGACACACGGAATGTCGTGGCGTCCTCGAACGGGAATCCGCACGTCGTGAGGGCGTAGAGTATGGCATCTGAAGCAGGCCTCGCCTCCCGGCGGTTCGGGCCGTACCCCCGGTTAGCCGGCTCTCACTGGGCTCATCGCCGCCTCCTGGGCGTTCGTCTTTGTCGCGGCGTTCTTCGCCTTGACGATCGTCCCGCTCAACCTCGCCGTTCTTCTACCTCGTTCCTCTCTCGTTCCTCCTCATGTCCGGCCGTGGGCGATGGGTCTGGCTCCGACGGGAGATGGCCGCCGGCACAACATGGGCGTTCCAAACAGGCTTATCCATCCGGACGTCGAGACCAACGACCGGCGGAGAGGCGGCGAAGATGGCGCACTCGTGACGTCCGTCTCCCGCTCGTTGAGTCTCGCAGCACCGCCACAACGCGGCATGCGCAGCTGATGACCCGCCCAGCCGTCGCCGGCACTGCCGCCGAAGTCGTCGTGCACAAGTCCTGAGCAGCAAAGATGTGTGGGATCTTCGGTTTCGTAGGTAGGCGTACCCGCGCCGAGTCAATCGACCTCGGCGTCGCCATTCAGTCGATGCACCATCGTGGTCCTGACGACAACGGGACGTATTTCGGCGTTTCGCAATTCGACCCCGACGTCGCATGCGCCTTCGCCCACACCCGCCTTTCGATCATCGACCTCAGCGCCGCCGGCCACCAGCCGCTGACGACCGCGGATGGGCGGTACACGATTGTGTACAACGGTGAGGTCTACAACTTCTTGGAGCTCCGCCGCGAACTCGAGAACGCAGGGGAGCTGTTTCGTTCGAAATGCGACACGGAGGTTATCCTTAAGGCGTATGCGCGGTGGGGGTGTGACTGCGTTAATCGTTTGCGTGGCATGTTCGCATTCGCCATATGGGACGAGGTGAACGGCACACTTTTCCTGGCTCGCGACCGTTTCGGTATCAAGCCTCTCTACTACGTCCACTCTCAGAACGGGTTGGCATTCGCGTCGGAGCTCAGATGTCTCCTCGCAACCGGCATATCCCCGCGCGAAGCTTCCCCAATAGGGTTGTTCTGCTACCTGAACGACGGCGCGGTTTATGATCCCTTGACAATCCTGAAAAGCACTTATGCACTGCTTCCCTCGCATACGCTCACGTCGACCCGAGGTGCACAACCGCTGCTGAAGCGGTACTGGACGCCTCCGGCGGTTGTTCGAGAACGAAACATTACTGAGGATATTGCCGCGGAGATTCTGCGTCCAGTCTTGCGAGATGCCGTTCGCAGACACCTCGTAGCTGATGTGCCGATTGGTGTCTTCTTGTCGGGTGGCGTCGACAGTTCCGCGCTTGTAGCGCTCGCCGCGCGCGAGATGGGCGACCACTTGCACACCTTTACGCTCACTTTCGCCGAGACCGAATATGACGAGGGCGCATTTGCATCAACGGTGGCGGGGCAGTTTCACACTAACCATCATCAGGTTCAACTCTCCGCAAGCGACGCATTGGGGCAGTTCGACAATATTATCGCCAGTCTGGATCAGCCCTCAGCTGATGGGGTCAACACATACTTCGTTGCTCAAGCGGCTCGGCACGCGGGTCTCGTGGTCGCGTTGTCTGGTCTCGGCGGGGACGAGGTGTTCGCCGGGTACCAAAACTTCCTTGCATTCGGCGCACTTCTTAAGCTAGGAGGGTTTGCGCCGGCAGGTTTAGCCGGCACGGGCCTCCTCGCGCTGGATCAGATTCGTCGCCTTCCCGTTCGGGTATCCAAGTTCGCCTCGATCCTCGGACGAGCAGATAGTCCAGCTTCTGTGTATCACGTGCTCCGTTCCGTATTCCCGGATTCCGACGTACGTCGATTTGTAAAGTCAGCTGATGACGCGACAGGCGCATGCTTTGTTCAGGCGCTCGCCCCGGCATATGCGGTAGGTGACGCTGTTAACATGTTTTCGGCGCTCGAACTCGCGAACTATATGCGGAATACGCTGCTCAGAGATTCTGATGTCATGGGGATGGCACACTCGCTCGAAATACGCGTGCCGCTGATCGACAATGACCTAACGGAAGATGTCCTCAGTTTTCCTGGTGCGCTGAAGACCGCGGCAGGAACGAGTAAGCGACTTCTCCGGAAAGCCGCGGGCATGACGGATGAGGCGCGAGTTAAGAAGGGTTTTCTGTTGCCTCTTTCTCGATGGTTTCGGAACGAATGGCGCGATAGAGTGGAGGGATTACTGAGGGATTTGGGGCGACACGAGATACTGGGCGGCGACGTCACGGCTCCCGTCTGGCATTCTTTTCTGCGAAGTGGCGAGCCAATCCTCGTCAGCAGGGTGTGGTGCTTAGCGGCGCTATCTGGCTGGAGTGCAACGAATCGAGTGGCGCTCACTTGAGTGATCGGGCGCCCAGGCGATTGATTGTTGTGGCACCGGACATGTTCGATGCGTTCGGCGGCATCGCGCGAATCGCCCGCGCTACGGCCTTGGCATTGAGCCACTTGGCTAGCGATAGATTGGGCCTTTCAGTCCACGTGTTGCATGATTCCGGCAAGCATCGCGACGCCCGCTATCTTTCGGAAGCCGACTCATACACGGCTCACCGTGGCAATCGGGTTTCGTTAGCGGGGGCCATACTGTCCGAGGTGTTGAGTCGGCCCTGCGGGTTGGTGCTATTTTGTCATGTCAACCTCTCGACGTTGTCTTTAGTGTTTCCGCGATCGCTACCGCGAATCATTGTGGCCCATGGCATCGAGGTTTGGGAGCCGCTTCCGCGCCATCGCAATGCGGCTTTGCGAAGAGCCACCAAGGTGCTCGCCGTTAGTGAGTATACGCGCGATCGTCTTATTGATGTTCAGAACATTCAATCAGAGCGCACCGCGGTCTTATACAACTGCATCGATCCGTTTCTTGGCTCACCCGTACCAGGGTTGGAGGATGCGGACAACCCGTTCTTTCTCTGCGTTTCGCGTTTGGACGCGTCCGATGTGTACAAAGGCGTCGACCTCCTAATTCGCGCATTCGGTCGGGCGGCGCCATTCATTCCTGGGTGGAGTCTAACAATAGCCGGAACTGGCTCTGACGCCGCGCGCCTTCGCGCAGTCGCGGCGCGCTCTCCTGCGCGCATCGGGTTTGTCGGCGCAGTAGCCGACGAGGAATTGCGCGATCTTTACAGCCACTGTTCGGCGTTCGTGATGCCCTCGCGAAAAGAGGGATTTGGCCTTGCCTTCTTGGAGGCAATGAGTATGGGAAAGCCGGTAATCGCGGCCGCTGCGGGCGGCGTACCTGAGGTAGTCCTCGACGGGGTGACGGGTGTCCTGCTGAGAGATAGTGACATCGACGCGTTAGCGGACTTGTTGGCGACGCTCGCCAAGGATCCGGCCTTGCGTCGTCGCCTCGGTGAGGCAGGGCGCGAGCGGTGCGTGGGGAAGTTCACGTTCGCGGAGTATGAACGGAGGCTTCAAAGCGAAGTGCGACGCGTGATATCTACGCGGTAAGGCCGGTTGTGCCGCTGGCGCGAAGCCAGCCCCCCACAGTGCTGGTGGGATAAAGCGGCGGCGGTAGTACGAGGCATACATGTTCGCACATGTGACGAATGAGAATTTCAATCTGCATCCCGCAATATAACAGGTGGCGCCACCTTGTCTATTGTTTAGAATCGATTCGGCAGCAAACGTACCACGACATAGAAGTTGTGGTCTGCGATGACGGGTCGACGGACGAGTCGCGTGTTATGATTCCGGCGTTTCTGCAAAAGACCGGTTTACGTTACATCTACCATGAGCAAACGGCCAACGTCGGGTACGATCGGAATCTGCGGTCGACCATGGAACTTGCGACTGGCGAGTACGTGTTTCTCATGGGAAATGATGACGCGTTGTTGGGTGATGATGCAATGGCGCTGCTTATTGAAGACATTAGGCGATGGCAGCGACCCGAGGTCGGGTTCGTTAACTGGTCGACTTGGGACGATCAGTCTAAGATGGTACGGCGCACATATGTTACCGGCGTACTTGGCCAGGGACCGAAGGCGGCGTTAAACACCTTTCGTTCGTTCGCCATCGTGACAGGACTGTTCTTCAAACGGAATGCGTTTCGTCGCCACAATACGGCTAAGTACGACGGCTCAATATATGTTCAAATCTACCTCGCCGCGCGCATCTTGGCCGATGGTGGTCGGTTGCTCGGAATAGACCGTAATGTTGTCTGCCTAGGCGTCCATCTTGATGGTAAGCGCGCGAATCATTACTTTGACATCCTGAAAGCGCGCTCCTGGCGCCTTGCGCCCGAATACGGTGGGTTAGACGCGATCGCACGCGTTGCAGTCGAAGCGATCGCGCCATGTGTTAGCGGAACGCGGCGCAAGGAGTACGTCTACCGCGTGTACTCCCAAATTCTTGCGTTTCCGTATCCGTACTGGTTGTTTGAGTACCGCCGGAATCGGCTTGGTCGCTATGCTGTCAACCTCGCTGTTGGGTGTTCACCGGCGTTCCTGTTGCGCGGCGTCGAGCTGACACCGCTTCAGTGGCTGAAACTGTCAGCCACCTACGCAATTTCGACTTTCGGAGGACTTCTCGTGCCCGTCCGTGTGTTGGCGCTGCTTAAAGATGTGATGCATCGTCGCTCAAAGCGGTCGATGTCGTCGGGCCTTACTAGTTCGGAGTTAGCTTGATAGTTGGAGATGTGGAGTATCGCGTGCGTCTTTATCGCAACTACCGGCCGGAGGTTCAAGGCACGATCGTATTAGCGGCGCGCGCGCCTTATTTGCGGCGGTTGGCGGCCATAGCGATGCCAGTCGAGCGGGAAGCGGTGATTGTCGATCTGGGATGCGGCGACGGTAGCCTTCTTCAGATTCTTGCGGAGCGAGGTTACGAAAATGTCAGCGGCGTGGACGCCTCGCCTTCACAAGTCGCACTAGCCCGCGACGCTGGTCTTAGCGTTCAGGAGGCCAATGTTCTGGATTGGTTACACGAGGCTCCCGACGCGTGGGCGCATGTGATCGTCGCGTTCGACGTCCTGGAGCATTTCACCAAGAGCGAGTCCTTGCAATTGCTTGATGACGCACACCGTGTCCTGAGGCCCGGCGGTACCTTGGTTGTGCACGTTCCCAACGCCTCGTCCATTTTTAGTGCGCGCGTGCGCTACGCTGACTGCACCCATGAGCAGGCATTCACCCGCGAAAGTCTGACCCAGCTGTTTCGAGCAGCGGGTTTCGCGGCAGGGAAGTGCTACGAAGACACCCCCGTCGTACATGGCTTTTGGAGTGCGTGCCGCTGGATCCTCTGGAAGTGTGCTCGCGGTCTCCTCCGATTCTACTGGGCGATCGAAACCGGCGATAGCGGAAGCGAAGCGATCTTCTCGCAGAACCTCCTAGCGGTGACTCGTCGAAACGAGAGGGCGGAGAATGTTTGAAGCGTGGTCGCCAGCGCGAATTCGGTGGTCTTTAAGGAAGGCTGCTCTTCCGATTCCCAACGCCGGTCTCGTGTTGGACGTGGGCTCTGGCAGCAGCCCGCATCCCGCGGCTGACGTTCTGTTGGAGAAATATGTCGATTCTCTGCATCGATACGATCGACTCGTCGCCGATAGGCCGACCGTGATCGCGGATGCGTGCGCCATGCCGTTTGCCGACAAGGCGTTTGCGTTCGTTATCGCTTTTCACGTCCTTGAGCACGTACGAGAGCCAGAGCGGTTTCTTGACGAGCTGCAGCGTATCTCACACGGGGGTTACATCGAAACACCGAGCGCGATTTTTGAACGGCTCGTTCCGTACGACGTTCACGTTCTGGAAATACTTAACGTGCGGGGGACGCTCTGGATCAAGAAAAAGCCTTCGGCGAGGCCGGACAATCTTCTAAACGAAGCGGATCTGGTGTCCTCGTCCGCTCAATGGCGAAAGCTATTCTATGGCAGACCAGAGCTGTTCCACACGAGGCTTGTCTGGGAAACTGACATTAAGTACTGGGTCATTAATCCGACCGAGGACTGTCATTGGGCCACTGATCCCGAGACTGGTGCCGCCCAAGCGGATATTGCACATGTAGCGCGCATCACGAGTGCTCGATCAGCTGGGCTCGCTCTATTACGGAAGTACTACCGCATAACGCGACGCTCCAACGTCAATCTCGACGAGTTATTGGTTTGTCCTAAATGTCACTCGCGGTTGACCGTTGATGAGATGCAATACTTGTGTCGCAAGTGTGAGAGGACGTACCAGCGGAGCCCGCTTCCTGACTTCACGGCGCCGTCGCGGATCGCACGCGCACCGCCGAAGTCGGGCCTTTGAGTATGGCGAGGATATTACTGGTTGGGGCTGGAGCGCTGGGATCCATAGAGAACTCGTACAAGCGAGCCCTTTCGCGCCTCGGCGCCAGGGTGGACCTTTTCGACGTGGAGAAGTACCGGATCGGCCGATTGGGAGGCAATGCGCTCCGCCGCGTGATCGTAAAGTCCTTAGCGTCAATGTCACGAATGCGGGTCGCGCATGCGTTCGGAGAATACGCGAAAGCAAGAGGGCATGAATACGACGTCGTCGTCGTATTTAAGGGGATGGACTTTTCCCCGGATATTCTAAGGCGTGCGCGGGCGCGGTGCCCTAATGCACTCTGGTGCAATATTAATCCGGATGATCCATTCAACATTCGTTCTCCAGGCTCATCGAATGAGGATGTCGTCGCTGCGATTCCCATTTTCGATCTGTACTGCATCTGGTCGGAAAGTCTTGTTGGCCGGCTCCGTTCTGCCGGATCGCCGCGCGCGGAGTATCTTCCTTTCGCATACGATGCTGAGGCACATCGGCCGCCGCGCGAGCCAGCTGTGCGGCGGCACGACGTCTGCTTCGTTGGTGGATGGGATCCGGCCAGGGAAGGGTTCCTTGCCGCTATTGGAGAGCGAGATATAGTCGTTGTTGGCCGGGGCTGGGATCGTGTGGCTCGCGGCTCGCCGCTGCGAAAGAAGATCGTGGCGGCGAATATTTACGGGCAGGAGTTGGCTAGCGTGATATCGGGCGCCCGTTTGTCAATAAATATCCTCCGGCCACAGAATCGTGGGTCTCATAACATGAGGACATTCGAAATTCCGGCTATTGGTGGCCTTATGGTCACAACTAGATCTTGCGAGCAAGAAAGGTTTTTTCCGGAGGGCATTGCCTCGCTGATGTTTAGCAGTCCAGAGGAATTGTGCTCGTGTGTCAGAGGTGCACTGAATCGCAGCGATGTCGACTTGCAGGATCTTCGAAGTGCGGGCCTTGCGCGTGCCGAGGGGCAAAGCTACGACGACCGCGCGGCGGCTCTTCTCCGTATGGTCAGGCGGCGGTGAGTGCGGGTACTTCTGTGGCGCAATTGGTCGCCAATGTACGCGTACCCGGCCGTGTTCAGCGTGTTGAACAGTCAAACACTCGGCGGTACATGTACGCAATTGCTTTGGCACGCACGCAACCTCATTGCACTTGGTGCAGAGGTCCAGGTGTTGGGTGCGTCGAGCGTTGATGTCACCGAGTTCGGCGTCGAGTTTGTGGGAACGGCGGATCGCAACGAACAGATGGAAGCCATTCGGCGGCGGCGCGTGCGGACGCCCGACGTCGTTCTTCTCGAAGGCGCCGTAGCCGCCGCGGAGTTGTTTCGACGCTCGTTTCCTAGCGCCACGATTATCCATATCGGGCAAAATATCGATCGGTACAGCGCAAAGAGCGCGTTTCGCGCGCGGGGAAACATCGACATATACGGCTTCGTCAGCCCCGGGCATTTGGCTGACTTCTGCGTTCGTGTACCGGCCCTCCGTCATAAGTTTGCTCTTGTAAGAAATGCAATTCCGTGGGAGTGGATGTACAACGATATCACGCCATCTTCCGCTCAAGATAAGATCGCGTGGGTTGGATACTGGGGCAAAGAGGGATTGCGAGATTGGGCTGTGACGATGTCGAGGATTCTCAGGGAGTTTCCCTCGTATCAGTGGGTTCTCTACGGTCCTCGTCACAACACCGGTGACGCGAGTTTGCCCGCGCACATATTGCGCGGGCTATCGTTCGCCGCAAATCAGGTGCGTGTGGATAGTCTACCGCTATCGCAGTTGATACTCGCGCTTACGAAGGCGAGGGTGGTGCTCGTGAGTCTCGGCAATGAGACCGCGTGTGTGTCGGCGCTCGACGCACACGCCGCCGGCCGCCCGGTGATATCCGGAAACGACATAGTGTTTAAGTTCGTGAACCCGGAGGGAACGGGCGTGCGAGTGTGGAGCGCGCGCCAACGATATGCGGCCGTGAAGTCGTTCATTACAAACACGGAGTTGGCCGACGTGGTGGGCGCAAACGGCCGATCTTTTGTGCGAGAAGAGTTCTCGGAAGCGGCTCAGCGCCGCGACATTCGCCAACTGTTGAACCGCGTAGGCACACCGGCTCTTCCTTGTTACGCGCCACCCTCAGACACGACGACTGCGGGTCGACGCCTGCTTGCGAAACTCCAGCGACGCCTTTGCATAGATATGTCGTTGGGACGAGGCGGCGGGTGACCACACTCATCGGACGCGTTCAACGCGTCCTTCGATCCATCGAGAAAGAGCGCATTGCGCGGCTCAGCAGCGACAGCGCGTGGTCACTTAGCGGGAGCGTCATAGGCGTCGGCGCCGGCTTCGTGGTGGTGAAGATCACTACGAGCTTGGTCAGAACCACCGCCTATGGCGATGCAGCGCTGGCTCTCGGGGTGGTTGCATTGCTAAACGCTGTCGTCACCGGACCTCTTCTGGTGTTCCATAATCGCCTTTATTTTGAGCACAGGGCGAACGCGGCGCAGGCGGCTGGGTATGCTCGATATTTCAGGAAGGTGTTGTTCTGCGGCTCTGTCGTTGCTGTGATTGCGTATAGCCTCGTAGCAGCTGGCGCGGAGATACTAACTGGTCGCGCCTACGCAACTGTTATTGGCCCAACCGTGCTACTGTTGTTCGCTCAACCGTCTTTGAGCATGCTCGCTAACTATCTCGAGGCGGAGCGGCGACAGCGCAGCCTTGCGATTCTGAACGTGAGTCAGAAAGCACTTGTCCCCGCGTGGCTTTTTCTTTTGCTGTACGCCGGCGCAGCGCAGTCCGCTGCGGTAATCCTGGCGCAGGTGTGCTCCGTCGTGTTATTGCTGGCCGTTTATCGCCGTGTGTACCCCAGAGCGCCTGCCGCGAATTCCACGGCCATCGATGCACCGGGGATTGTTCAGACGCTTCGGGCATCGTTTTGGTCTGTGGCCGGCGGATATATTCTAATGTGGGTGATGACCACGGTGGATCGCTACTTCATCGAGGCGCTCCGCTCTACCTCCGAGGTCGGCGTTTACGCAATGAACTATGGGGTGTGGTCGATGCCGTTCCTGTTACTGAATGGTTGGCTGGAGGTCGTGACCAGGCCACTTCTCTATTCGCGAGCAGCTCGCCAAGACGGTCGTGGAGTAGCGGGCGTGGTGGTTGCGCGGCTACTGGTGTCCGTCACCAGCGCGGCGGTGGGCGCAGTACTCTTGATTCTGCTAAGCGACTCGATTGGCCAACTGCTTTTGGGTACGAAATATTGGGTCGGGCGACTGCTCGTGACAACATTGGCGGTAGCGCACGTGTTCTTCGTCGGTGGCTACGCGGTCACGGCGTACTTCCTAGCGATTAAGCAGACAACTCCGATCTTTACCGCCAGCTTGTTGGGGGCCGTCACCAACGTCACCCTCAACATGGTTCTGATTCGCAGGCTTGGGATCGAGGGAGCGGCGCTCGCTACACTGGGTGCTTATGTAATCTGGTTTGTAGCGCTGGGCGTCTTCGCGATGCGATACTTCGGGACAAACGTGAAGTGGCCGCTTCGGACGGCGTCGACTTCGGTACCATAAGCATGATCGCACAGCAAATCAAGGATGCTTACTATGGCGTCGCGTTACTGGCCTCGAAGCTGCTGCGGCCCCTGTATGCAGTCCATTACCGCGCTCGTCGGCGTGACGTAACACGTGTACATATTGGTTGCGGCGCTAACTACATAAGTGGGTTCATCAATATCGATGGCAACGTGTATCGGCGTGTGGACTATGTTCTCGACATACGTGCGGGTCTTCCGTTTCCAGATGCTTCAATCGAGTTTATATATTCATGCCATATGCTTGAACATATTTATATAAACGATGCTATCGCGGCGTTGGGCGAGTGGCGTCGTGTTCTCCGCGCCGGGGGATACATTCGACTCGCAGTGCCGGACTTCGCATACGCGCTACGTATCCTCGCCGGCGAAGTAGAGTCCAAGTTTCCCAGGGCGTTTCGCTCGTGGGAGGCCCAAGCGGCGAATTTTATTTTCTGCGACGGTCAACACAAATTTGTCTACTCGAAAAGCATCATTGATGAAATATCTGCGGCCGTCGGCTTCGCGCGCGTCGAGTGGGCAGGCGTGACTGACAAGAATCTGCCGCTTCTTGACGAGCCCGTTGGCTCGGTCGTCGTCAACATCTTTAAGTAAGGTGGTATGAACTATAAGCTCCGGACGCAAGCAGCCCGAGTGTTGAACCTGGTACGACGCCGGGTTGTTCGGCAGCGTGTAGACGTCGAAGAAATCCTGCGGAGCAGCGAGGCCCAGAGCGTCTGCGAACGCTTCAATCGACTTTATTACGAATCAGGTGTAGCCGGCGAGCTGTCATGGCGTGGGGTGCCGCTGTTGAAGAATCCGTGTGACCTCTGGGTGATGGCGGAACTCATTCAGAAGCTACGGCCAGCCGTCATCGTCGAGACGGGCACGCATCATGGGGGATCGGCGTTGTTCCTTGCGGATATCACGAAACTGCTGGGGCTGCACACCGCCGTCGTGACGGTGGATTTTAACCCAAAATGGACGTGTGACCCGCACGAGCACGGCATCGAGTCAGTCGTGGGGTTCAGCACAGACCCGTGGGTTGTACAGCGCGTTCAAGTGGCCGTGAACGCCGCTCGCGAGCGCGCCGATGGCGGCGTCATGGTGACACTCGACTCAGACCACGCGGAAGAAAACGTCCTATCCGAGCTACGACTCTACAGTCCGCTGGTAACACGTAGTTCGTATATCGTCGTTGAGGATACGAATATCAACGGACACCCGGTGTCACCGGACTTTGGGCCGGGTCCGTACGAAGCGGTCGAGAAGTTCTTGGGAAGTGATTCGAAGTTTCAGCGGGACATAACGTGTGAGCGACATCTACTCACATTCAATCCGGGCGGCTGGTTGTTACGGGTTACATGACATCGTTCTCACCGCCGGCGTCATTCGGTGCAGAGGAGCCGCGCCTTAAGGTTCTCTTCGTGACTCCATCGTTCTTTCCGGCCGTTACATATGGAGGCCCGACCGAGTCAACTTATCGACTTGCACGAGAGATTGCGACGAAGGCGACCGTAGAGGTGTTGACTACCGACGCCAACGGCCCGCAGCGACTGTCGGTTGGCCGCTGTGTTAAATGGTCCGAGCAATTGACGGTGCATTACTGTCGGCGCGTCGCCGGCCAGAGCGTTTCGATCTCTCTACTCTGGCATCTTCCGCAGCTAGTTCTCGCAGCCGACGTTGTTCACCTGACGGCGGTGTACTCATTTCCAACCCTCCCTACGCTTGTGTTCGCTGCATTGTTTTGTAAGCCGATGGTATGGTCGCCTCGCGGAGGATTTCTTCGCTGGTCCGGTACCCGTAAGCCTACGACGAAAAGAATATGGGATGTGATTTGCGCACTAGTCGCGCCAGGGAATGTAGTATTTCATGTCACCAGTCACGCGGAGGAGGATTCCGTTAAACGGCGGTTCGGCGGGTGTCGCATAATTGTCTTGCCTAACGGCGTCGAGGTGCCATCAGCCGAAGTCCGAGGAATCAATCGGTCGTCGCATTTCCGCGTGTTGTTCTTGGGCCGGCTCGATCCGATCAAGGGAATCGACGCCTTGATTCGGGGCTGTGGGCTGGCACGGCCGCAGGAGCCGTTCACGGCGGTGCGGTTGACAATCGCGGGTGAAGGATCTGCCGCATACACGAAGGAACTAGAGCGGATCGCTACCGCGACAGGAGTTCAGGCGCAGGTCGCATTCGTCGGGCGCGCGGATACGGCCAGGAAGAGGGAACTGTTTGCGGAAACAGACGTGTTCGTGTTGCCGTCGTACTCTGAGAACTTCGGTATGGTCGTCGCTGAAGCGTTGGCGCATGGTGTACCCGTTATAGCAAGCACGGGCACTCCGTGGAGTGAGGTGCAAGCGAAACATTGTGGGATGTACGTGGACAACTCGCCGGCGGCGCTTGCAGAGGCGTTGGAGCAGATGATGGTGATGCCACGAGCGGCAATGGGTGAGCGCGGCCGGGAATGGATGGAGGCCGCGTTTCGCTGGTCGACGATAGCCGATGATCTTAACGCGACTTATACGGAGTTAGCTGCCAGCAATGCAAGTAATCGTCGACCTTAGCGTCATCGTCCTTACACTGAATGAGGAGCGTAATATCGGAGCTTGCCTTGCGAGCGTCAGAGACTTAGCGACCCAGCTGTTCGTCGTTGATTCCGGCAGTACGGACCGCACGGTTGAGATAGCGAGGTCTCTCGGGTGCATCGTGGAATGTCACACCTTCGAATCGCACGCGAAACAGTGGAAGTGGGCGCTAACCAATTTACCTCTCACAACGCCGTGGGTGTTGGCTATCGATGCCGATCAGATCGTCACCGAGACACTGCGCGCGTCGATTATCTCCCTGTTGCACTCGGATCGCGGCGGGAATATCGCGGGTGTATACATTGCGCGGAGGCAAGTCTTTCGCGGCAAGTGGATCCGCTTTGGTGGCTACTATCCAAAGACGCTTTTAAAGTTGTTCAGGCGTGAGTTCGTCATTATCGATGAATCGGATCTCGTCGATCACCATTTTGACGTCAACGGACGGACGACGATTATCGCAGGCGATCTCGTTGAGGCGAACCAGAACGAAAACGAGATCTTTGCATGGATTGCTAAGCACAACGCCTACGCCGTGCGTCAAGCACGCGAGGAGGTCGAGCGTGGTGCGGTTGTCGAGGGGCGATGGCTCGGCGCTTCTAATGAGCGTACCCGCCGTGTGAAGTCAATGTGGCGCCACATGCCGCTGTATGTCAGGCCTGTATTGTATTTTGGATATCGTTATATTTTAAGACGTGGCTTTTTGGACGGCAAGCAGGGCTTCGTGTTCCATGTTCTGCAAGCATTCTGGTACAGGTTGCTCGTCGATATCAATATCGACGAGTTGAAGGGAGGTTCTGGTTCGCTACGGGTTCCAGCGGAGCGGACGCACGGCACGTGTGGCAATGACACTTCCTAGTCCCACCTCAGCGCTATCGGTACTCGCGGGGATTGTGCTCGGGTGGGCGGGCATCCTTCTTCTCGTCGTCGCATCGGGAGCGGTCGCTTCGGTAACGAGCCTATTCGTGGGGCTGTGGTTCGCCTTCCCGATCGGAATCCTTGTGCACCGAGGGCATTTTGGGAGGAGCGAGTTCGATGTTCCTAGCCCTGGGGCTATGATCGTGATCGCGTGGGTGTTTGGTGTTGCGCCGTCGCTGACCGCAGTGACCGGCGACGTAGTTGCTCGCGCGTATTTCAGCAATCGAGCCGTTCAACTGGGCTTGGCCGTCGCAGTGTTATTCCTCATCTTATTCGCCTTTGCTGCGGGGTCCTGGCAGGGTTACGCTGGGGACGGACGGGGCTCGCGGGTGGGACCAGTGTTTCAAGCGAGAGCAATCGTACTGTTGACGGCGCTTTGGCTGTTCGCCGGCGTTGTGGCGTTTCAGAGCGACTATTTCTCTAACTGGACCGCGAGGAATACGGTCAGCGATAGCAATATAGCGTTCGCGCTTTCAACGGTCTATCGCGCACTAGTAGTGGTAATGCCATCGCTCGGAGCGTTGCTGGTTGACTCAGACCTGAGATATATCCGAATCAACTCTCGTCTGCTGGTGTTGACCGGGTTCGTTGCGGTGTTCGCGTTATCTTCGCGGCGTGCATGGCTCTTCTCGCTATTGCTGATTCTTGTAATCACACGAGTTCGTGTACGGCGCATCAAGGCGGGCTGGGTGCTGGCCGCGATCCTAGCGTCGGTAGTCGCGTTCGGGCCGCTGACGGTCGCTTACAGAACGCTCCTCGGCGAGGAAACTGGAACATCGGTTGGTGAAGCGGTGAAATCGGCTGTGGTGGGATATGCAACTGATCCTGCGTTCCGTGAGCAGACCGATTTCGCCATGGCGGAGAACATCAGAGGACGGTGGAATATGGCGGACGTGTATTTTGGCGTCTGCGAGTATACGTTGAATCATGGACCGAACTTGTCCCCATCGCCGCTGGCAAGCGTTGTCAGAAGTGTTCCAAGTGCTGTATGGCCGGCGAAGAACGCCATCGCAGCGACATTTGATTTCAAGACGCAGCTACTCAGCACGGGGGCGTTTCCGCCGTACGATTTGTCGATTCCGCCGATTGCCGAGGCCATATTCCAAGCGGGGTTCTTCGCGGCGGGGTTTTGTGGCGTCCTGTATGGATTCCTGGTCCGTGGTTTGAATATGTACGCTGAGAGGGCATTTGCGCGCCTCGACGGCGCCATGCTCTGGACGGGGCTTTTCGTCGGTTCTGCGTTCTTCGACGCCGGCATCGGTGGTGTCGTCGATTTTAGCCGTGAGCCGATGTTCATTGCTGCGGCTTTATTTGTGCTGAGCCACGTTTATAAGCCGCTCACTGCTGAGGCGCCGGTGCAGCGGCCGGCGACGCAGGCATCCTGGCGGTAGGTCCGAGGGTGGCTAGCTGCTGAGCCTCCCCCCTTTTGGTGGACATCCCAGCAGGCGCTAGAATGCGCCAGGAGTCACCGATGGGAAGAGCAGCATCAAGGAAGAGGCGATCATTCACGAAGGAATTCAAGGCGGAGGTCGTGCAGCTATGTCGCGCTGGCGACCGATCGACCAGCCGGGTGGCGAAGGATCTGGACCTGACGGACACGGCCGTTCGCGAGTGGGTGCGGCAGGCCGGGA
>ODAK010003419.1_pt1 | contig 16439 bp, 13 predicted proteins | sample 1539591 | NCBI WGS metagenome assembly ODAK01 (sample SAMEA3539303, study PRJEB22396) | soil metagenome | biome: tundra; feature: field; material: soil | place: USA | collected 2010-05 | depth 0.15 m
CGTTTTCGCAATAAGCGCTGATGGCTAGAAGCCAAAAGCCAAAAGCCAGAAGCCAAAAGCTAGAAGCTTAAAGCTAGAAGCTGAAAGCTGAAAGCTGAAAGCTAGTAGCTAGAAGCTGCCTCGTCACTCCCGCCGCAACGCCTCCACCGGGTCCAACTTCGCCGCCTTGCTGGCTGGATAAAGCCCGGCGGCCACGCCGCTCAGCACCAGCGATCCCAGGGCCAGAGCGGCCGACCAGGGCACCAGCCGCGGCGGATCCCAGCCCGGCATCTTGCCCGTCAGTGCCTGTTGCAGCAGCCACATAAATCCGCCGGACACCACAATCCCAATGATCCCGCTTACGCCGGTCAGCAACAGGCCCTCCCAGAAGAACTGCGCCAGGATGCTCCGTTTCGTGGCCCCGAGCGCTTTGCGGAGGCCAATCTCCGGTGTCCGTTCGGTAACCGAAACCAGCATGATGTTAATGATGCCCACCGCGCCCAGCGCCAGTGTGACCACGCCCACGCCGCCAAGGAAGATATCCATGGCCGAAAAGATGGCCCCGATCATCTTCTCTTCCTTGATGGTGTCAAATTCGTCGAAGGCGTCAACGAGCGAGGGGTCGAAGTTGTGCCGTTGCGCGATGAGGCGATGCACCGCGGCCACAGCGGCCACGGCATTGCCCTTGGTGGTGGGCTGGTACTGGATGGAGGTCAGCGCGTCGTGGGGGATGTTCTCGCCCTTCAGCGCAAAAAGTTGCACCATCGTGGTCACGGGGACATAGACCTTCCGGTCGTCGAAGTCGTTGTTTCGGCCGATTCTTTGCACCTGCCCCACAACCGTAAACGCAATGCCGTTGATGGTAATTCGCTCGCCCAGCGACGGGCGGCCAGGAAAGAGGAGGGCGGCGGCCTTGTCTCCCAACACCACCACGCGGCGGGCATCGACCGTGTCGGAGTCGTCGAGAAAGCGCCCCGGTCCCATGGGGATGAAGCGAACCTCCGTGTAGTTGGGCAAAACTCCCATCACATTGGCGGAAGTATTGCTCCACTGGCTCACTTCATAAAGATCCGACCGCCGTAGCTCGACGGTAACGGCCCGCAACTCCGGAAGCTTGCGCATGGCCTCCGAGTCTGCCAGGGTCAACTTGTAGGGGCGCATTCCGGTGTGCTGGTTGGCAAGCGCCGGAATGGTGGCGTTGAACATCATAACCAGGTCGTTGCCCAGTGTGGACAACTGCCGGTGCTGCCCGCTGCGGAAACCCTCTCCAAGCCCCACCAGAACCAGCAAAGAGCCGACTCCCCACGCAATTCCGAACATGGTCAGGAAGCTGCGCAGCTTGTTGGCCAGAATGGCGCGGAAGACCTGTCCGAGAGTATCCGAGAACGTCTGCATGATCGTAATTCCCCGAGGGAGGGCGCTTGAATGGAAGATACGCTTGCCTGGCCTCCAAGGTTCCCCGCCGCTGCAAGTGGATGCATAATAGGTCGGCGGGTGGCCCAGGTCTGACAATCTATAATGGGGTGAACCCCTCGGTTGAGACAGTCAGTGAATGACACACTTGCCGTTCGCTGAAATTTTGTACTCAAACAGGCGGGTGGCCCAGGTATAACCAACTATGTCGGATCAGTCAACACTACATATAGAGTCTACTGTACTAAGGCAGCTACCCCACCCGGCCAATATAGACTCCCCACTCGGCCCTTGGGTTCACGCGATTCTGGTAACTCCGGCGATCTTCTTCGAATACGGCCTCCCTTGTCGAATCAGGCGGCTGACTGCCGCATTCTAACTGTGACGGCCCGATCGCGCCGTTCCGCGCCGAGTTGTTCGCCGGCTGAAAACCGCGCCATCGCACCAATTGCGAAGAACATCGTTCACTTTGGTGATCCCGTGAGAACACCAGAAATGTGACAGCCATCACAGTCAAGAGGAAGGCAGAGGAGTATCGTCCGGGTGCTCGGCAGCCAGCTAGCAGAGCGCCGGGGGAGCCAAGGAGGTACGATGTTCCTCAGCGTTCGCTTCTCGACGACATCTCTTCTTATAGTTTTCTCCAGCCTGGCGACAGCCCAGGTCCTCACAAAAACTAACTCGGGCTTCAATACTCCAGAGGCAATTCAGGTGATCGCTCACGCCAACGGCAGCGTGCCATTTGGGGATCTCAGCAGCTTGTCCGCGCAGGATGTGAACGGCGACGGCAAGATGGACCTTTTAGTTACCGGCCCCGATCCCACTATTACCGGCCCCGATCCCACAATCATCACGCAGGTACTGACCACCACACTGCTGCGCAACACGGGTAATCAGACCTTTCAGCAGGTTGTCGGGAACAACAGCGGCTATTGCTTGCCTTCTCCCGCGAATTCCCCGCTACCAGACACGGCTCCGCCGTTCTGCATGGTGGCGGACCTGAACGGGGATGGGTTGCCGGACAAGATTTTTGCGGGCGAGTACCCCAACCCCTCGAATCCTTCCGAAGTCGATTATCCGTACGTCAAGGTTCAATTTGCCACGGGGCCGGCTTCGTTCGCGCCGCCCATCAAGTACGTACTTGGAGGGCGCGGAGCTTTCATCATTTCCCTCGCGGTTGGCGACTTCAATGGCGATGGACGAACCGACATCGCAGCGCTTCGCATGGCGCAGAAGGGGGAGCCGCCTAATGGATACGGCCCGGTCCCGCTGGAAGGATATGTTTTTGTGCTGTATGGCAACGCACAAGGCAACTTCACCCTCTCGCACAGCTATGCCACGGGAATCTTCAACGTCGTTGGCGTGCCTAACGACTATGTGGATTTTTATCCCGATATGCATCTGGCATCGCTGGATCTGAATGGCGACGGCAAATCGGATCTCATGGTTTACGGACAAGGGTTGGGAGGAGGGTATCAGAGCGGGTTCAGCATTCTTCTTGGCGGCTCGACGGGACTTACCCGCTCAGGGGGATCGGGTAGTAATTACTCGATCACAAAGCTATTCGCGGCGGACCTGAACAAGGATGGTTTTGGTGACGTGGTTGTCCAGGATTCCCAGGAGGGGTTGCATGTGCTCTCCGGAGGCGGACGCGGCAGTCAATATTTTGGATATTTCGCGCGAGATCAGGTGCTTCAGTTAAATGAGTATGGGGCGGAAGTCCTGAACATCCTGGCGGGGGATTTCAACCGCGACGGCCGCCCCGACCTGGCGATCGCCACCATGTGGAGCATCAACATCTTGCTGCAAAGGGCGGATGGGAGCTTTGGGCCTCCGCGCCAGTATCCAGCCACTGGAAACTTCCTCGTGATGGGCGACTTCAACGGAGACGGCAAACTCGACCTTGCATCGGGCGGCAATCCGCTGTCCATTCTCTACGGCGATGGCTTTGGTTCCTTTACCGCCCCTGTGGTGACGACGAATTACTTCCCCGGCGCATTTTTGAGCGACGTATCCCTTATGACATTTTACCGGAGCAACGGATCCGTTGTGACAACCGACATCAATCACGATGGCAAGCCAGACATTGTGACCTCAGCGGTATCCTGCGATCCAAACGGTTGCACAAATTTCATGAACGTCTTTTTTGGTTCGGGCAAAGGATGGTTCGAGCCAGCGAAGAACTACCCCGTGCCCAGCGGAGCCTCGGCTATTGCGGTTGGAGACGTGAACGGGGATGGGATCAATGACCTCGTCACCGTCGATGCATGGGGCGGGAACGGGACCGCTCCCGGCCCCGATACCGGGGTCCTGCTTGGAAAGCCGGATGGAACCTTTGCAGCGGGAAAGAGCTACAAGCTGGGACTGTTCGGAGTAAACATTTTTTTGCGGGACGTGAATAACGATGGAAAGCTCGATGTCGTCACGGAGGCGGGCGTGGCGCTCGGCAAGGGCGACGGCACCTTTGAACCGGCCATCCGGCTTCCCTACTCGCCCGACATGGGAGGTTGCAGCACCTGCCAGACGATTGCGGTGGGCGACTTCAATGGCGATGGCAAGCTCGACGTACTCTATTCAGAACAACAAAATATGCACGTCCTATTGGGCGACGGCACGGGACATTTTACTGAAAAGGTAAATCTTTCGTGCGGCACAGCGTGCGGGTATTCCCCGGCGTTGGCGGTTGGAGACCTGAACCGAGACGGCAAGCTCGATTTCGTTTCCGGGATCAGTTCCGATCCTGAGGGCGGCATCGTGACCTACCTGGGCAAAGGGGATGGTACGTTCCAGAAGCTCGAAGCTTATTCGAATGCTCCTTCCGGTTGGAACACTTATGGATCCTGGGCTTCGGAGGTAACGATACGGGATTTGAACGGTGATGGCATACCCGACCTTGCAGTACAGTCGAGTGGCTTGTTGGTGTTCCTGGGAAGAGGGGGGGGACGATTCACATCTCCGTTATATTTCGCGGCCCCTTCGACCGGATTCGGGAATACTACATTCGCGACGGCGGATTTCAATCTGGATGGGACACCGGATTTTGCGTTCCCGACATACAACGGCATTGCTCGCCTACTCAACACGGGTTACGCGACATGGCCCAAAGTGTCATCTTTGCCGCCGCCAACGCCTTTCCGAACTTCAAGCCCGTAGCGAAAAGGGGTAAAGAGAGAGTTCTCGCGGGAAAGCTGAACGTCCGATGTCCGAAGGGTGGGATACCTCAGAGTTCGACCCCCTGCTCACTACCCTACCTATTTGCAGATAATTACGCTAACCTGGCGCACACTATCGATAGAGTGTCCAAGATGACCAACACACCCCTGGGAGGAACTCATTTTGGCCGAAGCCATCTCAGCCCCGGCGACCTCATCGGCGCCAAAAGAATAAAGTTTCGCGAAATTTCCACTTTTTCAAGCTCGCTATGGCTTATAAGTTAAATTGAATGAATAACTTGTAAATTCTACATACTAACTGATCAGTAAACAAACCCGCCAGATTTGGTCAGTTTTAAGCCAAAAACCCAAAAACGCCACTTTGTACGCTAATTCCAGCGTCAATACGCATAAAACCCGCGGCCCGATTTGCGGCCCAACCAGCCGGCGTCAACCATGCGGACCAACAGCGGGCAGGGGCTGTACTTGGGGTCGCCGAACCCCTCCTGAAGCACCCGCATGATGTCCACACATACATCCAGGCCGATGAGATCGGCCAGCGTCAGCGGCCCCATCGGATGCGCCATGCCCAGCTTGAAAACCTGGTCCACGGCTTCCGCCGTGGCCACGCCCTCCATCACGGCGAATGCCGCCTCGTTGATGAGCGGCATGAGCACCCGGTTGGAGACGAATCCCGGCGCATCGTTGACCTCAATCGGCGTCTTGCCTAGTTTGAGGGCCAATTCACGCACCGCCGCCACGGAAGCGTCACTTGTAGCCAATCCGCGAACGACCTCCACCAGCGCCATCACCGGCACCGGGTTAAAGAAGTGCATGCCGACAACTAGCCCCGGGCGGCCAGTTTGCGCGGCCAGCCTGGTTATGGAAATGGACGAGGTATTTGTGGCCAGAATGGCGCTCTCGGGCATGACGCGGTCGAGTGCTCGGAAGAGTTCCGCCTTGAGTTCGAAGCGCTCGGAGGCGGCTTCAATGACGAATTGGGGCGGAAACTCCCCGCCGCTTAACGACTCGCAGTCGAGGGTAGTGGTGATGCGGGCGAGTGCCGGCTCAATTTCTGTGGGCGGCAATTTGCCCTTGGCAGCCTCGCGCTCGAGATTAGTGCGAATCTGCGCCAAGGCGCGATCGAGAAAACGCTGCTCGACATCGCAAAGCGCAACAGCGAATCCTGCACGCGCGAAAACGTGGGCAATCCCGGAGCCCATGGTTCCGGCGCCAATCACTCCAACCGCACTGATTTCTGACATCTGGGGCTCTCCGCAAATTTCAAAAACCGGCGGTGAGAAGTCTAATCTCCGCCCCGGTCGGCGGGGACAATATTCAGCGGCTCGTTGAGAGTGAAGAGCAAGGTTGTTCCGCTTTCGAGCGTAGCCTGCGGATGGTTGACCAGCAAGTGTACGGTTACAATGCCGGCTCCGATGAGGCCGCCGGTCAATGCGCCGATGGGGCCGCCCAGAACCGCACCTGTGACGGCGCCGCCGCCCACCACGCCGCCATATTCAATGCCGTCTTTTTTGAGGCGCGAACTCGGCCGGACAGTGCCCTCGCCGCCGATGCGCGCTTTTGAGCCCGGAGCGCCGGTTAATTCCGCATCGAGGCGGAAATGCCTGCCGTCGGCGAGGACCAACATTTCCGGCAGCAGGCGCATGGTTCCAAAGCCGCCTGTATGGCCGGTGGATACGTCAACCACCTTGCCGTCGATCTCCGCTCCGGCTGGAATCAGGACTTCGCCGCCTTGCACAACGTCGGAAGCGACGCGGCTGCGGAATTGCTCCCCGCGCTCGCTATAGGAGGTTGAAAGCTGGTGCATGAGTTTGACGCGGATGGTAATGCCCGCCGCGATCTCTCCTGGATGGAGATGGCGTGGATGGACGATGTCGCCGTCCGGATCGTCGGCGTAGCCACGGGTGGAGAGAGCCGGGCTGTCAGATCTGGACGCTGGCCGCGCTGCTCGCACAATGCCTTCATCGCTGCCCAGGTTTGGATAGTTCACCGAGGGATCGACCGAACTGGGCCGCGGCTCCGATTGCGTGCGCGCAGGAGCCGGGGCGGTGTATTGGGGATTGAGCGGCTTTCCGGCGGGCGGTTTCGGAGTTGCGGTTTCCGTAGTGGTGATTTCTTCATCCGCGGGAGGATTCGCAGTTCCCTGGTAGGGGCTGGACTGGCTCGACTCCTGCGCTGCCACAGCAGCGCCGGCAACGGCAAACAACACGCACATTAGAAAAGGCCGGTTCATTCAGGACTCCTTTTTTCGGGGCGGGGATCTGTTGTGGGCAGGGGACGCCTATAACTATTTTAGACCCTGCCGCCTACGTAAAGTTGCTTAAAGTCGCTCCCCAGGCGGCTGGACTGCCAGCCCACCCAGCATAAGCCTAACCTTCGCCGGTAATGGGCGTTAAGCGCCGTCGTCTGACTCGTGCCTTCGGCGGCACGAATCAACCTGGGCACCCCGGCGCCGGTTGCGACAATTTAGTCCCCGTGTGACCAGCGCCACACGGTCCGTATAACCCCAGTTTGCTAGAATCCGTAGGGTACATCAACGCTTTTTTTTGCGTTTTCAACAGGGCGCTCGTCCTTGGTGGCGAGTTTTGGGTGGTGTTTCTTCCACCTGTCGCCACTTGAAAACGCGGTAGCACTGGACGGAGAGGAGATTTAAAACGTGCAAGGGCTTCTGCAAACAATTCAGAGTGCTGCCGGAGATGCTCTTGCCGTAGATCGCCGTCCCCGACTGCCCAAACTTAATGACCGGCTGCTGCACCGCATCATGAGGAGCGATATGACTGAGATTGTTGCCATCCGTGCGCGCGAGGTTCTGGATTCGCGTGGCAATCCTACCGTGGAAGCTGACGTAATCCTGGAAAGCGGCGCGTTAGGCCGCGCCATCGTGCCTTCGGGCGCATCCACCGGCGAACATGAAGCCGTTGAACTGCGCGACGGCGACAAGAGCCACTATATGGGCAAAGGCGTGCTACAGGCCGTTGCCAATGTTGAAACCGTGATCGCGCCGGAACTGGAAGGCATGGACGCTTCCAATCAAAGACTTCTCGACCAGACCATGATCGATCTGGATGGCACGGCGAACAAGGGCAAACTGGGCGCGAACGCGATTCTCGCAGTCTCAATGGCGGCCAGCCGCGCCGTGGCACAGACGCTGGAAATTCCGCTCTACCGCTATCTGGGCGGCATCAACTCCTCGATATTGCCGACGCCCATGCTGAACGTGCTGAACGGCGGAGCCCATGCCGACAATAACGTTGATTTTCAGGAATTCATGATCATGCCTGTTGGCGCCGAGCGCTTCTCCGATGCGCTGCGCTGGGCCGCGGAGACCTTCCATACCCTGCGGGGCGTGCTGAAGAAGAAGGGCTACAACACATCGGTAGGCGACGAAGGCGGATTTGCTCCTTCGCTGAAGTCCAACACGGAAGCGATCGAATCAATTCTCGAAGCCATCGAGTTGGCCGGTTACAAGCCCGGCGAGCAGATCGCCATCGCACTCGATCCGGCCGCCAGCGAGTTCTACAACAAGGAAACCGGCAAGTATGTTTTCAAGAAGAGCGACAAGCGCGAGTTGTCGAGCGAGGAGATGGTCGCGTTTTGGGATAACTGGAGCAGGCAGTATCCGATTGTCTCCCTGGAAGACGGCCTGGCCGAGGACGACTGGGCAGGCTGGAAGCTGATGACCGACAAGATGGGCAGCCGCATTCAGTTGGTAGGCGACGATCTATTCGTAACCAACACCAAGCGGCTGCAGCGCGGCATTGAAGAGGGCGTGGCCAACTCGATCCTCATCAAGGTAAACCAGATTGGCACCGTAACCGAAACCCTGGAAGCTATCGACCTGGGCCGGCGCTACGGGTACACCTCGGTGATCTCGCACCGTTCAGGTGAGAGCGAGGACACGTTCATCGCCGACCTGGCTGTGGCCACCGGCGTGGGGCAGATCAAGACGGGCTCGGCGAGCCGCACCGACCGTATCGCGAAGTACAACCAGTTGCTGCGCATTGAAGAAGAACTCGGCTCGGGCGCAGTCTACCTTGGGCTGGAAAGCTTGAACTACAACGACTAAGTGGTGGGTGTCATTCTGAGAGAAGGAAGGGTCCAAATTTCGATTTTGAAGCCTGGACCAACGCCTGGGTTTTGTAACAGGGCACGACTTTAGTCGTGCTAATAAGGTCCAATGAAATCTTTGGGCTTTAGCCCCTGCGGGATGCCCGATCGAGATCTTGAGAGGCTGACACAATAACTCCGCGCGAACGCATTCTGGCTACCCTCGACCGCCAACCGGTGGATCGCCTGCCTGTCGATCTCTGGTGCGCGCCTGAGATCGGCGCACTTTTGCGACGGCATTGCGGGGTGGCGGACGATCTTGCCATGTATCGCGCTCTGGGCCTGGACAAGATCGTTTGGGTGTTTTTGGACTATAAGACACAGGCTGGGGAACGCGTGGGAGCCCAGTCCGGCGCTGGCGCCGAAGACGGCGGCAGCCGCACCATGTGGGGCGTGCCGCTCAAGGACATAGAGGCAGGCTTAGCCCATTATGCCGAGTTTGCCTCTGCGCCGCTGGCCGGATACAACACTCCGGAGTCGCTTGACGATTACCCGTGGTGGCCCAGCGTCGAAGGCTTCGATTATGACGGCGCGGCGGCGAAGGCTCAGCTTGCAGCGCGGGAGTTTGCCGTCATCGGCCCCTGGGTTTCGTTTTTCGAGATTTACTGCCAGTTGCGTGGCTTGGAACAATCGCTGATGGATCTGGTAGAGGCGCCGGAGTTAGTGGACGCGATTCTCGACCGCGTGGAACACATTCAGTCTGAAATGATGCGCCGCTTCTTTGCCCAGGCGGGAAGGTCGCTCGATATGGTTTTTATCAGCGACGATATTGCCGGACAAACATCGCTGCTGATGTCGCCGAATCTTTGGAAGCGTCATTTGGAGCCGCGGCTACGGCGCTGGTGCGAACTGATTCATGGCTACGATTTGCGGGTCTTTTACCACACCGACGGCGCCGCACGACGATTGCTGGGGCCGATTCTTGACTGCGGCGTGGACGTGCTCAACCCCATTCAACACGCCTGTCCGGGAATGGATTTGCAGGAACTCAAACGGGAGTTCGGCTCTCGCGTTATCTTTCACGGGGGCGTGGATAATCAGTCTGTACTGCCACACGGCTCGCCCGATGAAGTGAGACGCGAAACTCGCCATTGCCTTGAGACATTGGGTGCAGGCCGCGAAGGATTCATTTGCTGTTCTTGTCACAATGTGCAGGCCGGTACGCCGCTCGATAACATTCTGGCCATGATCGAAACCGTTCAGTCCTCAACGACCCAGTGACGCCTGACGATGCCGCATTCGCCTGATTGAAATAACTCACCATAACTCGCGCGGGCCGATTGCCCGAAATTCATACCTAAGGAATCTCCAGTGCCCCTATTCAAGCGTCCTCTCGTTCTTACCATCCTCGACGGATGGGGCTATCGCGCCGATACTTCAAACAATGCCATTGCACTGGCCCGCAAGCCGACTTATGACAAGTTACTGCGCGAGTATCCCAACACCCTGATCCAGGCTTCGGACCACTTTGTTGGCCTGCCGGATGGGCAGATGGGCAACAGCGAAGTGGGCCACCTGAACATCGGCGCCGGGCGCATTGTGCAGATGGATATTACTCGCATCGACGCTGCCATCGCCTCGGGCGAGTTCGTGAAGAATCCCGCCATAGTCAAGGCAATGAAGCAGGCGCGCGAAGACGGACGGCAACTGCATCTCATGGGGCTCTGCTCTGACGGCGGCGTTCACTCGCAACTGGAGCACGTTTACGCGCTGCTGCGTACCGCACGTGAATATGGCCTGCATCGGGTCTTCGTTCATTGCTTCATGGATGGGCGCGACACGCCGCCCTGCTCCGGCGCGGAATATATCGCGCAACTGGAACAGAAGATGCGCGAGTATGGTGTGGGCAAGATTGCTTCAGTGCATGGGCGGTACTATGCCATGGACCGCGACAAACGGTGGGAGCGCGAGCGCAAGGCATTCGACGCCATGGTCCCGGGCAAGGCGGAGGGCGGCGCGTACGCGAACCCTGTGGCACGCATGACTGAGTGCTATAATAACGGCGTCACCGACGAGTTCATTATTCCGTTCGTGGTTGTGGATGGCGCGGGCAAGCCTGTCGCGCAGATTCGCGACGAAGATGTTTGCATCAACTTCAACTTCCGTGCCGACCGCGCCCGCGAAATTACGCGAGTGCTGACGCGCGAAAGCGGACTGGCTAAGGGCGGGCGCGATCTGGATGGCTGGGAACTGCTGGACCAGACAATTCCCCGCTCCGAGATTCCGAAGGGCCTCTATTACCTTTGCATGACGCAATACGACAAGCTATACGAGCTACCGCTGATCATGCCGCCGGAGTCTCTGGATAACATTCTGGCCAATGTCCTTGCCCTGCACCAGTTACGCAACCTGCGCGTGGCCGAGACGGAAAAGTTCGCCCATGTAACTTACTTTTTCAACGGCGGCATTGAGACGCCATTTCCCGGAGAGGATCGCGTTCTGATTCCCTCGCTCAAGGTGGCGACCTACGATTTGGCTCCGGAGATGAAGGCCGAAGCCATTGGCGACGCGATTGTGAAAGCGATCAACGACACCGCATTCGATCTCATCGTGGCTAACTTCGCGAACGCCGACATGGTGGGCCACTCCGGCAAGCTGGAGCCTACCATCAAAGCTATCGAGGCGGTGGACGCGCAGTTAGGCCGCATCTATAAAGCCATCAAGGAAAAGAACGGAAGTTGGCTTATTACCGCCGACCACGGCAACGCTGAGCAGATGGTGGACTTAGTCACCGGCGCTCCGCACACCGCACACACCACGAACCCGGTGCCCATGATTTACGTGGCCGAGGACGGCCCGCGGTATCGGCTGCGCCCGGATGGCTCACTACGCGATATCTCACCGACTTTGCTGAGTCTTCTGAAGTTAGGCGAGCCAAAACAAATGACGGGCGGGGATTTGCGCGTGCCGCTGGTGGGCTGAGGAGTAAGAAGCAACACGGTAGCTAGTCTAGTGTCCTGTCTGAGAAGTTCTCTTCATTCACGCTGTCATCCTACCGCGGGCGCAAGGCTTTGATCGCGGCCGGCAAGCGCTCTTCGATGAGCCTGGCTCGCTCCGCCGCGATGCCGCCCAGGTACGACGGCGCAGGCGTGGCCATGAGAACAAGGGCCAGTGCTATGACCGAGAAACAAAGCCCGGCGATCCCAGCCGAGACGAGCATGTGATATGTGTCGGAGATATCCAGACCGAAAATGTTGAAGGCAACATGCTCGAGTGGCTTGATGTGCTTGAGAACCGACAGCGCGAAGAGGAAGAAGAAGACCGAAAGCGAAGTCAGGACAGCAAGCGTCACGTCCAGGCTGCGGTGGAAATTTTGCCGGGCGCGACAGCGGGGACACTCGGCAAAATGACTCTCGTAGTCTTTGCGCATCTCCGGGTAAATCCCGGAAATGTCATAGCGCCAGCTCGCCAGGATGGCGCCAACTACTCTATCTGTACAACTCGTATTTGCCATATTGAATAGACTCACTTTGCAAGGTTGCGGTTGGCCGCTGTGGGCTTCTGCGGTTCACGTGACAACGGAAGGCCGAAAATGTAAAAAGCCCCACGGGCCATCTTGCCCTCCGTGGTGCCTCTCTCTGCTTGCCTGACCAAGGCGTCGAGTGCCTCGGCGTTTTTCCCTTGTCCAAATACCCGATACAGAGTGATACCCGTCTCTTACCATTGTAATTGAATTGACTTAAAGATAAATACTCGAAAGTGGCTCATTTTGTACAGCCAGGAGCAACCGATTGGCCAACAGGCTGGCTCGTCCGTTGAGCGCGCGCTCGGCCGAAACTCGCGCCAGTTCAGGAAGATTATTGTTTTCAGATAGATGTGCCAGGATCACGTAAGCAGCCTGGCCGTCGTATTCCTTCTCAAGGAACCCCGCCGCCGCTTCGTTGGAGAGGTGGCCGACCCGGGAAAGCACCCGCTGCTTGACCGACCAGGGGTAGGGGCCGTCGCGCAGCATTTCGAGATCGTGGTTCGATTCAAGCAGCAGCAGGTCCAATCCCTTCAGCTGCGCTTTTACGTTTGGCGGGATATATCCCAGGTCGGTGGCAACCGCCATTCGCACGCCTTCCGCTTTGAAAACAAAGCCGACCGGGTCGGCAGCGTCATGCGGGATGGTAAAGGGGCTGACGGCAATATCGCCGATATGGAAAGCCTGGCCGGCCTGGAAATACTCGACGGACGGAAGCCAAGTTGGGTCCTTGGCAGGGGCGGCGGTCTCCGCGGCCTGTGCGATTTCGGTCGGCGCGCACTCACTTTCAGCCTGAAGCTCGGATTCATCGGGGTCCGTTTCTTCAACGGCCGGCACGGGTTCCGCCTGGCGCTCGGCCGCCTGCTGCCGGCACCGCTCCAGCCATTGGGCATAGGTCATTTGGCGTCGCGGCGTCAGCCAGCGCATCCAGGCGCGGTGGGTGCCCTCGGTAAAATACACAGGAATGCCGAGTTTTCGCGCGGTAACCGAAACGCCGCTCACGTGGTCAGAGTGTTCGTGGGTTACGACGATGGCGTTCAGGGTCTCGGGTTCCTCCCCGGCCAGCTTCATGCGGCGAAAAAGTTCGCGGCAGCTTAAACCGCAGTCCACCAGAATGCGGGTGCCTCCGCCTGAGATAACTGTGCAGTTGCCCCTGGACCCTGACGAGAGCACGGTGAATCGCACCATGCTGTGAGGATACCGCGAATGGAGGTAAAAAACTCCCGTTCGTGGCCGGTGGGGACTTATGCTGGCAACAAGGCCGGCAAAACGGCGCCGGAAGCCAGGTCGAACGGCACCTTTCACGGAGACGCGACCATGTCGATTTGCAGATACCGCAATTGCCGGGCTTTTTTGATGAGCGCAATGGCACTGGTGCTCGCAGGCGGAAGCGCTTGTCCGGCCAAGGCAGCGGACAAGCCCAAACCCGCCGCGACCACAGGCTGGGATCGCCAGGCTGCCGCGCGTTACCTGGACAACCGCGAAGTGTGGTGGCAGGGTTGGGATCGCGCGCAAAAGGACCACGGAACGCTCTGCATCTCCTGCCACACGCAGGCTCCGTACGCGCTGGCGCGGCCGGCACTGCGTGGTGCGCTTGGGGAGAAGGCCCCGTCGGCGTCGGAAGTGGTGCTGCGGGCAAGCGTCGAGAAACGGGTGCGTGGCTGGGACCGGATGCTTCCTTTCTACAGCGATGAGAAGTATGGAACCGGGAAGGAAATTGAATCGCGCGCCGCCGAGTCTGTGTTGAACGCTGTTATCTTGACCAGCTACGACGCGCGGCGAGGTAAGCTGGGCGAGACGGGGCGCATGGCTCTCGATCATGCCTGGGCGCTGCAGTTGCAGACCGGCCCGGATGCCGGCGCATGGACCTGGCAGAACTTCGACTACACGCCGTGGGAATCGAAAGAATCGCAATACCACTGGGCGGCGCTGATGGCCGTGACTGTGGGCAACGCGCCGGATCACTATCGGGATGAAGCGAAAGTTGCGGCGAATCTGGCCGCGCTGCGTGGGTATCTTCGCAGCCACTACGAGGCACAGCCGCTGCTGAACAAGGTGGTTGCACTTTGGGCCTCGACGCGGATGCCTGGTTTGATAACCGCCGCGGATCGCTCCAGACTGGTGGCCGAACTTGGCCGGCTGCAGCGCACGGATGGCGGCTGGAGCCTGGCCGACTTAGGCACTTGGGTACGGCGCGACAATTCGCCGCTTGAGACCCGCCCGGACGGCTACGCTACCGGGCTTGTGGTGCTGGTGCTGGAAGAGAATCGCGTGGAGGAAGCAGCCGTGAAGAGCGGAATCGAGTGGCTGAAGGCGAACCAGGACAAGAGCACCGGGGCGTGGCCTGCCTGGTCGCTCAACAAGAACCGCGATGTCAAGTCGGATGTGGGCAAATTCATGAGCGACGCCGCTACGAGTTATGCGGTGCTGGCACTGGAGGCGCGGCGGTAATTGAGTTGACCCAGGCTCATTGAATCTTACGGCACCGGGTCGCGGCTCTCCGCGCCCGAGTCTATCAGCACCGGAATCCCGTCCACGATGGGGTAGATTCGGTTGCAAGCGGTGCAGGCTAACCGGTCTTCTTCCAGACGCAACGCGCCAAGGCAGGCCGCACAGGCCAGTCGATCAACCACGGATGAGTCGAATACGAGGGATTTTCGGGCCGGAGAATGCATTTGAAGACGCCTGCTAGTGAACCGTACCGGGCGCATTTGCCGGTTCGACGCCGGGTGCGTGCTTGGCCGGCGAGTCGGCGGCGTTGCGCTGGGGACGGCTGGCAAACTCGCGTTCGATTTGAGCGTTTGTTCCGGCTTTTGCAAACTCGTAGGCCACACGAATGCCGTTGAAGATGGCGCGGTCGTTCGAGGAGCCGTGACCGATGATGCACACTCCGCGCACACCGAGCAGTTGCGCACCGCCGTATTCCCGGTAATCGAGCCGGCGGCGGAACTCGTTGAAGGCTTGACGAGAGAGGAGCGCTCCCACTTTGGCGGTGACGGTGCGGGTGAGCGACTCGCGCAGCACGTCGCGGACAAAGCGGCCGACGCCCTCACTGGTTTTGAGCGCCACGTTGCCCACAAAACCATCGCAGACAATTACGTCCGCCTGACCGCTGAAGATGTCTCGGCCCTCTACGTTGCCGATGAAGTTTATTGGCAATGCCTTGAGAAGCGGGAATGCTTCACGGGTAAGGTCGTTGCCCTTGGACTCTTCCTCGCCGATGGAGAGCAAGCCGACGCGCGGTTCGGCGATTTTGAGCACGCTGCGGGCATACATCTCGCCCATGACGGCAAACTGTTCCAGGTTGTGGGGTTTGCAGTCTACATTTGCGCCCACATCCAGCAGCACGCACGCGTTGCCGGTAGAGCTGGGCATTGGAGTCGCGAGGGCCGGGCGGTCGACGCCGGGCAGCGCACCTAACACCATCTTGGCTGTGGCCATGGCCGCGCCGGTGTTGCCGGCGGTGACAAAGCCAGCCGCCTGGCCTTCGCGGACCATCTTGAGCCCTACGCGCATGGAGCTGTCACGCTTGGTGCGGACGGCGTGGGCGGCCTTCTCCTCCATGCCGATGCGTTCCGAGGCATGGTGGATGACGATGGGAAGGTCTTCATTCTCGAGGTGTTCGTCCAGAAGGTCGCGCAGTTCCGCCTCGGGGCCAATCAGGTGGACCCGCACGGGGAGAGCACGGCAGGCGAGGATCGCCCCGCGAATCTCCGGCTCTGGAGCTTTGTCGGTGCCTACAGCGTCAAGCGCAATGTCGATGAGCATCAGTCGCTCAGTTTACTTGGCAGCTTCTTTGACGTCCAGAACGGCGCGGCCCTTGTAGGCTCCGCACTTGGCGCAGGCGTGATGAGGCAGTTTCTTCTCGTGGCAGTTGGGGCACTCTGAGACGCCAACGGCGGTGAGGAAATCATGGGAGCGACGGAGCGCGGTGCGGCGCGTTGAGTGGCGCCTTTTCGGATTGGGCATGGTGCAATTCCTTTCGTGTCTTCGTCCGTCCCGGCCAACTTCAAGCCGCACAGGGCCTTGGCTGCCTTCCGGCTCGGTTGAAGCACCCTGAATCTCGGGGTTTAGTCTCTCAGGACTTGATCCGGCCGCGGAGGCCAGCCAGCGCTTCCCAACGGGGGTCGCTCGGACCCTCTTCGCAGGAACACGCTTTGCTGTTGCGATTTTCACCGCAGCGCGGGCAAAGTCCCTTGCAGTCAGGCTTGCACAGCGTCCTGACCGGCAGGGACAAAAGCACCTGCTCGCGCAGCACATCTTCAAGCAACAGACTGTCTCCTTGATAATAACCGATTTCCGTTTCC
>ODAK010003420.1_pt1 | contig 16438 bp, 18 predicted proteins | sample 1539591 | NCBI WGS metagenome assembly ODAK01 (sample SAMEA3539303, study PRJEB22396) | soil metagenome | biome: tundra; feature: field; material: soil | place: USA | collected 2010-05 | depth 0.15 m
CGACTGCAAGCGCCGCAAGCAGCTCGCCTGCACTGCCGGTCGTGGCGTTCCTTGGTGACGACTTCACCGGCGGTGCCGGAGCGACCTCCAACGCCGTGCGGTGGACCTCGCTGGTCGCCGCGGATCTTGGCTGGACGGAGAAGAACTTCGGCTTCGGGGGGACCGGCTACTCGACGGGCGGAACATTGGCTGGCGGAGCGCCGTACACGGCGCGGATCGCCGCGCTCGCCGCGATAGCACCGTCGATCGTGATCGTCGCTGGTGGACGTTTCGACATCGAAAGTCCTAACGGTCCGACGAAGATCAAAGCCGGCGTCACTGCCACGTTCACGGCGTTGCGCGCCGCACTCCCGAACGCGACGATCATCGCGGAGAGCCCACTGTGGCCGTTGACAAAGACACCCGCCACGCTGGCGCTGGTAGCGACCGACGTCAAGGCAGCCGTCGCTGCGGTGCACGGTCGTTATCTCGACATCGGCCAACCGCTGTTCGGGTTGGCTGCCGACGTCGGGCTGCACTCACTTCCCAACGACGCGGGCTATGCGGTGCTGGCCAAAGCGTTCGAGACGGCGTACCGAAGCTAGTCAGACGCGGTCAAGCCGCGAGCGACTAGCCACCGCCCGGTAACACGCGCTTCACGGCTCGCGTGACGCGGCGCCGCGTCATCTCAGCCTTCCAGCGCAGCGGGTTCGCGCGCCACGAGTGTGGTGCACGCCGAATGCGTCGGGCCCGTCCGCAGTGACCGGCGCATGGAATTAGCTTCGCGGCGCCAGCCACATATCGTCGGCTTGCGCAGCAGGCAGTAACCGGTCATGAAGCCCGGCCTAGTCCGGTCCTCGATCTGCGAGATCGTGCTGTCGACCAACGGACGCAGTCAGCGTATATCGACAACTCCTAGACGCGCTGCTTCCGTCGGAATCTGGTGCGGCGGTTCCGCGGCGAGTCTGATCGCCTCGTCTTCGTTCTGGGAGCATTGATGTATGAGCTTTGAGGTGTTGTTCGTGTGTACCGGCAATATTTGCCGGTCTCCGGCTGCCGAGCGGCTGTTCCGTGCGGGGTTGCGGACCGGCGCGCTCCTAACGGTGACCAGCGCCGGCACCAGTGGGCTGACCGGGTACCCCATCGACGGGCGGACGGCCCGAGCATTGCAGGAGCTCGGCATCGATACCGATGGGCATCGAGCTCGCCGCGTGGAACGGCAGATGTTGCGAGCCTCCGACCTGGTGCTGACCGCGGCCATCGAACACCGCGCCGCGGTCCTTAGGGCCGAGCCGTCGTTGTTGTCGAGGGCGTTCACGCTGCGCGAGTTCGGCCGTCTTTCGGCCGAGTCGAATGAGGCTCGGCCGTCAGCTGCTCCTACCGATGCCGAGCTTCGCACCCGTGTCGCAGCCATCGCCCGTCAGCGCGGTCTGGCCGGCCCCGCTGGCCCAGCCGAGAACGATATCGCCGATCCCTACGGTGCGCCGTTGGAGATTGCGCGCGCGACTGTCGCCCAGATTTTACAGGAAGTGGACGTCGCACTCGCCGGCCTCGGTCTCCGCCAAGAGCATGGGCCCCGAGTTCGCCCACTTACGAAGAGGGGGTGAAGCTCGACGTGCACTACGTGCCCATTGAACGCAACGGCAAACGACCGTTACGATCGCCGCGCGGTGCCCGGCCCTCCTCCCCCGTAGGGTCGGGCACCGCTCCAACTTCTGACAACGGACCACAAGTCAGCATGGTCTGAACTAGGTCACCTGCGCCGGCGGGCTGTCTTGGGACCCGCCGTCCCGAGCGAGCACAGTGCCGCCCAACTCTGCCTCCTGCGCGACCTTGAGCAGATCACCGGGACATAAGGGCAACATCTCGCTAACGGGTTTGCATAGCTTCAGATTTCAAATTCAGGCACTGAGAATCGTCGAGAAATAGACGAAAATCGTGCGATGAAGTGGTGCAAGCGCGGCAGATACGACTAATCGAGCAGGGCTTGCATTGCTCCAAATTTTCAACAAGTTGTGCGGGTGTTCAGCGATCTCGGCCTGAGATGGTCTCGCCGGTCGACGCTGGCGTTCGTCGCTTTCGCGGCCATTGTTATCGCATTCACCGCATTAGCACTGAGTTGGAATGGTCTCAGCGCGTTCAGGAATTCGGCCACTGCCGAGCCCGGCGTCGGGCCCTACCTGATTGGGATTCCCGGCACCGCGAAGCCAACACCAACGCCGCAGCCGGGCCAGCACGCAGGCGGCGTGACGTCGACGACGCCCGTCCCAACTCCGATGCCAACTTTGAGTCCGCACCCGAAGGCGACGCACACCCCCAAGGCGACGCACAAAGTGAAGACGAAGCACGCGCCGAAGCCGAAGGCGACGCACACCCCCAAGCCGAAGGCGACGCACACACCCAAGGCGAAGCACCTTCGCATACGCACGCCGAAGGTCACACGCACACCGAAGCGGAAGCCGCAGTACCCGCCGGCCCCGCCGCCGGGCGCCGTCCACGGCGTGCTCGCAGGGGCTGCAGGCCAAAACTACGTCGCTCGCTAAAGGTCGAGGGTCTGCCCTACGAGCCCTTGTCTTCTATCCAGCTGTGGAACCACATCCGGTCGACCCAGCCACCAACGAATGGGACCGTTCGGGCACTGAGGATTGGCCAGAAATAGAAGAACATGATGGCGACGATGAGTACGTAGGAGCCGCCGACGATCGTGCCCGATCGTCGTCGTCGTATCGACGCCGCCGCAGGGCCCATCATGTAGCCGATGGTGACGGCGATCGCTATGGACAGGAACGGCAGTAGCGGCAGTGCGTAGAAGAAGAACATCGTGCGCTTGAACTGGTGCAACCACGGCAGGTACGAACAAAGGAACGGCAGCAGTAGCGCGCCGCCACGCCAGTCGCGCTTGGCGACCAGGTAGACCATGAAGCACATGACCGGGATCGACACCCACCAAATCGCTGGAGTGCCGAGGTCGTAGATCATGCGCGCACAGCCGAGACCGCCGGTGTGGCAGCCGGCCACCGGCGGGTGTGGATAGTTGGCGAAGTACAGCACCGGCCGTGCGTCGAACAACCACCCCCAGGCGTTCTCGCGGTAGGAGTGATACGAGCTGAGCGTCTCGTGGAACTTCAACGCCTCCGCGTGGTAGTGCCAGAGGCTTCTTAACGATGCTGGGATGAAGCCGAAGTCGGTGCCTCTGTCTTTCGCCCACTCGCGGTCGTACGCGTACTTCGGACCGTTGAGGAACCAGCCGGTCCACGACGCCGTATAGACCACCACCGGGACCGCGGCCATCCAGCTGACGGTCGGCACGACGTCCCGCATCAGTGTTGCCTCGAAAGGATGATGGACGCCGATCGCTCGACGCGCACCCATCGTCCAGAAGAACGCGAGGAGCCCGAACGACGGGATCAGGTAGACGCCGTCCCACTTCGTGGCACACGCGCAACCAACGCTGACACCGCAGGCAAGCAGCCACCACCGCATGCCGGTGTGCGGACCGAACTTGCTCGTCTTGCGGCCGGTGTCTTGGACGCGGTCGGCGAGCCGGCCGCGCACCTGATCTCGATCAAGAACCAGACAGGCGAAGCCCACCACCGTCCAAAACATCAAGAAGATGTCGAGCATCGCGACCCGGCTCTGCACGTACTCCAGACCGTCAAGGCTGAACACCAGGCCGGCGACGCAGCCGAGCAGCGTCGACCTCGTCATGCGTCGTGCCGTACGAGCGACGATCAGGACGGCGAGGGTGCCGACGATCGCGGACATGAAACGCCAGCCGAAGGTGCTCGTGAAGTTGGGGTCCCGCACGATCCATTCGCCGAGCGCGATCATCCACTTGCCCAGCGGCGGGTGCACCACGTAGCCCGGACCGTTGTTGGTGGTGTTCAGTTCGACGCCGTGGTGGAACAGGCTCCACGCGTCGTGGGTGTAATAGACCTCGTCGAACACGCACGCCTTGGGACCGTTAGCCGCGTTGCACAGCGTTGCGAGGTCTTTGCCGCTACCGCCCGGGACCGAGAGCCGGTTGAACCGGAGATACCCGGCGAGCAGTGTGATCGCGAGTGGCCCGAGCCAGCCCCACAGGCGGCTGCCCGGGAAGGGTGGGACGAGTCTTTGTCTTAGGGCCTCGCTTGGTGGGAGCGCCCGGGTCGGGGGGAGCTCGACGGAGGTGGCGGCCACCTCGACATCGTATTGGCCGCGGTTTGCGTCGGGCCGCGGCTCCCCGTCGTCCCGTCTGTTAGTTGCCTGACGGAGTGGGTTGGATCGGGTGCCCGTAGGCGACGAGGCTGACCGGTAGCGAGCCCTTCGGACGCCGGTCGGGGTGCGCCGTGCGATCGCGGTAGCGGGTCAGCAGGTCGTTGATTTCCTCGCCGAGCTTCTCGAGTTCGTCGGGGAGCAGGTAGCTGAGGGTGGTGCTCGAGAACCACGACCGCTGCCAATCGCGCGGGTAGCCGCCACGCTCGTTCATCCACCGACAGAACCGGTCGAACGCGCGCTCGTTGCCGAGCTGACTGAGGGTTGTGGCCGCGTGAGACAGCTCGATGTCGTCGGGGTTCTCGTCGTAGGACGTGCCCATCGAGACGAGGCGCCACGGCCGGCGTCGGCCCACACCGCCATCGGCTTCTTCGACGTAGCCGTACTTCGCAAGAGTCTGCAGGTGCCACGACATGTTGCCCGGGCTGTCGGCGAGCAACTCTGCCGCCTGGGTCGCAGTGAGTGGACCTTCTCTTAGCAGGGCCTCGAGCAACGCAATGCGCAGCGGGTGGGCGAGCGCTCGGATCACCCGTGGGTCGGTGAGCTTCCGGGGCTCTTCCTTGCGGACGACAGCTTTGCCTGTTGTCTTCTGGTTTGGCTTCCTTGCGGCTGGCTTCGCTTGCTTCGTGTCCGGCGCCGCTGTGGCCCGCTTGGCGGCCGGCTTTGGCTTTGGAGCTGTCGGGGTCGCCTTGGCGGTCGGGCTCACGTCAGCGGCCGAGCGGGGTCGAGTGCCCGCCGGTTGTGCCGTCGCCGATCAAGCGCTGGCCAACCGTGACCAGCATCCGACCGATGCGCTGCCGCGGGTGCTGACCGGAGCGGGCGCCCGCACTGTGGTGCATCGCGGCCGCCCGGTCGTGGGCGAACGTCTCTAGCAGATAGGGATGCATGTCCTGACCTCTTCACGAGAACTCTTGTGACAAGTATCGTCGTGACAAGAAGTCTTGTCAAGTTTGGGAGCCGCGGTGGCCCCTCACTTCATGCGCTCGTACGCCGGCAGCGTCAGGAAGTCGACGAACTCGTCGGTGAGTGTGACTTCTTCGAACAAGTCACGCCCCGCTGCGTAGTCCGGGCCAAGGGTGCGCAGTTCGTCGTTGAGCATCCACGACACGACCCGGCGGGTGACCGGTCTGCCATTGCTGAGCATGACGTCGTTGTGCAGCCACTGCCACACCTGGGTACGGCAGATCTCGGCTGTTGCGGCGTCCTCCATCATGTTGTTGATCGCGACCGCCCCGCCGCCGCGCAGCCAGGAGGCGAGGTACTGCACGGCGACGCTGATGTTGTTGCGAAGTCCTTCTTCGGTCATGGCCCCGGGAGTCGCGTGGGCGTTGAGGATCTGCGCGGCACTGGACCGCACATCGTCGCGCAGCCGCTCCCGCTGGTCGGGTCGGTCACCCAACACGGCGGTGAACACCTCATTACATAGCGGGACCAGGTCGGGGTGGGCGACCCAGGAGCCGTCGAATCCGTCGCCGGCTTCGCGTTCCTTGTCGGCACGCACTTTGGCCATCGCCACTTCGTTGACCGCTGCGTCGCGTCGGTTCGGAATGAACGCGGCCATGCCGCCGATCGCGTGTGCGCCGCGCCGATGGCACGTCGCGACCAACAGATCGGTGTAGGCGCGCATCATGGGCGCGGTCATCGTCACCGCGTTGCGGTCGGGCAGCAAGAACTCCGAACCGCGTGCGCGAAACACCTTCATCAGCGAGAACAGGTAGTCCCAGCGCCCAGCGTTGAGACCGGATGAGTGTTCACGCAACTCATAGAGGATCTCGTCCATTTCGAACGCAGCCCAAATCGTCTCGATCAGCACCGTCGCGCGGATGGTGCCACGCGGAATACTGAGCGCAGCCTGCGCATACACGAACACGTCGTTCCACAGCCGCGCCTCGAGGTGGCTCTCCATCTTCGGCAGGTAGAAGTACGGACCCTTTCCGGCGTCGATCTGCCGTTGCCCGCAATGGAACAGGTACAGGCCGAAATCGAAGAGGCTCCCCGACATCGGCTGGCCGTCGACCAGCACATGCTTCTCGCTGAGGTGCCAACCGCGCGGGCGCACCATGATGGTCGGCAACGCCGACGGATCCGCCAGCGTGTAGTGCTTTCCCTCCGGCGAGGTGAACTGCAACGTCCCGTCGATGGCGCCTCGCAAGTTCAGCTGCCCGCCGACCATGTTCTCCCACAGCGGCGTGTTCGCGTCCTCGAAATCTGCCAGCCACACCTTCGCACCCGAGTTCAGCGCGTTGATCGTCATCTTGGCGTCCGTCGGGCCGGTGATCTCCACCCGCCGGTCGAGCAAGCCTGGGGCCGGCGAAGCGACTTGCCATGAACCCGCCCGGATATCCGCGGTCTCGGGCAGAAAGTCCAGCGTGCCCCCGGCGTTGATGAGGGCTTGGCGCCCAACGCGGGCGTCCAGCAACGCCAACCGGCGCGCACCGAACGTGCGCTGCAAGTCCGCAACGAACCGCAAAGCGTCAGGCGTCAAGATCTCATCCCGGACGGCGGAGTCGTTCCCCGCGAACGCCAGCTCCACGCCGTCCGCCATGGGTTGAAACGATTGCCGGTCAGTCGTGGCCGTCATCAGAACTGCTCGCTTTCGGTTGAGCCGGCAAGGGCCAACGTGTCGGACCTCGGGTTGAGTGCGCTAGCAACCATGTCGAAGTAGCCGGTGCCGACTTCGGCTTGATGTTTGACGGCGGTGTAGCCGTGAGTAGCAGCGGCGAACTCGGCTTGCTGCAATCGCACGTAGGCGCTCATGCCGTCGCGCGCGTAGCCGCGGGCCAGCTCGAACATCGAGTGGTTGAGCGCATGGAATCCAGCCAGCGTGATGAACTGGAATGCGTATCCCATCGAGCCGAGTTCCTTTTGGAATCTCGCGATGGTGTCGTCGTCCAAAGTCGCTTTCCAGTTGAACGACGGCGAGCAGTTGTAGGCGAGCCTCTTATCGGGGAACTCGCGATGGATCGCGTCGGCGAACTGCCGAGCGAAGGCAAGGTCGGGTGTCGCCGTTTCGACCCAGAGCAGGTCGCAATACGGCGCATAGGCGAGACCTCGTGCGATGGCCGCTTCTGGACCAGATGTGATCCGGTAGAAGCCCTCCGCGGTCCGGTCCCCGGTCACAAATCGCGCGTCGCGCTCGTCGTGGTCGGAGGTAAGTAGGTTCGCCGCGAGCGAGTCGGTGCGGGCGACGATCAGCGTCGGCACGTCGCAGATGTCGGCTGCCAGCCGCGCCGCGTTCAGCGTGCGAATGTGTTGCACGGTCGGCACCAGAACCTTGCCGCCCATGTGCCCGCACTTCTTCTCACTCGCCAGCTGGTCTTCCCAATGCACACCCGCGGCACCGGCGGCGATCATCGCCCGCATGAGCTCGAACGCGTTCAACGGTCCGCCAAACCCGGCCTCGGCGTCGGCGACGATCGGTGCCAGAAAATGCGGATCGGGCGCTGCGGCGTCTTCAGTCCACGAGATCTGGTCAGCCCGGAGTAGTGCGTTATTGATACGCCGGACGACGGCGGGCACCGAGTTGGCCGGATACAGCGATTGGTCGGGATAGGTCTGACCGGCCAGGTTCGCGTCGGCCGCCACCTGCCAGCCGGATAGGTAGATGGCCTTCAGGCCGGCCCTCACCATCTGCACGGCTTGGTTGCCGGTCAGGGCGCCGAGTGCGCTGACGTAGTCCTCGGTAGCCAGCAGGTGCCAGAGCCGCTCCGCGCCGAGGCGGGCCAGCGTGTACTCCTCGACCACCCGTCCGCGCAGCGCGATGACGTCGTCGGCATCGTAGGTGCGCTCGATGCCAGCCCACCGGGGGTCGGTCGCCCAACGGTGACGCAGTTGCTCGGCGTCCGGCATAGGGGTGGTTGCGGTCATCGTGGCCTCCGTGGGCAGCAGATCATCTATATGCAGACCATGCCGCAAAAGGCGAGTCTCATCTTGACCGAACTGGCGGAAACTTTGGCTGTTCTTTCGCTATTGTCAAAACATGGTTGCCGTCACCCCGATCGATAACAGCACCGCCGTCCTCACCGTCGGGCGTCGGATACGCGCCTACCGGTCGAAAGCCGGGCTCACCCTCGACGCACTGGCGGCAGCGGCCGGTACGTCGCCGAGTCAGCTGTCGTTGATCGAGAACGGACGCCGGGAGCCGCGGCTCACGCTGCTGAATGCCCTCGCCGCGACCCTTGGCATCGACGTGGCCGACCTGCTTGCCGCCGATCCGCCCAGCCGCCGTGACGCGCTGGAGATCGCCCTTGACGCCGCCCAACGCGGCCCGCTGTATTCGGCGCTGAAGCTGCCCGCCGTCCGGTCAAGCAAGAAGCTGCCGCGCGAGGTACTCGAGGCGCTCGTCGGGTTGCACGCCGAACTTGCCCGCCGGAGCAGCGAAGCCAGCGCGACGCCCGAGGAAGCACGGCGTGCGAACACCGCACTGCGGCAGTGGATGCGCGACCGCGACAACTACCTCCCCGACATCGAGACCGCAGCCGAAGAACTCGTGCTGTCCGCGGGGCACACCGGCGGCGCGCTCACGCACCGGACAGTCGAGCGCATCGTGCAGCGGCTGGGATTCACGCTGCATCACGCGGCCGACCTGCCGCACTCGACCCGCAGCGTCACCGACCTGGAGAACCGGCGGATCTACCTTCCGCCGCAGTCGATTCCGGGCGGCCACGGGTTGCGCTCACTGGCGTTGCAGGCCGTCGCGCATCGCGCGCTCGAGCACACGAACCCGACGACCTACGCCGATTTTCTGCGGCAACGCATGGAGATCACGTACTTCGCCGCATGTTGTCTGATGCCGAAGACGGCGGCCGTGGCGATGTTGCAACGTGCGAAGAGTGAGAAGGACCTGGCGGTCGAGGATTTCCGCGACGTCTTCGGCGTCACGCACGAAAGTGCCAGTCACCGCTTCACCAACCTCGCGACGTCCCAACTCGGGATTCCCGTTCACTTCCTGCGGGTCAGCCGCGACGGCACCCTGCTGAAGGGTTACGAGAACGACGGCGTCACCTTCCCTGCTGACGTGACGGGCGCGATCGAAGGCCAAACCATCTGCCGGCACTGGACGTCGAGGCAGGTGTTCGACCACGGCGAGGACGCCGGCGGGTTCCGCCAATACACCGACACTCCCGCGGGCACGTTCTGGTGCAGCGCGCACACCGGCAAAGGAACCGACGGCGAATTCTCCGTCACCCTCGGGGTGCCGTTCGCGGCATCGAAATGGTTCCGCGGCCGCGAGACCACCTCGCGCACCGTGTCTTCGTGCCCCGACCCTGCGTGCTGCCGCCGTCCGGCCGCCGCACTGTCGCGAAAATGGTCCGACGCGTCGTGGCCGAGCGCGAAACTGCACACTCATATCCTCGGCGCGCTGCCATCAGGCACATTCCCAGGCGTGGACGACGCGGAGGTGTACGCCTTCCTTGAGTCCCACGCCCCCACCTCGACCTAGACCGCGACTGACTCGGGGGCACGGCATGTCAGCTCGGAACGGCACGAGCGAACTCATCGCGTTGTTGGCGTTTGGGGCCACGCTGTGCGGCTGCGCGCGTAGCGCGTCGAAGGCGACGGCGCCCTACGCGACGTACCAGTACTCGTGTTGTCAGGCCGCGGACATCGCCCCGGTCCGTCAGGCCGGCGTACCAATGCTGGTGCACTGGATCGCGACGGTCGCCCTGCCCGCGCCCGCCCGCACGGTAACACCGGTGACCTTGGCCGCGACGCTCACCGGGCCATTCCCCGATGTCGCTGCGCTAAAGAATGTGATGTCCTCAAGCCATGGTCGCCCGCCAACAATCGTGGCAGGCACAGTGCAGACCACCGACCAGGCGGGTGGAACACCCGTATCGACCTTGCGATTGCCAAGTTCGACGCCGGCTGGCTTCTATGACCTGACTACGACAGTCACATCTGCGGGCGGGACCGCCTCAGGGCACAGCGTGATCCAAGTCGGAGCTGGCACAAAGACAGGCTGAGCAATGGCAGACGGCACCGGGCCGTCAGCGGCCTAGTCCGACGGTCAGTTGCTGATGTCCCCGACGGCTCGTACGGTGAGCCGCGCGACGGCGGTCTCGAGTTCGGGAAGGTCGTTGGCGACAGTGGCATGAACGATCGCGTGCGAGGTGTCGAAGTAGCGGTGCGCGAGTTGGTCGCGCATGGCGGACCTGAGCCCACGGGATGCCGGGTTCGCTCGCCAGCAGGTCTTCTCCGATGCCTTTGACGGCTTCACCGATCTCGATGAGCCGCACCCGAACCGCATCGAAAATCAAACCGTCAGATAGGTCGCCGCGTTGCAGATGTGCCCGGATCGCAGCGATGGCTGCGGTTATGTCGGCTAGGCGTTGAGTGTCATGGCGGCTCACAGTGGAACCAGTTCAGCGAACACGTGCTGGCGCACGCCGGGCTTGAGATCGGCTGCGGGCACCAGATCAACGCGGGCGCCAAGGAGTTCTTGAAGTTCCGCCGCGAGACGTCCAAGCTCGAACAAGCCCACGCCTGGCGGCAGCGTGACCAGCAGGTCGACGTCGCTGTCGGCCCGATCCTCGCCTCGTGCGACGCTGCCGAAGACGCCGCTGATGCGCACCCCGTGCGCTGCCGCTGCACGCAACACCGCTATCCGGTTACGGCGCAGCTTCTGGCCCAACGGGCCGGACAGTCCACTTCGGCGCGTCGCTGATCGCCGCACTTGTATGTCGAGGCGAGACCCTGCCGCTTCGACCAGCGCGGCCAGTGTGGACAAGGCCGGCTGGCGACGCCCTGACTCATACACACTGATCACGCTTTGCGTGACGCCCGCGCGAGCCGCTAACTCGGCTTGGGACAAACCCGCCCGCGCTCGCGCCGTTCGCAGCAGAGTACCCGCTGAAGACATCACATCAGACATAGCCTAAGTATAGCGGATCGTGCATAACCGGGTGACCGATTTCCCAGGCTGTTGCTGCGACGCGGGCTAGGTCAACGAGCCTAAATTGACGGTCGTGTCACTTACTTCAGGAAGAGTTCGCTTACTGGGGCCAGGGGCACCAGACCGGACGCCTTGGCCGCCAGCTCCGGACCGGTTGCTATCAGTGCATCCGCCTGAAGCTTCGCGATCGCCAGGTATTCGGCGTCGCGGATAGTTGTCCAGTTGTGCTCTCGCGCGATTCGCCAAGCGGTGCGCCGCGATACCCGGTCGCCGAGGACCCGGATCTTCATCTCCGTCATCCGCTCGTGGAGATCGAGAGCTGCGTCCTCGGCGAGTTCGCCACTGCGCACGCTATTCAGTAGCAGGTCGAGTGCCTGTGAGCGAATCGAGTTCGGTGTGACGAGCTGGTGAGTCGTGTCGATTCGACGATCATCCTGCGCAAGCTGAATGAGCGTCGGCGGGTCGATCACGAAGCGTGTCACGCGGTCACGATAGAAGGGTCGCCTGTCGTAGTCGAACCGCGATCAACTTCTCGACCAGCTCGCGCGGGAGGGGCTGGTCGATGGCGAAGCGCAATGCCCCGGAGGATTTCTGGTAACCGGCTAGCTCATCGGCTAGTTCGGGAAACACCGAGCCGCTGTGGGGGAGGTAGCTCAGGTGGTTCTTGAACGCGGCAAACCCGGCGATCGTCTTGCCGGCGACCTTGAAGCCGGGCACGCCATAGGACAGGCACTGTTCGGCGTCTGGGACCACGTCGAGGATGTCGCGGCGCAGTTGTTCCAGAGTCGAGCGTTTCGGCTCATCCAGGCCGTCTAGATACTCGTCGATCTCGGCAGCCGACATCAGATGCCTCCAGGCGTGGCCGTGAATCGCTTGCTCAGCTTCATCGCATCTCCCTCGTCCGCGGAGTTAGACGACGTCGGGCGGCGAATTTCATCGGTCACCGGGCTAACCGTCCGACTGTAGGTCTCAGGGACTCGGGGACGCGACCGGAAACGCGGGCAGCAACTTCGACAGCACATAGGCCGAGATGGCCGCCTCGCCGGCGTCCGTGGGATGCGTGCCGTCCGAGCCGATCAATGTCGAGGCGCGGCCTTGAAGCCAGTTGTCGGCGATCAGGTCGATGAACAGCGCACCGACTGCCTCGGCGTCCGCCTTGAGATAACCGTCGATGGCGATCGCGGTCGAGAACGTCGGATTGGTCGGCTCGAACGGCGCGACCACGACAAGCTTCGCGGCCGGCAGATCCGCGTGGATTGTGTCGATCAGGAGTTTCGCGGCCGCTTCGATCTGCGGCCGAGGGTAGGTGACGTCGTTGTGACCGCCTTGGATGATCACGATCTGGGGCTTGGCCGCGATGAGCCGCGGAACGCGCTGAATGAACGAATCACCTTGCCCCGTTGCGATGAAGCCAGAACCGCCGACACCGAGCAGATACGGCGTCCAGCCCATGCGCTTGCTCACCAAGTGCGGCCAACGCATGTCTTCGCCACTTGTCCATCGCCGACCCGGAGATGTAGGAGTCGCCGAAGAACGCAGCAACGATCGGTACAGGTTTTGCGGATGCCGCGGCGACAGCGCTGGCGCTCGCAGGAGTGCTCGCGACGTTGGTCGGACCTGTGGTTGGCGGAACGGTGGCCGTGTGCTTCCCGTGGGAACTCAGCACGAACACGACAACCGCGATCGCAATGACGCCCGCGCCCGCGAGTGCGACCGCGCTCCACGAGATCTCGCGCCCCCGTATATCCACCTCGAAAGCGTAGCGACCCGACGGCCGCCGGTCGCGACGTCGACGCAGACTCAGGTTGTCGGCGTGTGCACCTGCACGAGGTCGTCGAGCCCCAGCAGGTCACCGGGATTTCGCGTCCACAACGTGGCGTCATGCGCGGCCGCGGTGGCGGCAATGAGCAGGTCGGCCATGCGAGCGGGCGGCTTGCGGCCAGCGGCGATGAGTGCAGCGGCCAAGCGACCATATTCGCGCGCCACGATGTCGTCGACGGGCAACGCATCGAAGGTGCGCTCGATGACGGCAAGCCGCCGCAGCCGTTCTGCTCTGGTGGCATCTGAACGCGCCACGAGTACTCCGAAGTGCAGCTCGGCCAGCGACACTGCGCTGATCGCAACGTCGCCCTTGACGGGCCCGGGATCTGGTCCGAGTAGGACGCTCGTATCGAGGATTGTCCTCATCGGGTGAAGGGGTCGCCCACGCTCTGCGCGATTGCATCGCGGTCGGTTCCCCAGTCTTCGTCAGACGGGCCGCGAAACACCTCATGAATGTCTGATCCTCGTCGCCAACGGTGTCGGCGGATCGGGCCGAGTTCGGCGACTTCTCGGCCGCTGACCGTGATCGTCACCGTCTCACCGGCCTCGGCCCGGCGGACCAGTTCGCTGGCCTGCTGGCGCAACTCACGCAATCCCGTCGCCGTCATCCAGTGAATGTAGCGCATGTGCTACCTCGCACACAACCCTGAACGTGTGAGGAGTCGGAGCCGTCAGGACACCGTCAGTCTCTGTCACGTAGGTTCGACGCGTGGACGGCGATCAGATCCCAAGGCCCGACCCGCACGGCGTCAATCGGCGCACACTACTTAAGGCCGGCTTGGCCGTCGCGGTTGCGGGCGTGGCGGGAGGCGGTCTGGTCAGCTGTACGACCGACGGAAAGCAGGCCAGTCGCGCCGCTTCGGAGCTGGCCAGCGCGTCGACCGGCGCGTCGAGCGCTGCGCCGCCACCTCAGGCCAGTGCAACCAGTCGCGCGATGCCGAGCACGCCAGCCCCGAGCACACCAGCGCCGGGCGCACCAGCGTCGAGTCCGGTCGTGGCCGAGCCCGCGCCGTCGTCGCCGACTCAGTCAGCGTCGACGCAAGCGGCGGCGACCAGTCCCGCACCGGGATCGCCAGCAGTGGAGATCACCCACGGCCCGGCATCGGCGTCCGGTGTGGCTCTCACTTTCCATGGCGCCGGTGATGTGGCGCTCGCGACCAAGCTGCTGGGCGAATTGGAGGCCGCCGGAGCCCGCGCGACCGTGCTCGCGGTGGGGCAGTGGCTCGACCAGGAGCCGGCCATGGCAAAGCGGATCCTTGATGGCGGTCATGAACTGGGAAACCACACGTACCGGCACCTGACCATGCCGCCACTGTCGGAGGTTGTCGATGAGTCTGAGATCACTCGCTGCGCCGACGTTCTGCGCCGGTTGACTGGTTCCGCGGGCCGTTGGTTCCGGCCGTCGGGCACGGTGCACGCAACGCCAGCGATTCTGGACGCGGCCAGGCGCGCTGGATACGCAACGAGCCTTTCGTATGACGTTGACCCCTCGGATTACGCCGACCCGGGCGCGGCCGCGGTCAGCGCAAGGGTGCTTGCGGCGGTGCGGGCGGGTTCCATCGTGTCACTGCATCTCGGCCATCTGGGTACGGTGCAGGCGATGCCCGCGATCCTCGATGGTTTACGCTCGCGGGGCTTGGCCGCGGTGACGATGTCGGAATTGATGAGTTGAGATCCGGTGTGTTTGTGGGTGTGCACGTGACGGTGGCCAGGGGGCGGGCACTAGCGGCGTTGTGTCTGGTGACGGCGCTTGCAGTGTCCGGTTGCACGGCCAGTGACCACGGTGGCGTTGCCTCTCAACTTGTCGCGCGCAACCCAGCCACGTCGACGACTGGCGGTGTGCCGGCCACGTCCTCAGGCCCCGTATCCTCAGGTCCGAGCGCCGCGAGTGCCAGTCCTTTTACGGCGGCCGTCGGCTCTGCCGCCACAACCCCGGCGTCCACCTCGCCGGTGCCGGCCCCGGCGTCGACCGTGTCGGCCGTTGTCGATCCGCTGCCGGGCATGCCCGTGACCGACGACGCCGCGAACATTTACAACCACGACGGCGCGAACATGCTGAGCCCAGTCGTCGCAGGATTTCCCAATCTGGTCTATGTGCCGAACAGCAACAGCAACACTGTCGACGTCATCAACCCGTCGACAGGCGCGATCGTCGAGCACTTCGCGGTGCCGGCCCAGCCGCAGCACGTGGTTCCGTCGTATGACCTGAAGACGTTGTGGGTCAACAGCGACGTTGGGAATGCGCTGACTCCGATTAATCCGGCAACTGGACTGCCGGGCGCGCCGATCACAGTCGCTGATCCTTACAACCTCTATTTCACGCCGGACGGCGCGTACGCGGTGGTCATGGCCGAGCGGCTGCACCGCATCGACTGGCGCGACCCACACACGATGGCGCTGATTCATACGACGCCCGTGCCGTGTGCGGGTGTCAACCATGCTGACTTCTCCGCCAACGGGCGGTACTTCATCGTCAGCTGTGAGTTCGACGGCCGCGTCTTGAAGATCGACACTCTTACCAAGCAGGTCGTCGGCGTCATGCAGTTGACGCCTAACGCGATGCCGCAAGACGTCAAGGTCTCACCTGACGGGAAGGTCTTCTACATCGCCGACATGCAAAGCAATGGCGTGTGGGAGATCGACGGCGACACGTTCAAGAAGATCGGCTTCTTGCCGACCGGCAAGGGAGCTCACGGTCTTTACATAAGCCGCGACGCATCAGTCATGTACGTCACCAACCGCGGCGAGGGATCGATCTCACTGGTCGACTTGGCAACTCGCAAGGTAAAGACGACGTGGAAAATCCCCGGCGGCGGCTCGCCAGACATGGGTGGCCTGTCCACGGACGGCACGCAGCTGTGGGTGTCGGGCCGCTATAGCGGCGTCGTCTACGACATCAGCACTGTCGACGGTCGGTTGATCAGGAAGATCAAGGTAGGTAGCGGGCCGCACGGGTTGTGCGTCTATCCCCAACCCGGCCGATACTCCTTGGGTCACACAGGAGTCTTCCGCTAGCCCGGAGCGGAGTTGTGTACGATGACTCGGCGAGGTCTGCAAATCACGCTCGGCGTGCTGTGGTTGATCGACGCCGGTTTGCAGCTACAGCCGTACATGTTCAGTATCCGGTTTGCGACCGAAGTGCTCGCTCCTGCTGGCAGCGGCCAAGCAGCGTTCGTCTCAGCGCCGGTCGATCACGTCGCGCATCTCGTGGGTGCGCATCCAGCTGTGTTCAACGCCGCGTTCGCATTCCTGCAACTCGCGATCGGCGTGGGTCTGCTGCTCCGTCGCGCCGTCGTCCCGGCGTTGCTCGCGTCGATCGCCTGGGCGGCGGCGGTCTGGTATCTGGGCGAAGGGCTGGGCGGTCTGACGGGGCCTAATGCTGCGTTGCTGACGGGCGCGCCCGGCGCCGCGTTGCTGTATGCGTTGCTGGCCGCAGCTGCGTGGCCCAAGGGCTCCGAGGACGGCGATCAGCAGCCGGCGGCTTGGCTC
>ODAK010003421.1_pt1 | contig 16435 bp, 14 predicted proteins | sample 1539591 | NCBI WGS metagenome assembly ODAK01 (sample SAMEA3539303, study PRJEB22396) | soil metagenome | biome: tundra; feature: field; material: soil | place: USA | collected 2010-05 | depth 0.15 m
CGTCGGCGGTGGTCGACGGCAAGTACTCGATCGACGTGTACCTCGACTGCATGGAAGCCGCGCTCGACGCGTATGCGAAGCGCGTCGAGTCGGCCATCGGGGTCGGCGCCGATCGATTGTACGAGGCCATCGACGCGTTCTGTTTCCACGTTCCGTTCCCCCGCATGGCGGAGTACGCGAGCGCCCGGGTGCTCGGCCGCCTCTGGTCTTCGTCTCCCGAAGCCCGCGCCAGGCTCGTCGCCGAGGGCGCCAGCGCAGAAGGGATGCCGCGCAAAGACTTCGAGCGCGCGCTCGCGAAGACGGCACTCTTTCGTTCGGCGTTCGACCAAAAGGTCGCGCCGTCGCTCGCCCTGGCGCGGGAGGTCGGCAACATCTATTCGGGGGCCCTCTACCTGGGGCTCGTGAGCTTTCTCGAAGAGACGCGCAGCGAGAGGCTCGCGGGTCGCCGCATCTTCCTCGGGTCGTACGGGAGTGGTGCGAGCGCAAAGGTGCTGAGCGGGCTCGTCGCGGAGCCCTACCGCAGCCTCGTCGATGGCCTTCGCATCCGGGACGACCTTCGCCCGGCAGCCGAGGGCGGCCTCCGCACTCCGTTGAGCGTCGCGGAGTACGAGCGGTTGCACGAGCTCTCCGATCGCGAGCGCGGCATCTCCGTGCACGCGCCGCGGCGCGAGTTCGCGCTCGAGCGCCTGGGAACGAGCGACTCTCCCGAACGCACCGACGTGGGATATCGCTACTACGGGTGGGTCGACGGCTGAAACGCCCGGCCGCGTTCGCTCGAGACCACGCGCCGGTTCGGTCGCATGAATCGAAACCGGCCCTTGCGTGCCGGCATCGACATGCCCAAAGGGAAGGTCATGGCCGATTCGAGAGAGACGGCACTACCGGTACACAAGAGCGGCACCTTCAAGCTGGGCAGCACCACCGTTCACCGTCTGGGCTACGGCGCGATGCAGCTCACCGGAAAAGGCGTCTGGGGCCCGCCGCGGGGATCACGGCGAAGCGGTGCGCGTCTTGCGCCGCGCCGTCGAGCTCGGGGTCGACTTCATCGACACGGCCGATTCGTACGGGCCGTACATCAGTGAAGAGTTGATCGCGGAGGCGTTGTATCCGTACCCGAGGGGCCTCGTCGTCGCGACGAAGGCCGGCCTCACGCGAACGGGACCCAATCAGTGGATTCCGGTCGGGCGTCCCGAGTATCTGCGGCAAGAGTGCGAGATGAGCGGCGTAGGCGGCAGCGCCATCGCGCCGCCCGGTCGTCCCTTCTCGCGACGCGCGAAGCCGCATGTCATGCTGCGCCGCATGGATTCGGCTCAGCCCAGCGACGCGAGCGCGCTCACGCAGGTTCCCCCCGGAACGCCCGTGGTGGTGGGCGCGCGCGTCGTGCCCATGCCGGCGCTCCACCCCGGAGACCGCGTCCTCGCGGTCGCGCGCATGGAGACTCTGGTCGTGGTCTCGGCCGAAGCCCAGGCGGCCGCCGTCGACGCGGTGACCGAAGCCGAGGCGGCAGTCGCAGCGCTCGGCACGTGCTCTCCAGCTCAGGTCAGCGCGTTCTTCCTCGGCTTCGCGCAGCGCCTCGGCGACGGGCAGGTGTGGGAAGCCATCGGCGCGGCGAACCAGGCCGACGTTCGCAGCGCGGAGTCGCGCCGCCGCAGCACCACCCGGCTGCGCGTGAGTCCGGGAATGCGCTCCGCGATGATCGATGGCCTGCGGGGGTGGGCCAGCGCGCCGAGCCGCGTCGGCGAGGTCATCGAGCGACGTCGGGGCGAGGGCTTCGTCATCGAGCGGCGTGCGGCGCCCCTCGGCGTCGTGGCGTTCGTGTTCGAGGGTCGGCCGAACGTGTTCGCCGACGGCGCCGGGGTCGTGCGAAACGGAAACTGCGCCGTGATGCGCATCGGCGGCGACGCGCTCGACACGGCGCTCGCGATCGAAGAGCACGCCCTGAGGCCGGCGCTCCGCGCGGCGGGGTTGCCGCTCGGGGCCGTCCGCTTGCTGCGGAGCCGCGAGCACGCGGCCGGGCAAGCGCTTTTCACGCTGCCTGCGGTGAGGCTGGCAGTGGCCAGGGGCTCGGGCGCGACCGTCGCGCTGCTGGGATCGATCGCCGAACAGCACGGCATCCCCGCGTCGCTTCACGGAACCGGTGGGGCCTGGATCTACGTCGAGCCCAGCGCGTCGCCGTCTTCCGTCGAGAACGTCCTCCGCAATAGCCTCGATCGAAAGGTCTGCAACACCCTCAACGTCCTGGTGCTCGATCGCGACGCGCGCGACACGCTCGGTCCCGTGTGCGAGCGTGTCTTGCGGAGCCTCGGCGCCCGCGTGCACGTCGCGAGCGGCGGGGGGGGCGACGGCGTCGTGACCGGCGAGGCGATGCCCCTCGAGGAGCTCGCGCGCGAGTGGGAGTGGGAGACGACCCCCGAGCTCGCGTTCGTCACGGCGAACGGAATCGGCGGCGCCGCCGCGCTGATCAACCGCTACAGCCCCCACTTCGTGGCGTCGATCGTCTCAGGTCGCGCGGGCGCCTTCGAAGAGTTCTACGCGGCGGTCGACGCGCCGTACATCGGCAACGCGTTCACGCGCTGGGTCGACGGGCAGTGGGCCTGGGGTCGCCCGGAGCTCGGGTTGACGAACTGGGAGCGAGGCCGCCTCCTGGGTCGCAGCGGGTTCCTGTCCGGCGACGATATCGTCACCGTGCGCGACGTCTTCATCGACGAGACCGGCGAGGCGCCCCAGCGCCGCTGACGCGCTCGTCGCTCGACTCATGCGCATCCTCGTTGCCCCGAGCTCGTTCCGGCGCTCGCTCTCCGCGCCCGAAGCGGCGGAAGCCATCGCCGATGGGCTTCGCGCGGGCGACCCGACCCTCGAGATCGTGACTCTGCCGATCGCCGACGGCGGCGACGACACCGGCGAGGTCCTGAGGATCGCGCTCGGCGGCAGCAAGCGTACCGCTCCCGTCCACGATGCGCTGGGGAGGCCGTGCGAGGCCTCGTTCGTCGTGCTCCCGGACGGAACCGCGGTCGTCGACGTCGCTTCTGCGTCGGGGTGGGGGCCGCTGGCGGGAGTCGCTCGCGATCCCCTGCGCGCAACGACGTTCGGCACGGGTGAGCTGATCGCCGCGGCCCTCGCGACGGGCGCGAGAAAGATCGTCGTGGGCGTCGGCGGGAGCGCCACGGTCGACGGCGGAGCCGGGCTCCTGCAGGCGCTCGGCGTACGCTGGCTCGACGCGCGAGGCGCCCCTCTACCGCCCGGCGGCGCCGCTCTGAGGCAGCTTGCGCGCGTCGATCCCGCCCATCTTGATCCGCGCCTCGCGGCCACCGAGATCGTCCTGGCGTGCGATGTCGACTCCCCCTTGCTCGGCCCCGCGGGCGCGGCGCGCGTGTTCGGGCCCCAGAAGGGAGCGGGCCCCGACGCCATCGAGGTCCTCGAAGCCGGGCTGGCCTGCCTCGCCGAGGTCGTGGCTCGCGACCTCTCCGTCGATCTGCGTTCGGTGCTGCGCGCGGGGGCAGCCGGAGGCGTGGCGGGCTCCCTGCACGCGGTGCTGAACGCACCGCTGCGAGCGGGCGCCGACCTCGTTCTGCGGCTCGTGGGGTTCGAAGACCGACTTGGCGCGTGCGACCTCGTGGTCGCGGCCGAGGGCCAGCTCGACGCTCAGACGCTGGGCGGCAAAGGGCCGTTCCGCGTCGCGAGCGCGGCGTCGCGCCGCAGCAAGCCGGTCATCATGATCGTGGGCGGCATCGATCCGGACTTGCCGCGCGAGGCCAGGGCGATGTTCGACGCCGTCTTCTCGGTGTGTCGTCGCCCGATGACGGTCGAGCAGGCCATGGCGCAAGGCGCGACACTGCTGCGAGACACTGCGACGGAGGTCGCCCGCGTCCTGGCGCTCGGCAGGCGGGCTCAGATGGGCGTGTCCGGCGCCATCCCGCGAGCCCGAACCGACGCCTGATCGATGTCCGACTGGCTTCTCTTCCTCGTCCCCTCTCTCATCTGGGGCACGACCTGGCTCACCATCAAGTTCCAGCTCGGCGCCGTCGCGCCCGAGCTCTCGGTCGCGTACCGCTTCGGCCTCGCGTCGGCGATGATCTTCGCGTGGTGCGTCCTGCGGCACATCCGCATTCGCTTCGACGCGAGATCCCACGCGAAGTTCGCCATTCAAGGGCTGCTGCAATACTCGCTCAACTACGTGCTCGTGTACCTCGCCGAAGGCTCGTTGACGTCCGGTCTTGTCGCCGTGGTCTTCGTCTTGATGGCGGTATGGAACCTCGCCGGCGCGCGTCTCTTCTTCGGGCGACGGCAGTCCGCGTTCATCGTCTTCGGGGCGGCGGTGGGAATGGCCGGGGTGACGCTCGTCTTCTGGCCCGAGGTCTCGCACCTGCGTGTCGCGGCAGGCGAACAGCGGGGCATCGTCCTCGCGGTCCTGGCGACCCTCGTCTCGTCGGCCGGCAACCTGTGGTCGGAGCGAATGTACTCCCGCGAGATGGCCGTGGTTCCGAGTACGGCCTGGGCGATGCTCTATGGATCGCTCGCCGTCGTCGCCTATTGCGTTTGGCACCGGACGCCCCTCGTGTTCGACGCGTCGTTCCACTACGTCGCATCGCTCACGTACCTCGCGCTCTTCGGCTCGGTGTTCGCGTTCATCGGATACCTCACGCTCCTCCGACGGGTCGGCTCGGGTCCGGCGGGCTACACGGTCGTCGTCACGCCCATCCTCGCGATGCTGACGTCGACGGTCTTCGAGGGGTACCGATGGTCGGTACCCGCGCTCGCGGGGATGGCGCTCGTCATCGCCGGCAACGTCCTCGTGCTGCGAGGCCGGGGACGCGCCCGGGCGTGAAGAGGATCTACAGAATCGGCGCGCCGCCGCGCGCTCCGGGCACCGCGAAGAGCAGGACGGTCGATGGCTCGAGGGCCACGAGCGTGTACCGCCCGGCGAGCGTCGCCGGGATGAACGCCGGGACCCGGGGAGACAGCTCCCCCAGCGTGCCGCCGTCATCGACGAGCTCGACCCGGCCGCGCGTGACCACCAGCTGCTGAAAGACCCCGGGCGGAGGCCCAGCGGTGAAGCGACCGGTGAGGTCTAGCTGGTACGCCGTGAAGAAGGGCCATGCCGTGGGCTCGTCGACGAGGCACGAGAGCACGGCGCCTTCGCGCGATGCGCCAGCAACGGTCTTCGGGGCGCGACGAATGGAGTCGATCGGCGTCGCGCCGCAGTCGACTTCTGCGAGATAGCCGGCGAGGTCGTCGCGCGACAGACCCGTGGCCGGGGAGCCCTTTCGAAATCGAGCGCGCTCACCGCCCCAGACGAGCGGCGTGTAGAAGTCGGCGAGGCTGTACGTGGTGTCCGAGGTCTGTTGCGGCTCGACGAGCACCGGCGCGCCGTCGAGGACCGTCGGTAGCCACGCCTCGTTCTTGGCGGGTGCCGCGGCTCCGGCGCGCAGGCTGGTCAGCTGGACGTCTTCGATGCTTCGAGCTAGCTCGGCGTCGGTCGCGCCGGCCGCCACTCTCTCGGCGAGTCGGGCGAAGAGCCCCTCGAGCGCGCAGCGAGCCGGGTCGCGCGGGTGGGTCTGGTGCGAAAGCCCGAAGATCGCGTGAATGACGCCCGCGCTCGAGAGAAAGAGCTGCCCGGTCTCGCGCGTCAGGTCGATTTCGTTGAGCGTATCGACGATGGCCGCTCGGTTGTCGCGCGCATCACGAAGCCAGCTGCGGAGCTCGAACCCGGGCTCGACGAAGGGGCCCAGTGCGCTCGCAGTCGCGTCGTCGTCGTCGCGACGCCACCCCGAGAGCGCCTGCTGCGAGGCCCAGGCCGAGTAGCGCGCGTCGTACTCCGTGAAGGCGCGGGCGTCGGGGAGGCGCAGGGCCGCGAAGAGATGGCGCAAGAGCCCTTGCTCGTGTTCCAGCCACGCGAGGAGCCGGTCTCGTTCCACCGGCCTCCGGAACCCGAGGTGCACGCGCGAGGGGAAGCTCGTGTGGATGAATTTCGTGAAGATCGGAACCACGTCGCCGAAGAGTCGTCGCGACCACTCGCCGAGCGCCTCGGGGTGCGACGCCAGCCGCTCTGCGAGGGTGCCTGGGTGAGCGGCGAGCCGCGCGGGGGCTTCGGTTCGCGTCGAGTTGAGCCAGATCTCCCACCCCCACGGCTTGGGAGCTTCGACGGCGGTCAAGATCGACGGTCGAGAAAGCCAGGCGGTCGCTGTCGCAGTCGTTGTCGCAGTCGTTGTCGCAGTCGTTGTCATGGTGTGTGCCCCCGTGCCGCTCAATGCCCCTGAACGAGAGCGATCAGCGCGCGCAGGATGCCGTCGGGTTCACGGAGACCGAGCTCGACGATCGCGTCGGCCCGGCTCTGCGAGTCGCTGTTAGCGTAGATGCGGAGCTGGGGGGCGTTGCCCGACGGCCGCACGTGGGCCACGTCGCCGTTCCTGAAATGAACGCGCGTGCCGTCGAGCACATTGATGCGGGCGACGGCGTCGAACCCGAGCGCCGGAGTGAATACGCGCTCCAGGGTTTCGCGCAGCTCGAGCCAGACGCCGGCAACGCTCGGTCCGAGGGCCGCGCCGCCGGCTGCGGACCGGCTGCAGTCGGTCGCCTTTCCCGACGCGTCGAACTCGACTTCGGTCACCTCGCCTGGCGGGACGAGGCGGGCGACGATCGCCGAGCTCACTTCGACGGGGACGTGATCGAGCAACCCCGAACGACCGAAGCGCGCAGGCAGTCGGTCCCAGAGGGTCGGCAGATCCACGCTTTCGCGGACGGCCGCGAACAGGTTCGCGACGATGGGCAAGGTGGAATCGCGCGTTGGCAGGGCGGCCAGCGGGCCGGCCTCCAGCGCCAGCGTGCTTTCGAGCAGGAATCCGCCGTTGGCTTCCCAGCCGACGATGCGCTCGTATCTGCCCGAGGCGCGGAGCTCGTCGAGCGCCGCGATCACGTAGGGCGATCCGATCTTGGTCTTCGCGAGCGTCACCGAGAGCTCTCTCAGGCGCCGCTCGACCGCGTCGTTGGCGCTGATTGGAATCGCGACCGCGTCTGCCGCGAGGTACTCGGCTACGATGAGGCCGAGCAAGTCGCCCGGCATGAAGCGCACGCGCCGCTCTCCAGCGCCGACCGCCGACGCCGGGAGCACGGCCGCGACGAGCGGTCGGTCGGAGTCGCCGTCGGTCGACACGATGGCCTTCACCGGCGCCCCGTTCGACTCGGCGGCGATGGCGAGCGCTTCGAGGCGGTCGAGTTGCTCGTCGGTGATGCTCTCGGTGTCGATCGCGACGAAGGTCTCCGACCGCCCGGCCTCGACGACCTCGGCGCCAAGCCCGCGCAACGTCCGGGCCAGGAGATCCCGGCCGACGGCCGAATGCTGGTAGACGACGATGCGCTGACCCGAAAGGCCGCCGCGCGGAAAGCTCGCGAGGTACCGCTCGACGAAGCCGTCTTCGGCCGCCGGGTTGACGGGCGGCATCGGCGGCGGCCTCTTGAGCATGCCGAATCGATCGAAGGCCGAGCTCTCGGCGGTGCGGCCGTATTCTTCGGCGCGCAGGCGTTCGACCTCGCGCGAGATGCCGCCTTCGTCCGACTTGAGGATCTCGCCGCGGCTCTTGTTGAGCTTGATACCGTTGCGATCGAACGGGATGTGGCTCCCGCTGACCATGACGCCCGCGCGGCGCGTGGCGATCGCCCGGCAGAGGAGCGCCGGGGTCGGGATCTTTCCTGCGTACTCGACCACGCAGCCCACGTCTTCGACGGCCTGAACGGTCGCGACGAGAATGCGGTCCGTGCTGGGCCGCAAGTCGCCCGCGACGACCACGACGCTGCCGGTCTCGACGTCGCCGGAAGCCACCATGTAGCGGAGCGCCGCCTTGACGTTGATGTACGCCTCGAGGTCGGTGATGTCTTTCACCAGCCCGCGGAGGCCGCTCGTGCCGAACGCGAGGGCGACCGGGGTGTAGGCGAGAAACGAGGGCGGGGCGCCCTCCACGTCACGGGGCGGCATGACGAGTCCTTATCCCGTCGAGCTCCAAAAGTCTCCGGGCGTCGGGGCCTACACCGGTGATCATTTGATCTCGGGGGCAGCGACCAGTTCGTCGAGGTTCGGCTGCAACGTGATCTCGATGCGTCGATTCTTGCCGCGGCCGTCGGGGGTGTCGTTGCCGGCCACCGGATCGAACTCTCCGTATCCCGACGCCGACAGGCCGCGCGGGTCGACACCGCGGGCGATGAGGAGCTTCACGACCTCGACGGCACGGGACGTGGACAGCTCCCAGTTCGAGGGGAAGCGCGCGTTCTGAATGGGAACGTTGTCGGTGTTGCCGGCCACCTGGAAGTTCCGGCCGTGAACGGTCTTCAGGACCTGAGCGACCTGCGTTATCGCGTCTCTTCCGGCCGGCTTGAGGCTCGTCTGCCCGGAGTCGAAGAGGACGTCGTTCGGAAGCTGGAGCACGAGCCGACCATTGCGGGTCGCAATCTTGAGCTGTCCGGCGTCGATCATCGCCTTGAATTTCTGGACGAATTGCTGAAAGAGCTGAGCGCGCGCTTCGGCCGCGGCCTGCGCCTTGCGGAGCTCCTCGAGTCGGGCCTTCGTATCGTCGAGCGCCTTCGTAAGCGTGCCCTTTTCTTGCAGCATGCTGTCGACGTTCTTGCCGAGCCGCTCTAGCGCGGCGCGTAGCTTCGCGTTGATCGCGGTCGCCTCGTCGAGCTGCGCCTGGAGGTTGTGATCGCTCGTCGATAGGTCGCTGAGCTTCTGGTCGCGATCCTGAACCTGCGCCTGGGCGTCGGTCAGGTCTTGCTGCAGCTTCGCGATCGTCGCCTCGTCGGCCTTCTCGCGATCGGCGCTTGCCGCGAGTTGCGTGTGCGCGCCCTGCGCGTCGGCGACCGCCCCGTCATACGTGTTCTTCGAGACGCAGGCGCCGAGCATGACCGTGGCAGGCAATGCGAACGCGAGCAGCGAAACAAGGGATCTATCCATGGAGCCCATGCATTAGCCCACGGCCCGAAGAAGAAGAAGAGCGGTTTTCCCGGCGCCACGTCCGTCGGCGCACCGCCCCGAGCGGCCACGAACAAGGCGACGTTGACGCGCCGCGAGCGGCCCGCCACACTCTCCGACCCCATGGACGTCAAGGCCGCCGGCGCGAAGGCAAAGAAGGTCGGGATCCGCGTTGCGATCGCGCTACCGATCGTCCTCTTGGTAGGTCTCGTGGCCTACACCTTCGTGACGCTCAACTTCGCGTACTCGTCTGGGGAGCGGGTTGGGTTCGTGCAGAAAATGTCCAAGAAGGGGTGGATCTGCCACACCAACGAGGGCGAGCTCGCCATGGTCAACATGGCGGGTCAGCAGCCGCAGATGTTCGACTTCACGGTCCGCGAAGACGCGATCATGAAGAAGATCGAGTCGCTCGAAGGTCATCGTGTGGCACTCACGTACGAGGAGCATCGCGGGGTTCCTTCGAGCTGCTTCGGCGACACCTCGTATTTCGTCGTCGATGCCCGAAAGCTCGAGTAGGCAGGCGGACATTCGGGCAGTTCGTGGCGAAGCTGCCGAAGGCGCGCGTCGACGCGCTCGTTCGCGGGGCCAAGGGGAAGCACTTCGACCCGGGCCACGGCAGGCTCATGAAGGAGTGGGTCGCGCTCGCCGGCGCCGACGGGTCCTGTGCGCAGGCAGCAATGGGTCGGCGTGCGCGCGGCAGGCGAGCGTCGTCCGCCGCGCGCAGCTTCGGAGAGCGCGGACTATGACGCTTTGGGCATCGGCCTCACCGGCCGGATCTCGATCGAGCCGTCGCGCGCGCTGGGAATCCGAGCGGCGATGCGAATCGCTTCGTCGAGGTCCTTCGCCTCCACCATGTAGTAACCGCCCAGCTGTTCCTTCGTTTCGGCGAAGGGGCCGTCGGTCGTCACGGCCTTGCCTTCACGCACCCGAACGGTCGTCGCGGTGCGGATCGGCTGAAGGGCGTCGCCCGCTCGGAACTGGCCGCTCTTCACGATGCCTTGCGTGAACTCGCCGTACTCCTTCATCATCGTCTCGAGGTCCGACGGCGCCGCCTTCTCCGCGAGTTTCTCGTCTCTGTAGATCAACAGTAGGTATTGCATCGGGGGACCTCCTTGGTCTCGTCAGGATCGTCGAACGGCTTGGCGCCCGATCGACATGCGACGGAGGTTATTTTCGTTCGCCGTCGTTTTCTCGCAGCCGGGCCTCGAGGAAGCGACGCTCGGCTTCGTTGGTGGCCAGGCCGATGGCGCGAAGGTAGGCCCCTCGAGCCTCGTCGCGTCGCCCGAGCCGGCGGAGCAGATCAGCCCGGGCTGCGGCCACGAGATGGTAGCCGGCGAGCTCGCCGCGCGTCTCGAGCCGGTCGATGAGCTCCAGGCCGCGCTCCGGCCCGTCGGCCATCGCGACGGCGACGGCGCGGTTCAACTCGACGATCGGGGTCGGCTGCACGGCATAGAGAATGCCGTACAGCGCCGCGATCTGCGGCCAGTCGGTGTCGGCGGCGCGCGCGGCTTCGGCGTGTAGCGCGGCGATCGCGGCCTGCAGCGCGTACGGCCCGGGCGGCCCCGCCGCGAGGGCAACGCGAACGAGCTCGGTGCCCTCGGCGATCTGCTCCCGGTTCCACTGCGAGCGATCCTGATCTTCGAGCCGAACGAGCGTTCCGTTCGCGTCTTGCCGGGTGTCGCGTCGCGAGTCGTGGAGGAGCATGAGCGCGAGGAGACCGCGCGGGTCGGCGCTACCCGGCAGCAAGTCGACGAGCAAGCGCCCGAGCCGGATCGCCTCCGAGCACAGGTCGCGTCGCACGAGCGCGTCGCCGAACGTCGCCGAATAGCCTTCGTTGAAGACGAGGTAGATCGCCGCCATGACGCCCTCGAGGCGCTCTTCGAGCGCGTCGTCGTCGGGGACCTCGTAGGGGATCCCGGCGTCGCGGATCTTGGATTTCGCCCGCACGAGCCGCTGCGCCATCGTCGCGGCCGGAACCAGGAATGCGCGCGCGATCTCCTCCGTCGACAGCCCCGACAGGGTCCGGAGGGTCAGCGCGACCCGCACCTCCGGCGCGAGGGCCGGGTGACAGCACGTGAAGAGCAGACGGAGCGGATCTTCCGGGGAAGGACCGTCGGTGCGGTCGGCCTCGAGATCGAGGAGCACCCGCGTGCGATCGGCCTCGAGATCACGCCTGCGCAGGCGATCGATTGCCTTGTGCCGTGCGGTGCCGAAGATCCAGGCGGCCGGGGTGGCCGGCTCCCCATCGCGCCATTGATCGACCGCGGCCGCGAAGGCGTCCTGCAGAGCGTCCTCGGCGAGCTGCACGTCGCGAACGACCCGGATGAGCCCCGCGAGGAGGCGACCGTATTCGCTGCGGTAGAGCCGGTCGATGGGCATGGAGATCGACCGCATCCTAGCCTTTGGGACCCCGCCGCCGCGTGACACAGCGGGTGCTACGCTCGAAGCGCGTCATGACGGGGCTCGAGTTCGCGCTCTTCGACACCGAAATCGGCCGGTGCGGCATCGCCTGGGGGGCGGAGGGGGTTACCGGCGTGCAGCTCCCCGAGAGCCGGGAGCTCCGCACGCGAGAAAAGGTGCGAGAGCGGTTCCCCGGCGCCCGTGAGAGCACCCCGCCGCCCTCGGTTCAGCGGGCACTCGACGCGATCGCCACCTTGCTGCGCGGCGAATCGGCCGATCTGTCCGCCGTTCTCCTCGACATGAACGCCGTCACGCCGTTTCATCGGCGCGTGTACGAGGTCGCGCGCACCATTCCGGCCGGGGAGACGTCGTCGTACGGGGAGCTCGCCACGCGCCTCGGAGCGGCCGGCTCGGCGCGCGCGGTCGGTCAGGCTCTCGGTCGAAACCCGTTCGCGCTACTCGTCCCCTGCCATCGCGTGCTCGCGGCCGGAGGCCGCGTCGGCGGCTTCACGGCCAATGGCGGCGTCACGACCAAGCTCCGCCTCTTGTCCATCGAGGATGGGAATCGTAGCGGCGTGGCGGTACTCGCCGATCGACCCAGCGAGGTCGGCTTCGACCCCGCTGTCGCGCTCGAGCACGTCCGCGCGGCGGACGCGGTGCTGGCCCGCCTGATCGACACCGTCGGTCCGTTTCGAATGCGCCTGAAAAAGACCACGAGCTTGTTCGCTGCGCTCGCCGAGGCCATCGTCTATCAGCAGCTCAACGGCCGGGCGGCGGCCACGATCCACGCGCGCGTGTGCGCCCTCTTTGCCTATGCGGCCTCGGGTCCGACGCCCCAGCAGATCCTGCGCGCCTCCGAGTCGAAGCTCCGGGGCGCGGGCCTTTCGCGCGGCAAGCTCCTCTCGCTGCGCGACCTGGCCCGCAAGACGGTCGACGGTGACGTTCCCACGCTCGCCGAGGTCCACTCCATGACCGACGAGGCGATCATCGAGCGATTGACGACCGTTCGCGGGATCGGCCAGTGGACCGTCGAGATGCTGCTGATGTTTCGACTGGGGCGTCCGGATGTCCTTCCGGTCGACGACTACGGTGTCCGCAAAGGCTACGCCGTTGCGTTCTCGAAGCGCGACATGCCCCTACCGAAGGCCCTCGCCAAGGTGGGCGCGCGCTGGCGGCCCTACCGCACGCTGGCCAGCTGGTACTTGTGGCGCGCCGCGGAGCTCGGGAACAAATGAGGTCCACGCACGACGGCGCGAGAGGCGGGCCTCAGCGCCTTTCACTTTCTTCGCGTCTTCGGCGTGCCCCGCATCAGTTGCCATCGCGGGGCGCCGACTGCGATGAGCCCTTGAGCCCTTCGGGATCGATCGACGGGGGCTCTCGCAGGTAGCGGGCGAGCGGGTTGTCCTTGCGCCAGATGACCGCATCCATGAAGTAGTGATGGATGTTGACGATCGAGAACAGCGCCGCGAAATAGGGCGTGGGGCCGAGCGGGATCGGGGCGCCGCGCCGCGGACGAAACCAGTCGTCGAGCACCGTCGGGGCCGCGTGGAAGAAGATCCATCCGAGTACGAGCGCCGAGAGCGCGAGCATTCCGAGGCGCACGGGTGCTGACCGCTCGAACCAGGGCGGACCCTCGCGCTCGCGCGCTTGGTTCTTCTTCATCAGCCACACGATGTAGAGGTACTGCACGGAGTGCAGCGCCGGGATCGTGTAGGCCACGAGGGGGTCGATGCTCGAATAGATTGACCACGACCAGACGCTGCACAGGAGCGCCACGAGCGGCGTGAAGAGCGGGAGGCGGCCTTCGCGTCGCCACTTGCGAGCGAGGACGTAGATCAAAGGCAACGCCGACGCGAGGGCGACGACGTGCGTGACCCGCTCGAGCCCGATCGAGTGTGCGATCGTCGTGTAGACGACGCCTTTCTCCTCGACCTCGGTGCCGGCGTCGGCGGGGCTGGCCCACGCGTAGGCCCAGCCCGCGAGGCAGTGCGCCAGGATCGCGAGCCGCTCGCCCCTGTTGAAACGAACCCCTCGCCTCGCTGCGAGCACGATCATCACGCCGAACCCTTGCTTCACGTAGTGCCAGCCAACGAGGAAGAACATCAGCTGGATCATCAGCGCGAGCGAGACCGCGGAGCCCTTCGCGATCGCGGCGACCGCCCAGGCCACGAGCCCCAGCGGAATCGCCACGCCGGCCGCCAGGTAACGAGCTCGCTGCCAGGCGTGGAGCCCGCCGCCGCGGAGTTTTTGGCGTGCGTCTGCGTAGAAAAGCACGTACGTGACGGCGAAGTGGGGGTCGTTGACGGCGTGCGCCGCGTAGAACATGGTGAAGCCAACGGCGAGCTCCGAAGAGTCGAGGCCGAGCGATCTCCGGAGCAGCCACGCCAGCGGAAACAGCAAAGGCGTGAGCCCGCCCACCAAGAAGAACTCGGTGAGACGGCCGGGAGCCGGTCGCGTGCGCGAATTCTCGAGGGGGCGCGTGGGCGCCAGGGAGACGCTGGTCATGAGTCGGCTCGTGCCCCGGGAGGCTCACGACGATAGAGCAATCCCCGGGACGGAAGAAGCGGCGAGCCGGGCCAAGGGCGGCGAGACTCGCGCGACCTAAGGGGCGCCGACGCGGGTTTCGCTCTATACGAGCCCCGTGGTTGCTCGATCTCCGCTCCCTGACGTCCTGCCGATCGACCCTCGACGAGGTCCTGTCCGCGGAACCGCGCGCCCGCCGGGCTCGAAGAGCTACACGAACCGCGCGCTGGTGCTGGCCGGCCTGGCCGGTGGCCGATCGACCATCGAGGGTGCGCTCTTCAGCGACGACACGCTTCACATGGCGAGGAGCCTCGGCGCGCTCGGCATCCCCGTCGACGCCAGCGAGGCCAGAGAACGCTTCGTCGTCGAGGGATGCGGGGGAAAGCTGGCCGTTGCGCGCGCCTCCGTGTTCGTCGGCAACTCGGGGACGACGGCCCGCTTCCTCACGCCGGTCATGGCGCTCGGAACGGGCACGTACGAGCTCGAGGGCGACGAGGCGATGGGCAAGCGGCCGATCCAGCCGCTTCTCGACGCTCTCGGCGCGATGGGCGTCCGCGCGACCAGCGTGCGGTCGAACGGATGTCCCCCCTTGCGCGTCGAATCGGCCGGTCTCGAGGGGGGCCGCGTCCGCATGGCAGGCGGAATCAGCAGCCAGTATTTCAGCGCCCTGCTCATGGTCGCGCCGTGCACCCGTCGCGGGATCGTTCTCGAGGTCGAGGGAGACCTCGTCTCGAAGCCTTACATCGAAGTCACGGCACAATCGATGGCCGCCTTCGGCGTGACCTTCCGGAACGACGCGTACGCGAGGTTCGAAGTCGAGCCCGGCGAGTACCGCGCAACGGACTACGTGGTCGAGCCTGACGCGTCGGCAGCGTCGTATTTCTTCGCGGCGGCTGCGGTCACTCGAGGCCGGGTGGTCGTGCCCGGTCTGGGAAAGCGGTCGCTGCAAGGCGATCTGGGGTTCGTGCGGCTCCTCGAGCGCATGGGCTGTCAGGTGCGGCAGACGGAGACGGAGACCGAAGTCACCGGCCCCGAGAAGCTGACCGGAATCGAAGCGGACATGTCGGACCTGTCGGACACGGCGCAGACCCTGGCGGCGATCGCTCCGTTCGCAGACCGGCCCACCCGCGTGACGGGTATCGGGTTCATTCGCCGCAAAGAAACCGACCGCGTCGCTGCGGTCGTCGCCGAGCTGAAGCGCCTGGGCATACACGCCGAAGAGGAGTCTGACGGCTTCGTCGTGCACCCGGGGATCCCGCAGCCCGCCGACATCGAGACGTATGACGATCACCGCATGGCGATGAGCTTCGCCATCACGGGGCTCGCCGCGCCCGGGATCCGCATTCGAAACCCTTCGTGTGTCTCGAAGACGTTCCCGCACTTCTTCGACGTGCTCGCGGCCGTTCAGGCAACCTGACGGCGAGTCACCGCCGGGGCGGCGTGTAGGAGCGGCGTACACCAATCTTGCGGCACGATGTGGCTCGGCTCGGCGAACGTCAGGGCGAAGCGAATTTCCTCGCGAGGCGAATCGACGCACGTACCCTCGAAGTGGACGGCATGAACGAACGACGCCAGCACTCTCGGCTCTCGATAGCTGTCGAAGTCGACTTCGGCTCCGAGCACAACTTCTATTCGGCGCGGACGCGCGACATCTCCGTTGGCGGCCTGATCGGCCTTCGGTTCGTGAACCTGTCACACTCGGCGAAGAAGAGCATCGAGGTCTTCATGGCGCTCCGCGAGCCGATGGCGTTTCGCATGCTCGAGAGCGACGACGAGAGCGAGTAGGTTCGTTGTCCCGCGGAGGTCGTACGAACCGTCGCTTCGTGATCATCGGCCAGAAGGCCAGTGCCTCGGGCGACTTTCTGCCGTTCGACGTTCCCGGCACGAGCGGTCGCCTCGACGTGCTGCTCCGCTGCGTGCGGGCCGCGCTTCTCTGGTCGCACGGCATCCGCGCCGGCGTCGTGGTCTACCTCGTGCTCGGCGGCGGCCCGCGCGCCCCGCGCGTCGTTCGCATCGAGGGCTCCGCCGCGCGCTTCGTTCGGCCAGACGAGCGGAGCCTGGCGACGCTGGCGACGAAGATCCTGGCGAGCCGTGCTGACGAGATCGCTGCGGGCTTCGTCGAGATCCGAGCCGGGATTGCGGTGAGTCGAGGGGGCCTCGAGACGGTCTTCGACGACCTGGGCGATGCGACGCTCTACGTCCTCGACGAGGCCGCGACGGACATCCGCGACGTGCCCGAGAGCGGCCTCGACGACACTGCCTTCTTCCTGGGCGATCACCTCGGGTTCGAAGAAGCGAACCGCGCCTGGCTCGAGTCGCGTGGCGCCAGAGCCATCAGCGTGGGACCGAGGAGCCTTCACGCCGAGGATGCGATCACGGTCGTGTTGAACGAAATCGACCGCCATGACGCTCGACGGGGCATGATTTCCCCGGTTTCCTGAAAGGAACGCTCACGTGCCAGGGAGACGAGGAAGGCCTGGCTTCGCGTCCACCGCCCAATGTGCTTGGCTTCCGGTCATGAAACCCCTGACGCTCGCCCTTCTTTCTCTGGTC
>ODAK010003422.1_pt1 | contig 16435 bp, 13 predicted proteins | sample 1539591 | NCBI WGS metagenome assembly ODAK01 (sample SAMEA3539303, study PRJEB22396) | soil metagenome | biome: tundra; feature: field; material: soil | place: USA | collected 2010-05 | depth 0.15 m
CAAAACACCGCGATAGTGCAATTATGACTCACTCACTTCAGATAGTGGGTACTAGTCTAGTCTGATCTGGCGCGTCAATATGAGCATCGCTCGTCGCAAGGCCCAAGGTCGCAAATCGTTATGCTGGCCATCACTACCTCCCTCACTCCGTTTGATTGTGCAGGCGGCGTGCGGCAAAATCCGCATACCAGGTGATCACTTCTGGATCTTTCATGGCGCCTTTTGCGACAGCGCGTTCGACCGCCGTACCCATCAGCAGTTTTCGTACCGGAATTTCCATTTTTTTCCCGGTCAGCGTGTAGGGGATGGCTGGCACGGCTATGATCTCGTCCGGGACATGGCGTGGGCTGCGTTCCCGGCGCAACTTGGCGCTGATTTCGCCTTTCAGCGCATCGTCGAGCGTCAACCCGTCGCGTAGCGTCACGAACAGCGGCATATAGAATCCACCGTCCTTTTCCTCGATACAAACGACCATGCCGTCGGCGATGTCTTCGATCGTGTCGAGGGTCCGGTATATCTCTGCTGAACCGATACGAACGCCGTAGCGATTGAGTGTTGCATCCGAGCGGCCGTAGACGTAGCAACCGCCGCGCTGATTGATCTTGATGGAATCGCCGTGCCGCCAGACCCCGGGATATTGATCAAAATAGGACTCACGATAGCGTGCAAAGTCGCTATCACCCCAAAGAAAGATTGGCATCGATGGCATTGGAGCGGTGATCACGAGCTCGCCGACTTCATCGAGAACGTCCGCGCCATGCTCATCGAACGCATGCACATCTGCCGCGAGCGCGCGCGCTTGAATTTCACCCGCATAGACAGGAAGTGTCGGTACCCCGCCGACGAGCCCGCTACAGAATTCCGTTCCTCCAGACTGTGAGGTTATCCAGATATCGGATTTCACATTGGCGTAGAGCCATTCGAACGTTTCGGGCGTGGCAGGCGATCCGACCAAAAATATGTTTTCGAGTTTTGACAGATCGTGAACGGTCTCCGGAACAAGGCCCAGTTTCTGCATGTTCTGTATAAAGGTTGGACTGGTCCCGAAGGAATTGGCGCCGGTCCTCGCCGCGAGATCCAAAAGGGAATCCGGGTCGGGATGGGCGGGATGACCATCGTAGAGGACCGCCGAGGCATTCATGAGCGGCGCCCACATCAGCGTGTTCCACATCATCCAGCCGGTCGTCGAATAGAACAACATGCATGACCCCGGTCTCACATTGAGGTGAAATGCACTCGACTTGTAGTGTTCGAGCAGAACGCCCACGTGGCTGTGGACAATCGCTTTCGGCAATCCGGTGGTCCCGGACGAAAACAGGATCCAGAGCGGGTGGTCGCTACTCACATATTCGAAACGAAATGAAGCAGCATCAACGGGCGGATGATCAAGAAGACTGTGCCACGATACGACGCGAGGCGGCGCAGGGAGCCAGGACGCATTCGCGTCGAGATAATTGAGAAAAACGACAGTCTCGATACTTGCGACGGCGCCGACGATCTCGGCGATATGTCCGCGACGGTCGAAGTCCTTTCCGCCATAGCGATAGCCGTCGACAACGAACATCAGTTTAGGTGCTGTCTGCGAGAAGCGATCGACGACGGTTTCCACTCCGAATTCCGGCGCAGCCGTCGACCAGACGGCGCCGATGGCGGTGGTCGCCAGCATCGCAATGACGGTTTCCGGAATATTCGGCATATATGCAACAACGCGATCGGCAGGCTTCACGCCGAGCTTGCGAAGCTCCGTCGCAAGGATGCGCACCTGCCGACCGAGATCGCTCCAGCTCATGCTTTGCAGTTCGCGAAGCTCCGAACAGTGATGCAGGACCGGGCGGTTGAAATCACCGGAGTTTTCATGTCGCAGAACGTGCTCGGCATAATTGACGCGTGCGCCTTCAAACCAACGGGCGCCGGGCATGGACCGCGAGCCGAGCACAGAAGTCGCCGGCGAGGCGGAATGGATATCGAAATAGTCCCAGATCGCCTGCCAGAAGTCTTCCAATTGGTCCACCGACCAACGCCACAGCGCGCCGTAGTCCTCGAAAGCCAGGCCGCGTTCCGTGCGCAGCCAACGCATGAAAGCGGCAACATTGGAACTTTCAGCGAAAGCTTTGCTGGGCATCCAAAGCAATTGGCCTTCGTCAACCATCAGTGTCTTGCCTTTTGTCTTGCGTCGACGGGTCGTGTCTTTTCGCGATTTGCAGAAAGACGCAAAGTCTGCGACGTCGAGCACGGGCCTTAAGTCCCCCGGAAGTCCGGTTGGCTGTAGATGCGATCATTCGGCGGCAGCTTCTGCCGGCACTAGATTTGTGGTCAGCAGATCGGCAATCGAATCCAATATGATGTGGGCGGATTTGGTCTTTGGCAGCGCGAGATAAGCCTCGCGCCCGGCGACCCCGGTCAAAACGCCGATCGCCAGCGCGCCGGCGCGCCGGGCCATACTGGCCTCCAGCGCGGGATCGTCACCGACCACGGCGATCTCCGCGGGGCGGAGTCCCATTCGCGCGCAGGCAAAATTGACGCCGTGGACAGACGGCTTTCCGAGCACCATCGCGCGACGACCGGTGACGCTGGTCACCATCGCGACGATGGCGCCCGAGATGCCGAGCATTCGCCCGCCGCGGGAAGCGAAGAAGGGTGCATTGGACACCGTGAACAACGCGGCTCCGGCCCACACCGCGCGGCAAGCTGCATCGAGATCAGAAAAGCGGAAGCCGGGAAACCAGGCGACCAAAACGGCCTGGACCCCCTCCAAATTGCCGTCAGGCCTGACGATATCCAGCCCGGCCTCCCGGAGCGGCTGTATCGCGCCTTCGATTCCGAGGACGAGCACGCGCCTAATGTCCCTCTTCACGAAATATTCAGCGGCGACGCTCGCGGGGGTGATCACGCGACCGACAGGGAATTCGATGCCTATCGATGAAAGGCTTGCCTGATATTCCTCAGGCGTGTGAAGCGTTCCGTTTGTGAACGCCACTGCTGGAACAGCCGCGGCGTTGAGCCTCGAAACGATTTCCCTCGCGCCGGGCAAGGCCCTGTATCCCTTGCCGCTCGGGTCGGCGAGCGCCAAGGTGCCGTCGATGTCGAAGATGAAACCACGAACCTGTGGCACGCCTTTCTCGTCCCGTCCGGTGCGCCGCGTCGCTTCACCCGTCTTGCGTTGCGCGATCATGATGTTGCCTCCGAATGGGGGCGTGCAGTGGCCGATGCGCTGCACTCAACGCGCACATCCTTCGTCTCAATGATCACGTGGCGAAGATGTCGGCGGCTTGCGAGACCGCGGAGAAGCTCAATCGCCGGCCGCAGGCTGGGATTGTAGCCGCGCCGCGCTGGACCGGCGGCCAGCATGGCATCGACCTGATCGCCAGGCATGGTGGCGCGAAGCAAAAACTCCTCGTCCGAAAAATGGGGGCCGATGCGCTTCTTCAACTCCGAAAGCGGCGCCATGCCCGCTTCTGCCTCGAGTTCCTTGGCCCTCGCGCCCGAACGAATGCGGTCTTCCACGTTCGGGTCAAGTTTCATCGCCGGCTTTCCGAATCGACCGATCACATAGCGGATCACTTCGTCTGGGACCGCCTCGTAGCGACCACCATTGACCACGTTCATCACCGCTTGAGCGCCGACAATCTGCGAAAACGGCGTCACCATGATCGGATAGCCGAGTTCAGCCCTCACCCGTTCCGCTTCCTCCAGAACCTGAGGCAGCAGGTGCAATCGCTTTATTTCAGCGAGCTGGCGGCGCATCGTTCCAAGCATTCCTCCCGGCATTTGATGCCGGAAATAGCTCGTGTCGTATTCCTGTGGCCTGCCCTGCTCGAGACCCTCGGCATCGGCCAATGCGCCGAAATACGTGCTCATTTCGGCGAGCGCCGCGTCATCGATATCGATCTGATGACCGAGATCCCTGAGATTGGCGACCGTTCGCTCGGCCGATGGCTGCGATGGTCCGTTTGCCAACGGCTTGACTGCAACATGCAGTGCGTTGATCCCGCTCTCCGCGCCAACGAGATAGGAAAATGGCGCAAGACCGATGGTGCAGTGGGAATGCAGCTCCAAGCCCATGGACGCTGTCGCACGGCGAATCGCCGGGATGAGGGTGCGTGCTCTCTCCGGCGTCAACAGGCCGCCCGGGTCCTTGATATAGAGGCGGTCGAAACGCCCCGAGCCGACAAGCTCACCAGCCCGCGCGACGTAGTATGCATCGTCGTGGATCGGACTGACGGTGTAGGTGAGAGCGCCGACAACGGTTTCGACACCGGCTTTTCGGGCCAATGCCGCCATCGTGCTCATGGCGGCCGTGTCGTTCATGGGATCCATGATCGCGAACCGGCGGATTCCGGAATTCGTCAGCAATCCGAAGGCCAGTTGCATAACTTCTGAATTCGCGACTTCCCAGGAGATAAAGCGCATGCCGGTCGTCAAGAAACTCAGCGGCGTATTGGGCATGGCCTCATGCATGAGGCGGATCCGCTCCCAGGGATTCTCGCGCTGATACCGCACCGCGACGGCCATGTGCGTCGACGTCGTGAAATCGATCGCCGAGAACCCGACCCGGTCCATGACCGGGGCGATCTCCAACATCATCGCCGTGGTAAGGCCAGTCGCGCCCCACAAGCTCTGATTGCCATCGCGAACCGTCGTGTCGATGAGCTCAATCGACGCCATGCGTACCATCCTGCGTGGTGTCGGCCCGTCCGCGAGCGAAAGCGCCGCTGCTGAGACATTCGGTGAGAAAATTGGTGTCAACGCCGCCCGCGACGAACGCCGGATGCGCCAAAATCCGGCGATGCAACTGAATATTGGTATCGACGCCCTCGATCCAGGCGCAGCGCATGACTTGAACAATTCGCTCGATCGCTGCGGCGCGGGTCGAGCCTCTGACGATCACTTTCGCGAGCATCGAGTCATAGTACGGCGGGACGATCGAGCCGGGCGCGATATGTGTGTCGATACGGATGTCGAACCCGCTAGGAAACCAGATGTTGCGCACGACGCCCGGGCTCGGACGAAAATCCTGCTCGACGGTCTCCGCATTGACGCGGCACTCGATTGCATGGCCATGGAACCGGATATCATCCTGCGCAAAGCGCAGTGACTGCCCATTTGCAACCCGTATCTGTTCGGCGACGAGATCGAGATCGACGATCGCCTCGGTGACGGGATGCTCGACCTGGATGCGCGCGTTCATTTCGAGGAAATAAAACGCGTCGTGTTCGACGTCGACGAGGAACTCGACGGTTCCAAGGCTGCGGTATCCGATATGGCTACAGAACTTCAACGCGGCGGCGTGAATGGCGGCGCGAAATTCATCGGGAAGACACGGCGCAGGGGCCTCCTCGATTACTTTCTGATAACGTCGCTGCACGGAACAGTCGCGATCCCCCAGATGGATCACTGTTTCGCCATCACCAAGGATCTGCACTTCGACATGGCGCCCGGACGTAACGAATCGCTCCAGATAGACCCGACTATCGCCGAAGGCCGCCCCGGCTTCCGTCATCGCGAGATCGACCATTTCGACGAGCGCACCGCGATCGTTGACGCGCTTCATGCCTCGTCCGCCGCCACCCGCCACCGCTTTGATCAGCAGCGGGAAGCCGATCCGGTCCGCCAAGGCTTCTGCTTCTTCAGGGTTTTCGATGGCGCCGCCAGGGACGACCGGCACGCCGGCCTCCTCAGCATGGCGACGCGCCCTTAGCTTGTCACCCACGGCCGTGATCTGGTCCGCCGTCGGTCCGATGAAGATCACACCGTTCTTCTCGCAGAGCTCGGCGAGTTGCGCGTTCTCGGATAGAAATCCGTAGCCCGGATGCAGAGCATCCGAGCCCGTGCGCAAAGCTGCCTCGACGATCGTGTCGGTCTTGAGATAGCTTTGTGCCGATCGCGCCGGGCCGATACACACTGAGCGCGTCGCGAGCCTTGCGCCGAGGCTCGACCGGTCGGCCTCGGAAACAGCAAGCACTGTTTCGATGCCAAGCGTGCGACATGTCCGGATAATGCGAACGGCAATTTCGCCCCTGTTCGCAATGAAGATGCGCCTGATCGTCATGACGCATCCGGCCTTACGCGGACAAGCGTCTGGCCGAATTCGACCAACTGGCCGTCCGGCGCCAGGATTTCAACGACTTCGCCAGCGACTCCAGCCGGAACAGCATTCATGAACTTCATGACTTCTATGATGCCGACGATAGTTCCGGCCGTAATCCGCGAACCGGCCTGGATATATGGATCGGCTCCTGGCCTCGGCGCCCGGAAAAAGACGCCAAGCATGGGCGCGGCGATCTCGACTCCATTCGCGTGAGGCGTCGAATGAGCCTGATGGATTTCGATCGGTGCCCGGGTGGCAACCGGCGTTTCCGTGGCCGGAACCTGCTCGAACGTTTTCGCAAATGGCGATCCCGACGTCGCGGAGCCCGAGCGACTCAAACTGATTTTGAGGTCGCCCATTTCGATTTTCAGCTCGTCAAAACTCGACCCATCGAGTATCGTCAGGATCTCCTGCACATCCTCGCGCGTGAGTTTGCCACTCATAATCATTTACCCCGATCACTTAATGCTCGCAGCACGTGCGCCAGCGGATTTGTTCCAGCGTCGTCGATCGACCTCTTCTCCTGGCCGCGATTGCTCCAGACCGTCTCTGGTCGTGATTGAAGCAGGAGGATCTGACGGCGGTCACTGCCGCGCCGGTCGATAGCCCATTCGATATCCTGGGCTTGGCCATAGTGTTGCTCGATCGCTTTCGCCATCGTTGTCAGCGCACGTATCTCGTCATCACTCACGCATGGCGCTGTCTGCAGGTGTACCGGCACCGCGACCTCGATCACTTTGCCCTCATCTGCGTCTGGCACGTGTTGGACCGTCTTGCGGGAAATGTCGCGCTTGCTGATCTCTCCCGTGATCTTGTTGACCACGAATTTGTCGGGCGTCACTTCGCCGCTCACGACCGCCGACCCGAGCCCCCACGCGGCCTCCATCACAATGACCGACTTGTCGCCGGTAATCGGGCTGCGGGTGAACATCACACCGGCAGTGCGCGCGTCCACCATGTCCTGCACCACGACAGCCATGGCGACGTCATCCTCCGGTAGCTTCAGCCGAAGGCGGTAGGTCACGGATTCGACGCTGTACAGGCTCGCCCAGCAGCGTTTGATCGCGGAAATGACCTCGTCGCCCCCCTTGATCCAGAGGAATGTATCCTGAAGTCCGGCGAAACTCGCATCGGATTGATCTTCTGAAGTTGCGCTCGATCGCACCGCCACCGGCCGACGCTCTCCATCGCAGCAAAGCCGGCGGTAGGCCTCGCTGATTTCGGCATAAAGGTCATTCGAAACTGTCGCCAGGTCAAACTGCTCCCGGATTGCCCGACATGCGCCCTCGATCGCCATGGCATCCGCACCCGCCAATGCGTCAATCCGCCGGCGAATTCGACCATCGGCATCGAGCGTGTGGAGAAACGTTTCGAACGCAGCGGTCGTCACGACAAAACCCGGTGGCACCGCCGCGCCTGCGCGCAGAAGTTCACCGAGGCTGGCTCCTTTGCCGCCCACCGTCGGCCGGTCGGTGATCCGCAGGTCGGCGAACCAGCTTATGGTGGGGTGGATCCGTTCGGGCATTTTCAGATTTCCGATCAATTGACCCATTGGCAGCTTCCGGTGCTGATCGCACTCTGCGTTGGATGGTGCGAAGACTATCCAACCCAGTTGATCTTCGCACCACCGCATCCGATTATTCGGTACGCTCAAGCAAGGATCGTCACTCGCCCCGAACTTCCATCCACGCGAATTCGTTGTCCGTCCTTGATTCGCTTGGTTCCGTCGCCAGTGCCAACAACGGCCGGAAGCCCATACTCGCGAGCAACGATGGCGGCATGTGACATCGTCCCGCCAATGTCCGACACGGCAGCCCCAATTTTTCCGAATATCGGCGCCCAGCTCGGAGCCGTGACCGCACAGACCAGAATATCGCCGTCCTTGAGCCGCGATATTTCATCAACTGTGTGAATAACCCGCGCCGCTCCTTCAACCACTCCCGGCGACGCGCCAAAGCCTTTGAGCTCGTTTGGATTGTCGGCTTGCGAAAGCCATGAGTTGATGGTGTCCGATGTCACGCCCCAGAGCATGATGACCATAGGGTCGGTGATGCTTGCAGGAACCGGACCGAGCGCGTTGGGCGCCATCCAATTCGCAAGCTCCTTCAGCGCCTTCTTTCTGGCAGCAATGATCGGTCGCCAATGGTTCTTGCCGGCGACGTTGCCACCGATCGACCAGGCAAGGCGCAAATCGGACAGCGCTTCGCGGACCTCGCTTCGGTTCAAATGAAACACGTCCTCCACATCGTCCAACAGATCATTCTTGCGCAACAACTCGCCAAATTCCCGGATTTTGTTGAAAAAGACGCCGGTAAGCCAATGCTCGCAATAAAACTTGTGGTCCTCGACATACGGGAACACCTGATGGGCCAATCCCAGCATTTGATCAAAGACCGTACGATCGGAATCCGTATCGAGCAGCGCACGATATTCGGCAATAATTCGATTGCGCTGAACCTTCAGCTGGGCGGTCGGCCGTTCCAGAGTCTTGCCGGACTTGAGTTGGGCGATGTAATTGACCAGCGCCGAAAACGGCATCCTGAGATCGTCGTTCCAGCGGCGGTGGTGGTGATAAAAGCCGTCGCCCATCGATGTATTAAACCAGGGGTCGCGGGTTTTCTCGAACTCATCGAGCCAGTCGCGACCGGCGTTTCCCGCTTGCGCGAGGCGGGACAGAATCTGCGCAACGTCCGCGCCTTCCTTGAACTCTGAATCGATGCCAAGGGTGATTGCCCGGGCAGCAAGGCGTTTCAATTCGTCGTCGGGCCGGAACATCAGAGAATCGACGCCCGCGACCATATTGGCAATCGTGCGGTCTTCGATTTCCGGAAATGCCTTCTTGCAAAACTCGAAAAAGGTCAGATAGGCGCCATAGCCGAGGATCAAGAACTCGGAATGATACTGCCACATCATGAAATAGTTCTCGATGGCTTGATCGTATGCCTGTACGAGAAGCTGCCCTTCCGAGAAGCCGCGCCCTTCTTTGACGACGGATGCTTTGTCGAACTCACCCAACTCAGGGACTTCGATTGCTTCCATCCCGCGGATCAGGCCCATGATGCGCTGGTGCCATTCACCGTAGAGCCGTTCCCAATTTCCGAAATAGAAGAAGGCCCGATCCTCGAATTCCTTGACGCGGCGCCCGATCTCATCGGGGTCTGTGACCGAGTTTGCAGCGATGTAAATTCGGCCGTTGACAATGCGATGCTCGAAACCCTTCGACGTCGGCACCGCGAACATGCGCGTGACCATGACCCCGAGGCCAGCATAGGCGCCCTCAGCCGTAATCGCGTCGAAAGCCGGCATCGGTTCCGGAAAGTGCATCTTGTTGTAGAACCAGAAGCAACCATCGTCCTCCGGGCGGAATTGAGTGAAATACGGGTACATTCCCGCGGTGACGTCTGCGCCCGGAACCTTCTCGATCTCCGACGGCAGCGGAAACGTATGCGACAACTTGTGCGTTGGCATGACTCGAAACCCTCCCCATTTTATTTTTATAGCTCCGGCTTAAGCCAAGAGCCTGAATTCCGACGGAACGTGCCGCTTTGAGACCCACGATCGGCTCAACGCGAATTTCGCACCAGATTGCGTCATCCAAAATGATCTAACAGAATACAAGACGCGACAATCCGGTCTCGCAGAGGATTTCACCAGGTGAACTCACGGCGGAGCCGTCACCGTGATCGGGTCGGGCTGGTGAGGCGGGCCGCTATGCTCTTTGCGGCCTCTGCGAGATAGTCGAGGTGCGCCTGCACAATTTCGCTTCGTGTTGCAACCTTCTGGATCCAAGTGAGGTTGATGGCGCCAAGGACGCGTTCCTCGACGACGATCGGCACCGCAATGGAGTCGCGACCGTCGTCGTGTTGACGCCGAGGGCGATCAAAGTCACCGCCAAAACGCGGGTCTCTCACACCGTAGCCCCGCTTTCGGGTACCCGAGAGAACGCGCTTGACCCAGACTTCGTCTTTGGCCGCCGCGTCTCCAGGCCGCTGACTGTGGCGCAAGCGCGACAGGACGGCCGCCCGTTCGCTGTCGGAGCAGAATGCCAGATAGGCCCGCCCTGTCGCGGACATGATCATGTTGATTTGGAAGCCGACCGGGCCAAGCGGAATATGGTGGAAATAGGAACGCGGACTGTTGGTCTCGATGACTTCCATATGGTCAAGGCGCGGCACCGCCAGAATGGAAGGCCAATCAACGCGCCGCGTCAGATCAGAAAGAATCGGTGAGGCGACTTCCACAAGATGCGAAACGTCATCGAGATGCCGCGCATTCTCCTTAAGCGAATAGCTTGCGAGATAGGCGTTGTCGACAATTCGCTGCCAGACCAGCCCCGCATCCTGCAGCGTCAACAAGATGCGCAGCAGGGTGGCCTTGGGAAGACCCAGTTCACGATGAATGTCGTTCAGACTCACGCCGCCGGAAGCTTGAACGAGCTGCAAAACCTCGACGCCGCGCGCAACGGCACGTATCGTCTTGACCCGAGGTCTCGACATATTATTCTCCCGTCTGCCAGACGCTGGAAGGAGGTTGGTGGGGACGCAATAGCCCGCCTCCAGCTTCTCCTCCACCGCGCATGCTCTTCCCTGAAACAAAACTCCGCGAATTTGATGCTGCCTGACCACAGGGCATCTCCGGCCCCCAGCCTCACGCCCCCTTTGCGCTGCTCGCGCCGCCGGACGCAGCGCCATCGCTGGCGGCCACTTCGCTGGACGAAAGCCGTCCGACCAGCACCCGCAACCGATATCCGACCGGCAACAGCCGCAACTGCCAGCGATCTTCCACGAAGCCCCAAATTCCGCGCGGAAACAGCAGCGAGAAGACGATCGATGTTCCGCCCAGTCCAATCAGGTACCAGACGCCGAACCCGCCGAACCATGTCTCGATGATGAAGAAGACCAGCGCGCCGACGATGGCGCCTTCAAACGTCCCAATGCCGCCGACCAGGACCATGAAGATCATATAGGCCGTCCATTGCACGCTGAAATAGGTCTTTGGCTGAAAAGTAACCGAAGTCGCCAGCCAAAGCGCACCCGCCATCCCCACCCCGAGTGCGGTAAAAACAAAGATCAGCCTTTTCGTCGCGAGGACTTCGACGCCGAGAGCCCCGGCGGCGTCTTCGCTGTCGCGAATGGCCTGGATGGCGACTCCGGTCCGGCTGCGGAGCACGCCAAACAGCAGACCGAGAAGTCCCACCATCGCGGCAAGCGACAGCCAGTATATCAGCAACCTGCGGCTCTCCAGGGCATAGGCGTTGAGCGCGATCAGCGAGGTGCCGGTTTCGCCCTGGATCAGAGGGTCCAGATTGACGAGAAGATGAACGAGCGAGGCGACAACCCACATGCCGATGGCGAATTCACCATCCTTCAACCGCAACATCAGGAACGACAGCGGCAGGGCAAGAATTCCGACCAGCACCGCTGCAAGAAAGAGTGCGGCGAACACATTGATGCCTGCATCGGAAAGCCGGATCGCAAAGTATGCGCCAAGCCCGAAAAACACCTGCTGCCCGACGGAGACGAGCCCGCCAAAGCCCGCAAGCGCGTTCCACATCGCCGCTATCATAACATAGATGAACAGTGCGACGAGCCGGTTGATGGCGCCAACGCCCAGGAATTCGGGCATGATCGCCAACACGGCGACAGCAAGGATGAACGACGCGATTGCAAACCTTGAAGCGGTCGTCCATCGCTCGACGATGATGTCCTTGGGCTGGTGCATCACGCTTTCCCAAACAGGGATTTGATCGAGAAGCTGATTGTGGCGCCCGGCATCACCAGCCTTCCGAACAGGACGAGCAGGAACACGACGTCGCCCGCGATCAGGAAGCCCTGCGGGGCGATCGCGGCGCCGATACTCTGTGAAATGCCCAGCGCAATGCCGCCGAACAGGGTGCCCCAGATCGATTTCGTGCCGCCGATAACGGTCGCCTGAAACGCAAACAGCAGCTGAGCTGTTCCGGCATAGGGTCCGAACGTCGCGCGCATTCCGAGGAAGGCGCCCGCAATGCCGACGGTCACGAAGGCGATAGCCACCGCTGTGGCGGTCACCATGCGGGCATCGACCCCGAGCAGCCCGGCCGTATCGGGATCCTCGGCCGTCGCGCGGATCGCGCGGCCCAAAGCCGTCCGCTTGAGGAACAGTTGGAGGCCGCAGAGGATCAATACCGCTGCCGCGAAAGTCAGGGCGGCAAGCTTACCGATGAAGATGTCGTCCGTCAGTGCCCATGAATCGTATGAAAGCGAGCCGATGTAGGGAGCGAGCGACCTGGTGTTCGCACCAAATTGCTCGAACAGCACATTGTCGACGACGATGGCGATACCGAAGGTCGTCAGGATCGGCAGGAGTGCGCCACCGCGCGTCGCTCGTTCGAGCACCAACCGCTGAAGACACCATCCGAGCGCCGCCATCAGCGGCAAAACGATCAGCAGCCCCCAAAAGGGCGAGATATCCCACCCGCTCGCCAGCAGAAACAGCGCGTAGGCCGCAAGGACGGCGAGGCTGCCATGAGCGAGATTGATGACCCCCATGACGCTGAACAGAAACGCAAGACCCGAGGCAATGAGCGCGTAGTAGCCGCCGAGCATCAATCCCTGGATGAGTTGGTTGGCCATCCTCAAGCGCTCCCGGCCGATTTGCCACGGTGTAGGCCAAAATAAGCTTCCGTGATCTCATCCGGTGTGACGCTTCCAACAGGACGATCCAGCACGACGCTCCCCTCAAGCATGCAGATCACGCGGGTGGCCTCTTTCAGAACCCTCGACAGGTCCTGTTCAACCAGAACCACTGTGGCGCCCGCCTCGCGAAATGCCGGTAACGCGGCGTAGACACGATCGACCACCGCGGGAGAGAGGCCAAGCGAGACCTCGTCCAACAACAGAAGGTCGGGGTTGCTGACGAGCGCACGTCCGATCGCGGTCGCCTGCTGCTCGCCGCCCGAGAGATTGGCGGCATACGAATCGCGACGTGGGTTGAGATTGGGAAATAGCTCGAAAACCTTTTCTACCGTCCACGGCCCCTGCCGCGCCGGCGTCAGGCCGAGGAGAAGGTTCTCCTCCACCGTCATTTTCGAGAACAGGCGGCGCCCCTCCGGCACGAGGGCAATTCCCCGCTGGACACGGCGGTGTGACGGCAGCATCGTGATCGCCTCACCAGCAAATCGAATTTCTCCCGCGGCTGGAAGATGGGCGCCGGCGATCGCCCGCAACAGCGTGGATTTCCCCGCACCATTGGCCCCGACGAAGGCGAGAACGTCGCCGCGCTCGATCGAGAAACTGACGCCGCGCACCGCTTGCATCAGCCCGTGACGAACATCGAGATCACGCACGTCGAGCAGGCTCATTTCACGCCCCGGCCGAGATAGGACTGCATGACCTGCGAATCCTGCAACACGGCACTCGGCGTGCCGTCGGCTATGATACGGCCTGCATCCATGCAGATGAGGCGCTGCACGACTCGGATCAACACGTGAACAATGTGCTCGATCCAAACGATCGCGATTTGTCGGCGCCGCAATTCCAGAATGACATCGACGAGTTCGCTGGCTTCGGCATCGGTCAGACCTCCTCCAATCTCGTCGAGTAGGAGCAGCCGAGGCTTGGTCGCCAAGGCGCGCGCTAATTCCAGCCGCTTGCGGTCCAGCAGACCCAGGGCCTCCGCGCGGCGATTGGCGAGCGGCACCATGCCGCACAGCCGCAAAGCATCGATGGCGCGGTCGTAAGCCTCGGCGCGACTGTCGTCGTCGCGATGGGCCGCGGCGACAAATATGTTTTCGAAGGTCGTCATGCCGCCAAACGGCTTGGGGATCTGATGGGTGCGCACCAACCCGCTGCGGCATCGTTGAGCGGCGGTTTTCCCCGTCATGTCCACATTATCGAAGCGAATGCCCCCCGCATTCGATCGAAGGGAGCCGGAAATCACGGCAAGCATCGTGGACTTGCCGGCACCGTTGGGGCCGACGATCCCAACGGCTTCGTCATGACCGACCGAGAAGTTGATGTTGTCGAGAACGGTCAAGGCCCCGCATGATTTCACCACAGCTGTTGCGACGAGAAGCGACTCGTTGTTGCGGTCGGTCACGCCCAAATCCTCATCCGACCGGGGATGATATCCCCGGTCGGCATTCTTTGCCATTGGCGCCTATCGCAATTGACCTCTCGGCTCGGCCGTTTGCAAACAATCGCGCATTCGCGGCAACAGGTCGACAGGACAGCTTTTCCAGTCGCGCGCATCAGCTGTTGTAAGGAATCAGCTTGGCCTCGACGGGAACGTTCTTGTCCGTGACGTTTTCCGTCACGACATATTCGAACTTGAACTTGCTGCCCTTGGGCGCCTTGACCCACTGGGTGCCAATAATCGGTCCATGCGCGACATTGGGCACGGGTCCGGACGTGAAATCGACCTTGCCGCCGATGGTATCGGTCTTGAGCGTCGCAATCGCGTGGGCGACGCTGGCCTTGTCCTTGGGATTTGCGCTCGTCTTCAGTGCGGCGACACCCGCGTCCAGCAATGCGAGACTTTCGCCGAGTTGTTGACTCCACTGCTTGCCGGTGTCGCGCTCGTAGCCATCGGCCAGCGCGCGAGCGGAGATCCCGGTCAGCGACGATTTGTAAGGCATCGCCCGATGCCAATAGGCGCCGCTGGCGAGTTTCGCTCCGAGGTCGCCCAGCGCCTCGATATCCGAGGCAAACAGGCCGGTCTTCGCGATCTGCGCGATCTTGACGATTTTGGTGTATCCTTGCTGGGCCGCCTGACGCCAGAACGCAGCGAAGTCCGGTGGAATTGGGAACGTATTGAAGATCTCGCACTTCTCCCTCTTGAAGGCCGAAATCTGTGCGGAGAAATCTGCCGTTCCGGTTTCATAAGGACCAGGATCGACCAGCGTGAATCCGGCTTTCGCGAGTTGCGGCGCAAGATTTGCGCGAATCGCGTTCCCATCCGCATCGTTGGGATAGAGAACGCCGACTTTTTTGTTGGTCTCGATCAGGCTCCACTGGGAGATATAGCATTTCAGGAATTCGCCGACGCCGAAGCCGAAATGATAGGTCCATTTGAACGGAGAAGGCGCGCCTGGCTTGGCGCCCCGGCCAAAGGACCAGGCTTCCCACGGCATCACGGTCGACAGGCAAGGCACACCCGCGGCTTCGGACGCGTCGGCCACCGGGTTGATCGTTTCCGGGGTGGAAACGGCAAGCATGAGATCGATACCGTCACCATTGATGAGGGTGTTGGCGAGTTGACTGGCTCGCGATGGATCTGACTGGGTGTCCCGGTCAAGAAGTTCAATCTGATATTTCTTGCCGTTGATTTCGATGCCGCCCGCAATCGCTTTGCGAACATGATCGAGAACATAGCCGTCGGCTTCGCCGAAGCCCGCGAGAGGGCCCGAGCGCGGACTGATGAAGCCGATCTTCAGAACCCCGTCCGCTGCCGCGAAGGCGCGGCGATTGCCCAATGCGACTGTCGCTGCCCCTGCCGCCGAGGCGATCATAAGGTCTCTGCGCGTCACGCCGCTCGTGGCCCCAGCCGGCGTCGAGGCATCCCATTTACCGATCATACAATCCTCCCTGTGTTTTTTGGTTTGGCCCGCGTCACTTGCGTGCTTAGACTCATTATCTAATTGATCTAATTGTATCCGCAGCAACGCTCTCGATCGAACCGCGGTCGAGGCGCACCGTCTCCATAGCCGCCAACGCGGCGGCTCAAATCAACCTAAGCTCAAGTGTCAGGCCGCCAGCTCATGCTTGGCGGCCGGATATGCTTGCCGTTCGGAACGAAATTCGCCCTGCGCGCTGATCGGGCGCTGCCTGAGCAGCTTGCACGTCCCTTCAGCTGCTCCGCGCTTCGAACGGCATCGCCCCGGCAGTCTCACAAATTGAAATGTGAGATAGTTTGTTTGGGCACACAATCAGCATTTTATGCCATTTCACCAGGTGAAATACGAGGTCGGCAGGACGAAGGCTTTCGTCGATTGGGCCACGAGGTGACGACATAGCTGTCTGATAGTCACCGATCGGGATCACGCGCGTTGCCATTCAGCTTCGCGACCTGCGGCTCCAGACATGCGCGATGATGCCCCCCGGAGAAGGGGCAATTATTTTCGAGCTAATTCAAGGTCGGTTGATCGCGGCTTTGACACCGGTAAGACGCACGTGCTTGACCCCTTGACGCGTGGATTTTGCCCGCGTGCGGCCGTGACGCGCTCGCACTCGGATTTGAGCGCCGAAAACATTTCCAAAATAGAACCTGCAGCGCCGTCTTCGATCCGCCAGTCAACCGCCCAGGTGACTTTGGAATCAATCACGTCGTTGACGGTTGAGAAACCGCTCCGTCTCCCGCCGCAGTGCG
>ODAK010003423.1_pt1 | contig 16433 bp, 14 predicted proteins | sample 1539591 | NCBI WGS metagenome assembly ODAK01 (sample SAMEA3539303, study PRJEB22396) | soil metagenome | biome: tundra; feature: field; material: soil | place: USA | collected 2010-05 | depth 0.15 m
CGTCTTCCACAAGCTGCAGCGCGACGAGATCAAGCAGATCGTCGAACTGCTGCTGGTGCGGATCCGCCACTCGATGGCCGAGCGCGAGCTGGTGCTCGACCTGACCGAGGAGGCCAAGGACCTGCTCGTCGAGAAGGGCTGGGATCCGGCGATGGGCGCGCGGCCGTTGCGGCGCGCTATCCAGCGCTACATCGAGGACCCGCTTGCCGACTTCGTGCTTCGCTCGCAGCTACCCGCCGGCTCGACGGTGGTCGTCGACCCCGCGCCGGAGGGTAAAGAGGGTGAGGTCCGCCTGACGATCGTCAAGCCCAAGAAGGCCAAGACTCCGGTTGCCGTCGGCGCCGGTGGCGTCGAGAGCGACACCGAGGCCGGGTCCGATGACGACGAGACAGGGCCCGGCGCCGTGCTCGACGACGCCGTCGAGGACGCTGGCGCCGATCACGGCGAGTGACGCCGGACAGACTGGATTACCCCCGCGCCGGCTGACTGGCGCGAGGTGCGCCGGGCCTGATCCCGGGCGCCACGACCGATGCGGCCGGCGGGGCTGCAACCTGAGCGGCGCGCGACGACGCTCGAGCCGTACCGTCCCCGCCCGCGCGTAGAGTCGCTGCGATGGCACGGACCTCGACCGTTCACGTCTGTTCGATCTGCGGGCACGAGGAGCCGCGCTGGCACGGCCGCTGTCCGGGTTGCGGCGAGTGGAACACGCTTGTCGAGGAGCCGCGCGGTCGCTCGACCCCGCGCCACGGCGCCACCAGCGCGCCGGTGCCGATCGCGCTCGCTGACGTCAGCGCGCCCGAGGTCCCGCGTCTTGAGACCGGGATCGGCGAGCTCGACCGGGTGCTCGGCGGCGGGATCGTGCCCGGATCGGTGGTGCTGCTAGGCGGGGCGCCCGGCATCGGCAAGTCGACGCTCACGAACATGGTGCTCGGAAACCTGGCGGGCGCCGGGCATCGAACGCTCTACGTCTCCGGCGAGGAGTCGACGGCCCAGGTCGCGCTGCGCGCCGCACGCCTTCCCGGAGCGGCGCTCAGCGTGCCGGCGGTCGCCGAAACCGACCTCGAGACCGTCGTCGCTCTGCTCGAGCGGGAACTGCCCGAGGTGTGCGTGATCGACTCCGTGCAGACGCTTGATGCGCGGGAGCTGTCGAGCGCCGCCGGCTCGGTCGGCCAGGTGCGCGAGGTCGCCGCGCGGATCGTCGGCGTCGCCAAGCGCCGGCGGATCGCCGTGCTGCTCGTCGGTCACGTGACAAAGGACGGCGCGCTGGCCGGGCCACGCGTGCTTGAGCACCTGGTCGACTGCGTGCTCGCCTTCGAGGGTGAGCGCGAACGCAGCTACCGCACGCTGCGAGCGATCAAGAACCGCTTCGGCTCGACCAACGAGGCCGGCGTCTTCGAGATGCGCCAGGGAGGTCTCGTCCAGGTGCTCGACGCCTCAGCGCGTTTCGTCAAGGGGGCGACGCGTGCGCCCGGAAGCGTCGTGCTGGCAGCGATGGAGGGCAGCCGTCCGCTGTTGGTGGAGGTTCAGGCGCTGGTGACGCCGTCCGAGCTCGTGCCTCCGCGCCGCGTCGTCAACGGTCTCGACCGCAACCGCCTTGCGCTCGTGCTCGCCGTGCTCGCGCGCCACGGCGGCGTGCCGCTCGGCGGCTCGGACGTCTTCGTCAACGTCGTTGGTGGCGTGCGGGTCGATGAACCCGGCGCGGACCTCGCGGTGGCGCTCGCCGTGGCCGGCGCGGCGCGGGGTGTCACGCTTGGGCCAACAGACGCCCCGACGCCGCTCGCCGCGTTCGGCGAGCTCGGCCTCACCGGCGAGCTGCGCTGGGTCGCGCACCCCGAACGGCGAATCGCCGAGGCGCGCAGATTCGGCCTCGACCCGGTGCTCGCGCCGCGCGGGACCGACGCGACCGAGGTCGCGACGCTGCGCGCAGCGCTCGCTGAGGCGTTCGCGACGCCGCAGCGCGTCGCGCGTGCGGCTGCGGCTGCGTGATGGTCGACGGCGCGGTGGCGCCGGGGCCGTGACCGTTGGTCTCGACCACGTTCTGCTCGCCGCGCCTGCGGATTGCGAGGTGCAGGCGCGGGCCTTCTACGGCGAGCTGCTCGGGCTTGCGGAGCTCCCCAAGCCGCCCACGCTCGTCGCTCGCGGCGGCGTCTGGTTCGCGGTTGGGAGCGCACAGCAGCTGCACATCGGCGTGGAGGCGGGGTTCGTAGCCGCGCGGAAGGCTCATCCGGCGCTTGTGCTCGGTTCTCCGACGGCGTTGGAAGCCCTCGCGGCCAAGCTCGAAGCGCAAGGTCACGAGGTGCGCTGGGACGCCGATCCGCCCGGCGTCCGGCGGTTCCATGTGAACGACCCGTTCGGCAACCGTCTGGAGCTGCTCGCAGCCTGAATCTGCGCCCGCCAGGTCCCTGAACGCCTGAAAAGCCCCCCAACGGAGGGCTGTTTTTGACGGATTCGCGCTAGAATAGGTCAAGCATGGCAGCGACTCGATCTGACGACGTACACGACATCGAGTCGCGACAGGAGCCAAAGCTCGTGCGCGCGCTCGAGATGGTGGCCCCCGGGACCGCGCTGCGCGAGGGCATCGAGAACATCCTCCACGCGCGCACCGGAGGCCTGCTCCTGATCGGCGAGCCCGACGAGCTGGCCTTCCTCTTCTCGGGCGGAATCAAGGTCGACGTCGATTACACGCCGGCGCTGCTCTACCAGCTCGCGAAGATGGACGGCGCGATCACGCTGAACGCCAACGCCACAAAGATCCCGATGGCCAACGTGCAACTGATGCCCGATCCGACAATCCTCTCGGTCGAGACCGGCACGCGCCACCGCACGGCCGAGCGCGTCGCAAAGCAGACCGACGCGTTGGTGATCGCGATCTCCCAGCGCCGTGAGGTGATCTCGCTCTACGTCGGCGGCACCAAGTACATCCTCGAGGACATCCCCGTCGTGCTCGCGAAGGCCAACCAGGCGCTCGCCACGCTCGACAAGTACCGTGCCCGCCTCGACCAGGTCTCCACGCGCCTGACGGCACTCGAGTTCGAGGGCGGTGGCACGTTGCATGACGTCCTCACGGTGCTCCAGCGCGGCGAGCTGGTCACGCGCATGGCGGTTGAGATCGAGCGACACATCGTTGAGCTGGGCAGCGAAGGCCGGCTGATCGAGATGCACCTCGAGGAGACGATGTTGGGCACCGCCGCCGAGAAGGCCGCGCTCGTGCACGACTACATCGCCGGCGACGGCGACGAGCAGTTCGCCTCGGCGCTCGAGTCGATAGGCAGGCTGGGTCACCAGGACCTGCTCGACTTCGGTCGCCTCGCCGAGCTGCTCGGCTATGACCGCAAGCTCAACACGCTGGACTACCCGGTCGCACCGCGGGGCTACCGCATTCTCGGGCGCATCCCGCGCCTGCCAAAGCTGATCGTCACAAACATCGTTCGCAGCTTCGGGGGGCTCGACGAGCTGCTCGCAGCCAGCGACCCCGAGCTCGAGGCTGTCGAAGGGGTCGGCGAGATCCGTGCCAAGGACATCCGCGAGGGCCTTCGCCGGTTACAGGAGATCAACCTCGTGGACCGCTATCTGCAAACGTGAAACGTCTCGCCCGCCAGGCATGTCGGGCGTGCAAGCCAAGGAGGACACCATTCCCGGAACAGTCGAAGCACGCCTGCTGAAGGACGAACTGGACCCCGCTGCCGGGCTCGAGGTTGAGCTCGATGCCGATGCCGATGCCGACGTCGATGCTGACGTAGACGCCGATGCCGATGCTGACGTAGACGCCGATGCCGGCGTCGAACTCGACCCGGACGTCGACCTCGACGAGGACATCGAGGTCACCGTGCGGGGCGAGTACATCGAATTCGAGCTGGGCGACAACGTCGTGTATCCGCACCACGGTGCCGGACAGGTGCAGGCCAAGGAGATCAAGGAGGTCTTCGGCGAGCGCCGCGAGTACCTCACGATCAAGATCCTGCACAACGACATGACCGTGATGGTCCCGACGGAGAACGCCGCGCTGGCGGGCCTGCGTCGCGTGATCGACGAGGAGACGGTTGAGAAGGTCCTCAACGTGCTCCGCGACGACGTCTCGGACATGCCGAAGAACTGGAACCGCCGGTTCAAGCACAACCGCGACAAGATCAAGACCGGCGACATCTACGAGCTCGCCGAGGTTGTCCGCAACCTCGCGCTGCGAGAAAACGAGAAGGGTCTCTCCAGCGGCGAGAAGCAGATGTACACGCGGGCCAAGAAGATCCTGGCGTCGGAGCTGATGTACGCGCTCGACAAGAACGAGGCCGAGGCCGAGGAGTATCTCGACGGGCTGCTCTCGCGCTCGCCGAGCGGGGACTCCGCCGTCAGCGGACGCTGACGCACGGGAGGAGCGAGAGGTGGCGGTCGCGCTCGTCGTGGCCGCCGGACGAGGGGAGCGTCTTGGGTCCGCCGGGCCCAAGACGCTTGTCGAGCTCGGTGGTCGGCCGATGTTGCACTGGAGCATCGCGGCGTTGTGCGCCGTCGATGCCATCTCGCAGATCGTCGTGGCACTGCCGCCCGGCGTGGCAGCGCCGGCGGGCTGTGTCGGCGTGCTGGGCGGGAATGTGCGATCGGCGTCGGTGCGCGCTGCACTGGCGGCCACCGCGCCGGAGTCAGACCCTGTGCTGGTGCACGACGGCGCGCGCCCGCTGGTGACCCCGGCGCTGATCGAAGCCGTGCTCGCGGCGCTGTCGGGGGTCGACTGCGCGATCGCAGCGGCCCCTGTGACCGACACTGTCAAGGAGGTCGACGCCGACGGGATCGTCGTGCGCACGCTGGACCGGGCCCGCCTGTGGTCGGTGCAGACGCCCCAGGTGTTCACGCGCGCGTCGCTGCAGCGGGCGCTCGCGATGCCCGAGGAGATCGTTGCCGCGGCCACCGACGAGGCGTGGTTGGTCGAGCGGGCGGGAGGTCGTGTACGCGTCGTGGAGGCGCCCGCGGAGAACCTCAAGGTGACCACGCCGCGGGATTTGAAGCTCGCCGAGCAGTTGCTCGCCGCGCGAGTTGATTGAATCGCTGGCGATGCTGAGCGACTATCACGTCCATCTGCGCCCGGACGAGGGCGCGGCGACCTTCGCGAGCGTGTTCAACGCCGCCAACGTCGAGCGCTACCGCGAGGCCGCATCGCAGGCCGGGATCGCCGAGTTGGGGGTCTCCGAGCACATCCATCGCTTCCAGCAGTCGCTTGCCATCTGGGATCACCCCTACTGGCGAGAGCAGGCGCGGGACGACATCTATGCCTACTGCGAGTTCGTGCGCGAGGCGACGGACCTGCGGCTCGGGCTGGAGGTCGACTTCGTGCCAGGGCGCGAGGATCGCACGCAGAGCCTGATCGAGCGCTGCGAGCTCGACTACGTCGTCGGCTCGGTGCACTTCCTCGGCGACCTCGCAGTCGACTTCGACCGCTTCGACATCTGGGAGGGGGCGCGCAGCGCTGAGGATGTGTGGCGTCGCTACTTCGAGACGCTGGCGGCGGCGGCGAGCAGCGGCATGTTCGACATCCTCGCCCACCCCGACCTGGTGAAGATGTGGGGGGCCGGTCGCCCCACCCCGCCGGGCGATCCGCGCCGCTACTACGAGCCGGCGCTCGAGGCGATCGCCGAGTCGGGGATCGCAGTCGAGGTGTCGACCGCGGGGCTGCGCAAGCCGGTCGGAGAGATCTATCCCGCTCCGGCATTCCTCGCGGGCGTGGTCGAAGCAGGGGCACCGATCGCACTCTCGAGCGACGCGCACGTCCCCGAGCACATCGGCTACGCCTACGACCAGGCGCTCGAGCTGCTGGCGTCCGCCGGCGTGCGCGAGCTCGCCGTCTTCGAGCGCCGCGAGCGCCGTCTGGAGCCGCTCGGGCGGTGAGCGTGCGCGCCGGCATCGGCTACGACTCCCATCGCCTGGTCGCCGGGCGCCCGCTGGTGCTCGGCGGCGTCGAGCTGGCCAGTGAACTCGGCGCGGAGGGGCACTCGGACGCCGACGTGCTCACGCACGCCGTGATCGATGCGCTGCTCGGCGCCGCCGCGCTCGGCGACATCGGCATGCATTTCCCCGACGGCGACGAGCGCTACCGCGATGCAGATTCGATCGAGCTGTTGCGCGCCGCGGTGGCCCTCGTGCGCGGCGCCGGCTACGCGATCGTCAACGTCGACGCGACTGTCGCGCTGGAGACGCCGAAGCTCGGCGGCGCCCGGGAACGGATGCGCGAGCGGCTCGCGCAGGCGCTCTCCGTGGATCTGTCGGCGGTCAACGTGAAGGCGACCAGCGGCGAGGCGATCGGCTTCGTCGGTCGCCGTGAAGGTGTCGCGGCGCTCGCGATCGCGACGCTCGATGGTTGAGAGCCCGCTCCGCTCGATCCGGCGCTCGCCAGCCCCACCCGCGGAGTCCTCGGATGAACTCTGAGCTTCGCCTTTACGACACGCTCAGCCGCGAGGTCCGCGCGCTCGCGCCGCGCGAGCCGGGCCGCGTCGGGATCTACGCCTGCGGTCCGACCGTGTACTCGCGCATCCACATCGGCAACGCCCGTCCGTTCGTGGTCTTCAGCCTGCTGAAGCGCTTCCTCGAGCACGCCGGCTACGCGGTCTGCCTGGTCATCAACGTGACCGACGTCAACGACAAGATCTATGCAGCCGCGGGAGCGGGGTCCAGCGTCGAACTGGCGGAGGCGATGACGCGGGACTATTTTGCGGACACCGACCGCCTCGGTCTCGGGCGGCCCGATCACGAGCCGCTCGCGAGCGAGTCGATCGAGGCGATCGTCGAGGAGATCGAGGCGCTGCTGGCGAGCGGCCACGCCTACGTCGCGGGCGGCGACGTCTACTTTCGCGTGCGCAGCGACGGCGCCTACGGTGCGCTCTCGCGACGCGACGTCGACTCGATGGACCAGGGCGAGGGCGTCGATGGCTCGGCGCTCAAGGAGGATCCGCTCGACTTCGCGCTGTGGAAGGCACACAAGGCCGGCGAGGACAGCGCCTGGGACGCGCCCTGGGGGAGCGGGCGTCCGGGCTGGCACATCGAATGCTCGGCGATGGCGGAGGGCCTGCTCGGGGTCGGCTTCGACATTCACGGCGGCGGGCTGGATCTGTTGTTCCCCCACCACGAGAACGAGGCGGCGCAGACCCGCTGCGCGCGCGGAGCGGAGCTCGCGCGTCACTGGGTGCACAATGGCATGCTGGCGAGCACCGACGGCGAGAAGATGTCCAAGTCGGTCGGCAACATCTCGCCGCTGCACGAAGTGCTCGACGATCACGGGCGCGACGCGGTGATCCTCTACTTGGCGAGCGCCCACTACCGCCAGCCGATCGCCTACGGCGCCGAACCGCTGGCGGCGGCCGCGGCCGGGGTGCAGCGGATCCGCGACGCCGCTCGCCGGCTGTCCGCCGGGGATTCTCCGCCGGAGCTGCGTCCGTTGCGCGAGCGCTTCTTCGCGGCGCTGGCCGAAGACTTCAACACGCCGAGCGCGCTCGCGGCGATGTGGGAATGGATCCGCGAGGCCAATCGAAGCCCCGCCGCGGTTGGCGATCGCGACCTTCGCGAGATGCTCGGCGTGCTCGGACTCGAGAACCTGTTCGAGCTGGCCGGCGCGCCCGACGAGGTGGTCGCACTGGCGACGGCGCGTCAACGCACACGGGCTGGCGGAGATTTCGCGCATGCCGACGAGCTGCGCGCGCAGATCGAGGCCGCCGGCTGGGCGGTGCGCGACACGCCGAGCGGCTTCGAGCTTGCGCCGCTGTCGTGATCGTCTACGGGCGCAACGCGGTGAAGGAGGCGCTGCGCGGACGCCGTGCGGCGACGCTCGGCGAGATCCTCGTGAGCGAGGCGCTCGCGCGCGAGCCCTGGCTGCCAAGCCGTGGGCTGCGCATCTGCTCGGCGGAGGAGATCGAGCGAGCCTGCGGCTCGCGCGAGCACCAGGGGATCTGCGCCGAGCTGGCGGGCTATCCCTACGTCTCGACGGATGAGCTGCTGATCGGTGAGGCGCCCTTGATCGTTGCGCTGGACGAGGTTCAGGACCCCCAGAACCTGGGCGCGATCGCCCGCACCGCGGAGTGCATCGGCGCCAGCGGTGTCGTGATCTGCGAACGGCGCGCCGCTGAGGTCACGCCGGCCGTCTGCCGCGCCTCGGCCGGAGCGGTCGAGCATCTGCGGATCGCGCGGGCGCGAAACCTCGCCGACTTCCTGCTTTCGGCGCGCCGCGCCGGCTGCTGGTCCTACGGCGCCGTGGCCGCCGCGGGGGCGACCGACTACGCGCGGCCGGACTACCGCGGCGGGCTGGTGATCGTCTTCGGGGGCGAAGGACGCGGGCTGCGCCGTCGCGTCGCCGAGAGCTGCGACGCGCTCGTGACGCTGCCGTTGCGCGGGCGGATCGCCTCGCTGAACGTCAACGCTGCGGCGGGCGCGCTGCTGTATGAGGTGTTGCAACAGCGGGGTGCCCTTGACAGGACTCCATAACTGCGGTTACTGTGCCGCGTACATCAAGGCTAAAGCTAAGGTTAAGGCCTTATTCATATCCGCAGTCGGCGCCAGGGGAGGAGTGCGCCACTGAGCAATCCTGCCTGCACAAGGCACGAACAAGGAATGGCTCGTGGCCCAAGTCTCCAGACAGTCTTACTCTCAACCTCAGGTTGAGGATGGCTTTCTCATCGCTCTCGCGAAGTCCGGCGATCCCACTGCGTACACCCGGCTGCTCTCTCGGTACAAGGGGTTCGTACGGCTGAAGGCCTCCTCCTACTTCCTCGCCGGCGGCGACAGCGAGGACCTCATCCAGGAGGGCCTGATCGGCCTCTACAAGGCGATCCGCGACTACCGCACGGACCGCGAGTCGAGCTTTCGCAACTTCGCCGAGCTGTGCATCACGCGTCAGATCATCACGGCGGTCAAGACCGCGACGCGCAACAAGCACATGCCGCTGAACCATTACGTGTCGTTCTCGGCGCCCGCGGGAGCCGGTGCCGACGACGACGCGCCGACGCTCGAGGAGCTGATCGCCGGCTCGTCGGTCAACGATCCGGCGAGGCAGGCGATCTCTTCCGAGGAGCTGCGCTCGCTGGTCGGCTGCCTCTCGACGAGCCTCTCCCAGCTTGAGTCGAGCGTGCTCTCGCTGTACCTCGATGGGCGCTCCTACGAAGAGATCGGCGAGCGTTTGGACTGCGACACCAAGACCGTCGACAACGCGCTGCAGCGGGTCAAGCGCAAGGTCGGCGCCCATCTCGGCGAGCGCGCGGTCCTCGACTGATCAGCACCGCAGCGCTGCCGCGGCCCGTAGCTCGGCATCCTCATCGGCGCCGTGCAGGTCGACGCCGTAGAAGCCCTGTGTGATTCGCTCACTGCGGGCCCAGTTCTCGAGCCCGAGGTCCAGCGCCTCGATCGGCGCCTGCGCGGCAGCGGCCAGTTCGCGCGCGCGACGCTCGAGCGTGAGGCGGTCGCCGATCGCGAAGACCCGCTTTGCGGCCGCCGTCACGGCGTCATCCTCGGTCAGCAGGAGGCCGGGCGCCGCGATCGCGTAGCGGCCCAGGCGGCCGAGCGTGACGAGCAGGTCGTAGCGGGCGCGGCGATGCAGCCCGGGCAGCGCCAGCCGCTCGTAGATCCGTTCGAAGCGCTGTTCAGGGGTCCAGCTCACATCCGCGGTGAAGGCCAGCTGCTGGCTGCCGGCGCGCCGCGCGAAGCGCGCGTAGGCGGTCAGGGTTTCGCTGCAGCGGTCGCCGTCGTGCGCGCCGCGGGGTCCCGGCGCGGCCTCCGTGAGCTCGGGAAGCTCGCCCCAGGGCGTCCGGACCGACTCGATCGCCGCGAACGGCTGCTCGCTCTCGAGCGGTCCGAGATAGGCGGTGAGCAGCGCGAGCCAGGTGGCCTGCTCGATGTCGGCGGCTGAGGCGATCTCGGCGTAGAGCCCGGGCGGATCGGCAGCCAGCACCGACAGACGCCCGGCTGCGAAGCCGATCTCGCTCGCCAGTCGCCGGGCGTCGAGCGTCGAGCGCAGGCCCGGCGCTAGCGTCGAGCGGTAGCCGTCGTCGTCAGCCCGCGCCTCGTGGCGCACGATCAGGCCGCCGCGCGAGCTGATCTGGCTGCGCGGCCGCGTATCGGCCGTGCTGCGGCGAGCGCGCGGGGCACTCACGCGCGACGCAAGCTCGACGCTCGCGTGACAGATCGGGCAGCGCTCCGTGAGCGTGCCGTGGCGGCAGAACTTCGACACGGATGACTCCAGTCTAATCGCGCGTCGTTGGTCGCTGGTCGCCGTGCGGGCCGCTGTGGCGCTCGCATCCGGCGTGTGGATGGAGGACACTTCCAGGAAGCGAGGAGGCGACGACGAGTACTGACCCAGCGACGGCGACTGCGCTCCGACTGAGCGCCGCGCCGTCCGGCGAGCGCGATCCGGCGCCGCACGCTCGGGCTCGGGCCGCCCGCTCCCACGTCGGTGTCACGCTGCTGCTGATCGGCGTATGGCTGCGCCGCGTCGCGCTCTGGCTGCGTCGCGCGCTGCCCGCGCTCGCGGCCGGCCTGGCGGCCGCCATTCCCGTGCTCCGCTCGACGGTGCACGCCGTGGCGGTGGGCTGGGAGCCGGCCGGCGACGACGGCATCATCGTGACGCGCGCCTGGGATGTCCTGACCTCGCACTCGCCGCTGGTCGGCCAGTACTCCGAGGCGGGCCGGGTCACCGGCCTGATCGTTCACAGTCCCGGACCGCTGCTCTACTGGCTGCTGGCGCTGCCGGCGCGTTTCGGCACCACGGCCAGCCTCGCCGCGACGATGGGGGCGTTCAACACGCTGGCGATCATCGCCTGCGTCGCGCTTGCCAGACGGCGTGGCGGGCTCGTGCTGATGTTCGCCACCGCCGTCGGCATTGCGCTGATGTGCCAGTCGCTCCCCGCGGAGTCCTTCCACGACGTCTGGAACCCCGCGGCCGCGCTGTTGCCGTTCCTGCTGCTGATCTTCCTCTGCTGGTCGCTCGCGTGTGGCGATCACCGGCTGGCGCCAACGACGGTGCTGGTCGCGAGCTTCGTCACGCAGACCCATCTGGCCTTCGTCGCGCCGAGCGCCGGGCTGCTGGTGATCGGGTTCGGGGGGCTGGCGGCAGGGATCTTCGCACGCCGTCGCCGTGCCCGATCGAGGACGTCTCTCTCAGAACCGCGATCGCGCGGCAGGCGCCGCGTAACGCCGATCTGGCGCTGGATCCTGGCCGCCGCGGTCGTCGCCGCGGTGTGCTGGGCGCCGCCGTTACTCGACGAGTTCGAGCACAGCCCGGGCAACCTGACGCTCGTCGTGCGGACGATCCGCGAGCGCGGAACGACGCTCGGAGCCTCCGTCGGCTGGCACGCCGTCGTTGATGCGGTCGGCTGGAAGCCCTGGTGGCTTTACGTCCCGCGCTCGGCATGGAACCGTAAGAACGACGTCCGCAGGACGCCCACCAGCGCCGCGACCGACTCGACCCTGGTCATGCTCGCGGCGCTTGGCCTGCTCGCGCTGGTGGGGGTGATCAGACGCCGGCGCGATCTCGGCGGGGCCGCTCTCATCGGGCTCGTGTTATGCGCGGCCCTGGACGCCAACGTGGCCCAGACGCCGAGCGTCCCGCTGCTCGCGGCGACGGTCGGTTACACGGCGTGGTGGGGCTCGATGCTCGGCCTGTGGGTCTGGCTGGTGCTCGCCTGGTCTGCGTGCCTTTCGCTGCGCTGGCTGGTGCTCACGAGCCCGCGCTTGCGCAGGGCCGGCGCGCGGTGCCTGACGCTCCTGTCCCAGCTCTCTCCGCGGGCGGCCTGCGTGCTCGCCTCCTTGGCGTGCCTCGGCGGCGTCGTCGCGACCGCCGGCACCGTCGCGGCGACGCAGAAGCCCGACTCGCACGTCAACCAGTACCACCCGATCGCCGCGATCATTGCGCGCCTCGACCAGCTCGTTCCACCCGCTCAAGCGGTGCGCTTCGAGCTTGGAGCCAGCGACGTCTCGACCCAGCCGATCGAGCCGAGCGTGCGCTTCGGCCTCGTGCGTCACGGCGATCTCGTCCTATCCCACGGCGCGCAGGAGCGCCTGGGGCCCTACTACGAGCTCACGCACAAGCCCTACCAATGGTTCGTCTACATCGCCAACGGCTCCAGAGAGCGCAAGCACATGCTGCGGGCTATCACCGTCCACTTCCACGATGCCTGGGGTCGTCACAGCTTCAGCGCCTGGGTGGCGCGCGTGGGTCCCGGCGGACGTCTGCAGCCGCCGTCCGCGCTGGTGTGATCTTAGGCGAGCGATGAGGCTCGCTCATGACTGCGGCCGGCGCCGCTGATGGCCGCTACGACAACGGCCAGCGACGCATGTGAAGGTCTGATCGATCGCGGCTGGTCACGGTCGTCGTGCTTTAGGCGGTCGTGCCGACGGCGATCGCGCAGCGCTGGTTCTCGCCGCACGTCCCAGCCGGCCAGCCGCACGACCTGCTGGCACCCGACTCCTCGGAGATCCTGATCGGCGAGTCGTCCTAGGGTGCGGGCGGCCGTCGGCTGCGGGCGTTAGACGCGCGGGTGTGCCGGCGCCGCCGCTGCCTCGGCGGCGATGCGCTTGCGAACCACGTCGCCCGGGTGGACCCAGGAGCGCCCGCAGAGTGGTCGCAGCCTTCGTGGAGCCCACCAGTTTGCGCGTCCGAGCAGCCCCATCAGTGCGGGGACGAGCAGCGCGCGGACGATCGTCGAATCGATGATCACTGCGAGCGCCGCCCCGACGCCGAACTCCTTGAGCGAGGCGACGCTCGACGCTGCCAGCGAACCAACCGCCGCGCAGAACAGCAGCGCTGCCGCGCTGACGACGCGTCCGCTGCGTTCGAGACCTGTCGCGACCGCCACCTTGTCGGACGCGCCGCCGTCGTGGGCCTCCTTGATGCGGGCCAGCAGGAACACGCCGTAGTCGGTTGAGAGGCCGAAGGCGATGATGAACAGGATGATCATGTTGGTCTGCTCCAGCGAGCCCGTGCTCGTGTAGCCGAGCAACCCCTGGAGCCGGCCGTCCTGGAAGACGAGCACCAGGATGCCGAACGCGCCGCTGAGGGTCAGCAGGTTCATGAGCAGCGACTTGATCGCGAGCACGACCGACCCGGTCATCTTGAACAGCACGATCAGCGTCGTGGCCGCGAGGATCATCAGCGCCAGCAACATGTGCGTACGCAGGCTGATCGCTTGGTCGTACTGCTCTGCGGCGACGCCGGCGAGCGCCACACGATAGGCGGTTGGCACGGCATGGATCGCGGCGATCAGATGTTGTGACTGAGAGCTCAGCGGCGGATGCGAGGCGAGCAGGTCGATGCTCCACAGATCGCCGGCGATCCGCGTCGCCGGCGCCGTCGTCGCGACGCCCGGCAGCTGCGCGAGTTGAGCGCGGTAGCGGCTCAGCGCAACAGCTGAGTCGGGGGGCGCGTGCACCAACGCCACCACCGGGTTCACGGCGTCGGCGGCGAAGTCAGTGGCCAGGTGGGCGTCGACGACGCGGGCGCTTGACCCCGCTGGCAGCACGCGGGAGTCGGTAGCTCCCAGGTGCAGGTGCAGCGCGGGGAGTCCGACGAGCAGCAGGCACACGCTGCAGGCTGCGGCAACCAACGCGGGCCGGCGCATCACGCGCGTCGCAAGCCGGTACCAGTGCCCTTCGGCCACCGGTCCCTCAGCCTTCTTACGGGCGCGCTGCAGGCGCGCCGGCGAGAGCGCGTTGACGCGTGGGCCGAGCAGTGCCAGCACCGCGCCGAGCGGGATCAGCGCGGCAGTCGCGGCGAAGATCGTCACGATCGCCGCTGCAATCCCCATCGAGGAGAGCATCCGCTGCGGGAAGACCAGCAGCGAAAGCAGCGCGACCGACACGGTGAGCGATGAGAAGGCGACGGTGCGGCCGGCCGTGCCGAGCGTCCGCTCGAGCGCCTCGGCGCAGTGCCCGCAGCGCGCGAGCTCCTCGCGGTAGCGGTAGACGACGAACAGCGAGTAGTCGATCGCAAGGCCAAGCCCGAGGCCTGTGACCAGGTTGAGCGAGTACACCGAAAGCGAGGTCACCTGCGCGAGCGCGCGCATGATCAGCAGGCTGCCGGCCACCGCGATCGCGCCGACCATCAGCGGCAACGCCGCGGCCACGAGGCCGCGGAAGGCGATCAGCGAGAGCAGCAGCAGGATCGAGAAGGCGATCAGCTCGACCTGCGGCAGTTGCGCGGCGATCGCGTCGTCGAGCTGGCTGAACGTGAGCTGGCTGCCGCCGACGCTCACGCCGCGCTCACCGCCCAGATCGCGCTTGATCCGCTCGGCCGCGGCGGTCGCCGCGCCGTCAGAGGCGCTGGTGCCGAAGAAGCCCATGACGATCGTCGCGTGGCCGTCCTTGGAGAGCAGCGCCGCCGGACGCTGGACGTCGAGCATGCTGAGCACCCTCGAGATCGCCGCCTGGGAGCGCATCGCGCGCACCACGCGCGCCACCAGCGCGCGGCCGGGCTGGGCGCTTACCGGTCCGTGGGCGTGCACCAGCGCGAGCACGCCAGGCTCCGAGGAAACGCCGGTAGCCGCGGCGATCTGGCGCTGTGCGATGGCGCTTGGGGCGTTCGGGTCGGAGCTGCCGCCATCGCTCAACGAGCCGACCACGCCGGCGCCGACCACGCCGGCGGCCACGGTGAGCACGAGCGTGAGCGCCAGCACGAGCCGGGCGCGTCGGTGTATCAGGTCAGCGAGTGCGTGCACGTCTGCGGAAGCGCCCGACCGGACTGCTTCGGGTCGGGAATGACACCGCCAGCGCGATCACGACACATACGTCCGAATCATCGGCCGTATTCGCGGCAAAGCTTAGCTAGTCGCGCCGACGTGAACGCCGCTACGGCGCTCGGCGGCAGCCCAGGACCGTCGGGTAGTGTGGCGCCAACGAGAGGAAGGACACGCAGTGTTCGGTGCCGCGAGCCGCCAAGCGGTCGCAGGCTTTGGCAGGGCAGCCGGTCCTCGTTCGTCAGCGGACGAGCTCGCCCCGGCGAACGCCGAGGAGCCGTGCGAGCCGGCTCGGCGGTGAGCCACGCCGCGCCGCGCACGTCCCGACTCGGCGCGCTCGCGCTGGCGATCCTCGCCGCCGCCGCGCTGATCGGCGCTTCGCGCTCGTCGGCAGGCGCCGTCGTGGGCGGCCGCGCGCTTGACCCGACGCGGTTTGCCGCAGGCTCTTGCATCGCGTTCGCGCCAACGTCGGCTGAGCGACGACATAGGACGGTCTTCATCGACGCGGGCCACGGCGGACCCGACCCCGGCGCGGTCGGAGTGACGCTCGCGGGCAAGCCGGTCCATGAGGCGACGGAGACGCTGCGCGTGGCGCTCGACGCGCTGCCGCTGCTGCGCGCGAAGGGCTACCGGGTGGTGCTCTCGCGGACGAGCCCGGGAGCGGTTGCGCGACCCGCGCCGGGCGATCTGTCGGGTGGCGTGTTCACGGGGCAGGGCGTGCATCGGGATATCGCCGCCCGGGACGCCTGCGCGAACCTTGCCAAGGCGGCCATCCTGCTCGGCGTGTACTTCAACGCGAGCGACTTCACGTCGGATCGCGGGAGCCTCACGCTGTTCGACGCCGCACGGCCGTTCTGGCGCGCGAACCTGGCGCTCGCACAGCTCGTGCAGCGCGACGTGTTGGCGAGGCTCAACAAGAAACGGTGGAGCGTCGCCGACGACGGCGTCCATCCCGACGGCGGCTACGGCTCGTCGGTGACGAGCGCCGACCAAGCCTACGGTCACCTGCTGATCCTTGGTCCGGCGAAGGCCGGCTACTTCTCGGGCCCGAGCCTGATGCCGGGCGCGCTGATCGAGCCGCTGTTCATCACAAACCCCGCCGAGGCATCGATCGCCGACAGCGTCGCCGGTCAGGACGCGATTGCGCGCGGACTCGTCACGGCGGTGGAGCAGTACCTCCGCGCCGGTTGAGGTTCGGTGCGCGCAGCCGAACGCGACCAAGCACCATCCGGCTCGGCAATTCGAAGCATGAGCGCGCGTCAGCGGATCGAGAACGAGCGCCGTGCGGGCGTGCGGTAGCTACCGTCCGGACCGATCGCCCGCGCGTAGAACGTGTAGCGCCCGGCCGCGAGGTGGTTGTACGCGCGGACCGCTCCGCAGGCGACATATCGCGGACCAGCCTTCGTCGCTCCTACGCCGACGCGGTGCACGAGTGCACACTGGAAGCCGGACACTGTGCCCGACGCGCTCAGCACGAAGCGGACGGAGTGGCTGCTCGAGTTGACGCTCACCTTCGCGATGGTCGCGGTTGGCGGCACCGTCAGCGCGGCCGGCCCTGTCGTCGTGCTGCCGGTCACAGCGGCGGGGACCGAGGTCGCGGGGGAGCCGCTGCCCGGCGAGCCGCTGGCACCAGACGATCCGCTGCCGCCGGTGGAGCCGCCCCCGCCGGTGGAGCCGCCCCCGCTGGCGGAGCCGCTGCCGCCGGTGGAGCCGCTGCCGCCGGTGGAGCCGCTGCCGCCGGTG
>ODAK010003424.1_pt1 | contig 16433 bp, 12 predicted proteins | sample 1539591 | NCBI WGS metagenome assembly ODAK01 (sample SAMEA3539303, study PRJEB22396) | soil metagenome | biome: tundra; feature: field; material: soil | place: USA | collected 2010-05 | depth 0.15 m
TCCGATCTGGTCGGATCGCTATTCATCACGTCCCACAGCAGGGTCTCGTAGGCATCCGGCGAAGGAACCGCGAAGCTCTCCCGATACGAAAAGCGCATCGCCACCGGTCGCAGCAGCACCTTGGGGCCTGGGTACTTCGCTTGAAATCCCATCTCGATGCCTTCTTCAGGCTGGATGGACAGGATCAGTCGAGACGGCGACCAATCCCGGTCGGCCTCGGGCGGGAACGACTGATGGGGGACGGAGCAGAATTGGATGGCAACCTCGGAAAGCTGGCGCGCCAGGCATTTACCCGTACGCAGGTAGAAGGGAACGCCTTGCCAGCGCCAGTTGTCGACGAACAATTTCAGCGCGGCGAAGGTCTCCGTTGTCGAATGACGGGAAACCCCATCCTCGCGACGGTAGCCGTGCACCTGCTTGCCCTGGACCTTGCCCCGACCATACTGCCCGCGAACGGCGAAGCGTTCGATCTGAGCGCGGGCAATCGGCCGGATGGCGTGTAAAACGTCGACCTTCTTGTTACGGATCTCGTCGGCGTCGAAAGAAACCATCGGCTCCATGGCCACCAAGCAGAGGAGTTGCATCAGATGGTTCTGCACCATGTCGCGCAAGGCCCCGGCGTTCTCGTAATAGCCGCCTCGGTGGCCGACGCCGACTTCCTCGGCCACTGTGATGGTCACGTAGTCCACATAGCGCCGGTTCCAAAGCGGCTCGAAAAGCGGATTGGCAAAGCGGAAGGCCAGGATGTTTTGTACGGTCTCTTTGCCCAGGTAGTGGTCGATGCGGAAGATCTGTGACTCGTCGAAGCTTTGCCTCAGCGTACGATTCATCTCGCGTGCCGAATTCAAGTCGTGACCGAGTGGTTTCTCGATCACGATGCGATCGTGCGACCGATCCCGATGGGCGGCTGCATCGGCGAGGCGATTGGGAATGATGCGGACCATCTCGGGTGGCGTGGCCAGGTGGAAGATGCGGCCTGCTTTGGCCTTCCAGGTCTTTTCCGTCCGCGCGGCTACCGTCTCCAGGCTCGCATAGGTCGTCGGATCTTTAAAATCCCCTTGCTGGTAGCTCACGTGCCGGCTGAAGGCGTTCCAATCACTCTTCGTCACTTTTTTGTTTCGTGCAAACTGCGTGACGCCGTCGAGGAAGTGCTGATGTAGATCCCGGTCCCGATAGGGCACGCGATCTACGGCGAGAATCGCGAATTGCTTTGGCATGCGCCCTTCCCGAGACAGATCGAACAACGACGGAATGAGCTTTCGCCAGGCCAAATCGCCTGCGCCGCCGAAAAGAACGATAATGGTTGGATCCAAAGCCATGATGCTATTGAGATGCATCCGAACTGACAACGGCTCAGCCCGAGGGTCGCGGACGAATCCGCTGACGCTCTACCGAGCGCAGGCGGTTGGGCTGGCGAGGGTTGCGCCCGCGTTCTTCTGCACCAGGGCCTTGACCTGGGCGGCAGGCACCATGAACGACTTGTATTCGTAGGGCGGAGTAAACGCCGTTCCACTGCCCGTCTCGTTCCCGGAACAGCTCTCGAAGAGATTGCCAACAGATTCTTGGACCGACCCTGTTCCAGCCTGCTTGCCAAGGTCGATGGGTTCGTTCTGGCCGATGAAGTGATTGTTCTCGGTCTTCACATTGCACGAATAGCCGTTGGTGACGCCCAGTTTCGATGGACCCACCGAACTGTCAGGAGTGTAGAGGTTATTGACCACGTGAATTTGGCCATAGCGGCATCGCGGCTGTCGCTCGGCCGCTGCTTGCCACCAGTTGAACATATAGGTGATGTCGAGCTTGCCGTCGCTGACGGGCTCGTTGTCGGAGGACGCGATGAGGTTGGACAAATTGTGGTCATGGCCTGGAATTGAGTAACCAAAGGTGTTCCAAGTGAAAGTAACGTTGTCGGGGCCTTTCACGACGTCGGCGTTGCCGTCCTGGCCATCCCAGAATTCACAGTGGTCGATCCAGATGTTCTTGGAGCTACCTTCGATGTTGATGTTGTCCCACGCTTGGTCCTGGTTGGAACCAGGGCCACGAATCACGATGTTGCGGACGATGACGTTGCTAGCGTTCTTGATGTGGATCGGGGCCTTAAGGAGCGTTCCAGGGAGCAGGCCGACGATGGTCTTATTGGACGCAATTTCCAACCGATCGCCCGAGGTGCCCGACCACCCCGCTCCCAGGGTGCCGTCGATGTGAATCACCCGGGGCTGTCCGTCGGACGCGTACTTGGCGAGATCCGCGAAGGTGGTCACGACGATGGGCGTGACGTCTCCGCCGCCGGTTACACTCGCCGCGCCTCCACTGCGTCCCGACCACGTCGCCCAACCGACGGGCTTGCACTGATCGGCACCGGACGCGGTTCCTCCACCCGAACCGGCTGTGCCACCCGCTCCACCCGATCCCGCTTTTCCGCCCGCACTGGTCGAGCCGCCGGACCCTGGTCTTCCACCCGTTGGGCTCGCGCCTCCGCTCGCGGAAGTGCCGCCTGTGGACGTTGCACCGCCGGCGTCCGCCATCGCGCCACCCGTGCCAGGCGAGCCGCCGGTTCCTCCGGCCTTTCCGCCGGTTGCCACGCCAGCGTTGCCGGCCACGCCGCCACTTGCGTCCGACGAGGTACCCGTCGCGCCGCCGTTCCCATGGGCGCCTCCGGTGCCCACCTTGCCACCGCTGGCCGTGGCGCCGCCGCTGCTCCTGCTTCCTCCCTGAGAGGCGTCCATGATGGTGCCGCCCGTGCTGGACTGGCACGCCGCGAGCAACAGGATCGTGGCAAGTGCAAGGAGTGTCCGCTGCATCAAGGTCTCTCCGTGAAGGGGTAAGGGGCCGTCTCGCTGTTGCGAGGCGCCTGGATAATGCCGCGATAGTCTGCTTTAATGAGAAAATTCCACCATCGGAGCGGACTTTGCGATGCTAGCGTCCAGTCCTTCGCGGGTGCACCAGAGACGTAGACTTGAAGAGTCCCGTCGCCACGCTGTGAAGCGAAATAGAATTGCGTCTGGTGCCGAAATTCGCACCGCTTTCGGCCATAGGAGCGGAGAATTGCTTGCTCCGCCACGTACGCAATCTCGCGGCTCTCGTCAAGATGTGGCAGAACTGCAACGATGGCAGCGATACAGTCGTTCGTTCTAGCCTTGCTCGTGACGCTCAGCTCGGTCGTTGGTTGCAGCTCGTGCGCAACGGGCGGCGGGACGCCTGGAGCCGGCGGCTCTGTAGGCGGGGCCGGCGGGCAGGATCCAGGCGGAGGAAGCGGAGACGGCGGCAGGACGGAGGGCGCCGGTGGGACCGCAGGCACCGGCGGCAGAAGGGCGGGTACGGGCGGGATTTCTACGGCAACCGGCGGCAGCAGTACCGTTGGCGGACCGGCCGGTGGCTCGACCGGCTCGACCGGCGTCCAGTACTCGGCGGAGACGGGCCAGAATCACGGCAGCGTGCGCTTCAGCCTCAACTCCGGACCGCCCTACAATTATTTCATTGGGGCCTGGACGCACGCGCAGCCGCCCATGGGCAGCGGTACCAAGGGTAACGACTATCCGTTCGAGATGTTCTGCCAGGAGGGCCAGGTCCGTTTCGTGAGCGGCAACTTCTATTCCGCGTACAAGTACAACGCCAACATCATGACGTTCGATCAACGCGGTAACTACATCGCCGACTACACGACGCTGGTCGATTCGACGTCGACCGAAGCGTCTTGCCGCGATTGGGTCTACGTGGGCTGGCACTTCCGGCGCAACGGCGCTAACACCACGGTAACCCAATATGTGAAGTACGTTGGTTCGCCGAACCTCGTGGATAGCACGGTCACCGGAAGCGTGCCGGGCAACTGGACTCCGACCCGGCTCAACGTTGGCGGGGATCCCGTCGCCTACCCCGGCACTTCCATGTACATCATGTACGCCAGGATCTATCCCATGGACACGGCCCCGAGCGCGTCGCAGGCGAACGCCATTTACATGCACTCGGCCACGCCCGATCCTTCGGCCTGGGCGGATTGGCCTCTCATCGGCGGCAGCCCGGCCGACGTTTCCGGCCACGGCCGAAACCTGACAGTCAACGGCGCGGTCACCGCGGGCGTGGCGGGTCCGCCCCAACTACCGTGAGACGGCGTCGTTCAACGGCCCAGCTCTTCGTCGATCCAATCCTTTAGGCTGGCGACATCAAGCTCATCGCCGTACCGACGGCCATTGATGAAAATGGCGGGCGTTCTGCGGATTTCCAAGCTGCGTCCCTCGCTCCTGTCCCGCTGTACGTGGGTTCGGACAGCTTCCGAACCCACGTCGCCGTACCATCGAGAAAAGTCGAGGCCAATTTCTTTAGCAATGCTCTCTAGCACTGCTGGCGTCAAATGCTCCGAGTTTTCCCAAACCTTGTCGCCGAATTGCCAGAATTTGCCCTGATTTTGTGCCGCCGCTGCGCCCAGGGCAGCGTTGAGCGAATTGACGTGGCCGCCGAGGGGAAAATGCTTGAAGTAGAGAGTGATATCCTTGGCGTACTCGGCCAGAAGGGTGTGCATCAGAGCCTGCGCTTGTTTGCAGTGCTCGCACTCATAGTCGGCGAATTCCACCAATGTCACACGCCCGGATGGGCTGCCCCTGCTGGGCGCTTGGGATACATCAATGTACGGAACGTGGGGCGCTCGGAAACGCTGGTCCACTTTCTCGTCGATTTCGGACTCCGACGCTCCTGAATCGGCCAGGCGGGCGATGTAGCGGACGGCATAAAAGGAGGCCCGACAGGTGCTGTCGTTTTTCACCGAGTAGAGCAGGCTGTGGCCCTTGCCACACGCCGAAGGTTGGCGGTTGACGACTTGGTCGAAGATCTTTCGCTTGAGGTCATCTAGTTTGCCGAGGCCGATGCCCGCGGGAAGGGAATCATCCGTTGCCGCGGGACCGTTGCCCTTATCCGCAGCAGGGCGCACGGCCGGAGCAGAAATGGACGATGTGGACTGAGCCTGCGTCTGCGAGGCCTTCTTGGAGCACGAGCTTGTAGAAGCGAAGCCCCCGATAACTAGGACGACGACCAAGCCGACGACCGGGACGCTTGCCGCTCGCCAGAGTGGTCCTAGTTTCCTAATGTTTGGGGGGCCTTCCGCAGTGTCCACGCAGCGACCATAGCCGACCGAGTGGCGTCTTTACCACTGCTTCCGGCGTTGTAGGGGCTTGGCTGGCGGGAATCGGCCCTTAGCGATTGAGGAAGCTCATAAGCCAGGTCAAGGCTGGACGCTTGGTTCCGCTGCTCGACATGAGGCCGGTGTTCGCACGCCAAGTGTCGCCCGTGATGTAGCCCCAGTAGGTGAAGCCCTTCACGTTGGCGTTGGCCCACAGCGGCTTGACGATGTCCTGCATGATTTGGGACTGCTGGGTGTCGTCGGCGACGCCAATGTCCATTTCCGTAATGTACACCGGTAAGCCGGTTTGGCTGACGATCGTATCGACGTAGCCGGTCACCGTGCTTGCCGAAACCTTCGCCACGTCGTGGCCCTGACAACCGATTCCGTCGATGGGCGCGCCCGCGCCCTTGATTGCGTTGACCAATTTGATGACGCCGGCGTTTTCGCTCGCGTACTCGATGGTGTTGTAGTCGTTGTAAAGCAAGATAGCGTTCGGACACGCTTCCCGCGCCCACTTGAAGGCATTGGCGATCCAGTCGTACCCGCTCGTCCCGGTGCCGCCCATGCCGTCTTTGTACGCTGGTGAATTATGTAGCGACTCGTTGAAGACGTCGATCATCGCGACCTTCGGATAGCGATCGCAATACGCCTTCATCCAGGCCTTGACCGCCGTCTCGGCATTGCTGTTGTTCACCCAGCCGGGCTGCTGCGCACCCCAGCAGAAGCAGTGCTCCTTGAACAGAATGCCGTTATCTTGCGTGTACTTGTACATCGCGTCGAGGCTGTTCCAGTTGAACGACCCTTGCGAGCCCTGGACCGAGCCCCACTTCCCGGCGTTTTCCGGGCTGAACTGATCCCACATGGTCTTGAAGTCCGAGCGAATGGAACCTTGGGTGTCGATGTTGCCGAAGTACTTCTTGACCGGGCCGCCGGTGGTAAGGGTGGTCGAGCCACCAGTGCCAGTGCCGCCACCGGCACCGGTCCGGCCGCCCGTACTTTGCGCGCCACCCGTACTTTGCATGCCGCCCGTGCTTTGCGCACCGCCGGTGCTTTGCGCGCCGCCCGTACCAAGCACGCCGCCCGTGCTTTGTGCGCCGCCCGAGCTTTGCGCGCCACCCGCACCAACGGAACCGCCAGTTTCCGAGGCGCCGCCGGTTCCGTTCTGGCCACCGCTTCCGGTGTTGTTAACGCGGGTGGTACCGCCAGTGCCGACGGGGGGGGCTTGCGTACCGGAACTATCGCAAGCTATGGCGAATAAGGGAAGAGCACCCGCCGCAATCCTAAGAATCAGTCTCGAGGGAAAATGCATTGTCTTGTCTCCTAGCTGGTGGAGCCTGATCCAGGCTGACTTGTTCCGCCCCGTCGATACCGAATCCCCGCAGGTGAGTCGCCACGACACCAGAAGACCGGCTCAAGGCCTCCGAGTCTTCCGCGCCACCCATGAGCTTATCCGCGGCGACGGCGGAAATCGCTTGGCCCGCTCTGCCGTCATATTCCGGTAGCCAGCGATGGGCGTGACGCGATAGGAATCGCCCATGCGCCGATCTCTGCTGATTAGTCTCATGGCTCTCGCGCAGAGCCTTGTGTCATGCGGCAGCGATGCGGTTCTCGCAGACGGCGGCGTGGGCGGCGCCGACAGAAATTCGCCATTCGACGCCGGCCGAGACCAGGCTCTCGGCGCCAAGTCTATGGACGCTGGCCTCGACCAACCCATGGGCGGCATCGACAGTCCGTCCGTCGATGCTGGTGGGACGCTCGTGCCGACCTGGGCCGACGACCGTGTGCGTGCGCTCATCGGCCAAATGACCGTGGCGGAAAAAATCGCACAACTCCAGAACACGGCGCCGTCCATCGATCGACTGAAGCTACCTGCTTACCAGTACTGGAACGAGGCATTGCACGGCGTAGTCACCAGCGGGGCCACATCGTTCCCGCAGGCGATCGCTCTCGGCAGCACGTGGGATCCGGATTTGGTGCACGAGGTGGCGTCGGCCATTTCCGACGAGGCCCGCGGTTTTAGCGCGCGCGACGGAAAAGGCCTGACCTATTGGGCGCCTGTCATCAACATGCTTCGCGATCCGCGCTGGGGCCGCTTCGAAGAGTCGTACAGCGAAGACCCGTGGCTGATGGCCCGCATGGGCGTGGCTTTCGTGCGCGGCATGCAGGGCGACGATGTCAAGTACCTCAAGACCGTGGCCACTCCCAAGCATTACGCCGGCAACAACTCCGAATTCAACCGACACACGGGATCGTCGGATATCGACGAACAACTGTTGCACGAATACTACTTGCCGGCATTCGAAGCGACGGTGCGCGAGGCAGGAGCGTTTTCCGTGATGGCCGCCTACAACCGCGTAAACGGTGTGCCGGCTTCGGCCAACCCGCTGCTGCTTCAGACTCTTTTGCGCGACAGTTGGGGCTTTTCAGGTTATGTGGTGTCGGACTGCGACGCGGTCGCCGACATCGTCAACGGTCATCACTGGGTTTCGACATTGGCCCAAGCGTCTGCCAAAGCGCTGCTCGCCGGCACTGATTTGAACTGCGGTACGACTTATCCAGAGCAGCTGCAGTCGGCGCTCGATCAGCATCTCCTTTCCGAGGCTGACATCGATCGTGCCCTGTCCCGCGTGTTACGCGCTCGCTTCCTGCTCGGCGAGTTCGACGCCGCAGACAGCGTGCCGTACCGAGCAATCCACGGGGACGTCATCGAGTCCACCGCCCACGCCGCGCTGGCACGCAAGGCTGCGCAGGAGGCAATCGTGTTGCTCAAGAACGACGGACTGTTGCCGCTGGATCGCAGTACCGTCCGCTCTATTGCGGTCATTGGTCCCCACGGCGGCGACGTGACCTTGGGCGGCTACAGTGGTGCCCCGGATCACACGGTGAGCGTGCTCGCGGGTATCGACGCCAAAGTTGGTGGCGACGGTGGGAGTTCCGTCACGTACGAGCCAGGCTGTTCGATCACGGAAGCCAAGGATCAGTCGGCCATCGACGCGGCGGCAGCTCTTGCCGCGGAATCCGACGTCGCGATTGTTGTCGTCGGAACCAGCCAGAGCGTTTTGCGCGAGGAAATGGATCGTCCCGATTGGAGCCTTCCGGGCGCGCAGAGCGATTTGATTTCGGCCGTGCTTGCCGCAAATCCTCGCACGGTCGTCGTGCTGGTCACCGCTGGCCCCGTTGCGATCGATTGGGCGAAGGCCCATGTGCCTGCCATCTTGACCGCGTTTTACGATGGGCAAGACCAGGGCACCGCCATCGCCGATGCCTTGTTTGGCGACATCAACCCGGGCGGCAAGCTGACCACGACCTGGTACACCGGGGATGCGACATTGCCGCCCATCGATGACTATGACCTGCGCAAGGGGCGGACCTACCTTTACTACGACCAGGCGCCTCTCTATCCATTCGGGCACGGGCTGTCGTACACGTCGTTTGCGTATGCGAACCTGACGGTCGGTCCAGGCGTGATTGATAAGGCAGGGCTCGCGACGGTCAGCGTGGATGTCACGAACACGGGCTCCCGTGCGGGCGACGAAGTCGTTCAGCTTTATGTGCACGATGCTGCGGCAGGCGTGCCGCGGCCGCTTAAACAGTTGCGCGACTTTCGGCGCGTCCACCTCGAACCAGGACAGAAAGAGACCCTCACGTTTGCGGTTGCCGCGCGCGATTTGGCGTTTTGGGACGTGGCCACCCACGGTTGGCGTGTCGCGGACGGCCTTTTCGAGCTTGCCGTCGGCTCGTCATCGCTCGACGTTCGGGCACGGAGCAGTTTGCGCGTGCAATCGCAAGGGAGCGTCGACAGCGGTCGACCCTGAGCCAGCCCGATCAGCGAGAACGGATGAGTCCTGATATGCTCATCCGTGGAGGGTAGCGGCATGGCGACAGTCTCTCATCGGCATTTTCTGCGTCCATCCTGGATTGCAACGTTGGTCGTCGGCTGGGCAGGGGCGTGGACCTTTGCTTGCGGGACGAACGATACAATCCATCCTTCCGGCCCCGACGCCGGGTGGGTCGCGAGTGGCGGCGTTGTCAGCGCCGGTGGGGCATCGGCCGGTGGCGCATTCGCGGATGGTGGCGTTGCTGGAGCTACCTCTATCTTCCTAGCCGGAGGAGGCGGGAATGGCGGAAATGGAGGCGCGAGTACCGCGGGTACAACGGTGAGCGGAGTGGGCGGCATCATCGGGGTGGGTGGGGTGTCGGTCGTCGCCGGCAACTCGGGCGCTGGCGGCGTGAAGGCATCGGGAGGCCTTGCCACGGTGGCCGGCGGGACGGTCGGGGCGGGCGGGATGAGCTCTAGCGGCGGCAAGAGCGGCGCAGGGGGCATCCCAGCTTCCGGCGGAACGACGGGCAGCAGCAAGGGCTCGGGCGGTCTGACCGGTGCCGGAGGACTCGCGGGCGCAGGCGGCGTGGCGTCCACCGGGGGCACGACCGCAACGACGACCTTGCCGGCGGGGGTGCCGGGCAATCCCGACGGTCACTGTACTGTTCCCGCCGACGCTCAATTGGAAGACGTTTCCGGCCCGACAACGGTCGTCGGAGTCGGTACGTCGGCAAGCTGCACGGCCGACGCGTTCGTCGCTGCCGTCGCCAAAGGTGGGGTTATCACTTTTAATTGCGGCCCGGATCCTGTGACAATAACGCTGACGAGTCCGGCGAAAGTCTTCAACGACAAGGGACCCAAGATCGTCATAGACGGTGGCGGCAAGGTCACCTTGAGTGGTGGCGGTACGACGCGCATCCTCTATATGAATACCTGCGACGAGAAGCAGGTCTGGACAACGAGCCACTGCGACAACCAGGACTCGCCGCAGTTGACGGTGCAGAACCTCACCTTCACGAACGGAAACGCCAAGAACGAAACTGATGGCGGCGGGGCCATCTTTGCCAGTGGCGGAAGGCTCAAGGTCATCAACTCGCGCTTCACGAAGAACGTTTGTGCCGACACCGGCCAGGACATTGGTGGAGGCGCTATTCGTGCTTTCCAGCAATATAACGGCTTGCCACTTTACGTGGTTGCAAGCACGTTCGGTGGCGCCGACGGCTTGGGTAATTCCGGCTCCAATGGCGGCGCCCTAAGCAGCATCGGCGTGTCGTGGACCGTGCTCAACAGTGTGCTCGGCTACAATCACGCCGTCGGCAATGGCGGCAACCCGGCACAGTCAGGGACGCCTGGCGGCGGCAGTGGCGGCGCCATCTACAACGACGGCGACAAAATGACGCTGACCATTTGCGGGACTATCCTGCAGTACAACCAAGTGAACGCATATGGCAGCGCCATTTTCTTCGTGAGCAACAATCATAGCGGCAACATGGCCATCGACAGCTCGACGATCACGAGCAACATCGGCGGCTCGTGGTACCCGACCTATCCCCAGATTTCGTGCTTCGACGACACTCCGATTGCGGTCACGAATTCGACGATCAAATAGTCAAGCACCGGATGGGTTCAGCCTGTCTCTGGCGCTGACGTAAGTGGACCGTACCCCCGGTAAATGCGAAAAAGGCCTCCTGGCTTTTCGCCAGAGGGCCTTTTTCATTGGCGAGGCGCGATTGCCTCGGACTGTCTACTTCTTCTCGGCCGGCTTTTCGGCCTTGGCAGCCTTGGCTTCAGCCTTCTCCTTAGCCTTGGCTTCTTTCTCTTCCTTGGCCTTGGTGGCCTTCTCGGCCTTCTCGGCTTTGGCAGCTTCAGCCTTCTCCTTGGCTTCCTTGGCCTTGGCTTCTTTCTCTTCCTTGGCCTTGGTGGCCTTCTCGGCCTTCTCGGCTTTGGCAGCTTCGACCTTCTCCTTGGCTTCCTTGGCCTTGGCTTCCTTCTCTTCCTTGGCCTTGGCGGCTTTCTCGGCCTTTTCAGCCTTGGCGGCTTCGGCCTTCTCGGCCTTTTCTGCCTTCGGATCCTTGGCTTTCTCCTCGGCTGCCGGCTTTTCCGCGACCGCTACGGGCTTGGCCGCCGCCGCTGCCGGCGCTGCCTTGGCCGCTGGCGCGGGCGCCGCGGCGGGCTTGCTCTGCGCGAACGCAACACCCGAAAGGGGCAATGCCGCTGACACTGAAAGAACCATGAGTAGACGCTTCATATCGATTGTCCTCCACAAGTCTGACGTTGGACTGCGGGCGCATCATACAGACCTCCGGAACTATTTCCACCCCCCTGACGCAGCAAAGTACACTGCCGACGATCTTTGGGAGCGACGCGGCAATTCGTCGGGAAGAGGGCTTAGCAAGGATGGAACCTGGTTCCCTTTGTTTCCGCTCGTCCGCTCGTCCGCTCGTCCGCTCGCTTGAGCGCAGCTCCTACTTCTGCGACCATGCTGCGGTTTCCATAGCGATGAAAGAGGTAGGCGATGCGCAAGGTTAAGATCGTTTGCACACTGGGTCCCGCAACGTTGGGCGTTCCACGTCTCGTCGACCTGATGAACGCGGGCATGGACGTAGCCCGGCTCAATTTTTCGCACGGCGATTACGACGCCCATCGAGCCATGTACAGCGATGTTCGTATCGCCGCGAAACAAGTCGGCCGACCCATCACGGTCTTCGCCGACCTGTGCGGCCCGAAGATTCGCGTCGGCAGAATGCAGGGCGGGCAGGCGTTGCTCGAAAAGGGCAAGGCGATCGTTCTTTCGACGGCGGACTTTCTGGGGACGGCCGAGCGCATTCCCCACAGCTATCTGCCGCTCGCCCGCGACGTGAAGCCAGGCGATCCGATTCTCCTCGACGACGGGCTGTTGCAACTGCGGGTCGAGTCGGTGAGCGGCGACGACGTGCTTTGCCGCGTGGTCGACGGCGGCCTGCTCAAGGACAAGAAGGGCATGAATCTGCCGGGCTCGAAGCTGTCCGTGCCGGCGCTGACCGAGAAAGATAAGAAGGACATCGTGTTCGGTCGTGAGTTGGGCGTGGACTGGTTCGCGCTGTCGTTCGTACGCAACGCAAGCGACATCGAAGAGGCGAGGGCGCTGTCGGGCGGGACGCCCATCATTGCCAAAATCGAAAAGCCCGAAGCCGTGACGAACCTCGAAGCTATTCTCGACGTCTCGGACGGTGTGATGGTGGCGCGGGGCGATTTGGGCGTCGAGGCTGGCCATGAAAAGGTGCCACTCATTCAGAAGCGCATTCTGCGAGAGATCAAGCTGCGGGCGAAGCCGGCTATCACTGCGACGCAGATGCTCGAGTCGATGGTGAAGAACCCGCGGCCGACGCGTGCCGAAGTGTCGGACGTTGCCAACGCGGTCCTCGACGGAACGGACGCCGTGATGCTGTCGGCCGAAACCTCGGTGGGTGACTATCCCGTCGAGGCCGTCAAGGTACTGGGCACCATTATCGACGAGATCGAGCGCAACGAAAATTACCTGACCGAAGGCAAGGATCGGCCCGACGTAAGCGAGCGGACGTTCTCCAGCTCGATTGCGGATGCTGCCGCGGAAATCGCCGAAGACTTGAAGCTGGCCGCGATCGCGGTGTACACGGAAAGCGGCCGCTCGGCGAACCTGCTCTCGGCGCAACGGCCGTTGGCGAACATCGTCGCGTTCTCGCGGCACGAAAAGGTCCAGAATCGCCTGGGCCTTCTGTGGGGCGTTCGGCCTTTGCACGGTGAATGGGTAAAAGGCGTAGCCGGCGTCGTCGAACAGACGGAGCGGGAGCTTCTGCGCAATCAATTGGCCGCTGTGGGCGACAACGTCGTGATTACCTTCGGCATGGTGATGGGCCAGGAACCGTTCCAGACCAACATGCTCCGCCTGCATCAGCTCAAGGGATCGTAGTGCGGAGCGCGAGCCCGTCTTCAGCTGTCGGGGGTCAGGCTAGCGGCCAGAATTTCCATCGCGGCGGCTTGGCCGTCAGGCGTAAGCAAATAGGTCTGTCGCGGCTGACCGCTGCGCTTGTCCGTCGCGCCTGCCTGTGACTCGACCAAGGCCTTGTTCTGCAGATCGCTCATTGCCGCTTGAAATCCGGCTTCGTCGAGATCGATGGCTCCGTCGGTCCAGTCTCGAACTTTACGAATAAGCTCCGCGCCGTCGCATTCGCCGTTGATGAGCACACGCAGAAGGGCGGTCTCGGCGGTAATCGATGGAGTCTGTCCCATGAACCCGCCCCGCCTCCGCGCGCTTACCCCTCGTCGTCTTCCGTCGACTGCCGGCGCAGCATCTCGAAGGTCACCGTGCTTTCGATGGACGATTGCACGGGAACCGTGATTTCTTCGTCGACGACTTCGCGGGGAGTCGCGGCAGCGTCGGCCTCGCTTGGCGGAAGCTCGCGGGTTTTATCGAGTGGCTGAAACTCGATGACCATCGGAACGCCATCACTGGTCACGGTCACTTGGACGGTCTTCTTCATCGTCATGGTGTTGGGGCTACTTCTGCAGCGCCAATACTACCATTGTACTACGCATTCGCGCGAGACGTCTGCCATCGGCGTTGATCGGCTGATCGGGGGACTGCAAGGTCGGCTGGCATTTCGTCGCGAAACGACGCGTGCATGGCCCGCGCGAAACGAGTATGAAAGGGGCACATGAACGAGAAGGAACAGGACTTTGCTTCGCTATTGGCCGAGTTTGAAAAGCGCGACGCGAGCGTCCGCCAGGCAAGCGTCGGCGACACCGTGCGCGGTCGTGTGGCGCAGATCGGACGCGAATCGGCCGTCGTCGAGATTATCGGCGGCGGCGAGGGCATCATCGAGCTCGACCAATTGCGCGACGCCGACGGCAACGTCACCGTGAAGTTGGGGGACGAGATCGAAGCGCGCGTTACCGAGACGATGGACAAGAAGGGCTGCGTGGTTCTGCGGCGGTCGATGGCTCGCGGAACGGAGGCCAAAGCCGAGCTTCTGCAGGCCGCCGAGTTGGGCCTGGCGGTCGAGGGAACCGTCATGGCGGTCAACAAGGGCGGCGTTGAGGTACTGGTGGCGGGGGTGCGCGGCTTCTGTCCCGTCTCGCAACTGGATATCCGCCATGTGGCTGATCCAGCCGAATTCATAGGGCACAAGTACTCGTTCCGCATCTCGCGTTACGAGAATGACCGGCGGGGCGCCAATCTCGTGCTGTCGCGGCGAGCCCTGCTCGAAGAGGAGGCTCGCGGCCGAGCCGAAAAAATCCGATCGAAGCTGGTCGTGGGCGCCGTCCTGCGCGGCGTGGTCGCCTCCATGAAGGACTTCGGCGCTTTTGTCGATTTGGGCGGCATCGAGGGAATGCTCCACGTGTCCGAGCTGGGGTACTCGCGCACGTCGAGGCCAAGTGACGTTCTCGCCGTCGGGCAAGAGCTGGAGGTCCAGATCCTTCGTATCGAAAAGACCGACGATCCCCGGCGCCCTGAGCGCATCTCCCTATCGCTAAAGTCACTGGCGCGCGATCCCTGGGACGATGTTCGCACGCGTTTCCCGTCGGGTACGCAGGTGGTTGGCACGGTCATGCGGGTCGAGCCGTTCGGCGCCTTCGTCGAGCTTGCGCCCGGTATCGACGGGCTGCTGCACGCTTCCGAGTTGGCGGGCGGCAAGCAAGTTCGCCACGCCCGCGAGCTCTGCAAGGTCGGCGACCGTCTTGCGGTCACCGTATTAGCACTGGATCACGAGCGGCGGCGCATTTCGCTTGGCGTTGGCGACCGCTCAGACGTCGTTACCGAGGAGGATCTCGACCGAGCCCGCGCGGTCGCCGGTCCGGGGCGCCTGGGCACGCTCGGCGATCTGCTGCGCGCGAAGAAAAGCTGATTGCTGGCCGGCACGCGGCCACTGCCGTGGCGCGCAGCGAATGGGCATTCGCGCCAGATGTTGTAGAATAGTCAGGCAATGCGGCGCGCTCGTCGACGATTCCGGTGGCGAGTCCGCACCGTCGCGCGGAGTTGTTGAATGCTGTCAGGCTACGATCCTCAACTGGCAAAGATAACTGTTGAAGGATACCTGACTCTTTCTGCGACGATTAATTGGCATCTTTCGGCGCGCAAAATCGATCTGCGTGCCCTTTTGCGCGTGATTCTGGGACCGGTCAAGGTGGCGGATCAGGCGCCCCTTCTCGAGGCGCTCAGCTACCTGCACCATGCCTACGGCGACCGGCGGCGCAAGAATGGCCCGGCGGCGGTTCTGCATTGTTTGCGCATCGCTGCCATGCTCGCCCGTGTGATGCCCGAGCCGACCACCCTCGACTTGCTCGGCGCCCTTCTTCACGACAAGGAGGAGGATCTCACGCGCGAAGAGCTGGGCGTTGCGGAATGGGATCGCGTACAAACAGAGTTCGCGCGCGTGCTCGACAAGATCGATTCGAATCACCGCTGGTTCTTGGGCGAGCGCATTGCGCTGCTTTGGCGGCAAAACACGCAGTCGTATTACGACTACGTTGGTACGGTTTTGTCGAAGGTGCGGACGATGCCCGACCTTTTGCACTGCAAGCTTGCCGACCGCCTGGACAACACCCTAGATATTGCGGTCCAGCGCGCTCCCGTCGATCACAGTGCCTTTTTCGAGCTCGCGTTTGGAACGCTTTTTCTGCCCGATTACCAGCCGGGTCCGAGTGAGGGCTCCGTTGTTCCTGACGTCGAAGCGTGCGTGTTGCTGGTATCGCAGCTCTTCAAGAATGTGATTCTGCTCAGCATGCTCAGGCAGCAACAGCTCACCGATCTCGACGAGACGACGACGCGGCTCTTCCATGCTCTTGCCGCTACCAGTAGCGAGCAAGCGCAATGGGCGGTGGCGGGCCTGCTGTCATCGCCCAGTCTCAGTTGGCAGGACCGGCGCAATTTGCTGCGCGAGATGATGGACTACTGTGCCGGCGGCGGCATGGCGGCCATTCATCGCAAAGAAAAAGGTGGACTGCTCGACGGCAGCTTTCTCGAGCACTTTGCGACCCCCGACGATCGCAAACGCAAAAAGCAGCTTGAAGTTCTGTACTACGACCGTCCGCTCTTCATTCGTGTGCTGGTTCTCTACATTGGCATGTTCACCAGCTTCGTCGTCGATCCGCGCTACTACTTGCACGGCATCGATCGCAACGGCCTGCACGCGCTGGACTAGGGGCTGTCCCTAATTCTCCGAGCGAAAAGTCGAAATGGGAGAAGGCGGCGCTCGGCCGTCGGGCCCTACCCGCCGCCCTGCCACCCCGCTCGCTTCGCTCGCCCTAGGCGGGCTTGCGCCGGGACGCCCCCGCCGGGAACGGAAGGTCGTTGTCATGGAAACCCTGGCAGGGTTTCCATACCTTCCCGCGCTCTGGCTCCGGCAGGCAAAGCCCGCCTTCGCCAACGCGAGCCGCGCTTTGCGCGTCCATGACTTCCTCGGGCTTCGGCTGGCATCCGCTCGCTCCGCTCGCGGAGCGCCTACGCACGTCCCGTCGGTTGCGCTCCCGGCCGCCCGCGCC
>ODAK010003425.1_pt1 | contig 16429 bp, 7 predicted proteins | sample 1539591 | NCBI WGS metagenome assembly ODAK01 (sample SAMEA3539303, study PRJEB22396) | soil metagenome | biome: tundra; feature: field; material: soil | place: USA | collected 2010-05 | depth 0.15 m
ATGTTGAGACAACAGGGCTTGCTTCCCGCCATCAGGTCAAAATAGCCGAAAGTATCAATTTCGCGACGAACTTCGGTTAGACGCATCTCACGCAAGCGCGGGATCGACCTGCAAGGGGGAGGATGTCCCGCGCGTAGTGGAAGTTGCAAACAGTGGGCGGGTTGATCTTACTAAAGCACGAACTGTCGGGCGGTGGTTAGGGCCGGAAACTAACATCTATCGTGGTGCAAAATACCCGTGGACGAGGCAGATCACTGGGAAAATTAAGCGTCCTTCCATTGCAGACGCCGACGCGCTATACCTTTACTCATACAGACTTCCAGTAAACCGCGAATCGCTCCCAGCTTTGATACAACGGCTTCAGAGTTACGGCCTCTCCGTCAGTTTCGAGCGAGAACGTAAGCGGCCCGGCTGCCGGCTTGATCTTTGCGAGCAGAACTGTATTGTCGCCTTCAATGAGGGGTACCTTCAGCGGGCTCTCGGCGACTTCCGGCCCCTGATTCTTATGGAGAAGTTCGTCACTGAGTCCGGTGGCTTGAAATTGTCCCGCAAGAACTAGAGGCCCATAGGTTAAGGCTTTCCAGGAGGGATTATCCGGTATCGGCTCAACCGTCATTTCCATAGGCAACTGCAATTCCACGCGGTCGCCGCGCTTCCAAACACGCTTGACGCTGAAGTAGCTGCCCGGGGCGGCGATTCCATCAACGGGCTTGCCGTTGATGGAGACGGCGACATCGTGGCCGGTCCAGGAGGGAATCCTCAAATTTAGAAACCATGGTTCTGAAGTCGACCCGTCCACGACGATAGTCGTGCGCGGCTCGAGAGGAAATTGAGTGGTCTGCCTGAGGTGGATGCCACGCTGCTCCCAGTGAAGGTCGGAGGCTACATAAAGATTTACGTAGACGCCGCGGTCGTCGTGAAAGTAGATGGTGTCGTTCAATTTGGAAAACTCTTCGAGGGCGGTTCCATTGCAGCACCAGAAGCTGTGGTCTTCAGTTGCGATCGTTTTCCAGGCGCCAGGCGTCATGGAGAGGAAGTACGACGTCAATCCGGTTTCGGGTTGGATGGTTCCAAGGCGATGGTTGAACAGATTCCGCTCGTAATAGTCAATGTACTTCGGCTGCGCGGTCCACGCATAGAGATGACGACTGAGCTTCATCATGTTGTAGGCACAGCAGCATTCCTGATGGTGGCTCGAGTCCTCCAATTCCACTCCGAGGCGGTTGGGTTCAGTCTCCCAGTGTTCTTTGTTGCTGGAACCACCAGTTGCATAAGTTCGTGATTCGACCACCGTTTCCCAGAAAAACTCGGCAACGTTGCGATAGCGGGGATCCTGGGATAGCTCATAGCGCCTGGCCGCGCCGATTGCCTCCGGCATGTGCGTATTTGCGTGCAGCCCGCGCAGCTCATCCCTCCTGACGGCAAGCGGATTGAAGAACTTTATTTTTGTAAATCGGTCGCCTACCACGGCCCATCGATCATCCCCGGTGACGCCGGCGAGGTTATAGAGGACTTCGTTCATACCGCCGAATTCATTGTCGAGAATCTCCTGCATGTGTTCCGGCGTCTTCGATGCCGTCCAGGTATCGACCCACCGGGCTAATCCCAGCAGGACTTCGAGGGATTCGGCGTTGCTGGCCTGGGTGTGCATATCGAGCAACCCGGCCATGATTTTGTGAAGGGTGTAGAATGGCGCCCATACTCTCTTCAGCGCATCCAAACGGTCGAACAATTCGGATGGAAACGCGCTGAGATAGCCAGACGATCCAAGGCTCTTTTGGCAAACCGCGAGAGCGCTGACAATCTGATCACCCTTTGCCTTGATCTCCTGATCGCCGGTTGCCGCGTACATCAGACCGCATGCCGACAGATAATGTCCGACAAAATGCCCCCGGAGTTCCACATTGGGCGCTTCCCATCCCCCCAACGGTTGTGCCGAAGAGGGCAGCCCGGCATTCAGTCGAAAAGTATGAAGGAGCCGGTCTACAGAGAGGCGCATCATGTAGTTTCGATTCCATTCCACGGATTGTTTCAACGGGCCATCTTGGAGACGTACTTCTCCCAAGGCAAACGGAGCGATCGGCATGGCAAGCGGGTTGCGATGAAAAACATCCGTGAGGCCGAAGGGAGGCGCAGTCGAATCGGCGATCCACCTTGGCGGAGGCGGGGGTCCGTCCGCCCCCGTCGGCTCGACGGAGGCCCCAACTCCTAAGGCCGCGGCGAGCGGTGCGGCAACGAGCCCAAGAGAAAACCGACGACGGGAAAAAGTATTAGTCCGGAAATGCATCTACATTCTCCTTCGCAGCATTCTACCTAATCAGAATCATTCAAACTTCAGGACCCGGATAGAGTTTTGGCGACGGGACAATTTGTTGCGATTTCGTCAATAAAGACATTAGAAGTGTGTTGGGTCATGAATGGGCCGGATCAATGCACGACCAGGGCATCCACGGCTACAGGCCCCGGGCCCCTATTGATAATGGCGATGGAGTGTTTACCGGGAGGCAGGCCCGTGACATCACAAACTCTTTGCTGGGCTTGACGCGCGCCTGTCGTTGACAGGTCCACCGTGGCGCGGGTATGGCCGTCAATCTGAACCTCGATCTTTCCGGCGCCTGCTTCTTTCGGAGCGATGACCGTTACGCTGCTGCCGGTAAATGAACAACTCCAAACATCACCGGTCGTGTCGCTGGTGGTGAGGTCGTTGTTGTAGTCACCTGTCCCCAGGTTGCTGCGTCGAAGCCAGCCGTGAGACACCACGTCGAGATCGTCATCGTTGATCCAGCCTTTGTCGTGTGTGATACGCAGAACCCGGCACGCAGACGTCAGCGACTGGCTGGCGATTCCCGGCATCGGTTGCGGGGGTGCTCCTGGTGTGACCGTCAACCCCATATCATCTTGAACGAACGTGAGCGGAACGTTGGAGTCAAGCAGTTCAACTTTGGAAACCTTGCCGAGGGTCGCTCCGCCGGCGCGGAGAGCTTTGAGAGTGACCGGGCCGCCACTCCAATCCATTAGTGCGGCATAGATATTGCCCTTGTTGCGTGTATAGCAAACTCCACTTTCGCCATAGACCTCAAACGGGCGCGAGCTATAGACCGCTTCGCCGTTCAGCTTCAACCACGCGCCGACGTCTTTGGCGGTGCGAACCACTTCTGGATCGAGATCGCCACGACCGTGCTGCGTGAGGTTCAGCAGCATGGTTCCATTGCGGCATACGTTCTGCACTAACAGATTGATGATTGTCTTGGCGTCCATGTATTTTTGCCCGGTTTTGTAATGCCAATCCGAGATACTGGTTTCAGTCTGGAACGGATAGGCCATAATCTCCGGTTCGATGATTGCTTCAGTGCTCTTCACCAGGGAACGGTCAACTTCGGGAAGTAGTTCCGGATGGTTCTGGAAGCTGTTGTAACGCCCCCCCACACCTTTCAGATTGACGACCGCTTCCATCTTCCCATGGTTCCACTGCAAGGATTTGTTGTAGTAATTCGCGATCAGCGTCGGAGCCAGAAAACCCAGCCCCATATGCACTCCCAAATCCACTTGCGAATCGCCCGCGTGCTCGTCAAAATAGATCACGTCGGGGTGGTACTTGGTAATGGCGTCGTCCACTCGCCACATAAACTGGTTGGCGAACGGCGAGTGCAATGGATCCTGCGAATCGTGAACCGGGCCATAAAGATTGACCGGGTCCATGCCCTCCCACCATTCTTCTTTTCCATCTCGAACTGTTTGAAGGGCATCGTAAGGCACGCCTTTCATCGACCCCGTCTTGTCGCTGCTATAGCGTACCGGCATAAACTGGCCCCAGGTACGGGCTGGAGTGTCATGAAAACCGATGCCAAAACGCATCCCGCGTTTTCGCGCCACTTTCTCCCACGTGCCGACGATGTCCACCTTGGGGCCGACATGCACCGAATTCCACGGCTGGTATTTTGAGTCGAAGCAGTCGAAGTTGTCGTGATGACAACCCATCGCCATGAAGTAACGGGCGCCCATCTCGACATACAGACCCATCAACTCCTCAGGGTTCCATCGGTCGATTACCCAGTTGTGGCAGATGTCTTTGTAACCATATTCAGACGGATGGCCGAAGTGCTTGAGGTGAAACTCATATTGAGGCTTGCCCTCCATATACATTCCGCGTGCATACCAATCGCCCTGCTCAGGCATGGATTGCGGATCCCAGTGTGACCATGCGCCGAACTTGGCATCGCGCCACCATTCCGGAGCTGTATAGGCCCGGCCGAGGGCTTTCCAGTCGGCGGAATAAGGACCGGCGGCAACCGGCAACGGTGGCAGATTCCAGATGTCCGGCGGTAGACCCGGCTCGCCACCGGCAGCGACTCGATCGATATTCACCCCGACGTCGTTGGACGCCAGACTGATGGTCACTGTGGCATTGGCAGGTATCGCCAGATCCACGATGGCGTCGAGAAAGGAACTGGTGAGTGCCCCCGAAGAATGAACATTCACTTTGCCAGCCGGTTCGTCATTGATCGCAACGCTGATCGTGCCCACCGACATCGATGCGTAGCGAATCGCCAATTTGCTGCCCGCACGCACGCCGGTAAATACGACACCCTGGCCGGATTGGGTCAAACTGACCAGATAACCTTCGGAGGCCTCGTGATCGGCTATCTTCGTCGCTCCGTCTATGAGTTTGGCGGTCTCGGCCTCAATGGTTTGAGGTCCGATTGCCTTCGCCACCCGAGACAACGCGATTGTAGATATCCCACTGACCAGGAATGCCCTGCGGTTCATTGATTCAATCCCTTCCATAATTTGTCTGTACTTCCTTCGGACAACGGAGTTGTCCGAATCCTACGCACTAGATCCGAGACGCTCAAATCATGACCGCAACTGTCGGCGTCGTTGAGCCTTCGTTTGCAGAAAATTGAATCGGGGTAATTACCTGCACCGACATCACTGCGCAGGTGCTACGGAAGTCGAAGCCCTGTTTGAGTCGTGAAGTTCCACTGCGATGCGCTGTCCCTGGTATTCCACCACCCGGTCGGCGTTCTGTTCAGGGGCAACACCGACGCCGTGGCCGGAATGAACCCTCACAATCCGCAGTGTATGCTGCTTCGGCATGTTGGGAAAGCTTCCATCCGCCGCCCCGACAATCAGCAACTGACGGCGATCGTCCCAGTGCATCGGAATGGTTGCGCACTGTCCTTTCTCGTAGGAGTATCCGTCTCCCTGATCTTCATAGAAATTGAAATCCGCGTCGCGTCCCGGATAGATCCGGATTTCCAGCGGATCCTCGGAGTCTGCAGTCGATTGTACGGCTGGCCCGAGAACCACAATGCTGCCCTCCTTCACATGGATTGGAATCTGCGAAAGTGGCGCATCCGCCTTTACCGTCTCTCCTCCCTGATGACGCTGCCCAGTCCAGAAGTCCACCCAACTATCGGCCGCCGGCAACCAAAGATCACGCTCCCTGGCGCCTTTTTCCACGACCGGGCTTACCAGGAGGGACGGCCCAAACAGAAACTGATCCTGGATATCGCGAACGCTCGCGTCATTTGGGTATTCCAATGGCAGTGCGCGCATCATAGTGTTGCCCTTCTCGGTAACATCCCACGCCTGCGAGTAGATATAGGGCAGCAGCCGATAGCGAAGCGTGTCGAACTGTCGAAGTTCCTGCTCGACCTCCGGACCATACTTCCACATTTCGGTTTCTGAGCGATAACCGTGAATGCGGAAGATTGGACAGAAAGCGCCGAACTCAAACCAGCGAATCAGCAGCTCGTGATAGGCGTCTGAAGTGTACTGATCGGTAGGGCGAAAGAAACCGCCTATGTCCGTCGTCCAGTAGGGAAGCCCCGACATGCTGAAGCTCAACCCCGCGGGGATCTGCCTGCGCAGTGTCTCCCAGTTCGCCGAGATATCGCCCGACCAGGCGATAGTTCCATTGCGTTGCTCGCCCGTGAACGCGGATCTCGTCAGGATCACGACTCGCTTCTGGTCATCGGTCGCGCGCTGTCCATTGTAAACCGCCGTGGTTTCATACAACGGATACGCATTGCGCACGAGTTCTCCCGGACCGAGAAACGTTGGCACGCCTTTGAGCGGATCGCCCTCTGGTTCCGAAGCATCCAGCCACCATCCGTCCAGTCCGTCGCGAAACAGGCCTCGATTCAGTTCAGACCAAAACAACTCTTGCGCCTTCGGATTGAACAGGTCAGCCCAATCCTCTTTTGCCTGCGCCTCTCCGGGCTCCCGGGCGCCATCAGCTGACGCCAGGATCAGATGTGCTTTCTTCATGTCCTGATCGACAGTGGTATCGGTTCCAAACTTCGCCCACACTGAAGCCACAAGATGAAGATCTTCTTTGTGCAGCTGGGTCATCAGCTTCGCCGGCTCGGGATAATACTGTTCGTCGAAGCGCATCGCATTCCAGCCATACTTGCCCCAATACTGCCAATCCTGAACAATCACATCGACTGGAATCTTGCGGGTGCGAAACTCCGAGGCCGTATCCAGAATCTGCTGCTGGCTTGAGTACCGCTCCCTGCACTGCCAAAAACCGTATGCCCATCGAGGCAGCATGGGAGCAGCACCGGTCATCTGGCGATACTCGGCAATCACCTGATTCAGCTCCGGCCCGTAGAAGAAATAGTAGTCCACCGCTCCGCCGGCATCAGAACGAAACTCCGTAGTCGCGGAAGGAGAACGCACATAGAGCTTGGTGTCGCCGCCCGTTTGGGCCAGAATCTTGTACTCCGTATCCGACTTCAGGCTGATCTTGGCGCTGGCAGAATCGGCGACCCACATGTTGTTGATGTCGATGATCGCCTTGTCGTCGAGAGAAAGACGCAGCTTGTTTCTTCGGTTCCCGGTCAGCAGAAATCCATATTCTCCCGCCGCACCTGTTCTGAATGTCCCTTCGCCCGTCCCGGCATTCAATGCAATCGGTTCGTCGGCCGCATTGAAGTCCGTCAACGACGCGTTGTTCCAAAGCAGCCCATAGCCTTTGGTCGACAGCAACACCGGTACAGAGATATTAGTATTGGCCTGCTGCAGGCGAAGCGGAAGATCTCGCAGGTTGAAGATCCCCTCCTGGTGCTGGCCCAGACCATAGAGCGCCTCATCGGCGGGCGACAGAAACGCTTGCTGCACCTGGAATGTGGAGACGCCTTGAATCGTTTCCGGGGTCAACTTTCTTCCACCACTTGCGGGCTCGCTCAATATTGTCTTTCCGTCAGCTGATAGGAAACGAACGACCCCTGTGACGCGGTCGACGCTCACCTCGAGCGCGGCAGTGCGAACGGAGATATTAGACTTGTTCGACTCAATCTTGAACTTACTGTCGTTGCATTCGCCAATTACCGTGGGGACAATCGCTGCCGGAATCTCTCGCGTCGGGCTGGCAACCACATGGACAATCCGATCCGAGCATACCGCAACGCGCAGGGCGCCGCTCTCTGAATAGAGAGTTGCACCATTGGCGTTTCGTTCGAACGACTGTATCTGGCTGCTGAAGCAAAAAGAGAATGTTGAGCTCGAGACAACGAGCGCTGCGGCCACAAGTGCGACTCTTATAAAACCTGATGAGATCAAAATGAACTCCCGTGTCAGCTCCGAACTGACCGAATCAAGATGGAATATGCGGCTTTGCCTGATGCTGCTCTGCTCCCCGCAAGCAGGCTTGTTCACTTCTGCGATCGATCCCGATGATCCCCTCTTGAAGTAACTCCGTGTTTGCCCTCTTTCGTAGCCCTACTGATGACTGATGTCTGTTGACGACTGTTGAATGACAACGCTTGCGCGATCGTCCCATTGCTTGCGCAACCGCTGCGATGCCTGAAAAGCTTCTGCCGCTGCCTTCGTATCCCCGGTTTTCTGATAAAGACGCGCCAGTTGGTAGTGGATGCCACCGTTCTCATCGCTTGTCAGGCCCAGCTTGTACTCCGAGATGGCCTCCGGAACCTTGTTCGTTTCCGCATACACCTGTCCAAGCAGATTATGAAGATACGGAACGAACTCCGGATCGAGCTTCTGGCAATGGGTAAGGTACGGTTCGGCCTCTTCAAACTTGTGCTCCTGCACCAGAATCTCTCCGGCGAGCAAGTTCGCCTCAGGTTCTTCCGGTGCCTCCGCGAGCAGTGACTTGGCAATCGTGAAGGCTTCGTCCGTCTTCATTTCGGTGAACAGCACGATCCCAAGGCTCACCCGCGCTCCACGGCTTGCGGGATCGATGGCAAGTGCTTTTCGATATTCCGCCTCCGCCTCGCTCCAGTGCCGCTTCTGGCGAAACACATCTCCCGTCAGGACATGCATCCGCGGCGAGTCGGGATCAATCTCCCCGGCTCGCGTCAGCGCCGCAATCGCGAGTTTCTGATCGGCCTTGGTCTCCCAGTACAAGCCTTGCAACAATGTGGCTGGATTTGTTTTCTGCCTTTCAGCGATCTTTGAGACCGTGAGGAAGTCGCCGGTGTAAAACGCGCAGGATGCAAGCAGTTGTTGTTGCGCGCTGTCCAGCTTTTCCAACGCCGGCTTCAGGGCCTGGTCGCAGGCTCCATACTTCTCAGTAATGTAAAGGGTGCGTGCTTCCGCCGGCACTGGTCGCGTCGCCTGGCTCGTTTCCACGGCTTCGATTCCCGCTGCAATCTGCGCATCGGAAACAAGCGCCTGCTCAACTACAGTGCCGAGATCGACTGAATATCCTCCGTCGCTCTGATGCTTCCGTGCCAGATCGGCCAGTGATCGCGCCTGGTCTGCCGATAGAGCGTCACGGAACAGGTACAGATTTGATTCAATGAAGCCGGGATTGTTCGCAGCAATCGCGCCGAGCGCTTTCACGGCGACCTCCGTTTGCCCCGCTGCAGCAGCCGCAACAGCATTCCCAAGCGACACTAGCCCGCAGTGTCCCTCTGCCCGAATCTCGGCTTCGAATTGCGAGCGCGCTTCAGCAATCTTCTTTTCGCGAAGCAGCATAATCCCGAACTCAGTGCGAGCACACGGCGCCGGTGATGCGAATCCAATCGCAGCCTTGTACGCGTTCTCCGCATCAATCAGCTTGCCCTCCTCGGCAAGAGTCTCCGCGGCCAGCAGGGTGACGTACGGCGAATGATTGTAAGTCGAAGTCATAAGGCGTGCGTCGCCTTCCACCTGCTGCAGGTACGCAGTCCCGAGGCCGAGCCATGCATTTCCATTGTTGGGAGCGATCTCCGTTGCTTTCCAAAAGGAATCGGCGGCCTGACCGCCGCGATCCAGCATGGAATACGCTCTGCCTAAAGAAAGCGCTGCCTGCAAATCCCCCGGCTTGAGCGTGCCCGCACGTTTCAAATAGGGCAACGCAGCGTCTGGATTCTTGCCGTTGAGGTACTCGATGCCCAGAAAGAGCTGCGGAACAAACAAAGATGAGTTCAGTTGGGCCGCTTTTTTAAAGCTTTCGATCGCTTCAGATGAATTCCCCAGTTGGTGATCCATGAGGCCGAGATTGGCCCACAGTTGCGGAATCGAGGGTTCAAGCTCGGTTGCTTTCCGATAGGCATCCGCCGCGGCATGAAAATCCCCCCTGGACTGGGCCGCTTGGGCGTCGGCCAGGAGGGGTTGAAGAGTTGGCGAAAGCTCCTGCGCACTTGTGACCGCGCTCACGGCTGAAATCGTGAGCGCGATCGTAAAGCAGAGAGCAAGGACGGTCCTTTGCATGGATAGGAACCCTAAAAGGTTACCTTCAGTACGCCCTGCATCTCTCTCGCTCCCTGCGTGGACGAACTCTCACCCATAGTTCCATCGCCGACGCCGGAGTCCGGTATACCGAAATTGGGGTGGTTGAAAGCGTTGAACATCTGGACAGCGAACTGCAGGCGGAATCCTTCCGCGAGGGTGAACCACTTCCCTAACGTCAGATCCTCGTCCACGTATGCCGGCGCACGCAGATTGGAATAGTAGCGTGGTCCGGTGCCGAAGGTGTATGCGGGCGGCGGTGTAAAGGCCGCCGGGTTGAAGAAGCAATACTTCGTTCCCACGGAAATGACCGGGTTACCGGGCTTGCCGTTGCCGCAGCTGCCGGTCCTGAATGGTTGCCCAGTCAGATTTGCATGTTGGCTGCCGCCAAAGACGGTTGAGCTGTTTCCGTTGGGACCGATCGACATTGGGAAGCCGCTCTGGGCAGTCGTAATTCCCGATATCTGCCAGCCGCCCGCGATTGCATCCGCAGCCCAGTTCATGCCGCCACCGAACCGCTTGCCTCGGCCAACCGGCAATTCATACACATAGTTCAAAACCAGGGAGTGAGGAATATCCTCGCCGTCGACCGTCCAATCGGCTTTCAGGTCGTAGTAATTGCGGATGCCGGAGCCGCCGGTATCGCCGTTGACCGATCCCCATTCCTCCGGGCCGGCAACGTCGGACAGGAACTTCGAGAACGTGTAGGAGGCCGTGAAAATCAGGCCGACCCCGAAACGATGCTTGAAATTTGCTTGCAATGCGTTGTAGTTGTTGATTCCGACGGGCTCGTCTGTGGCTGAGGCGCCTCCGCAGAACTCCGGATACGGCATCAGGGATTGCGCCACTGTCCACGGGCAGGCCATAGGGGTAAGTCCCAGGGAGCTCAACGCATGGGTATACGGATTGGTGCCAGCCGAGCCGTTCAGCGCCGAACCCTTGGAAAGATAAGTTGGATTCAGTTGGCCGTAGTTCATGCCGCCGAGGGTAATGCGCGACCCGCGACCTCCGACGTAGGCAACATCCAGCACGTCATTGGGAGTGAAGGCGTATTGGAACCCATAGGCGAACTCTTTGGTTAGAGGATCCGGACGGAATGGATTCACGCCGCCGCCGCCCTGACCAACGCCGGTCAGGCTTCCCAGCGCGTTCCCGGTCACCGGCACGAGTCCCGTTTGGAATACCTGCGCAAGGGGCGTCGTCACCGTGATCCCGTCGGGCGAAGAAGTCCAAGCCGTGGAGGTCGAGAATCCTGGGTCCGGCCCGGAACCGCCATACCAGTTTCTGGCGTAATACCAGCCATAGCCGCCGCGCATCACCAGCTTGGGCAAGATGGCGTAGGTAAAGCCCACGCGGGGCGCCAGGTCGTTCAAGTTCTTTTCATAGAGGCCGCGGTTCCCCGGGTTGTTGTAGACGATTTCCCCATTAACCGGAATGCCAGTCGCCGCGCTGATCGGGTTGAGGGCGTGGAAATCGAAGTACGCCTGTTGGTTATGCCGTGCCGTCGCTGGCATCTGGATTTCATAACGGAAGCCGAGGTTCAACGTCAACTTCCGGTTGGCTTTCCAGTCGTCCTGGACGTACATCCCGTGCAAGTAATTGGTCGTTGCTGCAAACGCGGTGTAGCCGGTGGAACCAGCCGAGCCGACCCCGGAGTTGCCGGCGCCCGCCAGGAAGGATGCAAGCCCGTCTCCGTTTGTTGCTGTCGCCGGATTGGACGGGTCGGGACCTGCCGTCATGGCAAGCGAGAAATTCATTGTAGTTGGGGTCAACCTGCCGCCGTCTGTGGTTTGCCAAATGCCCAGATATCCCACCGAAATGGAATGTGCTTTGAAGCTTTTGTTCAGGTCGGCGTTCAAGCTGCCATTGTTCTCAGGGAACGTGGCTTGGCCGGAACCCTGTGTCGCCCCCAGGGGAGCATAGGATCCCTGACCGCTAAAGGTGTTTCCAAACGAAATCTGCGGAAACTGTGGCGTCCACGTGTCGAGAACGCCCGGCAGCCCGAGCGACGAAGGTTTGAAACCATAGCCCTGGACCACGTTCCCCGCGGCAAAGCGAGTGAAAAACAAGTCAGTGGTGAGGATAAGAGTTGGGCTGAAGACGTGAGAATAGCCCAAAACCCCAAACATACGGTTGTTCGGGTCAAATACGTAGGGCCCGGCAACATCGCTTCCGTAAAAGGCTCCCGTTTGCACCTTTCCCTCGTGCTTATTCGAGAATTGCCCGTAGATCTTATTATTTGCGTTGATGTTTTCGTCAATGCGAATTCCCCACTCGTTGGAGGAGGTCGGCGCGCTCGTCGAGGTGTTGAAGTTGAAGCCACCGCCCGGATTCTTTGGCGCCGGCCAGAAGCTACCCGTGGCGAATTTGTTGGCCAGAGCGTCGATTGCGCCCACGCCCGTTGAGGGTATGATATTTCCCGGATAGGGATCGCGGATTTCAACGGTTTGTCCGACGGTGCTATTGGCTGTAGCGCAGGTAGCCGTAACCGATCTGGATGTATAGGGGTTGTAGATCGCCCCTTTGTAGATAGGCCGGCAGAGCGCATCGGTTCCGACTTGAGTGGTAGTGAGTTCCGACGAGAAGTTACCACCCAACTCGGCACTGGTCGGCACGTTGCCGCCGTAGGTGAGGCCGCCGTTGAGCCGGAGGCCCTCATAGTTGGCGAAAAAGAACGTCTTGTCCTTGTGTTTATAGACGCCCGGGATGTAGAGCGGACCGCCGCCTGCGAATCCGAACTGGTTCCGGTGATCGTCAACTCTGGGCAAGCCGGCGAGCTTGTTGAAATAAAGGTTGGAGTCCAAGTCCTGGTTGCGCAAGTATTCGTCGGCCAGGAAATGGTATTTGCTGGTGCCAGCCTTCGTAGTGATGCTGATTGCATTGCCGGTGCTGAATCCGTATTCGGCTGAAAACTCGTAGCTGGTGACTTTGACCTGGTCGGTGTCTTCCGGAGCGGGCACATACTGACTGCCTCCCCAGCCCTGGGCCACGTCGTATCCGCCCTCCAGAAGGAACAGGTTGGTTCCGAAGTAGCCGCCACCAAAATTCAGAAAGGAGTAATCCTGGTCGGCTGTGTCTTCACTGCCGCCCGATGCCAACAGCTGCCGGTAGCCCTGTGTGTTTACGGCGGAGTTCAATGTCGCAAAGGAGAGGTCGTTCCGGAGGTTCAGCGGAAGCTCCTGAAGTTGTTGGCTCGTGAGCTCGGTGCTCATGCTCGAGTCCTCGGTTTGAAGCAGCGGCCCAGTCGTGTTGACGGTGATTTGCTCGGTGGCGCCGACCGTCAGACTGACCCCCATGCTCACTGTATCCCCCTGAGACAGGACGATGCCTTCCTGCCGGGTTGTCTTGAATCCCGGCGCGCTCGCCTCAAGAACGTAGGCGCCGACGGGGAGAAAGGCAAAGTTAAACTCACCCATCGCCGTCGTAGTGTCGGTTCGGGTAGTTCCACTTTCCGGGTTGGTTAGCTTCACTGAGGCTTTCGGGATTCTGGCCCCGGACGGGTCGGTAACTGTCCCCGACAGTGAGGCTGTGATGCTCTTCGACTGCGCGGGGAGTTTCGAGAGATGTGTCAGTCCGATGGTGGCCATCAAAACTGCTAAAACTACCAGACGTAACCGTGTCATTTTGCCTCCTGAGACGATTTTCTTGACGTTGCATGTACTTGTGGGCCGACCCATCTTCTGAGAGGACCCGGAGTCAGGAAAACAAGAGTGGTTGACCGGTCGATTTCGCAGATCACACCCTTACCCTCCGTCTTGTTCTTGAAGGTCAATGTAAACGTTAACTTGATTACGAGCCCAAGTTGGGCTTGACGTTACTGCGAGCGCAAGTTAACGATAACCGGCAAAGGGATGGCAAGGTGCTGTATGGTACTGTCCGCGAGCGTTTCTTTGGAATCACGCTTGTTAATGGAGTTCTAGGGGGAGTACAGTACGTGTGCGAGAAGAGAATTTGAGGCCGCCTATGGAATTCGCCGCTGAAAAGGGCGAAGTTGCTGACCGACAGAAGGTTTCAGGCCCGGTCCCGGCGGCTGAAGTACGTAAGACGTTGTCTGCGATCTTTCAAAGTACCCCCTTTCACTCCAGTAAACAGTCTCAAGAGCTGTTGCGGTACATCGTCGATCAGAGTCTTACGGACCACTTGGAGATGCTCAAGGAGCGGGTCATCGGGGCCAGTGTTTTTAACCGACGCCCAGATTACGACACGAATGTCGATCCGATCGTTCGCGCGCGCGCGGCAGAAGTCAGGAAGCGCCTCGCGCTCTACTACCAAACAGCGCCTGAAGAAGTCGTCCGGATCACCATACCGTCTGGCTCATTTAGGGCCATCTTCGAATGGACAAATAGAAATGCGATCCACTCAGTATCCGCTGGGGAACTTGGACCGGATGACAGCCATCTACACGGGGAAGCCGTAGCGCCTCACGCCACCCTTGACGTTGCTGGGGACGAACATCCCCAGTCCGCCAGAAGACTCCCCGGCATCATTTGGTGGGTTGTGATCGCTGCCTCGACGGTTATGCTGATCTGGACAGCGCAGCGCTACTTCGATTCTTCTGATGAGCGGGCCTCCGATCAATTCTGGTCGCCGGTGCTGGGCGGGTCCAATCCGGTCTTGATCTACATCGGTAGCAATGCCGTCTATCAGCTGTCTTCTGCATATATTGAGGAGTATTACAAAATACATCCCCGGAGCCAGAATGAGGAAATGGGATTGGAATCCTACATTCCGTTGTCCCCGGGCACAAAGATTGACGCCCAGGACCTATATCCCGCCAAAGACACATTCGTCACGATTGGCGATGTCGCGGCTACAACAAAGATCGTGTCCATGCTGGTGCGTCGCGATAAGCAATTTGAGATTCGATACGCCAACGATGTGGCTTACGGCGACCTTCGTCAAAGTCCCACGATCCTGATTGGTGCGCACAACAACCCATGGACGCTTACAATGACCGGGAATCTGCGATATGTCTTCGCAGGGGAAATGACAATCGTGGACCGGACCGATTCTCAAAAGCACTGGTCTGTCGAGGTTGGCTTCCCCGAGGATTACGCGATCGTCTCCAGGGTTCTGAATTCGGAGACCGGCACGAATGTCATCACGGCGGCCGGAATAGGATATGCAGGAACCCGTGCCGCGGCCGAATTCCTTACCAATCCACATTCCCTCGCGGCATTAGTCAAATCCCTTCCCAAAGGCTGGGAGAAGAAGAATATCCAAATCGTATTACATACCAAGGTGATCAACCAGGTCCCAAGCGCTCCAAACGTCGTTTCCACCTATTGCTGGTAAGCGAATCTGGCTGGCTTAGGACGCATTTGGACCAGATTCGAGCAATGTACTACGCTACCCGCAGGCCCTACCAGCTTGGGGGGCTCGCCAAAAAAGCGACGATAATAGGAACTCGTTGGCATCTCGAGCAGCGGAGTTGGCTTCGTCAATGCATCGGTCGCCCGCCACACGCCCGAATCCCAACCACCTTCGTAAAAGATTGTAGAGTTCAGAGGAAACTGCGGCTACGCAACCTCAACTTTGAGCGTGACACCGATATCGGAGAGCTTGTCGGGCGGCATCTGGACTCTAAGTGCGCCTTCTTCCTGCTTCCAGTTCAGCGTGCCGTTGTAACCCATCAAATCCACCTTCTGGATCTTGCCAGGCTGTTGCGCACTGGCGAGGCCAAGAGCCTTTACGACGGCTTCCTTCTCCGGCAGTCCCTGAATAAATGCGTAGACCACCGTGCCCTTCGCGGTGAAGCGGACATCTTCGGCAGTCAGGTCATTCTGCTTGTCTTCGTTGAAATTGCCGCTGACGATCTTGACCTGCGTCGACGGTCCCTCGCCGTAAATCTTCCATGGGCGCGTTGAGTAAATGCCTTCGCTGTTAACCTGCATCCATGCTGTGATTCCTTCCAGCACTTCCTTCTCTTCGGAATCGAGTTCTCCAGAGTTAGGCAACGGGAAGTTGAGCAGCAGGTTGCCGTTCTTGCTTACGATGTCAGTGAGCAGATCGATCACCTTTTTTGGCGTCTTGTATTTCTGCCCTCGTTTGTAATGCCATTGTCCAATGCAAGTATCAGTCTGCCAGGGATTGGCCGCGATTCCGTCGGCGACGCCGCGCTCATGATCGAGCAGGCAGGTGCCGATAGCGCAATCCGTGGCTTCCTTGCTTGTGTACACCGCCTCCGTTGCCCCGCCATGCAATTGCGCGTTTACGTTGTAGAGGTGCGCCACCATCTTTAGGCCATATTCCTCAAAAGGCAGATGTCCGTCAGTGTAGAGGAGATCGGGCTGATATTTGTCGATCAGATCTGTCATGCGATCAAGGTAATGCCGCTTCCACGATTCCGGAATATCGTCGTCGTTCCAATCCAGTTTGTCAATCACGCGGGCGCAGTCGGCATCATGATACAGGTCCTCGAACTTGGGATCTGCGCCGTCATATTTAATAGCTGCCATCGGCCCGGTCTTGTCGGCGCCATGGCTTACAGCCCACCACTTGTAACTGATCCATAAATGTTCGCTAACTCCGAATTTGAGCCCGTTGTTGCGCGCGGCCTTCTGCCACAGCCCGACAATATCCTTTTTCGGCCCCATGTTCACTGCATTCCAGCGCGTGTATTTCGAATTCCAGAGATCGAAGTTATCGTGATGCACTCCCATGCTGAAGAAGTATTTCGCCCCAGCCTTTTTACTGGACAGTGCTGAGTTCGCAGTATTCCATCACGCAGCGATCTCCTGTGAATCCA
>ODAK010003426.1_pt1 | contig 16427 bp, 14 predicted proteins | sample 1539591 | NCBI WGS metagenome assembly ODAK01 (sample SAMEA3539303, study PRJEB22396) | soil metagenome | biome: tundra; feature: field; material: soil | place: USA | collected 2010-05 | depth 0.15 m
CCATCCTGCAAGACAAGACCAAGGGCAACTTGACGCCGGCGGAGCAGAATATGCTCCAGAACTGCCTCTACGAATTGCGCATGGCCTACCTCGAGGTCACCAACCTGCTCACCCATCCGCCGCAAGGTGGACCGGTCGCTGGCGGCAAGCCCTGATGAAAGCCGTGCTCACGGTGTTGGGCAGCGGGACCTCGATGGGTGTGCCCACCATCGGCTGCGACTGCCGGGTGTGCCTGTCCGCTGACCCGCATGACCGTCGCACCCGCCCCTCGGTCATGGTGCAGTGGGATGGGCACACCGTTCTCATCGACACCACGCCCGACTTCCGCGAGCAGGCCATCCGCGAGGGTATTCGTAAGATTGACGCCGTGCTTTATACCCACGGTCACGCCGATCACATTCTTGGACTCGATGATGTGAGGCCGCTCAGTTTTCCTCGCGTGACCGGCGGCGGCAAAATTCCGCTTTATGCCAGCGAGGCCACAGCCCAGACGCTGCGCTCCGTTTTCCGCTACATCTTCGAGGCGGATTACAAGTATGGCAGCCTGGCGCAAGTGGAGTTGCGCGCGGTCAATGGGCCGGTGGACCTGTTCGGAAAGACCTTCACTCCACTTGAGGTGCTCCACGGAGACGTCCCTATCGAGGCGTATCGCTTCGGCTCAGCCGCGTATCTCACGGACTTCAGCAGCATCCCAGAGCAGTCGCTGGAACAGTTGCAGGGGCTTGACATTTTATTTCTCGACGCGCTGCGGCACCATCCTCATCCCACGCACTCGACGGTGGAGAACTCTTTGAAGCTGGTGGAGCGACTGAAGCCGAAGCACGCGTACTTCACGCACATCTCGCACGACCTGCCGCATGAAGAGACCAATGCGGCGCTGCCCGATAACGTGCGCCTGGCGCATGACGGCCTGAAACTTGATTTCGATCTGTAGGACACCGGTTCCCATGCAAGTATTCCGCAGCCTTGAAGAAGTGCCGTCCGAACTTGGTCCCACGGTGGTTAGCGTGGGAAACTTTGACGGGGTGCACCGCGCCCATCAGGAGGTGGTGCAGCGCATGGCGGACCGCGCCCACTCGCTCGGCGGCCAAGCGGTAGTGGTCACTTTCGAGCCGCATCCGTACCGCATTTTGCGTCCCGATGTCGCGCCCAGGCTGCTGACGCCTTTGCCTATCAAGCTGCGACTACTGCAACAGACTCGGGTGGATGCCGTGCTGGTGTTGCCCTTCACCCGTGACCTTTCGTTGATGCCAGCCCACGACTTCGCTAAAAGTGTGCTGGTGGACGCGCTCCATGCTCGCGAGGTACATGAGGGTTACAACTTCCACTTCGGTCACAAAGCGCAAGGCAACGTGAGCACGCTGGCCGATCTAGGCAAGGAATTTGGTTTTGCGGCCACCATCTATCCCGAGCAGGTATTGCGTGGTCATCACCTTTCCAGCACGGAGATTCGTAAACTGGTAGGCGAAGGAAAAATGGCAAACGCGCGCGCGCTGCTCGGCCGCCCTTTCAGCATCGTCTCCAATCCGGGACGAGGACGCGGTTACGGACACAAATACACCGTGCCGACGGTGAACCTGGCGCGCTACGACGAATTGGTTCCCGCCATCGGGGTGTACATCACGTGGCTGCGTGTCGGCAGCGAATGTTTCGAGGCGGTGACCAACGTGGGAAACCGGCCAACCTTCGGGGCGGACTCCTTCGCCATCGAGAGCCACCTGCTGAATTTCCATCCTATCGAGTTGCTGCCGGAGACGGAGTTGGAACTGATTTTCTTGCAGCGGCTGCGGCCCGAGATCAAGTTTCCGTCGGTGGAAGCGCTGCGCGAGCAGATCGCCAAGGACGTGCACAAGGCGCGACGCTATTTTCGGCTGCTGAATACGATCGCTCCGTAAATTGACTTTACCGCTGCCTGGTTTCCTGGCCTTCGCCATGGGTGGTTTGCGTGATTGAACCGAAACCTGATAGCTTTTGCCATTACTCTTAAAACACAATGAACAAAGCCATTCGTCTTGCCCTGTTCTGCTGCCTCGCCGGTGCGCCGTTGCTGGCACAACTTCCTACCGATAGCCCGGTTGATGTGCTTCGTCATCCCGGCTGGAACAAGGGTGTGTTCGTCGGGGGCGGCACCTCCGTCGCCAGTTCACCCAGCGGGGGGTCATTCCTGCTCGGCTTCCGCCTCGGTCGCGTGCTGACCAACGAACATGGCAGCGGTTTCCTCCGCGGCACCTTCGAGATGGCGGGCGACATCATCCCGCTGGACGAATACTGGATCCACGGCGGTCAGTACGCTGGCGGAATCAATCCGTTCATCGCCAAATGGAACTTCACCAGCCCGTGCAAAGTAGCACCCTACATCGCGGCTGTGGGAGGCGTGCTCTTCAGCAGCAAGAATCTCCCACCGGGCGACACCTCGCAAATTAACTTCACCAGCGGGGCCGAAGTGGGCGTGCAGATGTTTCGCAAGGGGCGAAACTCCTGGGACCTGGCAGTGAAGGCCTATCACCTTTCCAACGCTTCGCTGGGCAATCGCAATCCCGGCATCAACGCGTCCCTGCAATTCACGCTGGGCTACACGTGGCATTAGGGCGGTGCGCGAGCGCTTCGGTTTGAGCGGCACCCGTCCGATTCCCGCTGCTACACTGATGCGGTGCGCAGGCTCATCGTCAATGCCGACGATTTCGGTCTAACCGCGGGGGTGAACCGCGGCATCGTCGAGGCGCAGGAGCGGGGGATTGTGAGTTCGGCCACGCTGATGGCGAACTCGCAGGCTTTTGCAGAAGCGGCCACGCTGGCGCGCGCGCTGGCGGCGCACAACGCACGCTTCAGCGTGGGCTGCCACGTGGTACTGCTCGACGGCGAACCGCTATTGCCGGCGGAGCGAGTGGCCAGCCTGTTGCAGCCGGGCGCGCAAAACGGTAGCCGCCAGTTTCGCGTCAAGCTGAATAACTTTGTCATAGCGTCCTTCCGCAACCAGCTCAACCCCACCCAGATCGAGGCTGAGGCCAGCGCTCAATTCGGGCGCCTGCAATCGGCAGGGGTGCGGCCGTCTCATTTCGACACCCACAAGCACGCCCACATGTTTCCTGCGGTGCTGAGGCCACTGCTGCGAGCGGCACGGGAGTGCGGCGTTCCGGCCGTGCGGAATCCCTTTGGCCGGGTGTGGCCGTTGCCGATGGGAGAGCTGCTGCGAATGCGCGCGCTGTGGCGGCGTTTCGCTGAACTGAATGTGCTGCGCAACTTTGCCACCAGGTTCCGCCGCGAGGTCCAGGCCCACGGCCTGCGCACCACCGACGGATCGCTCGCGGTGCTGGTCACCGGATTTCTCGACTTGAAACTCTTCACCGCGATGGTGGACAGCATCCCGGAAGGGACGTGGGAGTTCGTCTGCCATCCGGGTTACAACGACACGGATCTCGACAAGGTACGCACGCGATTGCGGGAGTCGCGGGTGCAGGAACTCGCACTGCTGACCTCGCCGGAAGCGAAAGAGGTTTTGCAGCGCCGGGGGATTGAGTTGATCACCTATCACGATCTGTGACTCCTGCAACCACGCCGCGCGCTACAATGGCTGTCCCGTCGAATCGGCCCGAACCGCCTCGGACACGTTGCCCATGAATCCGCTTGTACTCTCCGACGCCGACTACAAAGCAGTCTTTGAGCGCATCACCCAGCTCGCGTTGGAGTATGTCGCGTCGGTAAACGAGCGCGCCAGCTTCCCCAAAATAACTGGAAGTGAAACTCAAGATTTATTCGCTAAGTCATTGCCAGAACACGGGATGGGAAGTCGTGCTCTCGACGATCTTGGCCAAGTGATCGAGTCCGTGCGCGTTACCAGCCCGCGTTTTTTCGGATATGTGCTCGGTTCCGGAGAGCCCATCGCTGCCGCGGCGGACATGCTGGCCAGCGTGCTGAACCAGAACGTGACGGCGTGGCGCTCGTCGCCCTCGGCAGTAACAATTGAGCGCGTAGTGGTGAACTGGCTGGCCGAGGCGATCGGATGCACTGGGTTCACGGGAAGTTTAACTGGCGGCGGTTCGTCGGCAAATCTGATGGGACTTGCCATGGCCCGCGAAGCGCGCTTGCCAGCCAACGAGAGCGGTGCGCGGCCTGGGACCATCTATGCCTCCGAAGAGATCCACATGTCGATTCCCAAAGCCATCGCGTTGCTAGGCATCGGACGAGAGAATCTGCGCCTCATTCCTTGCGACAACCAATTCCAGATTCGCGTCGATCTTTTGCGCGCGAGCGTGGAGCGCGACGTCCGCGCCGGATTGACGCCCATCGCAATTGTGGGTTCTGCGGGGACCGTTTCTACGGGGAGCATCGACACGCTGCCCCAGTTGGCGGAAATCGCACGCGAATCCGGCGCCTGGTTTCATGTGGACGGGGCCTACGGCGCGCTGGCCGCCATCGCCGAGCCGGCTAAGTTTGCCGGACTGAACCAAGCCGATTCGCTGTCACTCGACCCTCACAAATGGCTGTACCAGCCGCTCGATTGCGGATGCCTGCTCTACCGTAATGCTGGCGCCGCGCGTGGCGCATTCGCGCACACCGGCGACTACGCCAAGTCGCTGGTGGATGATCCCGTAGAGGGCTTTGCGTTCTTCGAAGAAACAATCGAGCTGTCGCGACGCTTTCGCGCGCTGAAGCTTTGGCTGTCGCTGCGCTACCACGGGCTGGCGAACTTCCGCGAGGCAATTCGAAACGATTTAACCCACGCGCAGTTGTTGGCCCGGTTGATTGCGAAGCAACCCGAGCTGGAACTTTTGGCTCCCGTCCCGCTCAGCGCAGTCTGCTTCCGCTATCGATCGCGGGGTAACGCTGACCCAGATAGCGACGCGCTGAACCAAAAGATTTTGCAGCGCGTGAATCGACGAGGGAAAGTATTCTTGTCCAACACGACAATTCATGGCAGTTTTGCGTTGCGGGCCTGTATCGTCAATCATCGCACCACTCCGGATGACATCGAGCAGGTGGTAAGCGAGGCGCTTACTGTGGGCCGGGAACTGTCGGCGGGCGTCAAGTAGTCCAATCGTCGAGCGGAGATCGAATTTCTATACATTGATCATGCCAACCCATTCTCAACCCCTGTCCCCGGCGAACAATGATGAGATCGTTACCACGGCGCCATGCCGAGCCGATCTGGCCGGCGGCACAATCGACATCTGGCCGCTGTATCTTTTCCATCCCGGCGCGGTAAGTGTAAACGTTGCTCTTAACATCCTAACCAGTTGCAAAATCACGCCGCGAGGCGGACGGGAGATTGTTCTCCGATCGCGGGACACCGGTCGGCACGAGCATTTCGCCAGCCTCGACGAGTTGCTGGCGGCCAGCACCTATCAACACCCGCTGGCGGCCCACCTGGTTCGCTTCTTCAAACCGGATGAGGGGTTCCTGCTGGAGACACATTCGCAATCGCCTGCCGGCGCAGGCATCTCCGGTTCTTCGGCGCTGATGATCGCCACCACCGCAGCGCTGGCGCGATTTGTGGGGCGCAACATTGACATCGAACAGATCCGCATCATCGCCCAGAATGTGGAGGCACAACTGATCCGCGTGCCCACCGGCTGCCAGGATTACTATCCGGCGATGTATGGCGGTGTGAGCGCGGTGCACCTTGAGCCTGACGGGGTCCGCTGGGAACCGGTGCCAGTTTCGCTCGACGAAATGGACCAGCGGTTCGCTCTCTTCTACACCGGAGTGCCGAGGCGGTCGGGCATCAACAACTGGGAGGTGTTCAAGCAGCACATCGACGGCGACAAACATGTGATACATAACTTCGCAGAGATCTCGCGCATTGCCCAGGCCATGCACCATGCGCTGGCTGAAGCACAATGGGACGACGTGGAGCGGCTGATACGTGAGGAGTGGACGCTGCGGCGGACTAACGCTCCCGGCATCACCACTGCGCTGATCGACAAGCTGATCGCCGTGGCCATGCGGCACGGCGCGCGAGCCGCCAAGGTTTGCGGCGCCGGAGGCGGCGGCTGCGTGATCGCCTTCCTTGAGAAGGGGTCGCGCCAGCGCGTGGAGGACGCAGTCCGCGAGAATGGCGGCCAACCGCTGGAGTTTTCGGTCGCACGCCAGGGATTGGCCTTCCTATCGGCGACGCAGCCGAAGACAGCCGAGGTTTAGCCATGTTCACTACCCGCGCGGGACACCTTCATCCGGTGTGGGCGTTCGTAGTGTCAGTTTTGTTTTCGGTGCTGGCGTTTCTGGTGGCAGGCTACGCGGCCGTAGCCATCGCCGGCGACCGCGCCCTGTTGCTCGAGGTGATCTTCCGTCCTCTGCTAGCGTTGCTACTGATCGCCCTGTTCGTCGTGATGCTGACCGCCTCCGACCACCTTGAGGATCATCGCATCGCAGCCATGGGATTGCCGCGCGCACAAGGCTGGCTAAAGCAATTCGCTATAGGCTGCGCCCTCGGATTCGGACTGACGCTCCTGGCGATTGTTCCGGTCGCGATTTGGGGGCAGACCAGCACCAAATTTCGTCTCAGCCTGCATACCTTACCGAGAGTCGGAGTGGTATTGCTCATTCTTCTCCTCGGGGCCCTGGCTGAAGAATTGATGTTTCGCGGCTATCCCTTCCAACACCTGGAGCAAGGCATTGGAGCAATCGGCGCGATCACGATTTTCTCGGTGATGTTTGGAGCGGTGCACCTGGCGAATCCCGGCGCCAGCCTTTGGGGACTGATCAATACAATCCTGATTGGCGTGCTTCTCTCCATTTCCTACCTGCGAACCCGAGCTCTGTGGTTACCATGGGGCATTCACTTCGGCTGGAATTTCTCGCTCGGACTCCTCTTTGGCCTGCCGGTGAGCGGCCTTCGGCTGTTCAATGTTGTGGTGCAGACCACGGCGAGCGGGCCAAAATGGCTCACCGGCGGCAGCTACGGACTGGAGGCCAGCCTCGCGACTGTAGTCGTCGTCCTGATGGGACTCGTGATGGTTTGGAAGTTACCGTTGGCGCGGCTCTCACAACCGGTATCGCCGACGCCGGAGACGGAACACCACGACGGTCTTTCGGGCATCCAACCCTAGTATGTATCCCGGACGGGATAAGCATATAATTTGAAACAATCTGGGATTCCCATGAGCCGCAATTGTTTCCCGCTGTTCGCTACGGCAGTTCTGCTGCTGGTGATGTCCGCATTTGCCGATGACGCCAAAGCGCCAGCCAAATTATCGTCAGAAAGAATGACACCACAGACTCGCATGCTGGTGATCCGCGATCTGACGGCCGAGCGCGTTTTTGCCCGCCGCACGTTCCCCATGGGGGAAAAGGGACTGCAGATCAAGAACGAAGTGGTGACTCCGAGCGACATGCAGGTTGCGCGCTTGATCGAGGACCACGGAGCTGCGGCCCGGCCAGGCGATCGCGTCGTCGTTTCCAACGTAGTGATCAAAGACAACGCAATCGTCGTAGAGATCAACGGCGGACCGAAGAAGCACGAGAAGTGGTATCAACACATTCAAGTAGGTGCCGGCGGTGGTATAACCCCGGTGGGCGGGGCCCCCAAGAGCCTGCAAGCGAAAGGCTCGCAGGTGACGCTGGAGTTCGATAAATACGTGCCCGAGCTGACGGGTGATCAAGTGCGCGACATGCTATCGCCGGTCTTCGATTTCAAGGCACTCAATCAGGCTGAGGCCTACGAGAAGACCTTGCCGCCCAAGGTACAGGAGGCCATCAAGAATCATAAGGTTTTGGTAGGCATGGACCGCGACATGGTGATCTACGCCAAAGGCCGTCCGCCCAGGAAGGTCCGCGACAAGGACGACAAGGGCCAGGACTACGAAGAATGGATTTACGGCGATCCACCGGAGGAGGTGGAGTTCGTGCGCTTCCAAGGTACGGTGGTCTCGCGACTAGAGATCATGACGGTGGACGGAGAGAAAATTGTCCGTACGGAAAAGGAAGTGGAACTCAAGGCGGCCGAGACGGAAGTTGCCCAGAAGAAGCCGGCAGAAAAACCGCCGAACGCTCCCTCCTTGCGCCGTCCTGGGGAGCAACCGGAATATCCGCAAGACAACCAGACTCACCCCAACATGCCGTATCCTTCCCCCGACTCCACCGGAACCGACACGATACCTGGGACGGATCCGGGAGGGCCGCCTCATTGGGTTGCGAGTCTTTGATGTGCCGTCCATTTGGCAGCCCCACTCGCGCCCCTTTACACTGTTAAAGTGAGGATTGCACTCGGCCAAATCAACCCCACTGTCGGCGATTTCGCGGGCAATTCGGCAAAAATCATCGAGTACGCACGGCGGGCCAGAAGTGCCGGCGCCGGTCTCATTCTCTTTCCCGAGCTGAGCGTTTGCGGCTATCCGCCGCGCGATCTGGTGGAGCGCTCGTGGTTTGTGGAACGCAACCGGCAAGCAGCGGAAGCGATCGCGGTGGCGACCCAGGGCATCGCCGTGGTCTGCGGGCTGGTCACCCCCGCCAATTTGGCAACCGGCAAGTCGGTGATGAACTCGGCGGCTCTGCTGCGCGACGGAAAGATCGCCGCCATCCAATCCAAACGCCTGCTGCCCAGCTACGACGTGTTTGACGAGATGCGCAACTTCGCGCCCGCCGATCGCCAGCAACTGCTGGCCTTTGACGGCCAGCAACTCGCGCTCACGGTTTGCGAGGACGCGTGGAACGACAAGAATTTCTGGGACCGTCAGTTGTACGGGGTCGATCCGGTAGAGGACTTGATCGGCGCGGGTGGGCAAATTCTTCTGAACATTTCCGCCTCTCCGTTTTATCTTCACAAACGCGAGCTGCGACATGACATGCTCGCCACCATTGCCAGGCACTACCGCATTCCCGTCGCGCTGGTGAACCAGGTTGGCGGAAATGACAGCCTGGTATTTGACGGGTCGAGTTTCGCCTTGGGGCCCGATGGGCGGGTCATCGCGCAAGCCAAGTCCTTCGCAGAGGACCTGGTCTGCTTTGACAGCGAGTCGCTTACCGGTGATTGTCACACCAGTGAGGAAGGACTGGAGGCGAGCGCTTATTCCGCGCTGGTGTTGGGTACCCGCGATTACGTGCATAAGTGCGGCTTCCACCAGGCCGTGCTGGGACTAAGCGGCGGTATCGATTCGGCGATCACCGCCTGCATTGCGGTGGACGCGCTAGGGCGCGAGAACGTCATCGGGGTGGGCATGCCGGGGCCGTATTCTTCTGCCGGCAGCATTGAGGACTCTGTAACCTTGGCCCGGAACCTCGGCATTTCGTTTGAACTGGTGCCCATTGCCGACATCTTTGACTCGTATCGGAAAGCGCTGCAGCCCATGTTCGCCGGCCGCCCGCAGGATGTGACCGAAGAAAATATTCAGGCGCGTATTCGCGGCTCGTTGCTGATGGCGGTGTCCAACAAGTTCGGCGCGCTGCTGCTGACCACCGGAAATAAGTCGGAGATTGGGGTGGGCTACTGCACCCTCTACGGAGACATGTGCGGAGGACTGGCGGTCATCTCCGACGTGCCCAAAACGCTGGTCTACCTTCTGGCGCGCTACGTGAATTCGCGGGCGCCGGTGATTCCCACGTCCACCATAGAAAAGGCCCCCTCCGCGGAATTGCGGCCTGACCAGAAGGACAGCGATTCGCTGCCGCCCTACGACGTTCTCGATACAATCCTGGCAGACTACGTGGAAGACAACCAGTCTCCCGATGCCATTGCTGCACAGCACGGCTACGATCCCGAGTTGGTCCGAAAAGTGGCTCGTATGGTGGACAAGAGCGAATACAAGCGCCAGCAAGCCGCTCCTGGCTTGAAGATCTCGGAGAAGGCCTTCGGCTTTGGACGCCGCTATCCCATCGCCGCCAAGGCGGAGATGTAACCGCACGCACACGTTAAATTTTTCACTTTTGCTTCAAGACAAGAAAGGAACCATGAACCGTTGCACTGTCGTATTGATGACCGCCAGTCTGGCCATCGCCAGCCTTTACTCCACCGCGCAGCAAACGCCGGCGGCCAAACCGAACCCTCCCGCGAAGACCGCCTCCAGCACATCCACTAATTCGCAGGGATCGCTTCCCAGCGAAGCCATCTATAACGAATTTCTGAAGCACATGTTTGGCTGGAACCAGGACCTCACTTGGAAAGTGGTGGATATTAAGCCGTCAGAGGCGTCTGGTCTTTCCGAAGCCACAGTTGTCTTCAACACGCCGAAGGGCCAGCAGGTGACGCGGATCTATGTAACCGCCGATCAGAAGTATGCCTTTACCGGCGAACTGGTTCCCTTCGGCGCCGATCCGTTTGCTGAGGCACGTCAGCACCTGAAAAGCGCCAATGGTCCCTCGCAAGGACCGAAGGATGCAGTTATAACCATCGTGGAATTCGGTGATCTGGAGTGTCCGGCGTGCAAGGCCGCCCAGCCGAACATTACCAAGGTGATGCAAGAGGAGCCCAAGGTCCGGCTGGTGTTTGAGAACTTCCCACTGACGCAGATTCACAAATGGGCACTAACTGGGGCAAAGTACGTGGATTGCCTGGGCCGGGCAAATAATGACGCCGCCTGGAAGTTCATCGCCATGGTATACGATCACCAGACGGACGTAACCGAGCAAAACGTCGACCAGATGCTGAAGGGTTACGTGAAGGATGCCGGCGGCGATCCGGATGCCATTGCGGCCTGCGTCGCCAAGCCGGAGACGGCGAAGAGGGTAGCCGACGCCCAGGCTTTGGGCGAGAAACTCAATATCGCCAGCACACCAACGTTCTTCATCAACGGACGCCGAATCGTGGGCTTCAGTTCCAATGTTCCCTACGACGCGGTGAAGTCAATGGTGGACTTCGAAATAGCCAATGCAGGAAAGTAGTGCCCTGGCTTGTATCAGAGCGGAACCAGAGTTGGCGTAGCCCGGGTAGAGCCGGCCTTCAGGCCGGCGTCGAGAAGGGCTTACTGTAGGCTTTAACGTCAGGGGCTTAAGCGATTTTTCTTCCTGCCCCCATATGCGGGCCGGAAAGGCCCGCACTACCCGTACGGGCGGGTACACTAATCCTGGAACCACCGTAATGCAACGCTAGCGTGTCAATTGATGGAGAATCACCAGCGGGACTTGACCAGGTTGGGCACCGGCTTGACTAAGGAGCCTACCTGTCGCGACTTGCCTGCTCCGATTGGCCGGCTCGGGGGCTCGGTGTCCTCATTGTCAGACGAGTAGAGAAAACTCTCGATCTCATCGATTCGCTTGCTGGCATCGCTGTAGCCAATGTCAATGAGGTCCTGGGTGTATTTTGGGGTGAATAGCAGGTAACTCATCAGGTCCGAGCACGACGCTGCGTCTCGTCCCAGACCGTTTACAAAGTACTGGATAAGATAGGGTAGGTCTCGCTGGTGGTGCTCTGCCAAGTCTGACAAATCGACAGACGGCGTGATGAGAAGTGGGACCAAAGTCCGCATCTTCTCACATCCCTCAAGGCCAGTCTGACTGATGTGGTCATCCTCAAGCAGTTGGTTCAACCTTTCGAGGTGTTCGACATCGGTAGCGAGATGGTCCAGAAACATCACGTTAAAAAGGACCCCCATCACTTGCGCCAGCGAAGGGTCTTTGGGATCGGCGACCTCTGACTGATGTTCTTTATTTTCACAGCGAACACCAATCGCGAAAATCCTTCTTGCTCCCAGCCGTATGATCGGGCTAAGAGGTTGTTGCAGGCGCAAACATCCGTCGCCGAAAAAAGCCGATCCTTTGGCTGTTTTAAGTCTTACCGGCTGAAAGACCAAAGGAATGGCGGCTGACGCGCAAATGTGATCAACGGTAATCTTCGTTGCCAGTGTCACCCGGCGGCTTCGGTTCCACATCGGATGGCCTTTGGCGCCTTGAATAAAGAGGTAACTCTTCCCTGAGTTGTAGTTGGTCGCAGAAATGGCTAGTGCGTAAAGACGCCCACGCCGGATGTTCTCCTGGATTCGATCGCAATCGAGATGTGCACGGAGAAAGTGCTGCAAAGGACTGGCATCCAAAAACGACCGGGCGTTACCTCCTCCAAGAACCGCTCCAAAAGAGAGATCCATGATCCAGGTAATGGAATTCCGCGCCTGTGAAAATACGTCACAGCGAAAGACATCGGTAGGTTTAAGGGAGGACCAGAGGTGGGCTAGAACTTTGGTTGCCAAGGCAAAGTCGTCGCTACCGACGGCAAGGGCGGAACCATTGATCGCTCCGGCGGAAGCGCCTCCGATTATGGGAAAAGGATTGCCGTGGTCTTGGACCCGTTTTATCTCGCCAATACGCTTAAGAACACCGGCTTGATAAGCACCGCGAGCGCCGCCTCCTGTCATCGCTAAGCCGAGTGCGTTTTCCATCTTCCTCCTGGCTCCGCAAAAACTCGATTGGGCTCGACCGCACTGTCCAGAAAACTTGGAAGCGGAATGTTGCTGTCGGCCCGTAGAGATTAGTACGCAGACACTCGAAGATCAAGTCCTCGCTTGTCGAGCCTGAGGCCTGTGGCTTAGCGCTGCTGCATCACAGGCGAGACCCGGCATACACGACGCCTCCTCAAATCATGCCGGATTCCGCAGCACCGTACACACGGAAGCGCACATCGCACCACCGATGTTGAAGGTCGCGGCCATTTTTGGATCTTTCCTCTGAATTTCCTTCGACGCCTTTCCTTTCAGTTGCCGGAAACACGCACCCAGCATCGCGACACCGGTCGCACCCACAGGGTGTCCTTTTGCAATTAAGCCGCCGGACATGTTGATGGCGCAGTCTCCATCGACATTGGCTTTGCCTTCCACCCAGTATCGTGCCCCCTTGCCGGGTGAAGCTTTGCCCAGGACTTCCGTTCCAATGGCCGCAGCCACGGTGAAACAGTCGTGGATCTCGGCCACATTCACATCGGCGGGCAGAGCACCGGCCATTTCGTATGCCTTCTTCATTGCCCGGTAGGCCCCGGCAGGAACCAGCGTGTTGCGTCCTTCCTTCTGCAGAGGATCGGTAGCCTGGGCATAACCCGCGATCTCGACGCACTCCGATTTCGGCACGCCGAGTTTCCGCAATCCCTCTTCCGTAGCCAGAATGAGCGCGGCGTAGCCATCGGTAATCTGTGAACAGTCGTAGGTCTTAAGCGGCAGGCCCTCTACCACGTAACGATTGATGCCCTCGATCTTCATGGCCTGTTCGAGGGTGATCTGGACTTTGCTCATCTGGGCCCAGGGATTGTATTTCGCATTCTGATATTCGTTGACTGCAATCTGCGCCAAATCGCTTTCGCTGGCGCCATGCACCTGCATGTAGCACTGCATGACTTCTGCAAACAGGTGCGGGAAGATAAAAACTTTGCCGGGCCGCTCGTCGGGATGCGAATAGTATCCCAGGACCTCGCCAATGAGCTTGCCGTCCATCTTGCCTTCCCGGTCGCGCATCTTCTCGTAGCCGATCGCAATTCCTACGTCTCCGACGCTGCTCAAGAGCTTGTAAATCACTGAAAGTACGGCCTGGCCGCCGGACGCACAGGCGTTCTCGACCGACTCGATCGGTTTTCCTTCCAATCCGGGAACCGTGGCCGTCAGGCCGGACAGCAATCCTTGCTGGTTCAAGGTGAAGTTGCAAGCCGACCCGATCGAGCCAGTGTCGATGACGGAAGGCTCAACTGTGATCTCCTGACAGACGCCGGTAACCGCATTGGCCAGAATCTGAGGCACGGTCATATCCATGAGTTTGCCAAACTTGGACTGGTTGTAGGCGGCGATATAAATGGGCTGATTCATGATCTCCTCTTTGCAATACTCTCATTGCAGTCGCGGTCCGACGGCTGGCGATTTCTGCGTGCCACGGTGCCGCGAACACGGCAGAAATTCTCCTATGATCTCTATTATCACCCTAACATTGCGGCTGTATGTGATTCAAATCACCGTCGGTAAACAATGCCTCCGTTCATCATTTGCGCAGCAAGGAAGGAGGTTCTCGAGGGGATCACTTCGGCCGATACACGAGGACATGGAGAGTGCGTTTCCAGTGATGATCGGCACTTTGGTTACAGGTAAATGACCGCTGGTTTCACTTCGGGACAGCTTGGCCTGATGGATCCGGCATGGAAGCCCAGTCAACAGACCACCCCGACCCCATCAGCGTACAAACGGCTTGCATGCCATAGTCAGTCAGGCAGTTCACCAGGAGAGATGTTATCGATATAGCACCACACCCAGGCTTCTCCCGGCTCGACGGAGCGGATCAGGGGATGCTGGGTTTTATGATAGTGCTTGGTGGCATGTTTGTTCTTAGAGGAGTCGCAGCAGCCCACATGCCCGCATTCCAGGCACAGTCTGAGATGCACCCACGTGTCTCCAATTTTGACGCAGTCCTCACAAACGTGGATTTTGGTGTGGGTGATTTTGACCTGGTCGAGATGAGTGCATGCGTTTGCCATGGGGCTCCTCCAGATCCACCTCAACGCTCCAAGGCTTTACGGTCCCAGTTGGCCAGCCTGGCAGCGGCGTCGTAGGTGGTTTGCAAAAATTCCATCAGTGCGGCTTTCGGCGAGGCAGCGGTGCGCACGTCGTCGTACATCAGCACAAACTCTTTCAGTTGCGGATGGTAGAGAGCCGCTGCTGGCGCGACAGGCTGCTCCGCAAAACCGGGCGGCTCGGGCGCGGCGTACGAGTAGAAGGCTGGCCCCGCAATGTCGCCTCCGCCAGACCAGAACCCGGCACTACTGACCTCGTGGGAATAGGCTTCCCGGGTGATCCGATCGGCGCCAGGCCGCTCCGCAGCAACTCTTCCCGAGAAGCGCGTTACCGCATGATCGAAGCTTCCCCACCAGAAGTGCACCGGACTGACTTTGCCGATGAAACGCGCCCTGAATTCTTTGAACACTTCGTCCACCCACGCGAGGATGACCCAAAAGCTATGCACCGCCTCGGCGTCATAGGAGGTGTGGGTGTGGTCTTGCTCAAACGGAATTGGATCGGGGATTTCGACCGGCGTGGTCCAAATCTTTACCTCCAATCCGAGTTCGGCGAGTGCTGCCATGAACCTTCCATAAAACTCGGCAACGGTCTGCGGCTTCAAGTCCAGGATTTGCGTTCTGCCGTCCGAGGTTTCGATGATCAACTTGTGGTCCAGAAAATCAAACCGTATTTCCACGCCTCGGTCCTGATACGGCATCAGCAAGGTCGTCATGCCGCGGCCGGTGACATAGAACGTCACATTCCACCAATGATTTACCAAAGGACAAAGTTGCAGGCGAACCTTGCCAACCATCTGCGTCCACATGTGCAAGGTCGCCAGAGTGTCTTTCCATCTGGCGAAGGGCAGCGCGGGAAGGGAGTCGCCATGGTTCGTACTATGCGGGACCAACTCTGGCGCCATACTATATTCCCTTTCTCGCGAACCATGGACATGCGTCAGCGTTGGATAGATGTCGCATTTGTGCCGCCGGATTCACTACCTATGCCAGCAGCATGCGCTCCAGAAGGCTGGAGTATTTTATTACAGCCGATTTCGGGCCGCTATCTGGAAAGGGTGGTGACAGTGAGAGAAGAGCTGCGGCGCATCGGAGTCACCTTCGATTAACGCACAAAAATCCCCAGCTCGTCGCAACCGGCTGGGGATCATCACCTCCGACTGCAGCAGACCGGGGCGGATGGACAAACCCCTCTGAATTGCCCCGACAGATGCGTTTGTCGAAACCCTCATCCGCCCATCGTGTTCTGCTGAGAAGGGTATGCCTGCAGATTTTTAGGGTTGTCAACCAGATGTGAACATTCTGTAACTTTTCGGTTAGGACGCACACACCAACGGCCTTCAATATCGCGAGCGCCCAGCTCAACTTGAACCCAAGTATTCTCCAGGGTGTAGTTGCAACGAGAAAATGTCGTATTAACTGCAACGAGACTCTGTCACCCCCTTATCGTTTAAGTAACGGCCGCTAAAGCGGGGCGGCCGGAGAGGTTGTAGATGCGAGGCATCGTGGGTTTTCGTTTCTGCGCGGTGGGGATGGGAGCAGGGCGGCGGTGGGCGTGTTCTTCGAGCGGCAGGGGCAGAGCGCGCAGCAGAACGTCGCCGCGATAGACGCGCAGGGTGCCATCGAGCTGATGCGAGAGTTCGACGGTTTCTCCGGCGTAGCCGCGATGGCCGGGCAAGGGCGGCAGTGCGATGGAATGAGCGCCTAAGGTGACGGTGTGGTCGGCGGCGACGACGCGCTGATAGCGCAAGCTGAGGCAGCGGGCCAGATCGAAGCGACGCGGCAAGGAGCGAAAGTCACAAGCGGCCTCGGCGGCAGGACGGGCAAAGCGCTGGTTGTAGTCGGCGCAGAAGCGATCGAGCACGACGTTGGCTTGCTGCAAAGTGGTGGCGTGAGCGAGGCGAAGTTCGCTGACCAGACGGTCCTGGCAAGTGCGCCAGGCGCGTTCGATGCGGCCCTTAGCTTGAGGTGAGTAGGCGGGGATCTGCTGGATGCCGAGTTCCTCCAGAGCGCGTCCCAGTTG
>ODAK010003427.1_pt1 | contig 16420 bp, 19 predicted proteins | sample 1539591 | NCBI WGS metagenome assembly ODAK01 (sample SAMEA3539303, study PRJEB22396) | soil metagenome | biome: tundra; feature: field; material: soil | place: USA | collected 2010-05 | depth 0.15 m
TCCCCAGTTTCTTGAGGCGCAAGCCGAGCAGCACGGGCGCCGGCCGATCCGCCGCGGGCAGGGCCGCGAGAAGACGGTTTTGCTTTGGGATATGTGCGGTGAAGACATGGCGGCTGCCTCCTTACGTCATGGACGTGTTACTGCATGGACGTGTTACTGATATGGTCAAAACCGAAAACGCGCTGGAACAACAAAGATCGCTTCTTTTAAGTTTACTCCTTAGGTTCGCTACCGAGCAATAAGTTATGTGCGTTAGCATACATATAGGGGCTGCGGTTCAAGCATTTATAAGGGGCTGGAATGGCACGCCGGCCTCTACGTCCCACAGGGTTCGCATGGGCGTAGGCCGAACCGCATCCTTGAGGTTGGGCTCGTGACTGTTTCTACAAGAAACCTGGAGCAGCTCGCGGATGCGCCGGGACGGTGGCACGGAGCCCTACGGATGGCGGGCCAATCTAATCGCTGCTCGCCAGCCAGTTGACAACAGTCAGCCCCTTGATACGAGAAGACTCCCTCGCGTTGTTGGTTGCAAGCGTTACGCCAAGGCTCAGGGCATGCGCCCCGATCATCATGTCCAATGAGCCAATGGGCGTCCCTTTTTTTTCTAGCGTTGCTCGAACCCGTCCGTAAACTCTGGCCGCTTCGCGATCGAAGTTTGCAATCTCCAATGGCAAAACGAATTCGTCGAGGGCTGCCTGGTTTTTCTCCAGGTGCTGGCTCTTGGCAACACCGAATTCCAATTCAGCGAGCGTTACCCATGAAATGCCGATTTCACCGACCTTGTAAGCGTTGAACCGCTTTAATACCTGCGGCGGCTTTCGCTTGATGATGGCGATACAGGTATTGGTGTCGAGCATGACCTTCATTCAAATATCGCCTCCCGCTTTTGCTGCTTGGGTTGATCCCTGTCGGCCATGTAGTCCTTGGTAAACTTGTCGAGACTGCCAATCAGGGAATCCCAGGAATTGACGAGAGGGATCAGAACTACGGCGCTGCCGGATTTCTTGATGAACACCTCATCGCCCTCGAAGCGAAATTCTTTGGGAAGCCGTACCGCCTGGCTTTGCCCGTTCTGAAACAGTTTGGCTGTTTTCATTTTCATCACCTCATAAAGTATATGTGTAAAGTATATACTTAATTCTCGCCCGGTCAAGAGCAACGATTTCCGACCAGCTCAGTTCGAACACTCACAAACGCACGGGAGGTTCCCGGCGCCAAAGAGGATGAAGGTGGGTACTGTGCGAGGTTGTTTCAATCGGCTAACCATCTCAATAGCCCCCCATTCGCCATCCAGGCCTGCTGCCCAAGCAAGAATTCAGGCTTATGTTCGATACCTTACAGAGATTCCTGAGGCGGCCATTATCATGACTATAATGCACAGCAAGCCGGTTGTTTTGTTTTGGGTTATTATTGGCAATAGGCGGTTAGATGTCAGCCCTTAAATATAAACCCTCCCCAATGGTTCGAGAAAGTCATGGCGTGAACAAAGCCGCAACAGAGGTAGTGCCGGACAGCAGCGTCGCCAGCCCGGAAGAACTGGAATTGGCCCAGTTGATCGTCGCCACGCTTAACCTGGAAGTAGCGGCTGCTGAAATCAACCCGGCTGCCCCTCTCTACCGGGAAGGGCTGGGACTGGATTCGATCGATGTTCTGGAACTCGCCCTGGCAATTTCCAAGACCTACGGCCTCCAGTTACGATCAGACGACGAGAACAATCTGAAAATTTTCAGCTCATTGCGCAGCTTGAACCGGCATATCCAGCAGCATCGTACTAAGAGCCCCTAACATAATGAAACGCGCGATGGCGCGTCGGTTCGGTTGGCTGTGGGCGGCACTGATCCTGCTGATGGGCGTCGGGTATCAATGCCTGGTTCACTCAGCCGTCGTAGGAGGACAGATCGAGTCTATCCGCATCGCGCTGGCATTTCTGCCGCTGCTGGCGCTGGCCTGTTGGGTTGCAACCCGTGCCCGCAATAAGCTCGCGTGGTCATTTATCCTGCTCGCGGCGGGCATGGCGATCTATGTGCTGGAGCATCAGGAGCGCTGGGGACTTGCCGCAGCGTACGGCATTCCCCACGCTGCAATTTATTTGTCTTTATTGTGGCTTTTTGGCCAAACGCTGTGGCACGGAAAAGAGCCGCTCGTCACCCGGCTTGCCCGCCGCGTGCATGGCACGCTGCCGTCGGAACTGGCAGCGTACACACGCCGCGTGACAGTTGCCTGGTGTGTTTTTTTCGCCAGTCAGATGGTTATTTCCGCGCTCCTGTTCAAGTTTACGTCGCTCGACATCTGGTCGCTGTTCATCAACTTCCTGAATTTTCCCCTGCTGGCCCTCATGTTCATCGGCGAGTACGTCTATCGCGTAATTCGCCACCGCGAGTTTCCACATGCATCGATCTTTGACGGAATACGGGCATTCTCGAACGATGCCGCGCGCTCCACCAGCGCCAAAATGCACTAGCACACGAACATGGTCAACATTCCCCTGATACGCGCTTACAGCGATGACGCGGTGTTCGCTTACCGTGACCGGCGCCCCATAGGCGTGGCCCCGTTCCTGCGGGACGTCGCGCAATTGGCCGCGCTGCTTCCCGATCGGCGGTATATCCTCAATCTGTGCGCCGACCGCTACCATTTCGTCGTCGGTTTTTTGGCGGCACTACTGCGGCGGCAAATCAGCCTGTTGCCTCCCAACCATACACCCGATCTGATTGGGCAACTGAGCCAACGCTATTCCGACGTCTATTGTCTGACCGACGCCGCCAACGAGTACCGGTCGGTGGAAACGGTGTTTTATCCCGCATTGTCCGGCCCGGATCCAGCGGTGCCGTCAGTTCCGCACATCCCCGCGGCGCAGATTGCCGCCATCATATTCACATCGGGCTCCACCGGGCAACCCGTGCCCAACGAAAAATCCTGGGGCGGTCTCGTCCGAGGCGCCGCGGCCGAGATCGATCGTCTGGGCATGCAGGCGTATCCCGGCATGGCTGTCCTCGGTACGGTACCGCCGCAGCACATGTATGGACTAGAGTCCTCCGTACTTATGGTTATCCAAGGCGGCCTCGCGCTGCATGCCGGGCGGCCGTTCTATCCGGCCGATATCCTTGCCGAGCTTGCCGCGCTGCCGCGGCCGCGCTGCCTGGTAACCACGCCGATTCACTTACGGGCGCTGTTGGCCGAAACAACCTGTTTGCCGCAACTTGATTTCCTGCTGTGCGCTACCGCGCCGCTGCCGCCGCAACTGGCGGCCGCTGCGGAAACGCGCTTTGCCGCGCCGTTGTATGAAATTTACGGGTGCACCGAGGCGGGACAGGTGGCCACCCGGCGCACGGTAGAAACAGTGGAGTGGCACGCTCATCCGAATGTCCTGCTGCGTCAGGACAAACACGGGACCTGGGTCAACGGCGGACACGTGGAGAAAGAGGTTTTGTTGCATGACGTGATCGAGTTGCGCGGCCCTACCAGGTTCTTGTTGCACGGTAGAACCGCGGATCTCGTGAACATCGCGGGCAAGCGGACTTCGCTCGCGAGTCTGAACTATCACCTGAATTCCATCACCGGCGTGCGCGATGGCGTGTTTGTCATGCCTGAGCAAGAGGATGGGGCGGTAACCCGGCTGACGGCTTTCGTGGTGGCGCCTGGGCTCACCAGCGAGACGGTGATGAACGCCCTGCGCCAGCGCATCGACACTGCCTTTCTTCCGCGCCCGCTGTGCCTGGTCGAATCCCTGCCGCGCAACGACACCGGCAAGTTGCCACTCCAGGCCCTGAGCCGGCTCTTGACAGAGCGCGCGACAAAAGCGGGGTAACATGGTCACCGTCGAGCGATTTTTTCCTCTTGATCATCCGGCAGCGCAAGGGCATTTTCCGGGCAATCCCATCATCCCGGGTGCGGTTCTGTTAAGCGAGACGTTGCGGGCGATCGAAGCAAGCTTGGACATAAGCCTGTCGCCGGGACAGCTCGGGTCCGCCAAGTTCCTGTATCCGACCCGGCCCGGGGATCGTGTCAGGATCGAGTTTTCAGATTCCGCATCAGGCGCGATCAAGTTCGCATGCTCAGTCGGGCAGATAACGGTGCTGACGGGAGTGGTGACATGCGAGGCCATATCGACACCGGCCTAGAAGGCAGGCCGCGCAAACTTGGTCTGGAAGGGCAGCCGCCTCCGGAATGGGTTGGCCGCCCCGAGCGCGGCAATACGCTGGCACTGCGTTTTGTCGTGTGGGTGGCGCTGCGGCTCGGCCGCCCCGCCGCACGATTGCTGCTCTACCCGGTCTGCCTGTACTTTCTGATCTTTTCATCCGCGTCACACGCGGCATCGACAAAATATTTGCGCAAAGTTCTGACTCGCGAGCCCGGGCTCGCGGACGCGTTCCGTCACTGCCATGCCTTTGCCGCCACTCTTCTCGACCGTGTTTTTCTGTTCAACGATCAATACGCGCGGTTCGACGTGCACGTACATGACGAAGACATTCTCGCCGACATGACCGCGCGCGGCGAAGGTTGCTTTCTGCTGGGCGCGCATATGGGCAGTTTCGAGATTATTCGCGCCCTGGGCAGGCGCAACACGGGGGCACGGATAAGCCTTGTAATGTATGAAGAGAACGCCAGAAAATTTAACTCGGTACTCCGCGCCATTAATCCAAGCCTCAGCCTCCAGGTTATTTCATTGGGCAAAATCGACTCCATGCTGAAGGTGGAAACGGCGCTGAATCAAGGCGAAATCGTCGGCATGCTGGGCGACCGCACGTTCCAAGGTGAGGGCACCGTTGCGTGTCAGTTTTTAGGCGAGCAGGCCCGCTTTCCAAGCGGCCCGTTTCGCCTCGCTGCCATACTGAAACGGCCTATGGTGCTGATGTTCGGTTTGTATCGTGGCGGCAATCGTTACGATATTTATTTCGAACGCCTCGTCGATACGTGGCAGGCGCCGCGCGCGGCGCGCGACCTTCTTCTCGAACGGTCGCTGCACCGTTATGTCGAACGCCTGGAACACTACTGCCGCGATGCCCCTTACAACTGGTATAACTTCTATGACTTCTGGCAGTAGCCACTTGGTCCGCCATAGGCTGGTCGCGCTCCTCCTGGCCGCAACCGGCATTTGCTCTGCCGCCGCAGCCGAGACGGAAGCGGCATGGGGGATCGAGCAACTCATGCAAAACCTGGGACAGGTCAAGTCTGCCAGGGGCAAGTTCGTCGAGCGCAAATACCTGGCCATGCTGAATGCGCCGCTGGACTCTTCCGGTACGCTGGTCTACACCGCGCCCGGGCGTCTGGAAAAGTACACTCTGTTGCCCAAACCTGAAACCCTGGTGCTGGAGCAGGACAAGCTCGCCATTGAGTATAAAGACCGGAACCAGCGCCGCACGCTCGCGCTGCAGGACTATCCCGTCATCTGGGCCTTCGTCGAGAGCATCCGCTCGACGCTGGCCGGCGATCTGCAGACCTTGAATCGTTTTTACCGGGCCAGTCTGGAGGGCAGCGAAGACAAGTGGCGTTTGTCGCTCAAACCGGCTGAGCCAACAATGCAAACCGTTGTGAAAGAAATCCACATCGGCGGCAGAGGCAACCGGGTCCGCACTATCGAGATCATTGAAGCCGAAGGCGACCGTTCGGTCATGACGATCACCGAGGATGCGCCGTGACGGCGGGTCCCTCGTCACGCTGGGCGATCACCGCCTGGCTTGCCACCGTCCTCGTTTGCGTTACCGTCATCGGAAGAACGGAGTTCAGTGCCGATTTGTCCGCTTTCCTGCCACGCTTGCCCACTCCGGTACAACAGGTGCTGGTGCAGCAGTTGCGCGATGGCGTGGTTTCCAGGCTCATACTCATCGGCATCGAAGGCGGAGCACCGGCAGCACTGGCGCAGACCAGCAAGCGTCTGGCAGCGGAACTGCGCAAACAGCAGGAGAATTTCGCCGCAATCAATAATGGCGAAGATACCGGATTGGCCAAGGACCGCGAATTTCTCTGGCACAATCGCTATTTGTTGAGTCCGGCCGTCAGTGCCGGGCATTTTTCCAGCGCGGCACTGCGTGTAGCGCTGGAGGAAAACCTGCAGCTGCTCGGCTCACCCGCCGGTGTGCTGGTGCGGCGCATCCTGCCGAATGATCCGAGCAGTGAGTTGTTGCGTCTGGTCGAGCAGTTTGAAGGACAAGCCAGGCCCCACGTGCAGGACGGCGTGTGGTTTTCGAAAGACGGCAAGCGCGCGCTGCTGGTGGCGCAAACCCGGGCTGCGGGTTACGACATTGATGCGCAGGAACGCGCTTTGGCGCTGATCCAGAGTGCTTTTTCGGATGCCACGGACGCCAACGTCCGCGCCGGGCAGAAACTGCTGTTAAGCGGTCCCGGTGTTTTTTCCGTGAATACCCGCGCCAGGATCAAAAATGATGCTTTACGATTTTCCGTTATCGCAACGACGCTCGTAGCCGCGCTGCTGTTGGCGCTATATCGCTCGCCGCGCGCGTTGTTGCTCGGCCTTTTGCCGGTGGCCAGCGGCGTGCTGGCGGGCGTGGCCGCTGTGAGCCTGGGTTTCGGCGCGGTGCATGGCATTACGCTGGGGTTTGGCGCCACGCTGATAGGCGAAGCGGTGGATTACGCCATCTACCTGTTCACTCAAATCACCCCGGGGGCAACACCCGATGACACGCTGGCCCGCATCTGGCCTACGTTGCGGTTGGGATTGCTGACGTCCATCTGTGGCTTCGGTGCCATGCTGCTGTCCGGTTTCCCGGGGCTCGCGCAATTGGGGCTGTTTTCCATTGCCGGCCTGGTCATGGCGGTGGCGGTTACGCGTTATGTGCTGCCAGTGCTGCTGCCGCCGGGATTTACCGTGCACGCGGCCGCCGGCCTGGCACCGAAGGTGACAGCCATGGTGCGATGGGCCCCGGTCCTGCGCTATCCGCTGATGCTGGTCACTGTCCTCGCCGTATTCTTCCTGGCCGCGCAGCGCGGCCCATTATGGAGCGACGAACTGGCGAGCCTGAGTCCGATCGCCAGCAGCGACCGCTTGCTGGACGAGCAATTGCGGCGCGATATCGGCGCGCCGGATGTGCGCCATCTGGTTGTCGTCAATGCCCAGGACCAGGAAACCGCGCTCGAAACGAGCGAGAAAATTTCCGTAATCCTGCAACGGTCGGTACAGCAGGGACTATTGGAGGGCTTTGAGTCCCCCGCCGTTTACCTGCCCAGTCTCGCTTCCCAGCGCGCACGCCAGGCCGCATTACCCGAGCCCCCGATATTGCGTGAAAATCTGCAACAAGCGCAGCGCGGGCTGCCGTTTCGTCCCGGCCTGTTCGAACCTTTTCTGCGCGATGCGGCCGCGGCCAGGGTGCAGTCGTTGCTGAATAGTGCCAGCGTGCAAGGTACGGGGCTCGCGTTGAAGCTGGATTCTCTGCTGGTCAAACGCAATAGTGGGGGGACAGCGGGCTGGACCGCCATGCTGCCGCTGCGCGGCGTGACCGACTCCGCAGCCATAGGACGGGAAATCGCGCTACTACCGGACACGCAGGCTGTGCTGATCGATCTGAAGCACGAATCCGATGCGTTGTACCAGACCTATCGCCGCGAAGTCATAACCTATTCACTGCTCGGCACTGGCGCCATCGTGCTGCTGTTGCTGGTAAGCCTGCGTTCGCCACGCCGCGTAATCGACGTGTTGGCGCCGCTGGCGGCGGCGGTGATTATCACCTTCAGCTTGTTGGTGCTGACCGGGAACCCGTTGTCTATTTTTCACCTGGTCGGCCTGTTGCTGGTGGTCGCGATCGGATCCAACTATGCACTGTTCTTTGAACGGCAAACGGCGACCGCTCAGGAGCGTGAGCGCACCATGGTTTCGCTGCTGTTTGCCAACGTCACTACCATGATTGGCTTCGGCCTGCTCGCGTTTTCAAAAGTGCCGGTCCTGCATGCCATCGGCAGCACGGTCGGCATCGGTGCGATCCTGAGCCTCGCGTTTTCCGCCATCCTGATCACGCGCGCACCCAACCAAACGGTCAGCCTCCCATGAGTATGAAAGCCATCTACGATCTGGCGCCGCAGCCAAGCACTAACCGCATCATGCTGGTCATGTTGCCGAGCGCCAAAGCCCTGCCACAAGACCTGATGCAATACGGATTTGTGCGGGCATTGCGGGAACGCAGCCTGCCCATCGACGTAGTCGCCGTGGAAGCCCATCTGGGCTATTACCTGGAGCGCAGCTTCAGCAAGCACCTGACGCATGACATCATCGCGCCGGCACGCGCCAGGAATTACCAGCGGATCTGGCTCATGGGCATCTCGCTGGGCGGCATGGGCTCGCTGATCTACACCCGCGAGCACCCGACGGATATCGAGGGTGTAATCCTGCTGGCGCCTTTCCTCGGTGCACGCGGGACAATAGCCGAGGTCGTGCGCGCGGGAGGGTTGGCTCGCTGGCAACCCGGCGCAATCAAACCGGACGACGACGAGCATCGGCTGCTGGCATGGATCAAAGCATACCAACCCGCAGCTAGCGCGTTGCCCAAGATCTACCTGGGTTATGGGACAGACGACCGGTTTGCCGCGGCGAGCAAAATGTTGGCAGAGCGTTTGCCCGCGGCGCAGGTTGTGACCATTCCGGGCGGCCACGATTGGGCGACCTGGATACACTTGTGGCAACACTTGCTGGATCGGGACTTGTTTTCCGGCGACAAAAAAGTAGCGCGCAAGCGCGTGACTGTCCCGAAAAAACTGGCCATCAAATGATGTCCTATAATCTCTATGCATAGGCAACCTGATTGTCATGGCTCTTAGCTCTTCTCACTCCACGGCAAACGTGATTCCCCGCTGGCGCCCGGCGCCCCTCATTCGACTGTCCGTGCTGTGGCACGCCGTGGGCGCCATTACGCTGGTGGCGCTACCGTCATGGTGGCCGTGGGTGTTGGGCGCGCTGGCCGGCAATCACCTGGTGTTGATTGCAGCGGTGCTGTGGCCGCGCGGGCGCTGGCTGGGGCCCAATCTGATCCGGCTGCCGGCATCCGCCGCCGGGCGCGCTGAAATTTGCCTGACATTTGACGACGGCCCCGACCCGCAAGTGACGCCGCAGGTGCTCGACCTGCTGGATCGTTATGAAGCAAAAGCCAGTTTTTTCTGCATCGGCGAAAAGGCCGCGGCTTTTCCCGAAACCGTCAGGGAAATCGCGCGCCGCGGTCACAGCGTCGAGAACCATAGTTATGGTCATCCCCTCGCGTTTGCGTTTTACGGCATGTCCGGGCTGCGGCGCGAAGTCGAGTCGGCGCAGGCGGTCATTGCCGGCATCACCGGCCGGGCTCCGCTCTACTTTCGTGCGCCGGCGGGATTCCGCAGCCCGTTGCTCGATCCCGTGCTGGCCAAGTGCGGAATGCGTTACGTGTCCTGGACCCGACGCGGCTATGACGCCGTCCGCCGCGATCCCGTGCGGGTATTGCAGCGGCTCGCCCGCGGGCTCATCGCAGGCGACGTGCTGGTGCTGCACGATGGCACGCGCGCGCGCACGGACGCGGGCGAACCGGTCGTGCTTGCCGTGCTGCCGGCCCTGCTGGATCAATTAGCGGCGAGAGGCCTGAAGTCCGTTTCCCTGCCAACCGCGTGTAACGACGCGTCCACCGCTGCGCTTCACTCTTAGCATGCAACCTCTGGCCATCAACCATTTTTCCATCGTCAACAGCCTCGGCGCCGGCTCAGGGGCGATCACTGGCGCGTTGCGTGCAAGGCGGTCGGGATTGGCCGCATGCGATTTTGAAACCGTCGTGCTCGATACCTGGATCGGACAGGTTGCAGGATTGGACGAATTTCGCGTGCGGTCCGATCTCGGCGCGTATGACTGCCGCAACAATCGGCTGGCGCAACTGGGCCTGGAGCTGGATGGATACGCGGCCGCCGTGATGGCGGCGCGTGAAAATTACGGCGCGGGGCGCATCGGCGTTTTCATGGGTACGAGCACGTCCGGCATTCTGCAGACCGAGCTGGCTTATCGCCGCCGCGACCCGCATACGGGAACCTTGCCGGCGGATTATCGCTACGCCGAAACGCAGAATACTTTTTCCCTTGCGGATTTCGTGCAACGCTATCTCGGCTTGACCGGCCCGGCGTTGGTCGTTTCTTCGGCGTGTTCGTCGTCCGCCAAAGTCTTTGGTCATGCGGCGCGTATGATGGCAGCGGGCGTCTGTGATGCCGCGGTGGTCGGTGGCGTGGACTCGCTGTGCCTGACAACCCTGTATGGCTTTAACTCGCTGGGACTGACATCGCGCGCGCCGTGCCGCCCCTACGACGTGGACCGCGACGGCATATCCATCGGCGAAGGCGCGGGCTTTGCGCTGCTGGAAAAGACGTCGGCACAACCGGCTGCCGGCGCGATGCTGTTGCTTGGCGTCGGCGATAGCTGCGATGCCTATCACATGTCCACGCCGCATCCCGAAGGAATGGGGGCAAAACTCGCCATGCAGCATGCGCTGGATGCCGCGGGGCTGGCGCCCACTGATATCGATTACATCAACCTGCACGGGACAGCCACCAAAGCCAATGATGCCAGCGAAGATAAAGCCGTGTACGAGCTGTTTGGCGCCGCGACGCCCAGCAGTTCCACCAAAGGCTCGACCGGGCACCTGCTCGGCGCGGCCGGAATTACGGAAGCGATCATCGCCATGCTCGCCATTGAACAAGGCCTGCTGCCCGGCGGCATGCACACGCAGAACATCGATCCCGCGCTGCACGGTAACTATCTGCTCGAAAACCGGGACGCCCGCGTGCAGCGGGTGCTGAGCAACTCGTTCGGCTTTGGCGGCAGCAACTGCAGTCTCGTGTTGGGGGCTGGCGGCTGATGCGCGTATTCGTCGAAGGTGTGGGTTTGCTCGGCCCCGGGCTGAACGGTTGGCAAGCAAGCCGCCCGTTGCTGGCGGGCGATGCGGCTTATGCCCATATGCCTACCGTCGTGACGGCAAGCGAGCTGCTCCCCGCCGCGGAACGGCGCCGCACCGGTCTGCCGGTCAAGCTTGCCCTCGCCGCCGGGCGCGCGGCATTCGTCCACGCCGGGCGTGACGCCGCGACCACTGCGACCGTGTTTACGTCCTCCTCCGGCGACGGCGAAAACCTCCACCATATTTGCGCCACGCTGGCCTCCCCGGAACGGGAGATCTCGCCGACACGCTTCCATAACTCGGTGCACAACGCGCCAGCCGGATACTGGAGCATCGCTACGCGATCGCACGAATCATCAACCAGCCTGTGCTGCCACGACGCCAGCTTTGCCGCGGGCTTGCTCGACGCCGCGGCTCAAGTCGCGGTGGATGGCAAACCGGTGGCGCTGATCGCCTACGATCAGCCATATCCTGAACCATTGCACACGGTGCGCCCGATCAGCGCGAGTTTCGGCATGGCCCTGGTGATGGCACCGCAAGCCACCGACCATGTCTTCGCCACCCTCGACATAAGTTTTGTGCCTGGAGAGGCAAGCGCAACGCGCATGACGGATTCCGGTCTCGACGCCGTGAGGGCTGGCGTGCCGGCGGCGCGCTGCCTGCCGTTGCTCGCCGCGCTGGCGCGCGGCGCCACCGCGGTTGTCATCCTCGCATATGGCAAGGAAAATCATTTACGCGTGGCGGTGGCGCCGTGGCAGTGACTAAAACCGATATCGCCAGGCTGATTCCTCACGCCGGAGCCATGTGCCTGCTGGACGGCGTGGTGCGGTGGGACTCGGCGCAGATCCGCTGCGTCAGCCGTACCCACCGGGACTTGGGAAACCCAATGCGCGCCGGCGGACAGTTGCCTGCCGTATGCGGAATTGAGTACGCAGCCCAGGCCATGGCGGTCCATGGCGGGCTTTCCGGCATAATCGGCAGCAAGCCCAAGGCCGGCTATCTGGTAAGCCTGCGGGATGTCATTTGGCGGAAGAGCCGACTCGATAATCTGGAAGGCGATCTCATCGTGGATGCCGAGCAACTCATGGGCGATCAGAGTCGTGTCATCTATCAATTCACGCTGCGGGTGGGCGGGGTCGAGGTATTGAGCGGGCGGGCAACGGTAGTGCTTGATGTGGCGACATGAGACATCCGACGGGAGACGCATTATGAAACGAGCGCTGGTCACCGGTGGCAGCGGAGTCCTCGGCGCGGCCATCTGTCGGCGGCTCGCGGCTGATGGTTGTCATGTCTACGTGCACGCCAACGGCAATCTACAAAATGCGGAAAGTTTGAGCTCCGAGATAAACGCCCGCGGCGGTTCGGCGCGGGCGGTGGCATTCGATGTTACTGATCACGCGCAGACCGGAAGCGCGTTACAAACATTGCTCGCCGACGGGCCGATTCAGATCGTCGTCAACAACGCGGGCATCCACGACGACGCCGTCATGCCGGGCATGCGGGCCGACCAATGGTCGCGGGTGATAGCCGTGTCCCTGAACGGATTCTTCAATGTGACGCAACCGCTGCTGCTACCGATGATAGGCACACGCTGGGGGCGGATCGTCAATGTGTCGTCGGTCGCAGCGCTCGCCGGCAATCGCGGCCAGACCAACTACACCGCCGCCAAAGCGGGCCTGCACGGCGCGACTAAATCACTGGCGCTGGAACTCGCCAGCCGCGGCATCACGGTGAATGCGATCGCGCCGGGCATCATCGCGTCGTCCATGAGCGAAGCTGCATTTACCAAAGCCATGATAGACCAGCTGGTGCCGATGAAGCGCGCCGGAACGCCCGACGAGGTGGCCGATCTGGCGGGCTACCTCGCGTCCGAACGCGCGGGATACATTTCCGGACAGATCATTTCCATCAACGGCGCGATGATCTGACGAATCTGCGGCTGGCCTTACGACTAAGCAACAACGGCAACCGCACCACAAACTCCAGCAGGAGTCGCAGATTCATCCAGGTCAGCAGCGCGTTGTCGCGCAGGTAATTGAAATGCGAAACACCGCCCTCCCCGGCGCTGAAATATTTCACCGGCGCCGCCAGATTGATTGGACGCAGGCCGCGCCAACACAGCCGTACGGCGGCTTCCGGGTCGAAGTCGAAGTGGCGCATCCAGCGCTGCCGTTCCATGATGTCGCGCAGCGGCACAACCGGATAGACGCGGAAGCCGCATAGCGAATCGCCAATTCCCGCCCACAGGGTTTGCAGATTCGCCAATCCATTGGAGAGTTTCCGGCCGTGCACGCGTACTGCCGGGGCGCTGGCGTCGAACACCGGCTGGCCCAATATCACCGCCTGCGGATGTGCGCGGGACACCGCCATGAACTCGGGAATCCTGGCGGCCGGGTGCTGGCCATCAGCGTCCATAGTCAGTACGTGGGTATAGCCCGCGGTTGCGGCCTCGCGCAGGCCATGCAGTATTGCCGCGCCTTTACCCTGATTGTGCGACAGCACCAACACCCTCACGCCGGGATCCGCGGCCGCCAAGGCTTGCAATGCTTCGATGCTGCCGTCCGTACTGCCGTCGATGATGATCCATACCGGCTGCCAGTAGCGCCTTGCCTCGCGTACGGTTTCGAGAACTTTCAGGCCGGTGTTGTAGCTCGGAATGAGGATGAGATGCGAGCAGGGCGGAACGATCATGCTGCGACAATGGTGAGCTATTAGTTTGCGTCAACGTGGACGGATGTGCCCGCGGCCAGCGTTTCCCGATAATAACACTCCAGGTCGGCGACCAAGGCTTTGACGTCCCCTTTCACCTCGAAGCGCCGCCCCAGTCTGGCGCGGTAAATCAGCGGAAACGCCGGCTTCCTGTATAGCGGCCAGCCTTTGCTCAGGAACAACGAATTGGTCTCGATGAAAACCGTTTGTACCGGAACGCGGGCGGATTTCGCAATCAGGGCAAAGCCACCTTTAAAGTGATAGCCGGCCTTCTGTCTCGTGCGAGTGCCCTCGGGAAACACCAGCAGCTGATTGCCGGCGCGTACCGCCGCAGCGGCCGAACGTATCATGGTGAAAGGGAAATCATCGCGGATGTACGCCGCGAAACGCGCGCCCCCTCCCAGGATCAGGTTGTCCCAGATTTCCGCTTTCATGATGCATACGACTTGCGGCAGGCGCGAAACCACCAGCACCGCATCCAGCAGAGAAGGGTGATTGGGCGCGATGATCAATGCGCCCTCGTCGCGCAGTGCATCCAGGGCGCTGAGGTCGCATTTAACGATCCCGCTTGCTTTCAGCACACAAAGAAACCCGCGGAACAGCGCCATGATGGTGAATTGGCCCAGCCGTGAACCGAGCCTGCGCGGCAGCAACGGGTAAATTACGGCCGCGGCGACGCTCCAGATGAAGATAGACAATCCGAATAGCAACAGCCCGCCGTACAGCACCAGGCACTCGTACGGAAGCTTGAGCCACGTCAGTACTCGATTTACACGTCGGCTGGACGCAGGCCAGGTTGCTGTCGTGGTGGGACGCATTTGTCAGTCAGGGATCGTAGCGATGCACGCTGCCGGTATCAATGCATGGGCGCGGATGCGTTCAGATACACTGCCTCGACTTCCAGCAGCAAATCCGAACGGCAAATGTCCGCTTGCAGGTACAGCGCATTCGCTGCGGGGCCGAACGCCTGTATCAGACAGTTGCGGACCATAGTCAGGTCGTCGGGGTGCCGCAGATAGGTTTTCAGCAGCAAATTGGCATTGGAGCTTGAATAATCCAACCCGGCAAGTTGCGCCTGCGCTATGACGGCTAGAATATTAGCAACCGTTTCCCGGGCCTGCGCCGGCGCATTGCAGACGTGCAGCGTTTCATGGCCGACAATACTGGCGGTACCTGAAATGAACAACAGCGGTTTGCCAGCAGTTTGCATCAGCATCGCGCGCGCAAAAGCAGGGCTGCGCGGCCCGTACTGCGCCGGATAATGAAAAGGGCTGATTTGGCGGGGATTCTCCACCCGTTGCCCCGCCTGTTTCGCGGCCAGAAAATAAATGACCAGGTGGGTGCCCCGGCTGCCCAGCGCGCACGCAGCGGGAGTATCCGTTCCGATCACCCGTCCTTTGGCCGCAAAAGCCTCATGGCGGCCTACATTGAACCGCACATAGCGCTCGAGGCCATCCGCGTCGGCATTGATCTGCGGAAAATAATTCCACACCCGCAGCAGGTGGCCGTAACCCCGGCTATCGATAAAATCAAAAATCCGGCTATAGGCAAGATAGCTTGCGGCATCGAGTCTGCAGTCAAGTTTCGTTTGCAGGCAACCGAAAAGAATATCTTCATTGCGCGCGCTGACGAGTTCACCCGCGTCTTCCCGCACCACCGGTTGCGCGCAGGTCCAGACTTCGAACACGGACTCGTCGTTCAGCACCGGCATATCAACCCACGCGTATGGGCAGTCCGGCGCAGTGACGCGCGGCCGTTGCGCACCGAATGCCACGGCCCCCATCATCCTGCCTTTGTGCCTTGCCTGATGGACCTCGAATTCTCCGGGCGTCAGATAGCTGAGCGCCAGCGGCGCTCCGGCCCCGGCCCCGGAGACTAGATCGCGGTCGTTTCGGCGTTGGGCTCGCCCAGGATCCGTTTGCGTTTTTTCCATGCACTCAGGGTTCTTCGTGGATTGAAGAAGTTTATCAGATAGTAAACAGTCTTGAACGCAAACAACCTGAGTCCCAGCAGGGCTGCTATCGTCGCCCCTGCCGGCCCGCCGCCTATCACCAGAACATCACATCGGGCTGCCGTCTGTAGCTGCGCGTTAGCAGGGTTGAGCATTTTCCACACACTTTCGCATTTTTTCCGGGGGCCGTTTTGCCTAAGGAGCTTGTCGGACTCAAGCCCGACAAGCTCCTAGCTGGAAGATTACAGTGGGACCACCTAAAAATATGTACACTACCGTACAGAACATGCAGAGTAAACCTCGAATCCGGACATCCGGGACCAGAGGAAGGTGAGATGCGCAGCGGGTTTACCTTTCTTGTTTGCGAAGACGAGAGAGGAGACACACGATGGCCACGCACCTCACCCACCATCCTCCCAAATGCAATCGACGTTGGCTTTATCTACCGTGCGGTTGGTTGCGTCTGCCTTGTCACGCCACCGCTCCGAACAGGGTCCCGACGCCTGCCGTCAGCCCCATCGCAAGTGCGCCCCAGAACGTGACGCGCATTGCGCCCACCGTCATACTTGCGCCGCCCACGCGCGCAGCCAACCCGCCCAGGATCGCGAGGAACACCAGCGAAATTCCGGAGACGACTGGAATCAGACTCGACTCAGAGACTATGGCAACAGCCAACAGCGGCATGGCTGCGCCAACGGCGAAGCTGGCCGCTGATGTAAACGCAGCCTGAATCGGCCGCGCACTGAGCGTCTCGGAGATACCGAGTTCGTCGCGGGCATGCGCGCCCAGCGCGTCATGGGCCATGAGCTGCTCGGCAACCTGTTTCGCGAGTGCGGGATCGAGGCCGCGGCCGACGTAGATCGCTGTCAGATCGGAAGAGCGTCGTGTAGGGAAAGAGTGTAGATCTCGGTGG
>ODAK010003428.1_pt1 | contig 16419 bp, 11 predicted proteins | sample 1539591 | NCBI WGS metagenome assembly ODAK01 (sample SAMEA3539303, study PRJEB22396) | soil metagenome | biome: tundra; feature: field; material: soil | place: USA | collected 2010-05 | depth 0.15 m
AGCAACTGACTCTTAATCAGTAGGTTGTAGGTTCGATTCCTACCGCGCTCACCACACTTTCCCAATGTCCATGCGGTTTACCGGCATATCCACTGGCGTTTTCGCGACAGTCGGAATACACTTAAAGTACAGTCCATTGCAGTCCGGTTGCTTACACGGGTGCTTACATGGACGCAGGGAGGCAGCGGGTGAACCAACACATCACGCAAAAGGCGGTCGATGGCCTCGAGCCGCCAGCGAGCGGCTACTACATCGTGTTCGACGACAAGCTGGCAGGCTTCGGCGTCCGCGTCATGGCGTCTGGCGTCAAGTCGTTCGTGTACGACTACCGAGTCGGCGGGAAACAGCGGCGCTACACCATCGGCAGGTTTGGGAAGGCACAGTGGTCGGTGGCGCCGGCGCGCGACAAAGTGGAAGAACTTGGCCCTGACATCCGCAGCAAGGGTGCCGATCCGGCGGGCGAGAAGAAGGCCGAGCGCGAAGCGCCCACCATGGACGACCTGGCGACCGACTACATGGACCTGGTGAAGAAGAGCGACAAGAGCATCTACGAGGACCGGCGGATGCTGAACAAGATCATCCTGCCGAAGCTCGGGAAGCTGCGCGTCAAGGCGGTGACGCGGCGCAACGTCAAGACGCTGCACAACTCGCTGAGGAAGACGCCCTACCAAGCCAACAGGGTGCTGGCGCTGCTGAGCAACATGTTCACGTTCGCGATGGACGACAACATGCGGCCGGACAATCCCGCCAAGGGCATCAAGCGCTGCAAGGAGGACAAGCGCGACACGTGGTTCAGCGTGGATCAACTACACGCGCTCTCGGACGCGCTGGACTCCTACGACGAGCAGGACGCCGCCGACGCGCTCAGGCTCCTGATCGTGACGGGTGCGCGCCCGGGCGAGGTGATCGGCGCGACGTGGCCGATGTTCGACTTGAAGCGCGGTGTCTGGACGAAGCCGTCGCACCACACGAAGGAGAGGAAGATCGAGCACGTGCGACTGAACGGAAACGCCATGGCCATCCTGCGGCGGATGGCAGAGAACAAGGGTGCTGGCATCTATCTGTTCCCAGGCCGCGACCCGAACACCGCACGCACCACGCTGCGCAACGCGTGGAAGCAGGTCTGCAAGTCGGCTGGGTTCGCGACCGTGTCCTACAAGATCGGCAAGCGCGGGAAGCCGCTGGAGCGATGGAAGCCGAGCGTCCGCATCTATCAACTACGGCACACGTTTGCGAGCATTCTTATCTCGCGCAACTGGTCGCTCCAACTGGTCGGGAAACTCCTCGGCCATACGCAGACGGCAACGACTGAAAGATACGCGCACGTCGCGGACTCGGCGCAGCAGGACGCCACCAATGACTTCGACAACGTGATCATGCTTCCGGCGCGATCTGCGTGAACTGGGCCGGAAAAAGGGCCGCTACGGTGAGCCAGGATCGCACGCCGCCGCTGCGGTGAACCTGCGGCACGTCGAAAATCGTCCTAGAGACAACTCCCTAGGAGTTCCGCCCCGTGAACGCTACCGGAAGACCAATGGCGATCGCCAGAATACCGGAAATGATCTTTCTCCGTTTGCCGCTCATGCCTCGACCGGAATTCCCATCTGAGCCCTTGCGCTTTTACACCAGACTCTTCGGCTGATCGAAGACGAAACTCCCTTGTTATCGTCCGCCGCGACTCCTTCATGCTAACGTATCGGAAATGGGGTGTTCTATGGACCAGATGACTGAGACACGAAACTCAACTGCGCAAAAATTCATCTACGACGTAATCAGCGGGGCGCTGGCCCACGCGGGACTACCGTACGATCACCCGATCCGAGAGGTGCTTGATAGGGGAGGCCGAAATTGTTGGCACCCGCGAAGCTGTGGTCCGCGTGCGCAATGAGCACGATCAACTGCTCATGCTCGATGACCGAATTGACGAGCTGAGGCGCGACCCACGCTACGCCGCTTCTTTCCCCGCCGACCCGCCGAAAGTTGCCAAAACTGACATGCGAAAGCTCACCGAAAACTTCGCCGCAATTGCGCGCGGCGAAGTCGCCGTCGAATAGCAGTCTGTGTTTGCCGCGACGGCAAGTGCGTGCCTAATCTGTCCGGCGGTACTCGTTCTTCGCGCGAGTGTGTCAATAACTCCAGGTTTCAAGAATCGCGGGATGAGAATTCATCTGCAATACCCCGCCGTCAATTGCCAATTTGCGCAAGGGACAAATTAACCGTTCAGAGGTGTTTCGAAGCCGAGCGCGGTTTCGCGTGGTGCTGACCATGGGTGGATAACAACGGCTGCGTAATAATGAGCGCGTAAAATATTTGAGCCTGGTCCTAAGCCCCTTCTGCCGGGACTTGGCTGCCGGGAGGGGTTCGGGACGGCTCGGGCGTTTCCGGAGGTGCAGGCAGCCTTTGTGACCACCCTTAGCGGGAGTGCCCGGCACTCTCTTCAAGCAGATTGAGCCCATCTACGGCCTGCTTGGAAAACACGGCACTGGTATCCCAGTTCTACAATCAAGGAGGAGCTTTCTATCCAAGTGGCGAAGATGTCCCCCATTGCTCCAGCAAATCGGTTGTCGCGAGTCCGGTTACCTGAAGTTTATGATGTACCGGAGATCAGAATGAAGTTTTCCTTCATACCTGGCAAACTTGAGTTGTGTGATAAGCAAGGGGAATTTGTCATCCAAGTGCAGGGCAAAGAGATTCTTCGAACCCGCTCAAAGCAGACAGCCCTCTCCAAGTTCAACGAACTGCGCCGTTCAATGGAACAGCAGTTTCCTACTAGGGAGGTGACGCCTGAGGAGAAAAGAGAACTTCTGAAAGGCATTCTTAACGAGGCGTTGCTTGCTGATGTGGGACGACGTCCACCAAAGAAACGCATTAAGCCAGGCTCGACACGTACCTTTGGCTAGAAGGCAGGTCTGGGATGCGGCTCCCCTATGCAATGCGTCCTCCCGCCAGGAAGTCCGTGTTCTTGGTCAGGCGCATTGACAGAATGGCATGAACTGGAACCCAACGCTAAGGTCTTGTGTTTCCGGGCTATAATCACGTGTTCCCCTTATCCTAAATGGAGCAACAACTTGGGATCATTAGCCCAGCGCCCCCTTTCGACCGTGCGTCGGATATTTGATGTTTGCGAACCTCGCGCCGATGTGCTCAAAGGCGTCACGGACGCCGATTTCGCGGCTGACCTCGCGAAAGTGATTCGCGGTGTCGCGCCCGAAGAGTACTTGAAGCCCAACAAGTTCTTCGCGACCACGTATCCGACTCGCGGCCTCCAGAACTTGCTGGCCAACGTATGCGCTCGGCTTACGGGGACCGGGAACGAGGTCGCGTCAATTTTCCGCCTGGATACTAGCTACGGTGGTGGCAAGACGCACGGTCTGATCGCATTAGTGCACGCTGCGAACGGTATGCAAGGCGTTTCGAACATATCCGAGTTCATTGATCCAGCCCTTGTCCCCAAGAAGAAGGTGCGCGTCGCCGCATTCGATGGAGAGAACGCCGACCCAGCGAACGGGCGGTCAATGGGTGACGGTGTTTTCGCTCATACTCCCTGGGGGGAGATCGCGTATGGGTTAGCCGGAAAGCTCGGATTTGAGCGAATTCGCCGCAGCGATGAGCAGATGGTTGCTCCTGGCGCTGAAACTATCGCGGAGCTGTTCGGCAACGAGCCGACGCTCATCCTTCTAGATGAACTTTCCGTTTACCTTCGCAAGGCCATGAAAGCGGCCCCAGGGGCCGGCGATCAGCTGACGGCCTTCCTCACCTCTCTCTTCAAGGCAATCGAAAGCTCCAATCGCGCCGCGCTGGTTTATACGTTGGCTATTGGCAAGGAGGGCCAGCCGGTAGACGCGTATGCCTCGGAGAACCAGTACATCGCTGATCGCATGGCGGAAGCTGAGAGTGTCTCGGCGCGGAAGGCGACGTTACTCAATCCGACGGAAGACGACGAGACGGTGAAGGTACTCCGCCGCCGCCTGTTCGAGAAGGTGGATGAAGGGAAAGCAGGAGAGATCATCGCCGCATATCGAGCCCTGTGGTCGGCCAACAAGGAAGGGCTGGCGCCAGAAGCGGATCGACCGGAAACTGTCGAGGAATTCCAAACCAGCTATCCGATCCACCCAGAAGTGCTCGATGTTCTGACAGCAAAGATGGCAACGCTTTCAAACTTTCAGCGTGTCCGTGGCATGCTGCGCATCCTGACCCGCACCGTAGCACACATTTGGACGGACCGCCCGCAGGATGCCACGGCGATTCATCTCCATCACATCGACGTTGGGTACGCTCCTATTCTGCAAGAGATTGTCACTCGCCTTCAGCAGTCCGCGTTTGTACCGGCCATCCGGAACGATGTGACCGGCGCTGAGCCCGCGAAGGCTCTGGCCCAAGAGATTGATGAGGCAAGCTACAGGGGGTTGCCGCCTTACGGAACCTATGTGGCACGTACAGTCTTCTTAAACTCCCTCGCGTTCAATGAGCCGCTGAAGGGAGTGACCCCGGAACGCCTGCGTTATTCAGTCCTTGGGCCCGGCACAGACATTGGGTTCATCGAGGATGCTCGAAAGAAGTTCCTCGCTTCGTCTGCCTACCTCGATGACCGGCCAATGGCACCGATGCGATTCTTGGCGGAAGCAAACCTGACGCAGATGATTCGCCGCCAGGAACAACATGTTGACAAGGCACAGGCCCGGGCAGAACTGAACGATGAGATCAAACGAATCTTCGGGTCAGGGAGGTTGTTCCAGATGATTCCATTCCCCGGAGGGCCATACGATGTGCCCGACGAGGTCGGGGACGGACGCCCTTTGCTCGCGCTGATGTCCTACGATGGTGTAACGGTGGGGGGATCGGTTGATGCTGTACCTGAGATTATCGGCAAGATCTTCGATCGCAAAGGAGCCGCAGGAACCGATTTTCGCAGCTTCCGCAACAATCTCATCTTCCTTGTGGCCGATGATGCGCGCAAGGAAGACATGCGCGCCAAAATGATCCGACGGCTGGCGCTAATCGAGATGAAAAATCCCGAGCGATTGAAAGAGCTAGCCGATCATCAGCAAAACAAGATAAAGGAACTGGAATCGAAGTCCCTTACAGAGCTGGCGGTCGCAATTCAGCAATGCTACCGACATCTCTTTTATCCTTCGCGGAACCGGATCGGCACAAGCGACGTTGATCTAGCGCATACCGCCCTGGATGTCCACGCGACGGGAAATCATCCGGGAGAGGGTCAGCGGGCAGTCACGCTCGGTCTCCAAGACCTGAACAAGTTGCGTCTACCGGGAGACGAGCCGGATTCGCCGACATATATTCGTGATCGCACTCCGCTTCGGAAGGGACAAATTACCGTTGCGGCTTTGCGCGACGAGTTTCGCCGCGACGCAGCTCTGCCGATACTCGTTGAGAATGACACCTTTGTTAAGGCGATTCATAAAGGTGTCGAACAGGGAGAATACGTCTATCGCCGCGGCGATTTGCTGTACGGTAAAGGCGATCCCATGGCGATGATCATCGTCGATGAGCAGTCGGTGATCTTTACCAGTGGATACGCCCAACAGCACGGCATCTGGCCTCGGCAACCACAAGCTGGAGGTGCCGGAGGTGTGGGGCCGACGCCGCCCGGCGCCGGCGGACTGTTCGGGCCGGGAGCCGGTCCTATTACTTCACCTGGTGGCGGCCCCGGCTTTTCGGGTGGGGGCTCTGTCACCGTCGCCGCGCCTGGGCAAAAGACGTTCACCGCGCAGGGAGTGCTTCGAGAAGCTTTAGTCAAACTGTGGGAACAGGCGCGAGCGGCGAAGGTGGCAAAGATCAGTGCTATCGAGATCCAAATGTACGAGTCGGGAGACGCATTCAAGTTGCTCGGAATGATCGGTGGCGTGAGCAACGCAACGAAGACGGTGACGTTCGTCGGCGGCTACGCTACGAAAGAAAAGAGTGAGTTCCAGTTCGAGTACCGGGGCTCTGTGGAAGACGGCAAGCCAGTGAAAGAGTTCCTCGACGCACAGTTCCGAGCCGCCAATCAGCAAGATCTAAAGACGACTTACGGGCTTCGGTTTGAAGAAGGGCTTGATCTTGCCGGTGATGCTGCCGATAAGCTCACGGAGAAGCTAGTGAAGTTCGCCAGCGGTGCGGCTTACGTCACCGCAGTCGCAGAGGTACAACAATGAGCAGTGCCGTTCACAGGATTCCCCGTATGAGGCTGGTCGAAACGCCGAGGTCGGTTCCGCAATACGAAGTGCGCGTGCGCAATCATGGGGTCGGCGACACCGAACTCGAGGTCTGGGAGATGCCCTCTCCAGCGAGCCCACAACTGAAGAGTGCAGTTCGCGTTGCGGGTTTGCGTGGGCGCAATCTCGAATTGGTCGAACACCGTGTTCTGCGACGACTAAACCAGGCTGGCATGCGCTTACCGCGTTCAGCTGACAAGGTCCGGGGCTACAACATCACTGAGGAATTGGCACTACGACTGGGACTGCTCTTCCGAGCCCTGGCCCCTATGCGCAGCCGCGACCGGATGCGGGCAGTGATGGAAGGAATCGAGGCGATGGGCCGAGAAGAAGCAGCGTATTGGCTCGGAATGGCAATGCACCGCAAGAACCCCCGTCGCGTGCTGACCGCCCTGCGTTACCTGCTAACCGAACCAACATACAAGAAGCGAAACTGATGTCTTCCGACGCGCGTTTGATTGAGCGGTGGCTACCCATCGCAGAACTCGGCATCGAGAGTGTGCGGGAACGTACGCCGATGACGCCTTTCCCGGCGCCTAACCGGTTACACGTTTGGTGGGCGCGGAGACCGCTTGTGGCTTCGCGTGCGGCTGTGCTTGGGAGCTTGCTGCCCGCCAGTGCGGACCGCAAGAAGTTCCTTCACGCGATGGGAATCCATGGAGATCCCGTCAAAGCTCGAAAGCGAATCGAGATCGCTGACAGGCGCGGCGAGAGACTCGGAGCAGACGCGTACGGCTACAAGCGCGCGTTCACGGCTGCACTCTCCGATGAAGACCAGAAGTGGCTCGAAGAGATGCACGCCGACGAGGCTGTTGTGCTCGATCCCACGGCTGGGGGCGGCAGCATTCCGTTCGAATGTGCTCGCCTTGGATACGGAACAGTTGCAAACGACCTAAACCCGGTCGCTGCCTCGCTCCTGAAGGCGACGGTCCAATATCCCGCCGTATATGGCGCGTCTCTTGTCTCGGAGTTCACCACACTCAGCCGAGAGTACGTGGCAGATGTGAAGGGTCGTTTATCGGGGGCATTTCCACCAGAAGAAAGCGTGGACGTTCGACCAGACGGATACCTTTATGCGCGCACAATTACATGCCCATATTGCGAAGGTATCGTTCCACTATCCCCAAATTGGAAACTATCGGGTGATGGACGCGGCGTGCGGTTACGTCCGCAGACTACAGGCAAGCGCGTCTGCAGCTTCGAAATCGTTGACAACTCCAGTCTGCAATCGGAAGCGACTGTTTCCGATGGCGACGCACTTTGCCCGTTTCCAGATTGCAAGCGGGTTATTGATGGCGACCTACATGTTAAGCCCCAAGCCCAAGCTGGCCAGATGGGGGACCAACTGTACACGGTCGTGATCAAGCGCAAGAAGATAACTGGGTACACAAAAGCCGGAAAGGAGAAGGTTAAATGGGAGCGTGAGTTTCGCGCCCCATGTGCGACTGATGATAATTCGGCATACATTGCGCAGTTGTTGAGCGAGAAGATTCCCGAATGGGAAGCACTCGATCTGATTCCGAACGAGCCGTACAACGAAATGTACTGTGATCGTTCGCGCATATATGGTGTTCGAACTTGGCGTGACTTGTTCTCCCCGCGGCAGCTGTTGTGTCACGGAATCGCGAGCGAAGTCTACCGTGAGATGTTGGAGCGTGACCAAGGGGCCGGGGAGTTGAGTGGTACTCGGCAGGCAGCCTACATCTATTTGGCTCTCGGTCTTGATAAGCTACGCGACTACAATTCGCGAATGACACGCTGGCACTCAAACCGGGAGGTTGTGGCCGGCACCTTTGATCGTCATGACTTCTCATTCAAGTGGTCGTATGTCGAAATGGCGCCACTGGTTGATGGCCTAGGATTCGACTGGGCTACTGAACAAACCGGAAAGTGCATAAGTGAGTTATGCGAACTCCTGCGACCCGAAGATCCAACCGGGAAGAATGCACCAACGCTGGCCGGCCTGTCTCACGCATCCCGCTACAAAGCCCCGGAGGTTGGCATCACCTGCAAGCCAGCCGATATGCTGGACCAACTTCAAGACGGGTGTGTCGACGTTGTCGTTATGGACCCGCCGTACTACGACAACGTCATGTACGCGGAGCTCTCTGACTTCTTTTACGTTTGGCTCAAACGCACAGCTGGGCACGTTGTGCCTGAACTGTACAGAATGTCTCTGACGGATAAAGAGAACGAAGCTGTCGCTAACCCAGCTCGGTTTAAGGGCAGGCCCGGAGCCGCCGCGCTGGCCAACAAGGACTACCGCGATAAGATGGCCTCAATCTTCGCCGAGTGCCGTCGTGTGCTGAAGCCGAACGGCATCATGACACTGATGTTTACACACAAGGCGACCGGTGCATGGGACGCGCTGACGAAGGGCCTTATGCACGCAGGTTTCACGATCACCGCATCCTGGCCGATCAATACCGAGGCCGAAGGCAGCCTGCACATCAAGGACAAGGCTGCGGCGAACAGCACGATCTTCCTAGTTTGCCGTCCGCGTGCCGAGCGGCCCGCTGACGCACCATCGAGCTACTGGGAAGATGTAGAGCCGCAGGTCGCAGAAGCCGTCCGCCAGCGAATCAAGGAGTTTCAGGAAGCCGGTATTGGCGGTGTTGATCTCTACTTGGCATCATTCGGGCCAGCTTTGCAGAGGTTTTCCGAGCACTGGCCTCTGAGACGCGGTACGCCGCGACCTCAGCCTGAGGCTCGAAAGCGCCGGAAGCAGGCTGAACTATTCGAAGAGGAGTGGGATCCATACGAAGTAACTCCGGAGGATGCCCTCGATGCTGCTCGTCGAGAAGTGAAGCGTTCGCGACTCCAACAGCTCACGCACATGAAGGCACGTACCGACCTTGACCCGTTGACCTCGTTCTATGTTCTGGCGTGGGATGCTTTCAGAGCTCCTAAGTTTGACTACGACGAAGCCCTTCGTCTGGCGCGAGCTGTTGGCGTTGATCTAGACAAGGACATCGTTGGGCACGTTGCCGAGAAGAAGTCCAGCGCGATCATCCTCTGGGATAGCGCGAAGCGTGCTGCCAAGGGTTCCATTGGCCCGGCCGATGGATCACGCTCGTGGCTGGATGCAGTCCACCATGCTGCCTATGCTGCTCGCAGCCGCAACCTTCAGCACGCTCAGGAACTGCTGAGCAAAGCTCAAGTGGATGGCGATCCCGCATTCTTCGCGGCGCTCGAAGCAGTGCTAGAGGTCTTGCCAGTGTCGAAAGCATTCTCGGGAATTGACCTTGAGGGAGACGTAGCTGAGTTCGGAAGCGACTTCGAGGCATTGGAGAACTTGCGCAAGCTGGCGTTCGCAAAGGATGTGGACGAGCCGCAACAGTTGCAGCTCTGGAAGGAGGAAGTGGAGGCAACTGGTGTTTGATTGACCACTATCTCATTTGGCGGTTGTTCCCCCCCGCAGGAGCACACTGAATGTTGACGATCATATTCGTCTTTATTGGCATAGTCGTTGTCGGGCTCTATGCACTATGGCGTTACAAGAAGGCGGTCGAGGCTCCGGAGAGATTCGCGCATCTGGTCCCTCCAAAGAATCGTCTGGGTTGGAACATTAGAAACACGGCGGAATTAGAGAAGGGGACGGTGCTAGGGTTGCCTCCTTCTGATTCTGACGGCGCGTTGCGAGGTGCTTCCGACGTTAGCGTGAGGGTCAGCCCAACGGAATACACTGACCTGGGCGCTGTCGATTTTGCCAAAGACCCTTTGACTCTGGCCGCCGCCGCCGATGGCATAGTTGCCGGGTCGTTCATCGCGGACGCAGCGTTACACATCGATCCTCAGGTATTGCATGCGTTGGAGTTTAGTACCGCCGAACACCTGCACGGCCTTGCTGATATCGACTCCTACGTCGAAGCGCATTTCTTCGATGCTCCTATCGCTTCTGCAGAAGGTTGGTTTGAGCGATTGACCGGATACGTCGCCGAGCAAAAGGCCGCGACCGCACTGGAACAGTTAGGTCACCATGTCGAATTTGCTCCGGTCGCAAATCAACCGGTTTGGGATCTTTTGGTTGACGGGCACCCGGTCCAGATCAAAGAAGGACTCGCCGGGGCCAAAGATTTCATCGCTCATCATCCAGGCGTTGACGTCTTTACAGGCCACGACGTGGCAGCTGCAATCAAAGACCCCTCTGTGCATGCTCTCGATGTACTCGACAAAGACTCGATTCACGCTGCTACCGAGCAATCGCTGAACGGTGTAGATGGAGTAGTAGACCCGAGCTTTCATCTTCCTTTCATTACCATGGCGTTCTCCAGTTGGCGGGAGGCTAAGCTGCTGTGGAATGAAAAGACGACATACGGGCGGGCTTTGAAGAATGTGAGCATGGACGTGGCTGGTGTGGGTGGAGGTGCGTTGGTCGGCGCTAAGACTGGCGGACTGCTAGGAAGCGTGTTCGGTCCACCAGGTACCGTCGTCGGCAGCATCGTCGGCACCATCGTTGGCGCAATCGGGGGGAAATTTGCTTCGACCGCTATTCGGCGAGCGCCCTTTAAAGAAGCCCGAGAGTCGTACAACCTTGCTGTGAGTAATGCGCAAGATGCCGTTGAATTAGAAATCAGTCGGTCGAAGCAGCGGATAACCGAACTCCAAAGCGAATACCAACAGAGGTTTATCGAGAACAGGACAAAAGTGGAAGAGAGCGCCCGTCTACGGGTGGGCGAGATAAGGATTAAGTTTGAGAATGATCTCCTTGGTTTCTGTGAACGATTCCCAATCTTCCTGCGCGATCTCAAGTTTCAGCTAGAACGCGAAGGGCAGGAGGTACTGTCGCGGTTGCCATCGCGCAGCATCTTGGCGTGGGTACTTGCGTCTGAGGATGCTCTGTACCGTACGGTTGTGAAGGCATGGTTCAAGCAGGCACGGAAATTGGTAGATCTGGAACTGAAAACATTTGCAGAGATCACGCCCCGAACAGTCGATACGCTTCATGCTGAAATACAAAGGTTCCTAAAAGAGTACGAGTTTGAGCTTGGAAGCTTGGCTACGGAGCTGCGTGCTGTGCGCGACCAATACATGTTGGCTCAAGAACACGCGGAAGAGGTTCGGAGAGATGCGGTCGCTGAGGTCAAACGAGTGCGAAACGATCTTATTCAAAAACTTGGACAACAAGTGATGGCCTTCCATGAACGGATCGTTTTTGAGATACAGTCATGGAACAGAACTATTGGGGACAAGAAATTAGTCTTGAAGCGGGAAGCAGCTGCGGTAGGCATTGAATTCTGAGGTACAACTTGTCTCTGTTGGCAGATCGACAATGGCGGCTGAAATACACACCGGACGATGGTGACCTCGTCCGTCTGTTCTACGTGCCGGCCCTCGAAGCCGCTGTTCGCTACGATCGTTCTACGGGCTTTTTTTCGGCGTCAGCTCTGACGCTTGCGGCGCGCGGAATTGAAGGATTGGTTCGAAACAATGGTCGAATGCGACTTGTAGTCGGGTGCACGCTCGCGCAAGCCGAAATTGATGCCATCGAAAAGGGGTTAAAACTCCGAGAGGCCGTCGAACAAAAGATTGGTTCTTATCCTCTTGATCCGTTGAACAAAGAGGCGAGCCAGGCCCTTGAGTTGCTCTCTTGGATGATCGCAAAGGGCATTCTCGAAGTGAAAGTCGCCGTACCCTGTGATCTTGATCGTAAACCGATTCCCTCGGATGGCATTTTCCACGAGAAAGCTGGCATCGTCGAAGACAAGGCTGGCTATCGCCTCGCCTGGAACGGGAGTCTCAACGAAACTGCCGCTGGTTGGCAGCACAACTGGGAGAGCATAAACATCTTTACCAGTTGGGGCAATGAACCCAAACGGGTAGACGAAGAGGAATCCAATTTCTCTCGAATTTGGGCGGATAAGGCTCACCGTGTTATCACGCTCGATGTGCCGGCTGCTCTCCGGGCTGATCTGATGCGATTCCTACCTGCAGATGATCGCCTCGCACGGATGCTGGAACTACCGTCAGAGCCGGTGCCAGCTATCCAAGTCCCGATCGAACCAGAACCTCAGCAGCTGTCTACGCCCGAATTACGCCGCTTGCTTTGGGGCTTTATCAAACATGCTCCCGCTCTGCCGAATGGCGGGGAACGTATCGGAGAAGCTACCGCCGCGGTTACACCCTGGCCGCATCAGATCAGGGCGTTCCAGCGGATGTATGACAACTGGCCACCGAAGCTCTTGATCGCCGACGAGGTGGGATTAGGCAAGACGATTGAGGCGGGTTTGCTTTTGAGACAGGCGTGGCTAGCTGGCAAGGCGAAAAGGATCCTCATCTTGGCGCCTAAAGCGGTGCTCCGGCAATGGCAGATCGAACTTCGTGAGAAGTTCAATCTGAACTGGCCAATCTACGACGGGAAACGGCTGGTTTGGTATCCATCACCAGCCATGAGGGGGCATGACTGGCAATTTGTTGAGTCGGACAAATGGCACGCTCAGCCTTTCGTGATCGCTTCTAGTCAGTTGATGCGTCGGGAGAGTCGCGCCGACCAGTTGCTCAAAGCTGAGCCATGGGACATCGTCGTTCTTGACGAAGCTCACCACGCACGTAGGCGAAGCGGTGGCGTTGGACCGGACGTGCGTCCTAACAAACTACTGCGGCTCATGCGCTCCGTGAAAGACCGAACCCAGGGTCTAATGCTTCTGACAGCGACACCGATGCAGGTCGATCCCATCGAGGTCTGGGATCTTCTTAGCCTGTTGGGGTTGCCATCGGAGTGGACTGAGAATGCTTTTCGGAGATTCTTCAACCTTGTCGAACAGCCAAACCCATCTCCTGAGGCTGTGGACGATTTGGCCAGGCTGTTTCAATCGGCTGAACGGGAATATGGCTCAATCAGCACAGAGGAGGCCGTGCGATTTTGTTCTGGAAGTAGATTGCGGGCGAATCGGATTCTCCGTGCGCTCCGTGATGTCGCCAATGTACCGCGTCGGCAACTTGAGAATGCCGACCGTAAGGCCGCGATCGCTTTGGTGCGAGCCAACACTCCGGTGCGGCGACTCGTATCACGACATACCCGCGAGCTGCTGAGGAAGTATTACAAGGCGGGCAAGATTACGACCCCTATCGCTGACCGCCAAGTGAGAGATGAGTTCATACGCATGACGCCCGACGAGCGTGCAATCTATGAGCAGGTCGAGGACTACATTTCGAACACTTACAACCGGGCGTCGGAAAAGGAGCGCACCGCGGTAGGGTTCGTGATGACCATCTATCGTCGTAGGCTAGCGAGCAGTTTTTGGGCGTTAGAAGAAACGCTGAACGGTCACTTAGAGGCCATAAAGAAGGGTGACGATGAAAAGGTTGGCAGGGGCCTCGATGATGATGTATTCGATAGTGAAGTTGATGACGAGCTGCTCGACACTGACGAAGCGGCAGCCTTGGAGCATGAGGCGCTGACCTTCGAAGAGCGTAGCGCAGTCGAGGATCTGATTCGACGGATTCAGGCGTTACCACCAGATTCAAAGCTGGAGACACTTACGGTGGTGCTGGAAGAACTGAGAAACGCCGGCTATGACCGTGCCATGGTATTCACGCAATACACAGACACTATGGATTTCCTGCGTGAGCAGCTCAGCCGAAACTCGACCGTCCGACTCATGTGTTACTCCGGTCGCGGAGGCGAGATCAGGAGTGCGGATGGGACTTGGCGCGTGATCTCGCGCGATGACGCCAAACGTCGATTCCGCGAAGGGCAGGCCGATGTCCTGCTGTGTACGGATGCCGCCGCCGAAGGACTGAATTTCCAGTTTTGCGGGGCGGTCGTGAACTATGACATGCCATGGAATCCGATGCGTGTAGAACAGCGCATCGGGCGCATTGACAGGCTCGGCCAGGAGAATCCAATCATCAGAATCGTTAATCTTCACTATGATGACACCGTTGAAACTGATGTCTACAGGGCCTTGCGTAGCCGGATCGGGCTTTTCGAGAGCGTCGTTGGAAAACTGCAACCAATTCTGTCGCAGCTGCCAAAACGGATTTCAGCGACAGTGCTGACGAACACGGGACGCGATCGGATCGTAAGTGACATCGAGAGCGCCCTCGACGAAGCCGGGACCGGCTTGGACCTTGATGCAGCTACCGATGCCGGCCTTGAGTTAGCTCCGCGACTGGTTCCACTGTATGGTTTCGATGATTTGGACCGCGTCGTCACATCGGAATCGGCACGGCCTGTGGGAATCCACGTGAGCGGCATGGCGCAGCGGGAGTACTCATATTCGGCGCCCGGAATGGACCAACCAGTTCGCATCACAACAGACCCTGACTTTTATCAGGAGCACACTGAGAGTGTAGAGCTTTGGTCACCAGGAAACCCGGTCTTTCCCTTGCCAGACGTAATTGCCCGGGTGGAAGATTTGCCGCCGGGTTGTTCGGTCGGGAAGTTTTTGGATTCCGCAGCTATCAATGCTCCGGCACTTGCAGAGGGTGCTTAGACCAAGGTTCGGAAATCGCAAGAGATCGCCCGGGACAGATTTAGCACGATACTGTCCCAAGGAGAGGCAAGTCGTCTCCGCGTCCGCACTATCGATTGAACTTCGGGAATACGCGCTGGTCATCATAGCCAGAGTCGCGCCCCGCAAACCCCGCAAATGCATGCGTATAGCAACCCCGCCATGGCCGACATGTGGCCGAAATGCAGGCAGCGCAAAACCCCGTAAGTCATTGTAAATGTGCGGTTTAGCTTGACTTTGGCTTGCTAGTTTGGTAGACTGTATTCAGTAGAAAGAAGCATCAAGAGAGCCAGTTTCCACTGGCCAGCAACCGACCGAAAACGGCACGGTGCTTCAAGGCCCCGCGAAGGGCCGATGTGGCGGGACTGATCCCGCAAGAAAGCTGGAGCGAAGAAAACTTACTCCGAATAAGGAAGGAACTTATGACAAAGGCGAAGGTGTGCCGACACGAGAAGGTGTGCCGACACGGAAATTGCACAGCCTGCGAGCCGTGCGGCGATTGCCAGTACGAATTTTTCGGCGATGTCGCAGAACGGCTGCGCGTCGACGCCGGAATTGCCGATGCCTACACGGAGCAAACTGGCGGCGGAATCGTCTGCGTGGTTATTCCGTGCGGCGAGTACCTGCTGTACTTCGGCGTGGCGAACGAGACGTGGGAGGCGGACGTTTGGAAGAAGGACGGCGACAAGGTCGATTTCCTTGACCGCTTCGTGCATACCGCCTGCCCGTCTAGTTGCACTGACGCCAGTGAGGTCGCGAGGGCACTGGCCAAGGCGGCGGCGGACTTCGACCAGCAAAACCGGAAGGGATGACTTATGACCACAGAAGAAGAAACGAAGAAAACACTCAACGAAGCCGATCTGTCCGGCTTCACGGGAACGGAGCAGTGGTACAAGCACTGGCTTGGGCCGCTGTACACCGACGGCGTGAAGTACGTCGCGGATCAGGCTGGGGCCTATTGGCTGATCGATGAAATTGTTCTGGCGCAGCACAGCAAGAAGGTTCGCAACGAAGCCTTCCAGCACTGGGTTCTGAAAGTTGACCTAGAGCACAAGCGCGGCACGCTCACTGCGGACGACGGGAATGACAACGTGATTTTCAGCAAGGTTATCGAGTACACCGACTTTTGTCTGAGCCAGATCAGGTTTTATTTCACCGACAACGTAATCCTGCTCCCATCGGAATACTGAGTCAGCAGAGAGAAGGGGTTTTATGGCAAGGCATCAAGAGTGATCAGCCGAAGCGCTGATCCGGCAGCCGACCAGAACAACGGCACGGTGCCTTCAAGAGCCTGCAAGTGGCTCGATGCGGCGGGAAACCGCAAAGGGTGAACGTCAGTGTACGGGACCAATAAGCAGCCAATCGCGATCCAGTGTCACGTCTGCAAGAAGTGGGTCGCCGTTCTTCTGGACAAGGACGATCTGGCGTCGCACCGACACGAAGGCGTGTTCGTTCAAAACGCGTTTCCTTACCTGGACGCTGGCGAGCGCGAACTGGTGCTCACCGGAACCTGTCCCGATTGTTGGGATCGTCTGTGCCCAGCGGACCGGCTTGCTTACAACTGAGATCAAACGCCCGCTCCCAAAGTGCGGGCAGAAAAGAGGAAACAATGTCACAGCTTCACAGTTTTGCCGCAGGTACTCCGCAGAACAGAAAGCAAACTCCACTTACTCTCGATCAGATCGCGGAGAGAGCGCCGTCGGCGCTGGCGACGCGTCCCTATGACGCGATGAGCGCGAAGTACACGT
>ODAK010003429.1_pt1 | contig 16418 bp, 31 predicted proteins | sample 1539591 | NCBI WGS metagenome assembly ODAK01 (sample SAMEA3539303, study PRJEB22396) | soil metagenome | biome: tundra; feature: field; material: soil | place: USA | collected 2010-05 | depth 0.15 m
GTGCCACCGGTCACGCCACCCGTGCCCGAGCCCTCGACCTGGGTGATCCTCGCGGCTGGCTTGCTGATGCTTCGCAGAGCCGCCCGTGCCTAACCTCTGGCTCGACACCGAGACGTTCTGCGAGACCCCGATCAAGTGGGGCACGTATCGCTACGCCGAGAAGGTCGAGGTGATGCTACTGCAGTGGGCTATCGACGACGGAGAGGTGCACGTGTGGGACATGACGGCCCCCTACGATCACATGCACCCGGCTCTGTTCGAGGTGATCAACGATCCGTCTACTCTCGTCTGGTTCCAGAACGGGGACAAGTTCGACTGGCCCGTGCTGGAGCATGCGATGCCCTGGCTCGCGCAGGCTGTGCCGATCGAGCGGCGCCGTGACACGATGGTGCAGGCGTACTGCCACAGCCTGCCGGGCAACCTCGAGATGATGTGCGCAGCACTCGGCGTCGAGGACGACAAGGCCAAGTCGAAAGAAGGCAAGCGCCTGATCCGTCTGTTCTGCATGCCGCAGAAGACCGGTCCGCATCCTAGGGCAACGCGACTCACGAACCCCACAGAGTGGGAAGAGTTCAAGGCTTACGCGGTGCAGGACATCGTCGCCATGCGTGAGTGCCACCGCCGCATGCCGATGTGGAACTACAAAGGCAAGCAACTCGACCTGTGGTTCCTCGATCAGCGCATGAACGCCCGCGGCATGCAGATGGATACCGATCTGGCCGAGGCAGCCGTGCGAGCCAGCGACATCGCGAAGAAGCAGCTTGCCGTGCAGACCCGCGAGCTGACGCACGAGGGTGTGCAGTCGGCGACACAGCGCGACAGCCTGCTCGCCTGGATTCTCGAGGCCTACGGCGTGGATCTGCCTGACATGACGGCAGCCACGCTCGAGCGCAGGATCAAGGACGACGACCTACCTGAAGAGTTGCGCGAGCTAATGCGTGTGCGACTGCAGAGCACGACGACGAGCGTCGCCAAGTACACCACGCTACTGAACGGCGTCAACAGTGACGGGCGCCTGCGCGGTGCGTCGCAGTTCCGCGGCGCCATGCGAACCGGGCGTGTCGCGCACCGTCTCTTCCAGCCCGGCAACATGCCCCGGCCGGACATGCCCACCGACGAGATCATGTGGGCGATCGAGCTGCTCAAGCTCGACGCCGCGCAGCTCGTCTTCGACAACGTGATGCGCGTGTGCTCCAACGCGATCCGCAGCACGATCATCCCCGGCCCGGGGCGAAAGCTGGTCGTCGCCGATCTCGCCAACATCGAAGGCCGCGTCGCTGCGTGGCTGGCTGGTGAGGCGTGGAAGCTGCAAGCCTTCAAGGACTACGACACGATCATCGGTCACGACGACGAAAGCAAGGCTATCCGCAAGGGGCCGGATCTGTACGTGCTGGCTTACGCCAGTGCGTTCAACGTCGACCCGGCCACGGTCGGCAAGGGTCCGAAGCGACAGATCGGCAAGGTGCAGGAGTTGATGTTCCAGTACGGGGGTGGTGTCGGCGCCTGGATCACCGGGGCTGCAACCTACGGCATCGATCTGGCGCAGATGACCGAGCAGGTCTGGGACACGCTGCCGGCCTGGGCGAAGGACGAGGCCGAGAGCTTCTTGCAGTGGCTGTACGAGGACGCGCTCGACGCCTACGCGCGGGCGGGCAAGCGAGCGGCCGAGAAGGTCGAGCTTCTGATCTGTTCGGCCGAGGACGCGATGGTCGAGCTGGATGCCGCAGCGATCCGGCGCGACGCCAAGATGAAGAAGGTGCGGTTCGGTCTCACCGAGAAGACCTTCATCGCATGCGACGCGATCAAGCGGCTCTGGCGGAAAGCTAACCCGCAGATCAGTAGCTACTGGAAAGAGATCGAGAACGCGATCGAGATCGCGCTCGGCGAGAAGGGCAAGCAACTGCAGTGCCGCACGCTGAAGATCAGGTGCGACGGTGCGTGGCTGCGCGTCGGCCTGCCCAGCGGCCGGGTGCTGTGCTACCCGCAGCCGATGTGGGATGCCCAGGTCAAGCGCGCGGACGGCACCGTGAAGAGCTACCCCGGCTTCTCGTACATGGGAATTTCGGCTTATACTAAGAAGTGGCAAAGGATAGGTAGCTATGGCGGCAAGGTATTCGAGAACGTGGTGCAGGCTGCGGCATGCGACGTGCTGCTCGAGACGGGCGAGCCGATCGAGGCCGCAGGGTTCGAGCCCGTGATGAGCGTGCACGACGAGTGGATATGCGAAGCACCGATCGATCGTGATGACCTAAGCGCCGAGTTGCTTGGGCGATTGATGTGCATCGACCTGGGCTGGAACGCTGGCCTGCCGCTGGCCGCTGCCGGGTTCGAGACACAGCGGTATCACAAGGAGCAGTGACGTGGAGTGGCGTGCCGTTGTCGGTTACGAAGGGCTGTACGAAGTCAGTTCAACCGGTCGTGTTCGTTCATTGCCGCACGTGATCCAGCATTGGACAGGTGTTGGTGTTCAGCACCCAGGTAAGAATCTGAAGCCGACGTTAAACAACCGCTATTTGAAAGTGACCTTGTACCGCAACGGCGGTCGTCTGCGTCCCGTTCACATCCTCGTAGCAGAGGCATTCATCGGCCCACGCCCGCAAGGTCGGCAAGTGCGGCATCTTGACGGTGACACGTTGAACAATCGCCAAGGGAATATCGCTTACGGGTTCCCACAAGACAACAGCGATGATCGCGTGAAGCACGGTAACGCGCCGCAAGGAGAAGGACATGCCTTGGCGAAGCTGACCGAAGCAAAGGTGCATCGCATTCGAGAGCTACTCGAAACACGCACCGGCTCTGAGGTGGCGCGTGTGTTTCATATGAGCACACAGCAGATCAGTAATATCAAACTCCGCAAAGCCTGGAGGCATATCTGAATGGGTGACGCAGCCGACGATTCGATGGTCGACATGGACGACGAGGATCAAGACTCGTTTTCATGCCGCTACTGCAAGGCTTCGGTTTATTGGGGCTGGCACTACAGCACGACAGGCGGTGAGAGTCGTCGCTTGTTTTCCGATAAGAACCACCGGCTGCACGACTGTCGTCGGGTCCAACCCAACGCCGACGACTTCGAGGTGATCCCTGATGGCCGCTGAAAGCAAGCTCAGAGCACTGCTCAAGAAGCGGGTCAAGGCCTACGGCGGCGAGGTGCGCGCCGTGAAGTGGCTCGGCCGCAGCAATGCGCCGGACGTGCTGGTGCTGTTCCCGGCCGGCAGCGAGGGGGCTTACAGGTGCTGGAGTGGGTTGTCGAGAACGCAGGGCTACCCGGTGTTCGTCGAGACCAAAGGCGTCGAGCCAGATGCCCGCAAGGCGCAGTTGCGTGAGCACGCGCGCATGCTCGACGCTGGCTGCCAAGTGACCGTGTGCCGCAACAAGCAGGAGCTAGACGAATGGCTTCCGCCGCTGTGAAGCCCTTCGTCCCGCGCCCCTGGCAAGTCCCGGCCATCGAGCACTTGCTCGAGCACCCGCGCTGCGCCCTGTGGAAGCCGGTTGGTGCCGGCAAGACGGCCGACGTGCTGACGGCCCTCGACGCGCTCGACCTGGGCGGCGAGGACGTGTGGCCGGCTCTCGCGATCGGGCCGCTGCGCGTGGCTCGCAAGGTATGGCGCGAAGAGGTGAAGAAGTGGGAGCACACGCAAGACATCAGCGTGAGTCAGATCATCGGTGATGCCGACACGCGCAGCTTCGTGATCGATCGGCTCTGCCATCCTGGCAACAACACGCCGCACCACATCTACACGATCAACTACGAAAACGTCGCGTGGCTCGCGCAGAGGCTCGCTGGCCGCATGCCCTTCAGAACGATCATCTCCGACGAGGCACGCCGGCTCAAAGCCTACCGCGTGACCCAAGGCGGTGTCATGGCCCAAGCGTTGCACGGCATGGCGTGGCATCCGCACGTGCGTCGGTTCATCGAGCTGACCGGCACGCCGTCACCCAACGGGCTGCGTGACCTGTGGGGTCAGATGCATTTCTTGGACAAGGGCAAGCGGCTCGGTCTGACCTACTCGGGGTTCGAGGAAAAGTGGTTCGGCTACAAGCGAGTGCGAGACGCGCTCTCGAATTCATCCACCATCCAGCCCGTGATTCAAAAGGGAGCCGACGAAGAGATCCACGCGCGCTGCCGTGACCTGTGCCTGTCGATCAACATGCGCGACTACGTGGACATCCGTGAGCCAGTGCAGCGCACGGTGCTGGTCGACCTGCCGCCCCCGGCGCGCAAGCTCTACAACCAGATGGAGCGTGACCTTTACATCAAGATCGAGCACCACGAGATCGAAGCGTTCAGCGCAGGTGCCAAGACGATGAAGCTGCTGCAGCTCGCGAACGGCGCCGTCTACCTCGACGAGGATGTTGTCAACGACGATGACCCTAGGGCGCGTGCCTGGAAGACGGTGCACGACGCCAAGCTCGAAGCGCTCGAGTCGATCATCGAAGAGATGGGCGACCTGCCGATCATCGTGGCCTACCAGTTCAAGAGCGATCTAGCCCGGCTGCTGAAGGCCTACCCCCAAGGTCGGCACCTGCACAGCGAGAAGGACGAGGACGATTTCAAGGCTGGGCTCATCCCGATCCTGTTTGCTCACCCCAAGAGCGCGGGCCACGGCATCGACGGCTTTCAGAACGTGACGAATGTCCTCGTGTTCTTCGGTCACTCGTGGGATCTCGAGCTGCGCCAGCAAATAATCGGCCGCATCGGACCGGAGCGTCAGTTGCAAAGCGGGCTCGATCGGCCAGTCTATGTCTACGACATCGTGGCCGAAGACACGATCGACGAGGTGGTGCTGGCGCGGCACGAGTCGAAGCGCGCGGTGCAGGATCTACTACTTGAAGCAGTGAAGGCGAAGCACTATGGATAAGACTCTTCTGGTTCTCGGTATCTGGGTTGTGTGGACGGGGTGCATGCTGGGGCTAGGCTTCGCTGCCGGCCGCTCCGAAGCCTACGGGAAAATCTCGCGAGAGTGGGCACGCATCTCGCAAGAGTGGCTCGACCTTCTTGAAGCAACAAAGCTGCTGAAGTGAGCACCGCACGCACAGTCGTCAAGGTGGTGCTGCTACTGCAGTCGAAAGCGTGCACCATCAGGCAGATCGCCGCTGCCGCTGGCGTCTCGGAAGTAGCGATACGCAATCTGGTGAAGCAGTTGCTGGACGACAAATACATCACCTTCGTTGGCTGGGACGGAGCGGTCTTCTCAAAAACGGGTGGCTCGCTGCCGGCTCTCTATCGTTGGAAGAGCACGTGATGTCCATCCTAGACCGCCTCATCGGGCCGCAGCCGAGCGGCGGATCAGAGACTACAGCGACGTGCAGTATCTGCGGCGGGGTGCTCGCGATCGATCTCCCATTCGGCGGGCACCACAAGGATTGTCTGACACGCACGCGCACAGCAGTTCTTGAGATCGACAGAGAAGAGTACCTGCGCCGCAAGAGCGAATCCGAAGCGAAGAACCGTGAGTCCGATCCGCACGGCCACGACCCACACGCGCCCGGCGCCAAGCTCGACGCCGGCAAGCTGCAGCCGTGGCTCTGCATCGCCGGCTTCTCGCGCGCTCTGGCAGCCGTGGCGAAGGTCACGACGGTGGGTGCGGTGAAGTACACACCCAATGGTTGGATGAGCGTGTCCAACGGTCCCGAGCGCTACATGGAGGGCTTCGCCCGGCATATGCTCAAGCTCGGTGCCGGCGAGACGCTCGACACTGACACCGGTTGCCTGCACAAGGCGCAGATGATCTGGAACCTGCTCGCGGCTCTCGAATTGGAGTTGCGCGAGACCGGTATCAACTGATACACTAATCGCACCATGAAGTGCTCCACCCACGTCAAGACCCCGCCGATCGATCTGATCTATGCGCGCACCGACCCCGAGGTGGTCGAGCTGGAGCCCCGGGATGCGTATTGGCAGTGGCGGCTAGCGCAGAGGCTCGCCGACCCCGAGAGCGAGTGGGAGAAGACGATGCCAATGGACTTGATGCCATGACGCCGCCCGAGACGGCGGGGGTGCGGAAGGCTTACGAAGCAGTTGGTCGGGCAATGGTCGAAATGACTACCGCCGTCCGTGACATCGACGAGTGGCCGGCCATCCCCGAATTGTGGCGGCGATGCATGCAGGAGCGCGATGAACTTCGGGTTCAGGCCAGTCACTCTATTCTGACCTGCCCGTATTGCCTGCGCGTGGTGCATTTCCAGACGGCACGCCGTTCAGGGACGCTCCGCAGTGAATAACGGATGGCGAGTCCGGTTCACCGAGCAGACCACTGTGCCGCATATCGTGCCGATCGCCGACTCGCGCAGGCACGAACCTGTGAACTGCTGGTGTCATCCAACGCTTGACGGCAACGGGATGGTGCACCACAGCGCCGACAGACGCGAAGAGTCTGAGGCAGACTACAAGCGGCCACCGTCGTGAAGACGGCGATCGTCATCGCGAGCGGCCCGAGCCTCACCAAAGAACAAGTCGACGCGGCGCTCGCTTCGCCTCACTACACGATCGCGGTCAACGGTGCCTACAAGATCGCGCCCACGGCCGACGCTCTCTACGCAGGGGACTTCATGTTCTGGAAGCTGCACCTTGCCGACATCAAGCGCACATTCAAGGGCAAGCTCGTGACCCAGGACAGTAGCGCCTCGGCGCACTACCAGCTCACGCGCGTGCGCGGCACGAACCGTGACGGCCTAGGCAAAGAAATCATTCACATGAACGGCAACAGTGGCGTGCAGGCGATCAACCTCGCGTACCTCTGGGGCTACCGTCGCATCATCCTGCTCGGCTTCGACATGAAGGAGGGACCGAAGGGCGAGAAGCATTTCCATCCTGACCACCCGCATCCGGCTGTTCAGAATCAGGTCTTCCCCGAGTGGTTAAAGAAGGTGCAGAAGGTTGCAACCGATCTGGTGGCTGCGAAGTGCGAGGTGCTGAACGCGACGCCTGGGTCAGCGATGAAGTGCTTCCCGATGGTCGACTGGAAAGAGGTGCTGGCATGATCGAGATACGTCTGAGCAAGGTAGTAGACCCTAAGAACTTCGACACTCTCTATCAATTGATAGCTATCGTGGGAGACGAGGGCGTCGGGGAATCGGTTGTCTTCAAAGCGAGTGGTGGACGTGCCAGCCTCGTCGAAGGATTGCTTAACTTAGCTGCTGCCGTGGAGCGAGCATGAAAATCGAAGGCGATCAAGTGACGTTCTCGACCGGCAAGAAGGTCTACGTCAACTGCGGAATCATCGGTCTCTCACCCGATCTCGATGTCTCGGCAGGCTATGACAACGGTTGGTTCTCGCCGACAGACGGGTGGCACGACGAGGACGGCATCGTCGACCCGCAGAGCCGGCACTATCTGACCCCTGCCGAGCAGGCCGAGCTAGCCGACTACATGCTTGAGCAGTGGCAGAAATTCAAAGCACGCGCTGTGCATGTTGTCGCTGTGCATGTTGCCATCAGAACATGAGAGCCCTTTGTCGCATCCGTCGCGAGCCCTACTACCGGGCCGAGGCCTTCCGCCAAGGGCTGCAGAAGGTCGGGTTCAAGCTCATAGATGCTGGCAAGCCAGCCGGCGCTGACGATTGGTTGATTCTGTGGAACAGGCAGGGAGCGGCCGAGCTGGAAGCCGACGCCTGGGAGAAGGCAGGCGGCACCGTGATCGTGGCCGAGAACGGCTACCTGCAGAAGGTCGACAAATCGATGTACGCGATCAGCGTGCACGGGCACAACGGCAGCGGCTGGTTCCCGGTCGGCGCCGAGGACCGGTTCAAGGCCCTGGGCTTCCCGTTGAAGGAGCCCAGGCCAGCGATGGGGCCGATCATGGTGTGCGGACAGCGTGGCATAGGCAGCCGCACGATGCGTAGCCCGCCGCAGTGGGCCGAGAAGATGGTCAAGCGTGTCCAAGCAATGACGAAGTGGCCCGTGCATCTGCGCCCTCACCCCGGCAACTTCGCGCCGAAGGTTCCGCTCGAGCGCGATCTGCTATCGAATACCCAGTGCGTGATCTGGTCGAGCGCGGCCGGCGTGCGTGCGATCGTCGAAGGGCTCGCCGTGTTTTACGATGCGCCGCACTGGATCTGCGAGCAAGGTGCGCGTCGGTTCACCGGCAAGCCGCAGGAGCCCGTGTCACTCGCCGAGCGGTGGGCAGCCTTGCAGACGATGGCGCACGGCCAGTGGAAGCACGAAGAGATCGCGACCGGCGAGCCGTTCGCACGCATCGTCGAGCAACGAGCGAGGGCCATCTGGTGATCAAAGCATTCCCCGTTGCCAACAAGCAGAAGTCGGTCGACATCTGCCGGGCCTTCATCGAAGGTGCGCCGAAGAAGGGCGAAGGCTCGGTGTTCTACGGAGTCGACAAGGCGAACGTGATGGAGTGGGACATCGAGCGCAAGCGCGGATCTCGCCCCTGGTTCTACATCGACAACAGCTACTTCGACAGCGTGCGCGGCAAGCAGTATCGAGTCTCTAAGAACAACACCCAGTGTCACCCCGATCCCCTCGGCCACCCCTCGACCGGCGAGCGCTTCGCCCGGCTGGGCATCAAGCTCAAGCCCTGGCACCCGAACATCGAAGGCTACTACCTCATCATCGAGCAGTCGCAGAGCTTCATGACGCTGGTTGCCCGCGATCCAGACTGGTTCGCGCGCACCGTCAAGAACTACACCGCTCACGGAGTCGAGGTAAGGGTGCGACCCTGGGCGCGTGACAAGGCGAAGCTGCAGTCCCACCTCCCTGCCGATCTGGCCGGGGCTTCGACGCTGGTGACGCACTCGTCGGCCGCGGCGGTCACCGCCGTGATCGAGGGTATCCCAGTGATCGTCTCGGGTATGTCGGCTCTCGCGCAGATGCGGTGGTCAACGGACCCCGAACACGATCAGCGGCTAGGCTTTCTGAACGTGCTCGCCGACAATCAATGGACCCTCGACGAGATCAGAGAAGGAAAGGCCTGGGAATGGCTGACAAAGTAGGCTGGTTCACGACGGAGAAACGCCCAGGCGACCGCACGCTCGGTCAGCAGGTGGTCGGTCTCGGGCCTCTGCTCATGTACCTCGGAAAGCGCGACCCGCCCCTGACGCTGCTTGATGTCGGCTGCGCCGAGGGGCTGATCACGATGGCCTGCTTCGATCACGGAGCCATCGCATGCCACGGTGTCGAGATCGTGCCGGGTCACATCGACGTTGCAAACAAGCTGCGCGGGGGCCGTGCCTGTACGTTCGAGGTGGGTGACGCGAACGACTGGAAGCCGCAGCGCCAGTACGATGTCGTGCTGCTGCTCGCGATCTTGCACAAACTGAGGGAGCCGCTCGAGGCGTGCAAGCGCTTCGCCGCGGCAGCACGCAGCCTCGTCGTGATCCGCCTGCCACCCGGTGGTCCGATCATCAGGGACGAGCGCACGAACTTCCACCCATTCGACGTAGCTGCATGCATGGTCGGGGCTGGCTTCAATCTGCAGACCGGCCCGAAGGGGCCGTTCGATGAGTGGATGGGTTACTTCGAGAGGCGGTGATGGAAAATTCTCTTGTTCCTCCCGACGATCGTGCGATGGGCACGATCGAAGACTACCGTGCTGACAAGGCCGCAGGGAAATGGCGGTTCAAGAGCTACGAAGCCATCGACATTGAGGCAGCACCCCCGGGTCACATCATGTTTGACGATGGCGTTCGCGATCCTCTGTGATGGAAAACTCCCTCGTCCCCCTCTACCGCGAGATGGCGGCCGACAACCGAACCTTCTTGGGGCTCTCGGTTCTGCAGCATGCCGATGCGATTCACGCGCATCTGGTTTTTACTAAATCGAAGACTGTGCTTGACTACGGCTGCGGCCGAGGCGATCAGCACCACGGCGATTACAAACTGTGGAAGAAGTGGGGGATCAAGTGGAGCGACATAGTCCTCTACGATCCCGCGTTTCCTCCTATCGCCACGCTGCCTGAGCGACGGTTCGATGCGGTGATCTGCAACGACGTGCTCGAGCATATCCCCGAGGATGAAGTCGATCGGTTCATTGCCGATCTGTTCAACCACGCGAAGAAGCTCATCTGGGCCAGCGTGTGCTGCCGGCCGGCGAGGAAAACATTCCCCGGCACCGAGATCAACTTGCACGTCACGATCAAGCCGCTGGAGTGGTGGGACGCGAAGTTCAAGGAAATAGGCGCGCTCTTTCCTCTGGAGCCTCCCATCGAGTACGTGCTCGTGGAGTCGGTCTAGTGGGCGCTGGAGATTGGCTCATGGCAGCCGGCGAAGCCCGCAAAGTGCACGCGGCCAACAAGCTGCCGGTGCTCATCGTCGGGCGCCGTGGCCTGCCGATGTGGAACGAGGTGTTCGAGCACAACCCCTACATCCTGCAGCACGCCACTTCCCAGCGCTGCAATCGGATCGTGAACGGGGGTGGCGTGCGCCCGTACATCGATCTGAAGACCCCGGGCAGATGGTTCTGGAAGCCCTACAAGCCGATCCCGGCCGAGCTGTTCTTCACGAAAGAAGAGAAGGCCTTCGCCGAGCCGTACCGCGGCATGGTGATGATCGAGCCGCACGTGAAGGCTGTCGGCCACACGAATAAAGCATGGCCTGCAGCACGTTGGCTCGAGCTGGTCAGCAAGCTCGATCTACGCTGGGTGCAATGCGTCACATCACCTGAGCAGTCGCTACCGCACAATGTGCTGAAGGTCATCACCCCGACCTTCCGCCTCGCCCTGGCCGTGCAGTCGGTGTGCAAGGCATTCATCGGCACCGATGGCGGCCTGATGCACGGCGCTGCAGCGAACGAGATCCCAGCCGTGATCCTCTGGAGCGAGTTCACCTCGCCCGAGATCGTGGGCTACCCGCGCATGGTGAATCTGCGCCACGCTGGCAAGCCGTGCGGCCTGCGCGTCAACTGCCCGAACTGTCATAAGGCAATGGAAGCGATCACGGTCACCGAGGTGGTGGCCGCCCTCAAAGGGATACTCGCGTGACGTTCGCAGAAGTCATCGTGCCAGAGGTTGCGAGGGCCTTCATTGCCCGACATCGCGACTGCTACAAGACGGGCAAAGGAGGCTTCACGTTCTCGCTGAAGGAAGACCTGGGTCGCATTCAGTCGGTGCTGCCGAAGAAGGTGGCTCGGATTCTTGACATCGGCTGCGGCATGGCTGGCATCGACGTCGTGCTCAAACGCATCTACCCCGCTGCCGAGCTGTGGCTGCTCGACGGTGACGGCGTGGATCCTCGCGACGGCTGGCTCGACGAACGCGGTGCGTTCAGCTCGCGCGATGCAGCGAACGCGCTGCTCGCTGCCAACGGAGTGAAGGCCGACCGCTGGATCAACGTGAACACGAAAGAAGCGCTCGAGGCTGATCTTGTGATCTCGCTCGCGTCCTGGGGCTACCACTATCCGCTCTCGACGTATAACGTCACCCGAGGCCTGTGCATCGCTGATCTACGCAAGGCAAAAGAGCCGGCACGAGGCAAGGTGCTCGTTGAATATCCGAAGCGCAATCTTTGTGCTTGGCACGCAGGAAAAAGACCATGAAGTTTGTCGATGGGTGGTGGTGGCCTGATCACGAGCGTCACATGCTTGACTGGCTTGCGAACCAAAAGAACCGCAGGATCATCAACGGGCGTCCGGCCTATCAGGGCAAGAAGCAGCTCGCCGCCGTGCACTATCTGCCTGCGGAACACCGAGGCATCGCGATCGATGTCGGCGCGCACGTTGGTCTGTGGTCGTGGAACCTCGCGCACTGGTTCAAGACGGTCGAAGCCTTCGAGCCTGTGGCTGCGCACCGTGAGTGCTGGGAAAAGAACATGCAGCCCACGCCGGACGGCCGCGCCGCGAAGCTGTGGCCCTGTGCTCTCGGCGAGCGCGAGGCGATGATCGCGATTTGCACGACCGACACGAGCAGCGGCGACTCGTGGATCAAAGGCAAGGGCGAGATCCCGATGAAGCCGCTCGACAGCTTCCACTTCGCGGGTGTCGACTTCATCAAGATCGACTGCGAGGGCTACGAGGAATTCGTGCTGCGTGGCGGGGCCGAGACAATCAAGCGCGACGTGCCGGTCATCATCGTCGAACAGAAGCGCGACATGGCAACGAAATTCGACTTGAAGCCCCTCGGCGCGGTCAAGCTCCTGCAGAGCTGGGGCTACGACATCGCCGAGGAAATCAGCGGCGACTACATCATGGTGCACGGGTGAGAATCTTCATAGGTTACGACGAGCGGGAAGCCGAAGCTGCCGAGGTGGCGCGCAAGAGCCTGTGCGAGGTGGCGCAGGACGAGATCGAGCCCGAGATGCTGTGTGCAGCCAAGCTATCCGATCAAGGCCTGCTCTGGCGCATCACCGATCAGCGCGGGGGCCAAGACTACGATCTCGTGAGCAACGCCCTGAAGAGCACCCGGTTCGCTGCCTCGCGTTTCCTGACCCCGATCCTGTGTCAGACGGGCTACGCCCTGTTCGTCGACTGCGACGTGGTGTTTCTGCGCGATCCTCGGGCCATGCAGCTCGAGGTGAGTGCGAGCCATGCCGTGAGCGTCGTCAAGCATGGTGGCAACGTCACGCCCGGCGCCTGGAAGATGGTCAACCAGAAGCAAGAGGCCTACCCGCGCAAGAACTGGAGCAGCGTCATGCTGTTCAACTGCGACCACGCGGCCAACAGGCGCTTGTCGCTGCGTGATGTGAACGATCGACCCGGCCGTGACCTGCACCGGTTCTACTGGCTGCACGACAGCGAGATCGGCACGCTGGCGCCACATTGGAACTGGCTCGTCGACGTGCAGCGCCGGCCGGCGAACCTGGGCATCGCACATATGACGCTCGGCGGCCCCTGGCTCGACGGCTGGGTGGGTGGATCGTTTGATGAAGAGTGGAAGGCGGCCAAGGCTGCGAAGGCGGCGCGATGAGCCCTCCTTATTGCACCCCCTGGTTCTCTCCGCTCGATCCGCCTGTGCGTGTCGGCGCCTACGAAGTTCAGTGGTGGAACCAGAAGCACCGGAGACATGAGCCGATCGAACTCATGGTGTGGGATAGGAAGTGGGACATGCCTGTGTTTCGCAACCCGAAGGACCGCTGGCGCGGGCTGCTACGTGAGTGACAAACGGCTCTGGCGGCAGGCTTTCAACCTGCTCTGCGACGAGAAGATCGGCTACGGATCCAGCCGCACGGTCTTCACCAGCCAACTGCTACCGGATTGCGTGATCAAGACCGAGAACACGTGGGGCAAGTTCCAGAACGTCATCGAGTGGGAGACGTGGCAGCGTGTCGTCAACACGCCTGCGAGCAAGTGGTTCGCCGAGTGCCGTTGGATCAGCGGCGACGGCTCGGTCCTGATCATGGAGCGCACACGGCCACCCGCCGAGAACGACTACCCAGTGATGATGCCGGTCTTTCTGAGCGACTTCAAACGCAAGAACTACGGCATGGCGCTCACGAAGAAATTTGGCAAAGGCGTGCTGGTGTGCCACGATTACGGCACGCACCTGCTGTTCGACCACGGCATGTCGAAGCGGATGCATAAGGCCAACTGGTCCGACAAACCCTGAAGGAGAGCGACGATGGCAAACTGGATCGCAAAGGCCACGAAGAATAAAGGCGGCCTACACCGCGCGCTCGGTGTGCCTGAAGGCAAGAACATCCCGAAGGCCAAAGTCAAGGCCGCTGCGAAGCGACCCGGCAAGGTCGGCAAAGAAGCCCGGCTCGCCGAGACCCTCGGCAAGCTGCGCAAATAAAAAAGGCCCGCCGAAGCGGGCCTTTCGTTGACACCTGCGCCTTTACGGAGCGGCGGCAGCCGTCTTCGCAGCGGCGAGCGCTGCAGCGGGGGCCGGGGCACCCGGGGTGCCGGCGACGACAGCCGCGGCGAGCGCTGCCGTCTGGTTGGTGATGTCGGTCGTCAGCGCGGCGAGCGCAACCGGGTCGACGCCAGCGTTGGTGATGGCGGCGGCTACGCCTTGAAGCAGGGTGACCGCGGAGGCGATCACGGTGTCTTCGGAGGCGACAGAAGCCTGAAGGGCAGAGATGTCTTGCATAATTTTCTCCAGTTGGGAGGCGAGGTTGGTTACGAGAGCCGTGAGCTGATCGAGCCTCGCTAGCAGCTCGGCGTCGCTCTCGCGATCGTGCAGGTAGACGTGGAGTTTGATCTTCACAACGAGGATTCTGTCACGCTTTTTAGGCTCACGCAGCTAAATTCGTCCGAGCACCAGCAAGATGACAATGATGACGATCACGACCCCCAGGCCACCGCTCGGCCCGTAGCCCCAGCCGCGGCTGTGCGGCCAAGCCGGCCAAGCGCCAAAGAGGCACAAGAGCAGAACGATCAGGAGCAGGAGGCCGAGGCTCATGGTGTTTGAGCCGCGACATCGGCCCCCAGTTGTCCCAGATCGGTCGTGGTCTTGGCGGCGATGGCCTCGAGATCAGCCATCGTGAAGACGGTGTTGCCGGACGACTTGAGGTTGGCGATGAACTGCTCGGCCGCAGGGATCACCGCGCTGGCGGCAACGCCATAGGGACCGGCGAAAGGCAGCAGCGACTGCGCGAGAGCGCCAACGAGCTGCGCTGTGGTTGGCGTGGCTGGGGTGGGCATGGTTCAGCTCCTTTAAGGTGAAGAGGCTGCGCTGGCGGCGCGCAGTGCAGCGAGACCGGTGTCGAGGCCCTTCTTGGCGAGCGTGAAGCCGGCCACCGCGTTCTTCGCATTCTGACCTTTCAGCACGCCAGCCTTCACGGCTGCGTCGGTGGCGAGGATTGCTTGATCGAGCGCGGTGTAGCTGGTCACGCCCGTGTTGATCGCCGTTTGCATGGGCGAAGCCGGGGCCGTGCCCGTCGTGGCGCACGCAGCAGCGAAGAGCACTGCGAAGACGAATGCGAGCAGGAGAGAAAAGCGAGGGAGCTTCATGGGCGTGCCTTTCAGGCGGGTGGAATCTTCATGTTGGCTGCAACGATCTGCGCATCGGTCCACCCGTCTTTGATCAAGGCAGCGTAGGCAGCAGAAGGTAGCTCGATCGGGTACGTGGTAGGCGGCGGTGCAGGTGGCGTGGGCGTAGGCACGGTCACCAATGCTGCAGCCGGGGCAGGCGCGATCGGTGCTGGCGCGATCAAAGGCGCAGGCGGTTCTGGTGGTGTGGCTGCGAGCTGCGCCGTGAGCGCTGCGTTCTGATCGTCCTTCTTTGCCGAGCCACTGCTCGAGCCCAGGTAGAACGACACGGCCATCACGACGAGCGTGAAGAGGGCTTGTTGCGAGGCGGGGTCGATCTTGTAGGCCGGTACGAAAACCGGAACGAACATCACTCCAGCGAACATCAGCAAGAGTACAAGCGCGATGCCGGCTTGGACTCGCGGGCTCAGAAGGCTGGTAGGTGGCGTCATGGGGCTCCGAGAAGATCAGCCGCAAAATCCTGCAGATCGGTGACGAAGCGATCGACCCACCCATTGTGAAAGGTCGGCCAATTGCTCAGACGCCGCTTGTAAGCGAGTGTCAGGGCCATGAAGCTAGCCGTCAAGGCCGCTGGGGGAAGAATCGCCAGCACCTTTGCCTGTGTCACTGGCCCCCAGTGTCCGTCATCGGCCACCCCGGCTGCATCCTGCAGCTTTCTGATCGCCGTGGAGATGCCGCAGTTCACTGCGAAGTCGAGAGCTTGGAACTGCAGCACGGCCGGCATCGCGTCGGCGTGCACCATGATCCAGAAATCGGCCTTGTAGATCGCGATGGCGCCGTCGCGCGTCAGGGCCTTGATGTCGACGTTCGGGTAGCTGCGTTTGTCGATCCCGAAGTTGGTTTCGCCCCCTGGGTCGCCGGGCAGGCCGGGCGTATAGCCGCCCTCAGTCTTAAGGACGCGGGCGACTGCGGTGTCGAAGGTCATTTGATCAGCTCGTTGGTTGTGTCGTCGTGAGCTTTTGCCACGTGTTGAGGCCAAGCCATTTCCACCAGAAACCGCCTGTCGGCGAGAGCACGTAGACCGATCCTTTGACGTAGAGGATCTCTACTCCGTGCCCGTTCGTTTGGGCGCCGTTAAGCGCAACAAAGCCATTCAACAGAAGAGTCCAAGCACCGCCAGTTGAGTCGAAGATCGTGCTCGTGGGTGGCACGAGGGTGCCATCAAGTGAAGGGCTGTGCGTCGGAGCGCCGTTGTACATCGTCGGCCACAACGGGCACCACGCTGCGGCCAGTGATGGGTCGGACAGGGGCAGCGTGGCGTTGCTCGTCATCAATGAGTTCAGAGCGGCCACCGGACTCGGTGAAGCCACGACGCCGACCAGGGCCGTCGCAAGTGCAGAGAGATACGCAGGCGTCAATACCGCAAAGGTCGCTGTAGCCCATTCGACTTGCCAAGAGCCACCGGCCTGCGGGCAATACCACCAGACCGTGGTCCCTGCGCTGTTGGTCTGGATGCTTGGCGTCGTGCCTTGGCCGAGCGGCCCTGGTGTGCAAGCGTAGGCGCCCCCGGATAGAAAGTCAGCGTAACTGACTGGCGGCCC
>ODAK010003430.1_pt1 | contig 16418 bp, 9 predicted proteins | sample 1539591 | NCBI WGS metagenome assembly ODAK01 (sample SAMEA3539303, study PRJEB22396) | soil metagenome | biome: tundra; feature: field; material: soil | place: USA | collected 2010-05 | depth 0.15 m
GTAGTGGAAAACAATTTTCTAGTGGGGAATGGAGGACGCGGTTTCGAAGTACAAAACAACCTCGCCGGTAGTCAGCACTCACATATCCATTCGCGCCATAATACGATCGTCGGAAACAATAGAGACACACATGAGGTGGACCTATTCTGCGGGGAGGTACTGCTTCTGGACACCTCAGACACGCAGATCTATTCCAACTTAGTGGTGTCCAACAGTACTTATGGATGCGGCGGGTATCCCGTTCACGCTTTTGCCGCCTATATTGCCGATGCGAGTGACCAGGTAAATGACAACTTCGCCTATGGTCTAAGCAGCGAACCCGAACTTGCATCCAGCAGCGGTGCATTCACTTATTCGACCACTAACACACTCGGAGTAAGTCCCAGCTTCGCGAGCGAAGCGACTCCAGCCGCTCCGGCTTGCACGGGTACCGCAAATGTTCCGTCCTGTATGTCGACCATGATCTCCAACTTTACCCCGACTGCTAGTGCGGCCGCTGGTATGGGATATCAGGCGCCAAGCAGCACTCCGATCAGCGATCCGCTGTTCCCGCAGTGGCTGTGCAGCGTCAAGTTCCCAGCGGGCCTTATAACCATGGGATGCCCGGTTCAGTAGAGCAAAGGACGACCATCCATTCAAACCGACCGGGGTTAAGGCGCGTCAGCCTGAGAACCTAGGATCGATGCTCGGGCTCGCTTTCTGGACTTAATCGAACTTAGGATCCCTGACCACCCGGGGGGAACTCAGTAGGATTTTGTCTTGCCTCTGGCGAAAAAAACGTGAGGCGGATTTCATCATATGGTCGGCAGCGGTATGTGGCTGCACCGCCGCGGCTCCCAACATGAAAGCAGCGGAAGACAAGTGTCGTCCCTCAAGACGGCGGACAAGGGACAACCGATAAAGCCGCTGGCCAAGGTCGCCCAAATGGGTGGCGGTGCGCGCGAACATCGAACGCGACTCCCAACGCTCACGGAATGCTTTCAATTCCGGTTCTTTCTCGCCGCGTTCCCGGGCCACCGCGCAAGCAACTCCGTAGTCATAGCCGAAATTGACATCCTGGCGACGGCTGCTGCTGAGAGAAACCGCATGCAGCCGGTAGTAGTACAAGATTGCGGGGATATTTGCGACGCGTCCGGCGTCGCACATACGCAGACAGAAATCCAAGTCCTCACCGGCACCGCCAAGCCGGTACCCGCCCACTCGCTCCCATGCGTCACGACGAACCACGATGGTCGGATGGAGGATACCGGGGCGCTTGATCAACAATTGTCGACGTATGGATTCATGGTCGGTCGGACGCGGAGCGGCATTCATCGTCTTCAAACCCACAAGAAACGCCTGATCACATCCCACCATCACAACATCGCTGTTGTCCTCAAGGAATGCCATCACCGTTTTGATTCGATCGGGGTCACAGACGTCGTCGGAGTCCATGCGCGCGACGTAGTCGGTCGTAGATTCCGAGAACAGTTGGTTCAGGGTGGTTCCCAGCCCCCGGTTTTCGCGGGCGATTAACCGTATGCGCGGGTCGGTCAGCGACTTGAGGTACGCCGCAGAATCGTCAGTCGATCCGTCGTCAATGATGAGAAAACGAAAGTCAGTATACGTCTGACGTAGAACGCTCGCAACGGCATCCTTCAAGTAGGGCATCCCGTTGTAAACCGGAAGAGTGATCGTGATCGTCAATTGTGACATACTGAACAACACCCATTTCTTTCTGTCGACCGCGAGGGGTCCGTGATTAGATAGGCGACTCGGAATAGCGGGCAACAATCGCTCCCGAAGTCACCGTTAAGCTTTCGAGCATTGACACTTGAACCATTATCGCGGTGTGGCATTAACAACCCTTTAAACACTTTCAAGAAATCGACCCCACAACACATTTGATGCGCTTAAAGCGCGCTAAACAGACTTAAAACGAACGCACCAGTTGAAAGCAACGGTAAGAGGAGCCATGGCCAGGATCATGATGCCCGGCGTTCTCAAAGTATTGTCGGTGAAGGAGAGGCTGACTAACATCAGCAGCACGCCGCTCGCCGCCAGGAGAGGTTCAGGTCTCGCCAGCCGGTACTTGAATGTCAATCGTAAACTGATGAAAAGAAGCAGAAGCAATGGGCCCCAAAGGAGTGCCGTACCGACGATTCCGTAGTTAACCGTGGTGGACAGGAGTTCGTTATGGGCGACGCGAAGATCGCTGCCCTCACTATTCGCCAAAAGTTCCATGTCCGCGTTGGGCCCATGACCCCAGATGGGCGATTGATGAATCCATGCAATCAATTGTGGCCAGTTTTCGATTCGGCCGCTGGTGTTGACCTCATCGTCATCGGTGACACTCTTTTGCACAAACCGTCCGCCAAAGACCAGGGCTACCAGGATCGCAATACCGGCTGCCCCTATCATCAAGCGGCGCCGGGTTTCACTGGGCGCGACGATCATCAACCAGACCATGGCAAGGCTGAAGCCAATCATGCCGCCGCGGAGGATATTTCCACTGCCCCAGAGCGCAAGCAAGATCCCGCTGACCAACAGGAGCGGGCGTTTGGCGGAACTGGCAAGAAGCAACAGCGCAGCAATATAAGGGGTACAGGCGTCAAGCATGATTCCCCCGCCGCCGGTGTGGATGCGCGTGAACCCCATGTTTTCCCAGGGTAGTCCGATCATCGGCGCATGACCGAGAAGGGCTTCGATGACTCCGCCCAATGCGGACGACACTACCGAAAGAACACCTACAATCCTGAGTTTGGAAAAGTCCTCGGGACGATCAAAGAGAGCACAACCGGCGATCAAGAGCAGGATCCAGCTGGCGTAGGAGCCAAGCTGTTTGCAGGAGGAAAAACTAGATTGCTGTCCCACCGAAACCAGGACGCCCCACATGAGAAATGGCACGAAACAGAGCGTTACCATGCGAATGCGTCCCGCGACCACGGCGATGAAGGTGGCGAAGATACAGCCGGCAAGCACCGCACAGCGGAACGCCAAATCGATCGGGCTGGAAGCATCGGTGACGACCTGCTCTCCCATACCAAGGACTTCGCTCGGTTTCACGCCGGCCGTCACGATAATCGCCCACAGAATGAACCTTGACAGCTTAATCCACCCTTGCAACATAAGGGCATCTCGTTCAACTGGCAGTTGAACGAGGCGAGGGTCCTGGACTAACTCCGGTATCATGACACGTTGCATTCGCTAGGCCACCCTTAAGATTCAGTGAAAGATTGTATCGGGGGTTCAGCAACGCCCAGACCGGCGCGCGGAACTGATCCCGAACCTGCTCTCACTCCCATTAAATTGCCTGGAATCCGACTGCGCCTTAAACGACGGATCCAGACCGCTGCAATCGCCAATGTTGCAATGCAATAGACAGCCAGATCCCCGTACACCGCACCCACAAGGCCGAACCGCAAGGCCAGCGGCACGCCCAAAACCAATGCGGCAACCGCACCGACCACTGCAATGCCGGCCATGGTCGTGACATTTTCAAGCGACCGAAGCACTGCGTCCGAAACTGTCTTTAGAGCGAACAAAACGCTCACGATGCCTAAGGGCAAGAGAAGACTAAAACGCAAATCATACTTGCCGGCATACAGGTGGTAGAACAATTGTCCGCCAAACGTGACCGCGGCAGCCGCCATCAAGATTGATGCGCCCAGGTAGGCCGCCGCCGATCGTAACACGATGCGCGCGAAATCGGGTCTTTCGCGGTGGCGCGCAAAGTAGGACATCATGAGAACGCCGAGCGCGTTGTAGACCTGGATCAAAGGCAGCACGACATTAAGGAGGGCGCGGTATTCGCCGCATCGCTCCGGAGAAAGCACGAAGAAATACACATAGTCAGGGAGCAAACCGAGAAATCCGGCAATGCTGGCCCATCGGCCAAAGGTCCAATGCTGGCCGAGGATGTGATCCGCCGAGCGCGAGGCGGGGATGGCATCGGTCAGGGGAAGTCTGCGGTGCAACCAGAATCCTACGGCAAGCGAGGTCGCTCCGATGATGAGACAGGCCGCAATCACGTTGGTAGCGAGCAAAGATCGGAATGCGAACAGCAGGATCGCGATGGTGACGAGATAAATACCACCGGCCAGAGCGGCGTATTGTGGTTTCGCGATCAGGTAGCATGTGCGCCTCGCGAGCCAAAGACGAAGAACGGCAGGGGCTGGAATCGCCCACCCGACGTAAGCGAGAAACGATCCCCGTCCGGCTCCCATCTGCCAGCGGATGAGTCCGATTCCCAACATCAATACGGAGACCGCCAGCGCTGTCCGCCAATGAAGTGAAACTACCCTTCGGACATAGGACCGCTGCCGGTCATTGGCCTTCGACATACCAAAGACCAGCATGGGATCCACAACAAATGCGCAGTAGCCGGTGGATAGAAGGATGAATGCCGCGAAGGCTGAACTGAACTCGCCAAATGCTGCCTGGGACATCTGGCGGGCAAGGATGGTGCTCATTGCAAAATTGCCGAGTGCAAAGAAACCCTGATCGCTGATTGCGCTGGCCGACTGGCTGAACAAGCCGCGGAAGCGCCGTATGCCATCGCGCCCGCCTGCGGGGCGGGAGTCCTCGGACGGCGAAGGGGTTAAATCTGTTATGTGTTCATCTACGACCAATTTCAGTCTTTCCATGTCAGGTTGCTTGACTCAACTTTTACCAGCACGCCGATTCCGCTTTCAAAATGCGCGTGGAAGCCGTCAATTCGTGGTGCCCTTGTTCTTCTCTCGAAGATGTTGCATGGCAAAACCCCATTCAACAATGATCTAGAGCAATCTGTAGAGTTTCTCCGGAATCGGAAACGAGCGGTTATTCAGCACTGTTCCGAGCAGCCGAATACCCGCAGCCTCGAAGCTTTCCTTGGCCTTCGCAGCGCTTGTCCGGCGCGTTTTGTTGGCCTCGACAACGAGGACCGCTGCATCGGCCGCGAGTGCAAGAAGCTCCGCATCCTTGGAAACCCGCGCGCCGGGGGCGTCGATCAACAGATATTCGAACACGTCTCCCAATTGCGCGAGACGGTGTTTGAGTTCCTCGATGGGCAGGAGCTCGCCGCGAGCATCCGACATGAGATCTGTTCCGGCAAGCCATAGATTGGGGCCGATCTGCGCACATTGCTCCCGCACCGATTTGGCGGAACTCGATGTTTTCCTTTCGATTCCGAAGATATGCGACAGGCGCGCGGAACCGACATTGGCGTCCACCACGCACACAGGTTTCAAGGTGCGGCCGGAGAGAATGCGTGCTGCGTGTGCACACACAGAACTGCTTTCGCCATCGCCATCGACTCCGGCGAAGACCACCTGCCTGGGACTGTCTTGCTGACCGGACAAGAAGATGGTGGTGACCAGCCGGAACATCTCCAGATTTTCCGGGGTATCGTTGCTTGTGGTGCGATCCTCAGTTATAGGGCGAACAGAAGCCTCGCCCGGGCGACCATTTTCAGATACCGGTTCGCGCTCCCGTTCAATCTCTGCCAGCAAATCAAAGTTACGACTCATGGAAGATTCCTCGCGGCGGTAGAATTTCCCGCATTCTGTGCTAGATTGTGCGCCGCCGGGCCGGGTAGCCAGATTTTCTGCCCCGCTTCGACGTGGTTAGGATTGGTCAGTTTAGGATTGAGCGCGCGGATTTGCCGCAGCCTGCTCTCATTGAACTCTCCCAGGTACTGCAGGGCAACGTCTCGAAGGGTTTGATGGCGGCCAACCATAACTTGAAACGGCTGGACTACGGAAGCAGTTTCCATGGCGCTGGTTTTTCCAGGTTTCGTCGAATCCCAAGGCCTGGCGAGAGCAGCAGCTCCTCCTGTTTTCGATGCGTAATGAAAGATTTCAGCGGCCGGAACCGCGGCAACCGCATGATCTTCTTTCGCACTGGGTACCAACTGCGAGTCCGCGATTGCTTCTTCCACCATGCTGTCAACGACCTGCTTCTTATTCATAGCGCGGCAAATGGAGAGCGCGTTGAAGCACAGACTGTTGATGGTCCGGGGAATGCCTTGACTTGCCTGGGCAATCAGATTCTGCGCGGAGTTCGTGAAGAGCGGCTCTCCGCTGTGACCGGCCAGTTGCAAACGATGCTCAATGTAGGCGCGTATCTCGACCGCCGAAAGTGGTTCAATGCGGCAGATGGTCGTCACGCGTTGGCGGAGCTGAAGAAGGGACGGCTGCATCAACTTATCCGACAGTTGCGGCTGCCCTGCAAGAACGATATGGACCAGCTTGGCCCGGGTGGTTTCAAAATTGCTGAGCATCCTCACGGTTTCGAGTGCAGCTTCCGACAGATTCTGGGCTTCGTCGATGACAACCACGACCACGCGACCGTTGCGAGACTCCGCGAGTAGAACCCCATTGAGCTGATCGGACATTTCGTTGCTGGAGTCCGCCGGGATGATTTCCAGGTCACGCAAAATGGAACGGATCAGTTCTCGCGGTTGGCATAGCCCATCGAGATTGAAAAGAAACACGCTGCGGGCGGATTCGCCGATGTCCCCGAGAAACCGATGCAGAAGCGTGGTCTTTCCCAGTCCCGGTGGCGCAATTAACGTCGTAAATCCGCGATTACTGTAGAACCCGTACTTGAGCGACGCCAGGGCTTCGCGATGCGTGTTGCTTTGATACAAGTATCGCGGCTCCGGGGTCACCCCGAATGGGTCGTCCTGTAATCCGAAATACCGTAAGAACATCGACTTACTCCCTGCCCTTCGGCAGTGCAGCGAGCACGGGAGCCTGCAGGTATCCGGCCAGCTCCGACGGCGTACGGAACGAGGGATCCAAAAAGTCAGCCACAAACGCTACCGTGAGGCTGAAGGTTCCAGTCAGCAGCAACATCAAAATGGCGAAATTCACGCGCGACCGATTGGGATATGCGGGGGGTATGGGCTGCTCGGCCAGAGCGATGTTGAGAATGCCGCGCTGATCGAGGGCATCGCTAATGCGCGCCTCCTCGCGCTTGTGCGCGTAGAGAACGTAGTTCTGTTCCTGCGTGGTGGCCGCTCGAACCAGATCCTGCTGAACGAGTTGCTGCTGATCGAGCGACTGGGCTGATTTATGGTACTGCTCGGCGATTGAAGCGGCTGATTCAGCGCGCGCCTTCAAACCGTCAAGATCCGACTCCGCTTTGGTGAGCTCAGTCCTTACCGAAAGATAGTTTGGATCCTGATCGGAGGTTTCATCGCGAAGAGGCTTCGCCTCCTCCGACGCGATCGCGCTTTGCGTGTCTGCGATCTGCTTGTCGACTTCTTGCACCGGGCGATAGGTCGGCTCGTACTTCGTCAACAGGTCAGTTCGCTTCAGTTTAAGAGTCAGGAGGGTCGATTTCAACTGCTCCAGAAGCTGTGCGTTATCGGAAGTACGAACGACCGTGGTCATGCGCGGCGACATAGTCTTCAACTGATCCTGCAGCACACGAATGCGATGTTCGGTTTCAACCACCGAGGTCTGGGCCTGACGCGCCGTGGCTTCGAAGTCACTGGCCTGTTTCAAGGCTGCATCTCGCTCCGCTTGCGCCGAGACGACTCCAGTCCCCTTGGTGAAGTTCGTCAATTTTTCCTGGGCTGCATTTAGGCCCTGCTCGTAACCCTGCGCTTGCTGATCGAAAAACTTGAACTCGCCCGAAGAGCGATGTGCCTGCACGTGCTTCTCGATGTAGGCTGCCGCTAGTGCATTGAGTACTTCGGCCGCCTTATGCTGGTCGCGGGTAACGTACTCTACCGTGATTACATTGGACCGGTGCATGGGAGCGATGGTCAGATTCTTGTTCAGGATGAAAACCGCCTTGGCAATCTTCTTTTCATTGGCGTCGTTGTTCGAGTCCAGCTTGCCGGCCAGGCCAGTGGAGACGACGACTGTGCGCAGAAGATCGCTACTGTTCAGCAACTCGACTTCGGTGTTGAGATCTTCTTCACTCACCTGATCGCTGTACTGAAAAGGCTCGGTCGCGTAGGTGCTCACCACCGCATCATTGCGCTGGCGCCTGACCAGGATCTTCATGTGTGCTTCGTATTTGGGGATCCACATCCCGGACAGCAACACCGCGATGATTGCAAGCGCAAAGGCGCCGAACATTACCCGCCGCTGCCGAAACAAGGCTGCGACGATGTCACGCCTGTTGGGCAAAGGACGACGAAAGTACCGCTCAATTGCCATTTCTTCGGTTTTCATGCTCTTCCTAACTCAAAAAGGGACTGGATTGTAATAGGCGCCAACGCCTGAACTCGGTGTGGGGAGGAAGGGGCGAATCTTCGAAAACGAATTTTGAGGGACGTACACAAGATCTCCCGGCTCCACCAGAAGGTCTTCAGAAAGATTGCGGGAAGCGAGCAGTTTTTTCACGTTGACGACCTTGGCCTCGTATCCGCCGGTGACCGGTCGATACAGCACGACCTTGGAATGCTTGGACCTGTCGTTGAAACCTCCGGCGATGGCGACCGCCTCGGTAACCGTGATCGAACTGCGAATGTCGTACTTACCCGGCCTTCCCACCTGGCCCGCAGCTATGAAGTAAGGCTTCTCAAAATCTTTGAGCGCGATGGTGATGACGGGATCGTGCAGAATCTTGGCGTAGGCCGTCTTGATCGTCTCCGTCACTTCCGGCAATGTCTGGCCCTCGACGTGCATTGAGCCAACGCCCTTCAACGTTACATACCCATCTGGTTGAACGGCGACCGTCTGATTGAACTCCTGCGAAAACGGCATGTCCAAATCGAAGCTATCGCCTTTGCGAAGTTGATAGCGGGGATTGCGCTCATGAAGCGCTGAAGAATTGTCGGCCGAGGCCGCGGTGTTTGCGACCGGCGCTGTCTGTGCCCCCGCGGAAGTGCCCGTGAGAGCCAACAGCCCGGCGAGTACTACGAAGGTTAGTTTCATTTGAGTTCCACCCATCCAAAACTGCCGTGATTCGATTTCGTTGCCATCCGTTGCGCCTGAGATTGGAACAAAGCTGCGAACAGCTCTCTCATCAAACATCCGATGGATTGCTGGAGATTTCCATCCGACTGGCTATTGGAGTGTCAAATTTTCCCGTCATGCCTACAGGCCCGCGACTTGCCCTTACCCCGTGTAGCAAATGGCAGAATCGCTCCGAACTCGAGTAACACCAGCAGCGGCGCTGATTCAACATCGAAATCCGACAGAAGCTCAAGAAATGAAGACCCCCATGTCTCAATGCTTGAACCACAGAATTGGCTATAGATTAGCCTTTTTGATTAGATGCCAGTTCTGAAATTTGGATGTTTGGGGTGCCAATGCGACCAAAAAGCTTGTTTTAATCGGTGCTTGTGGCCTCGCTTTCGCAGTTGAGGCTGGCGAGCGTGGTCACCATCTGAAAATAGAAGACGCAATTTCTTGCTTCGGCGTAGACCCGATTGCCAGGTCCGCCGCATTTATAGACTGTGAGAATTAAAACTTGGAGCACCGGATGCAGGTACGAAATCACTCAGCCCGTCGCTGACGAGGCTAGCTAGACTGAAAATGACCCAAACGCCAGGTATGAGGATTAAAAGCTCTGCGAGTGACCAAATGTTCCGGGGGAAAGCATTGCGCTTTCCCCCCGGAACAGCCCCCATGGCGGCGGTATTCGTTAACATCCCTTTGCGATCAGACCTGCGGGGAGGGTCACATTGCAGACCCACCGTGGAAAGAGCGGATCGTAGGGCTTGGTGCCGGGCCATTGATGCCCAACGTACTTAGCGGCGGTAGCACTCGCCGTAAAGTTTGACATGAGCCAACCCATACAATTCGATACGGTTCCTGTTCCGGAGCAATAGGGCGCGCCGGGGGTGTAAGCATTGTGCAGATATGGCCACTGACCGAGGGTGTTGGAATTGTAGCTAAAGGTCCCGGCAGCATACTTGAACGCATTTTGACCGTTATACCCGTATGCAAAGTTGCCGTAGGACTTGACGGTCCCATCGACATCGTAGGCCGAAAGTGCATAGATCGGATCGTTCACGCACTGCCTGGCGCTACTGGTCGACACCAGGTTGTACGCTTCGTGCACGTTGTAAGCGGAGTTCAGCAAGACCTCTGAGCAGAGGGCTTCGGATTGCATTTTGTAATTAATCTCATTGTTCCAACTGGTGTTGTAAGCAAGGACAATAAGGGAATGGTACGACCCTTTCTTGTTGTTCTGAACTTCGAGGCCATGGCCACCATTACTAATGACAATATTGTTCTGGGCGACGGCCTGCGCGCCATAGGGAGAGGGTAGTCCGGACTGGCTGCCATCGAACGTGTCGAAGATAATGCCGTCGCCGCCCCAAGCCCGAACGCCGCCGCACAAGTAAGGTTGGAAGTTACCCCACACGATGTTGTCTGCCACGTATATATGGGTGCCTGAATTCCAATCGGATTGAACGGGCTCATAAATGCTGATCGCGTTATAGCATTGCTTGCCGCCCTGGATGGCGTCATAAGCAATGTTGCCGATGATGGTGATGTAATCCACGCCCGTGTGACCTGAGGCATACGTCATGAACCCACCGGCCTGACATTTGTTGGCTACATTATTCGCAAAAATAATGTGATGGATGTTCGTCCAGTTCGCGGACGATGGCGCAGCTCCGAAGCAGAAGCCGTTTGTGCCGGAGGCGACCGTCACTTCCCATCCCTGGACGCCCCAGAAGCTGTGATCTACATTGATGCCTTCGTTGGAGGACCAGATCTTGCAGGCATCGAATGTCTCACATTGCAGCCACGCAACGTTGTTGGCGTTAGGACAAGAGACGTTGCCCCAGTGACCGGAATTGAAATTATTCGAATCGTAGGAGGAACTCGGCTGCGCGAGAATGACGTCGCCGCAATTCAGATTGTGCTTTGGCGTGAGCCAGGGGGAACCGTAAGACAAGCCATTGTGGTAATCACTGCCGCCGTTTCCAGCGGGCGCTAGATAGTAGGTAGTTGCAAACGCGGCCACTGGAGAAAGTATGGATAAGAGCAGGAAGATGCCAGTGAACCGAGCGAAGCCTTGCATGATGAGTTTCGCACCTGAGAGGTAGGTGGCGCAGGAAGAGTGCGGCAGACGATACATGGAAGCCCCTTGTTTAGATTGGTTAACCAAGGCTTCCATTGCGAAACTCTGTCGATACTTCAGGCCGAGGTGGCGCGAGCATCCGATCAGTTGGCTCTGCTGACAGTCTGCGCCCTCTCGGAAGCACGCGTCTGACGCATCGCTCAAAGCAATGTATGTGTGTATTTCAAAACGAAGCAGGCAGGACTATCCTTCAAGCTTTTGCCATCTCCGTAAAAAACAAAAAGTGGAACCCGTGTGACTGTGAAAAATAATACAGGAGGTTGCCCGGCGATGCAAATTTCATGAAATAAGTTGCACCGAGTAGTACTGTGTGCGGCGTTGGATGACTCTGATGAAATACTTGGCGCGCACATTCTAAATGTCTTAGCTCGAATTGCACTTAAAAGGCAAATCGGGCATTCGTCCCTTGTTTTTGAAATCGTGCGGAGATTTCCACCGCCAGGCGTCGCGGAAGCGAAGAGTTGCATCCAACCGAGTCAGTAATCTGAAATCCGTTGGCTTCCCGAAGGCGAAACTGAGATTTGAACGCTAAATGTCTTGATCGATCCTGCCGGGAGGACTCTGTCCCGGATGAAAGCCCTTTCTCTTCTAAAATGCACGAGGCAAGCCATCTTCGCCATATCGCTCCCGCTAGCTGCGAACCAGACTCAGCCGGGGTTTTCGCATTTCTTCGGATTCGTTTCCCGCGTCCTTCCACCCATGGCGTGAAATCCCCAATCGCAACAGCACGAATCAAGCCGGGAGTCTTCCTTCTCTGCCTGCTTCTGGCGGGTTGTGCGCTGCTGGAAACCGGCTGCGTTTCTGTTTCGGGAGTGAAGGTGACGCCTTCCACTCTTTCCTGGTCGAGTGTTCCCGTGGGTGGGTCCGGAAATGCGCAACAGGTGACGGTTACAAACGACAGTTCATCGAACATTGCCATCAGTATGGCAATGTCCGGCGCCAACGCCGGCGACTTTTTGATTTCAACTACAACCTGCGGCACGACCTTGTTCGCCGGATCCAGCTGCGGTGCAACGGTCGTCTTTTCTCCTACCGCGACCGGCGCGCGCACCGCGACTCTCACACTGATACGGTCGGGCAGCAAACCGACTCAGACTGTCTCGCTTTCCGGCAACGGCGCAGCTGCAATCAACGCCACCGCAGGCCCGTCTTCACTCTCCTTCGGCATCGTCAATCTTGGAACCACCACCGCGCCGCAGACCGCGACACTGCAAAACAATGGCGCCTCCGCAATTGCGATCAGCAGCGTTTCGGTGACTGGCGCCAATGCCGCTGACTTCGCCATCTCGAGCAACACGTGTGGCACCAGTCTGGCTCCCGCGGCAAGTTGCACCGTGGGCATCGCGTTCACGCCATCGGCGTTGGGCGCCCGCGTAGCCAGCCTGATCTTCACGGATGGGGCGAGCACGAGCCCGCAAACTGTAGCGCTCTCAGGAACAGGCGCCATTGAGACCGCAAGTGTAAATCCAACCAGCCTATCCTTCGCCCTGCAGGCGGTAGGTTCAACCAGTTCGCCGCAGACTGTCACGTTGACCAACGGCGGCACGGCTGCGTTTACCGTGAACAGCATCGCCATCTCCGGCGCCAACGCCGGCGACTTCGCGATTGCGAGCAAGACTTGTGGGGCGACCCTTGCGCCCTCGTCCAGTTGCAGCATCGCCGTTACCTTCACGCCGACCGCGACAGGAACGCGTACCGCGACTCTGACGATCACAGACTCGGCGGGCATCCCCCTCACCGTTGCCTTGACCGGAGCGGCCGCAGTCGCGAGCGCCAGCGTCCTCCCATCCAGCCTCGTGTTTCCGCCTACTGCGCCGCAGACAACCAGCGCTCCCCTGACTGTGACGCTGACCAATGGTCCGTCGCTCCCAATCAACCTGAACAGCATCACGATATCGGGTGCCAACGCCGGAGACTTTGCAATCTCCGCGAAGACGTGCGGGGCAAGCCTGGCGCCTTCGGCCACCTGCACCATCTCGGTCACATTTACGCCATCGACTACGGGAACCCGCACCGCGACGTTAACGTTCTCTGACACTGCTGGAAACAGCCCTCAGACGGTCGCCTTATCCGGAACAGGCGAAATCGGCACTGCCACCGCTTCGCCCGCCAGTCTCACGTTTGGGACATTTGAAGTGGGAACCTCCAGTCAGGTGCAGATCGCAACACTGACGAATGGGAGCCCAGTCGCCATCCCGATGAACGGCGTCTCCATATCGGGCCCCGATGCTGCGGACTTTGCAATCGTCGATAACTTTTGTGGCGCAAACCTGGCGGCTTCGTCGAGCTGCACCGCCAGCATCGTATTCCATCCCACCGCCACGGGAACTCGCACGGCGACATTGGTATTTACAGACAAGGCCAGCAACAGTCCCCAGACAGTGGCGTTATCAGGAACGGGCACGATCGTGAGCGCGACCGTTACTCCCAGCAGCCTTTCCTTCGGGTCTACGATCGTCGGGGAAACGAGTGCGCCCCAGACGATCACCTTGCACAATGGGGGCGTGCTGGGGATGACCGTGTACGGAGTCAGCATCAACGGGGCCGATCCCAGCGACTTCGCCCTCGACGGCAATACCTGCGGCACGTACCTGGTGCCGGGCGGCAGTTGCACGGTCAGCATCGTGTTCACTCCGACAGCAATGGGGTCGCGAACGGGTATTGTCACGTTCACAGACAGCTCCGGCAATACGCCGCAGCGGGTGACCCTGACGGGTGGCGCGACGGCATTCGCAATTCAGCCGCTCAATCCCACGGTGGATGTGAATGAGACGTTGCAATTCTCGGCCACTGCGCCCGCAAACTGGACGGTCTCGTGCGGCACTGTTGACAGCAGTAACGGCCGCTATACCGCGCCTGCTTCTCCTCAAACCTGCACCGTGAGGGCTACGGAACTATCGGCGAGCACTGTTTCGGCCTCAACCCAAGTCACGGTTATCGCCAGCTCTAAGACGTTTGAGGTCTATCCCAGTTCGGCGTCAATTGCGGTGAATTCGCAGCAGGTGTTCCAGGCTCAACTCAGCAACGTGCCTGATTCTCACCCGTTAACCTACAGTGTGGATGGTGTCGTGGGAGGCAATTCGACACTCGGAACGGTGACGAACAAAGGCCTTTATACAGCGCCCGCGACTGCCGGAACTCACCTGCTTGAGGTAACGGACAACACGCTGGGAGTAACGGGAACGGCTTTCATCTCTGTCTTCTCCGCAATATCGGTGGACTTCGATTCCCGCTCCAACAATCTGTACGCCGTACCGGCCAACATGTTTGGGGCCGAGCGCCTGGAGTCCTTGCACGACGCTGCGGACCTGGACATGGTGAAGGCAGCCGGCATCACCTATGCGCGCATGTATGCGGAGATCCCAGTGGTGTTTGCGACCAGCACGCCAAACTGGGCACCCCTCGACGCTGCTATTCGGAAAGTAAGCGCCAGCGGCGGGGTGCACGTCATCCTGCAGATGTATCAGTCGCCGTCGTGGCTGCAGCAAAACGGCTGCGGCCTATACAGCATGCCGAAAGACCTGAATGCGTGGGCTTCGATTGCCGCCCAGTATGTGCAGCACATGGACATAACGCACCCCGGCATCGTGACCGACTACGAGATATGGAACGAGCCGAATGTCTCGTTGTGCGTTCCAGCCGGCACCAACAGCATGAACGAATATATGACCCTCTATGCCGCTACTGCTCCGCCGATGAAAGCGCAGGCGGCCACTGATGGGTCGACCATCCATATCGGTGGTCCCGGGACGGCGGGCCTCAATCCCAGTTATGTGACGGCCATGCTCAACGACCCCGTGATCTCGAAGAACATCGACTTCATGAGCTATCACCAGTATCTGTTCGGAGGATCGCAGATAGGGGCCAAATGGGATACATATAATGGCGTCCCCTCGGTCTATCAAAAGACCCAGAATGCCCTGACCGACCCCGCCATCACCTACGAATACGCGTCAACGCTAGTGGGAGGCGGCACGCAACCCCAGGGAGCCAATCTTCCGATTTACGTAAGCGAGTACAACCTGAATTCGTCTTTCAACAAAGACTGCTGCCGTGATGATCCGATTTACGGACCGCTGTGGAACGGTCTTTACGTGGCTGATCTGCTGAACGTGGTCTATGCCTATAACAATGCTCCCAAGCCGGTAACTCGAATCGTGTATTACGCGGCTACGGCTCCGCCCTACTTCTGCCTGATCGGCGAAATTGATGCAAATATGGATTGCGCGTATCCGGCCAACACTCCGCCGCAACCCTATCCGCAATACTTCACCTATGAACTGATTGCGGGGCCGACGTATCTTGGCTTGGAGAGTGGTGGATACATGGCGAAATCCATCTCTCCGGCCACGCTGGGCAATGGAATTGTGGTCACCGCGTTCTACACACCGACTCTGGATGCGGTGGTGGTGATCAATCCCGGCAAGGACACATACACCGATATGCCGGTCGTTATCACCAACACTGGTCTGAAATCACCGGCGGGCACTCTCTACCAGATCGTGAATGGGCAATCGATCCAGTCTTCTTCGGTTTCATTGCAATCGCAAGGCGGAACATCGTACTCCACAACCATCACTGTCCCTCCGTACTCCGTGCAGGCCATTTCGATGCATTGATTGAACCGGCACACCATCGCTAGTCGTTTGGGGATGAGTGGGGCAGACTTAGAACAGCGCAGGGCACGAGACCATCGCGGTGACCGCCAGGATGCCAACTTCGGCCACAACGTCAAATGGCAGTGGAAAATCCTGGTTTCACCGGAGTCGGTCTCGGTACGAAGTGGCTGCAATCTGGCTACCAACGTTGAAATCGTCGCCCGTTAGAAACGGATAGTATCCAACTTGTTGAATTGAGATGAGTTGATATTTTCTAAGAGCCCGTAGCTCAGTTGGTAGAGCAAAGCCCTTTTAATCCGAATTCGTACAAAAGTCGACTACTTGGCGAATCAATGCTTTATGCCAGTAAAGAGCTGAACATAAATAACTTAAACTTGGACGAGACATTGCATTTCGTCGCACTCTAATGCACAGAATACGGTATAGGGTGGCTACAAATTGGCCACCAGAATTCGGGTGCAATCCAGTGCAGAAGGCGTCGATTACAACCTCCCTCAAAAACCGGGCAGGTGCACTTATTTCGAGAGCCCAGCCCGATACGCTATAGATCCTTCGGTTAACAGCTAGACATTTGCACCTTTCAGGTTTTCTCGGAATTGCCCTACTTCACTTATTTTAATCAACTTACATCTCGCGATTCTGAGCTGCCCCCTTCGCTTAGTCCGGGCAATTGAGAGCACTCGGGTTTGAGTTTAGCTGCAAATTCAGTTCGCAGCAGCCGTCGTGGCTGTGCGAATGTGGGAAGCGCAGTTTGCTTTCCACATTTGCATAGCCTGTTGC
>ODAK010003431.1_pt1 | contig 16415 bp, 20 predicted proteins | sample 1539591 | NCBI WGS metagenome assembly ODAK01 (sample SAMEA3539303, study PRJEB22396) | soil metagenome | biome: tundra; feature: field; material: soil | place: USA | collected 2010-05 | depth 0.15 m
AGGCGACGGGCCTGGCCCGTCCGACCGTCAGCACGACGCTCTCGAGGCTCGCGAAGAGCGGCGAGGCCGTCAAGGCCGACCGTGGCTACCGCCTCCCCAGCACCGGGGAAGGCGCAACCCCGGCCGAACCCGCGGCCGAGGAAGCCAAGACGGAGGCGTAGCCGGGCAGGGTTCTCCGCAAAGGTAGTTACCGAGGGATTGAGACGGACCGGGTGGCCACTCGGCGTCGTCCGCCAACACGGCGATCGCCAGCAAGGCATCCGCTGCCCCCATCACGCGAACGCAGCAGCGAGCCGCACGACCCGATCGGGACGAAAGCGGAAGTGGGCGCAGAGCGCCTCGACGCCGAGACGCAGCCCGGGCCGGCGCCGACCGGTGCGATCGCATCTGGGCGAAACCGAGCGTCCGGATCTGGCGGCGGTCGTGAGCCCGGTCTTCGCATAACGACCGCGCCGGTGGTGGGCGCCGCCCCGGGGCGGGTCGCGGAAAAGCAGTCGTCCCGCGAGCGCACGGACGCCGACGAACGGACCCATGACAACGCAGCCGGGCCCCGGAACTCGCCGATAGCAGGGCCACGAGAATAGGCGCGCCATCCGCGCTGCTGCATAAGCAGAGCTTTGGCGCCAACGCCGCGATGGGCGCGGTCTGTACACCGCGTGGTCTGGCCGAGGGCGCGCACGGCTACATTGGCTCGTGATCATCGCTTCGCCGGAGGCTCGTGCCGCGGTCCGGGGTGCTGATGGGTCCGCTTCATGGCTGCGACGACGCCCCACGACCAATCCAGCGCCGGCGCGGCGCACATGCCGGAGGAGTTGAACCCGCGGCATCTTGCCCGGCGGCTGGTTGCGCTGGCGCTGCTGGTCGGGCTCGTGGCGGTTGCGGTGGGATCGTTACCCGGCCTCGGCAGTCTGAGGTCTCGCTTTGCGCGCGCCGACGTCGTCTTTCTCGTGTTGATCGGCCTGCTGAAGCTGGGGTCGTGCTTGTCAAACGTCGTCGCGTTTCGGGACGTGTTCTGCAAGCGGATGAGCTGGCGGTTCAGCTATCAGCTCGGGATGGCCGAGCAGGCAACCAACGTGCTGCTCCCGACCGGAGGCGCCGGTGGGCTCGCCCTCGGTGTCTGGGCGCTGCGTCAAGGGGGCATGCCGACCGAGCACATCGCTCGCCGCAGCGTGGCCTTCTTTGTCTTGACCAGCATTCCGAACTTCGCGTGCGCGGCCGTGCTGGGCCCCCTCCTGCTGACGGGCGTGTTCTCTGGACATGTGCCGATCGTGGCGACTGTGATCTTCTCGGCACTGGCATGGGCTACGGCGGCACTGATCGCCGCTCTGCCGCTCGTGCTCGGACGGATTGACCCGGATCACAGCAGCGGTCCGCTGCGGCGGCGGTTGCGCTCCGGAGCGGTCCTGCTCGGCGACGGGATTCATGACACCGGCGTGTTGTTGCGCTCCGGTCAGTGGCAGGCGATCGTCGGCGCGATCGGTTACCTGGGTTTCGATATCGGGGCGTTGATCGCCGGGTTCGCGGCGTTCGGCGGGGGGCTGCCGTTGGCTCCGCTCGTCTTCGGCTATGTGATCGGACAGCTCGGTGGGCTCATACCGATCCCGGGTGGTATTGGGGGGATCGATGGCGGGCTGATCGGAGCGCTGGTTCTCTATGGCAGCCCGCTGTCGCAGGCAGCGGCGGCGGTACTTGCCTACAGAGCTTTCCAGCTCGGGGTTCCAGCGGCACTGGGAGCGATCGCGTTCATTCGGCTCCGTGCGACGCTGAACAGCTCGACTGACCCGGCAGCCGCGTGCGTACCGCTCGCGCAAGCGCCGTCCGTCGTCGCGTTACAGCGATTCCCGGCATAGTCGCTCCGGCGGCCGCCACGTCGCCAACAAGGACCCGCGCCGTGACCGCAGCTCGGGTCTCACGCGCACTGGCAAAGGGGGTATATGCGCTGGACTCGAGCATCGCCGATTGCGGGGCCCACGCTGAGACGTGCGTAATCGACCATTTGCTTATGCAGAGTCGGGCCGGATGCCTCCGCGCCGCGGCGGACGTCCCGCACCTGACCGCGGGCGATTGGAACGTCGCCAAAGGACTCGTCCGGGCCGTCCGGGCTCAAGAACGAATAACGATCGTCCGCGCCGTCACGGCCGGCGCGTCCTTCGTTCTTCTGGGCGTGAGCGCAAGCCGAGGCCCTCGGCCTTCCACGCTCGGGATCGTCGCAAGCAAGTGCCAGGTCGAGCTCTGTTCGTCCACGCACGAGCAAAGGCGGTGGCGGCGACGCCCAGGAAGCCCCAAGGAGACGGCGGCACTTCCCGCGACCGGGGTTGAGCCCATGAGCCGCAGGGCGACCACGCCCGGGCGCTGTCGGATTTGGGGGCTTGGGAACCATCTCCGAGGGTCCGTGGCTCTGCTTGCAGCGACGACCAAGACCCGGTGATTACCTGAGCGTTCGCGACTTCGCTCGGTCGAACTCCTCGCTGGTGAGGAGGCGGCGATCTCGCAGATCCATGAGCGTGTGGAGACCCTGCCCCGGCGCGTCAGTCGAAGGAGGATGCTGAGAGAACCGGCGAAACGCCTCGTACCGGTTCCGGTCTCGGCCTGAGCTCATGGCGTGTATGGCCTCGGATGATGAGGTAGCCCAGGACGCCCAGAAGCGGAGGATGAAGATGGCCATGACCCGCAGCGCTTTGCTCCAATTCGAGAGGTCTCGGCTGCGAAAGATGTCAAACACGACTCCGATCGAGATCCAGATCCAGAGGAACATGAACGGGAGCTCGACGACGATGAGCGTCGCGTCCCCAAAGGTGAAGGCGGCAACGAACATATGTGTCCTGTCATGCACCGTAGAACCAGCGTCGCAGAACCCGGGTCAGGATCGGCAGCGACAGACACGTCAACAAACTGACCTGAAGCGCGGCGGTCACCATCACCTGGGGAACGATGGCGAGCTGCAGCAGCGCGGGTTTGAGCACGGTGGCCGAGAGGAGGCCGATCGGAAACGTGCCGAGCCAGATGACGGGGGCCATCCGCCACCTGGGGGGAGCCTTCTGCCCCGGGGGGCTGAAACCAGGTCTCCAGGCCGCTCAAGCTGATCGGCTTCTCCTCGCGCTCCACCAGGGGCGCGATGTCCGCCATGAGGCGGGCTCGTTGAGGGGAAGTCATCTACGCGTCGAGCTGCTGCGCGGTCGCGAAGCGAAAGAAAATGACGTAGTCGCGCTGCGACCCCTCAGGGCGCAGCACGACCGCGTCCAGGCGACCGGCGAACGTCATCGCGACGGCAAACCGCGACCGTGACATACGCTGCATCCTGGCAGGCCTACCGCTTCGGCAACCGGACGAGTCCCGGGACGATCGCGCCGCGTTCGGCGACCGCCCGGCTGTCGAGATCACGACCGCCGGGATCAGCCCGGTTCCTCGCTCCGTCGGGCGTGGCTGTTGCACGACTGCCGCCCGCTTTCGAACCGGTCGGACGCTACTCGTCGAGGAAGCCGAGCACTCGCGTGACAAAGCGATCCGTAAACTGAAAATGCGAGCCGTGATTGGAGTCTGGATAGAGGACCAGTTCCGCGTTCGGAAGATGCTGCTCCAGGTGGTAGGAGTTGATGGTGGGAACCACGATGTCGTTGCTTCCGTTGACAACGAGCACCGGCTGCTCGATCTCTTTGAGATAGTCGAAGCTTCCGGACGCTGGGGCACCCCACTCCGCGAGCCCCGCTATGTGAGCGCTGATGGTCCCTTGCGGAACCTGCGCATCGCGGTCCGTCGAACGAGAGCGGATTCGATCAAGGAACCGCCTGCCGGCTGCCTGGCTCTCGTCCGAGGGCGAGAAGAGGATCGGCAGCCACATCAGGTCCTGAGGGTCGTAGGCCATGGTGAACAGCGGCGCCACCTCCGGAGCGAGCTGCTCCATGCCCTCCCCACCGCGCGGCCCGGTGCCGACCAGGACTGCGCGGCGCACGAGATCCGGTCGGTCGAGGGCGACCTGCTGCGCGACGTGCCCGCCCATCGAGAACCCGAACACATCGATCTGCGTCAGCTCGAGCGCATCGATAAATCGCTCAATGTCGCCTGCCATGCCCACGACGGTGTCCGGCGCGTTCCCGGTACTGAGACCGACACCCGTGTTGTCAGTCAGGATGACCTCGCGGCCCTGAGCGAGAGCGTTCGTGATCGCCGGATCGTAGTTGTCGAGATTCCCCATAAAATGCTGGAACAGGACGACCGGCGTCCCCGTCGGTGTGCCGTACCGACGGTACGCGAACCGCGTCTGTCCCACATTGATGAACTCGGTGGGCGTGGTCTGGTGGTTATACGTGCTCACGGCCCTGGTGTTCCTCTCGTTGTCGTGAACTGCTCGTGTCCACTCGGTTAGTCATCGATGCGGATGCAGCGAGCCTTTCACCCGCCGGCACGTGTCACATCGCACGATCGTGGGATCTCTCGTGGCGCCCGGCGTTACTCGATCGGCTGCTCCTGCTCAGGGCCCGGCGGGCCTTGACTAGACCGTGTGGGCGGCGATCGGGTCCCCCAAGCACGAGATCTTCCTCCGAGATGGCGACGGCCGGCGGATCGACGATCCGTACGTCGTCTCTATCAATCTGACCGAGATCGACTTCACTGGAGCCCGACGATTGCCGTGGCCGGCCGGCCGGTCGCGTCGGCCGGTCGCCCGGCCCTGCCGAGCGACGAGTCCAAAGGCGGGGATCTAGCGACCAGGTCTTGGTCGTGCGGTGCGGGATCGAGAGTGGCTTGCTCGGCTTTCTGTGCGCAGGGTGGCGTAGATATCGCACGTTCATGTGGTGTTCTCAAAGCCAATGACTGGAAGGCTTCGGCCATCACAAAAGATCTCAACCTTCGGAGGATTTGAATGTCCACATATCGCCAAGACCTGATCGGCAGCAAGGCATTGGTGACCGGCGCGACCTCCGGCATCGGACGCGCCGTCGCCAAACAACTGGCCCGCGACGGAGCACAGGTCATCGTTCACGGACGAGATGCGGGCAGAGGCGCAGAGACCGTCGAGGCAATCGAGCGGGAAGGCGGACAGGCGCGGTCGATCAGCGCAGATATCAACGAGCCCGTCGACCTCCGTCGCCTAGCGGACGAAGCGGGCGATGTCGATGTGCTGGTCAACAACGCCGGCACGGCGTGGTTCGGGGCGACCACCGAACTCGACCTTGACACGTTCGATTCGCTCTTCGCGGCAAACGTCCGCGCGCCCTACTTTCTGGTGGCGACGATCGCGCCGAAGATGGCCGCGAAGGGCGCAGGAAGCATCGTCAACGTCGGGAGCATGGCCGGCGAAGTCGGAATGGTCGGCGGGGCGGCATATGGCGCGACCAAAGCGTGTCTGGATGCGATGACACGCTCGTGGGCGGCCGAGTTCAGTCCCAGCGGCGTCCGCATCAACACGGTCGCGTCAGGCCCGGTGTACACGGCCATCCAGTCACGCGAAACGACCACCGCGGTGGGCGCCACCACCCTTCTCGACCGGGCGGCGGAAGCCGAGGAAATCGCCGAGCTGATCGCCTTCCTCGCGTCCTCCCGCGCGAGCTACATCACGGGCGCGACGATCGCCGCAGACGGCGGGCGGACCGCAGTGTGAGCCCGCGAGCGACGGCCCGGTGTTCCCGCTTCACCGCGGAGGCCGACCATGGGCCGGTGACGCTCTGCGGGCTAACGGCGATCTCAGCCAGCGTGCCCTGCGCGACGATGCGCCCGCCATCCGGCCCGCCGCCCGGTCCCATGTCGATCACGTGGTCGGCGGCGGCGAGAACGTCGAGGTCGTGGTCGATGAGCACGATAGCGGCGCCGTCGTCGAGAAGGCGATCGAAGACGGCGTGAGAGTGCGGATGTACAAGGGATGCAGTCCGGTTGACGGCTCGTCGAAGATGTAGAGCGGCGCAGCCGCGAGGCGATGCGCAGCCGCTGGGCCTCGCCGCCTGAGAGAACCGGCGTGGGCTCACCGAGGCGTAGGTAGCTGAGTCCGACGTCAATGATCAGCTGCAGCGCGCGCGATCGGCGCGTGTTCGCCGAGCCGCGTCAAGGCCTCATCGACGGTGATTCCCAACACCTCGACGACGGTGAAGCCGTCGACGCGCACGCTGAGGCTGGCCTCATTGAACCGGTCTCCGTGGCAGGTGGGGCAGGCGACGTTGATGTCCGCTAGGTACTGGACGTCGAGGTCGATGTGCCCCAGCCCGCGGCACGTCGGGCACCGGCCCTCCGTTGTGTTGAACGAGAAATGGCCGGGCGTCCAGCCTCGCCGGCGGGCGGCTTGGGAGTCGGCGAAGAGGCGGCGGATGTGATCCCACGCGCCGAAGTAGGTGGCGCGCGTCGAGCGAGAGTTTTGACCGATGGGAGATGCGTCGATTTCGACGGCCTGGCGGATACCGGCCAGCTCGAGCGAGCGGACGTGCGCTGGCAGGGGTCGCCGCCAAGCGCCGCGCGGGCGGCGGGGACGAGGCTGTCGAGCATCAGCGCGGTCTTGCCGGCACCGGAAGGCCCGCACAGCGCTGAGAGCCCGCCAATCGGAAAGCGGGCGGTGACGTCGCGCAGGTTGAAGAGCTCGGTGACTGCGATGACGATCTCGCCTGCCGACGCTGGCGGGGCGCCGCGCTCGCGCACAACTGTCGCGCGGCCAGACAAGAACGGTCCGATGACCGAGCGAGGATCGGATTGCAGCCGGTCTGGCGGACCCTGGGCGACGATCGTGCCGCCGAGCTCGCCGGCGCAGGGGCCGAGCTCGATGATCCAGTCGGAGCCGCGGATGAGCGCGATGTCGTGCTCGACGAAGACCACAGAATTGCCGTTGGCGACCAGAGCGGCGATCGTCGAGCGCAGACCCTCGAGGTTTGAGGGATGCAGGCCGACCGAGGGCTCGTCTAGGACGTAGAGCATGCCAGCGGTGTTCGCGCGCACGGTGGAGGTCAGCTCGATGCGCTGGCGCTCTTCGGTGGACAGGGTGGCTCCCTCCCGGTCCAGGCTGAGGTAGCCGAGGCCGAGGTCGAGCAGTGGCTGCAGAGCGCCGGTCAGCTCACTAAGCAGGCCGGTGGTCAACCGCTCCAGCTCGACAGGCAGCTTGGGTGGTAGCTGGGCGGCGAATGCCCGGACGCCGCCGAGCTCCCGGGCGGCGATATCGGCGATGGTACGGTCGTCCAGCCGCGAGCTGACGGCCTCGGGCCGCAGCCGCGTGCCGTGGCACACCGAACACGTTTGGGTGACGAGGTACCGCTCGGCCTGCCTGCGGCTGCGCTCGCTTTCGCTGCGGGCGGCCCGCTCGGCGGCCGCCATGGCGTTCTCCTAGGTGACGTTAAGCGAGACCGTCCGCCCGTCGCGCGTCTGGAAGGTCACGCGGCGCTGGGCTGGCTCGCCGCGCAGGACGATCTGGCGCTCGCGCCGGTTCAGCTTGCGATAGGGAATGTCCAGCCGGACGCCGAGCCCGCCGGCGGCGTAGGCGAACAGGCGACGGCCGCCCGCGCTCCACGGCCGGACCGCGCCCTGAGCGATCGTCTTGTCTGGATCGTGCACGAGCGCGTCCTCGTCGATTTCGAAACGCCGGCCGCTGCCCTCGCAGGCTGGGCAGGCTCCGTAGGAGTTAAACGAGAACGACTCCGCGCTCGGAGGTTCAAAGCGCGCGTCGCACGTCGGACAGACGATCTCCAGGCCCTGGGTGACGACCGTCGGTGACCATAGTCCGTTCGGGCATCGGTGCGATGCCCAGCCGGGACATAATGAGCCGCAGGATGTTGAGCACCTCGCTCATCGTCCCCGCCGTGCTGCGCTACCCGGGAATCGGTGGCCGGTGGCGCAGCGCCAGTGCCAGCGGAAGGTGAGAGATGCGATCGAAGTCGGGGCGCTCGGATTGCGATAGCCGACGACGGCTATAGGAGCTCAGTCCGTCCAAGAACCGATGCATACCCTCGGCATACAAAGCGCCGATGGCGAGAGACATTTTCCCGGATCCCGACACGCCCACGACCGTCCTCCACAAAGGATGTCGACGTCAAGGTCGCGCAACGTGTTGTGACGCCAGCCGCGGACCTCGATCGCCTGCGGCAGGCCAGCCACGGGCTCCGGGCGCTGCTGCCGGGCGCTCGCCACCGGCCGGTCAGGCCTCGCCGTAGAGTTCTGCGATTGTCGTCTCCCACTGCTCGCGGGCTCCATGATGCTCATGCCGTCGCTGGAATACAGTGAACGACACGCCGAAAGCGAACGTAGTCGGCCGGCCCAGCGAAGAGATCGCCCGCGTAGCAGTTCAGATAATCCTCCCGCACGGGCGCAGGCAGGCACTCCCGCCTCTGCCCACCACCGCGCGTGCCGGTCGATGGCGATCATGTGCGCGACCGCCGGCCACAGGCTGGGCCAGGCGAACAGGCTCTCAGGGCTAGGGCGCAGCCGGAGCAGCAGCTCGTCTGCGTCGGGGGCGCGCCCTCTGCACAACGGATGGCGAGCTCGTCGACCGCACGCACCTCGGTCTGCGAGAGTCCGTCGGAGGTGATCGCCATGGCTCAGACCGCGGCTTGGCCTATCCCGTGGAGGCGGCGACCGCCCTGGCTGAGCCGACGATCACCTCCGCCGCGTGAGCCGTGTCAAGGTATTCGCGTCCCGCCACGATCTTGCCGTCCCGGATCTCCAGGAGGTCGTGGTATTGATTCTGGTATTGCAGGCCGGTCACCGATGTGCCGTTGGCGTCCATCTCGACGGCGACCCTGTCGCCCTCGGCTGTGACTCCGGTGATGGTGAGCCGAACGCCGGTCGGCATGCCGGTTTCGATCGACCGAAGCATCTCGGCGAACTGCGCTTTGTTCTTCGTCCCCGCAATTTCGAACTGGTCTGGCTTTCCGGCCAGCCACCACGTGACGTTCTCGTCGATCAGCTCGAGCGCACCATCGATGTTGCCCGTCGACAAGTTCTCAAAGAACTGCAGCGCGACCTTCCTGTTGTCCTCAACGCTCACTTGATCTACCTCCTACGGCCTTATCCATCATTGATGTAGTGCCCGAGGCTCCATGGACAACCCGACCCTCAATGGTCCGAGCAGCAGCTCGCCAACGGCCCGGGCATGAACCGGCCCTGCTGGGCTCAAAAACACTGTCTATCTGCTGTGCGTTCCTATGTGCACGCCATGAGAACATCCAGTGCCTGTCGTGACATCGCATGACCGTGCGATCTGTTCCAGCCCGAGGGGGCGCTGGGCGGCATTCGGCCTGTCCAAGAGAACCGGCTCTCCGGACGCCGCAGGCGGCGGGCGGGAGTGACGAGCTCACGCTCGCAAGCGCAGATGAAGCACCAATCCGGCAACGGCGCTGGCGTGAGGAGCTGGCCTTCTCAGCCCTCTCCAGGGGGTCTCGGCCTGACAGCGACCACCTTCAGCGCAGATCTGGGCGGGCGCTCAGATGTGCGGAAAGCGACAGAACGCCCCACCGTACGTACCGCATCCGCGCCGCTCACGGTGATCAATCCGGTTGATCCGTTTGGCAGTTTCAGTCGCGGAAGGCCGCGAGAAGCCCGGATCGCCCGCGGCCAAGGGTTTCGAGACGCCATCGGTGATCGACAGTCGATCTGCGACCATTCTCACGGGTGATGATATGGGACCGGCGCACGTATGCGAGCAGAGCCACGACTTCAGCTCGGGGCACCGTGGGGGCGTGCTGAACTGTGGCCGCTGGGATGTAGACGCGCCCGGCTGTCTCGTCGTGTTCGTCTGTGCGCCGCGAACATCATCGATGATCGCCTTGTCAGCAGCACGCGCTCCGCTGGTCGGCCACCGAGGAAAATCGCGTGGCTGAGACGTCGGTGTCGATCGTGCGCGGGCGGGACTACGAGCTGGGCGTGCTGGGAGAGCAAATCGACACGGTCCGTCTCGGCATCGGATCCGTCACGCTGATCCAGGGCGTAGCCGGTATCGGCAAGAGCCGACTGCTCGAGGAGGCTCGTCGGATGGCGATCCGGCTCTCGTTCCGAGTCGGCGCAGCCAGGGCCGAACAGGGGGATAGCGTCGTCGAGCTTGCGCCGCTCTTGGATGCGCTGTCAGCCGATCACGAGCCTCTGCTGAAGCCTCCGATCTTGACCCGACCGGTGAGCGCCGAGGAACGCTACTGGCTCCTTCAGGACATCCAGGCCAGACTGGAGCGCGCCGCACTTGAGGGACCTCTGCTGCTATCTCTCGACGATCTTCATTGGGCGGGCAACGGGACAGCAGCCGCATTGGGTTCGCTCCCGACGCGACTGGCCGGACTCCCGATCGCCTGGCTGTTGGCGTATCGACAGGACCAGGCACCGCGGCTGATGAGCAGCACCGAGCGGTTACAACAGGAGGGCGCGACAAAGCTCGTGCTGGCCCCGTTGAGCGACTCGGCTGTGGCTGAGGTGACCGCTGACACCATGCGGGGCCAGCCCGACGACGCGTTGTTGGCGATGGCACGCCGCTCTCGGGGAAGCCCCTACCTGCTGACAGAGTTATTGGCGGGTCTGCGTGAAGAACAGCTTGTGCGCGTCGACTCGGGACAGGCGGGGCTGGTGGAGGCAAGGTTGCCCCGTCGCGTTAGTGACACGATGCGCCAGCGGCTGCACCGTCTATCGGAGCCCGCACGGCAGGCGGCCCGCGTTGCCTCGTCGCTTGGGCTTGGTTTCAGCGCGACCAATCTCGCCGCGATGCTTGGGGTCAGCCCTGCGCAGCTGGTCGGACCTGTCGAGGAACTGCTCGCGGCGAACCTGCTGGTCGAACGCGAAGAGACCCTCGCATTTAGTCACGAGCTGACGCGCGAGGCCGTGCGCGGGAGCCTTCCGCAGCCGGTGAGGCGCGCGTTGGATCGTCAGGCCGCCGATGTTCTGCTGGCCGCAGGTGCGCTGCCGGTGGATGTTGCGATCCAGCTGGCCGCGAGCGCTCCGCCGGGAGATGACGTCGCGATCAGCACGTTGCTCCAAGCCGCCGAGGCTTTGGCGACGACGGATCCGGGGGCCAGCGCCGACCTCGGCCAGCGGGCCCTGGAACTTGCTCCGAGAACGCATCCGCTACGCGGACCTCTGGTCGCGCAGACGGCCATGGCACTCCACGCCGCGGGACGGATCGACGAGGCAACGGCGTTTGCCGATCACGCTGTCCGGCAGGTCCTGCCGCCGGAGCAGGAGGCAGAAGTGCGTCTCGGAATCGCCGGCATGTGGGCGGTCTCCCCGGAGGTCCGGGCAGACACCGGCCGTGAAGCGCTCAAACTGGCTGATCTGCCCGACAGGCTGCGCGTCGCGCACATGGCACGGCTGGGTTACAACCTGTTGGTGGGCGGCCATTTGGAGGAGGCGCAAGCGCTCATGTCGCAGACGGCCGCCGCGGCAGCACCGAATGCCGATCCCGCGGTTCAGTTTCCGTACGCACTCAGTCGCGGTGGCGTCGAGTACATCACGGGGCATCTGACGCAGTCTTTGGGAACGTTTGAGGGACTGCTCCGCGCCGGCTTCTCAGACGGCCGTGAGCTGGACGAGCTGCTGACTCGGTTGTGGCGGGCCAACGCGCTCGCCGCTCTTGACCGCACCAGCGAGGCGCTGCAGGCCGCCGACGAGATGATCGCCGACTCGCTGAGGCGCGGCCTGGCGTTCTTCTTAAACGTGGCGGAGATCTGGCGGGGTCAACTGCTCTTGCAAATGGGTCAGCTGTATGACGCCAGTGTGATGATGCACGGCCGATTCGGGGCTCCGGGCGCCCCTGTGGTCACGGTCCTGGACGCCGCCGGAGTCGTCGCGCTCGGCCGCGTGGCGATCCACACCGGTGACGATCGATCAGCCCGGCGAATGGTCGAGATCGCTACCGCAATGCTAGACGAGAGTACTCCGGGGGTTCGGCGTCACGCGGCCTGGTTCCTCAGCTTGCAGGCGACCGCGGACGGAGACCCAGGCCGCGCGCACCGGTGGCTCTGCGTCATGGGTGAGCCGGAACGCAAGCGGCTACTCCCCCGTCTGTGGCTCGACGTCGCAGATGAGGCGCAGATGGTCCGCATGGCGCTCGCCGTCGGCGATCGAGAGCTCGCAGAAAGCGCGGCGGAACAGGCAGGCCGCCGAGCGCGGTTGTGTCCAGACGTCGCGTCGCTCCTGGCAATCTCCGCCCACTGCCGCGGGCTACTCAATAGTGATGCCGACGAGCTGTCGAAGGCGGTGAGCTTGTTCGAGCGCAGCCCGAGGCGGCTCGCCCTCGCCTGCGCGCTCGAGGACCTCGGGGACCTCTTCCATGCTCAGGCTCGCATGGCAGTGGGAGTCGACGCGCTGGATCGGGCTTTGGTGCTGTTTGCGCAGATCGGAGCTCGCCGTGACGCCGCGAGAGTGCGTCGTCGTCTGCGAGAGCTGGGGTTCCGCCGCCGGACCGTGTCATCCGACCGCCCCGCCGTCGGTTGGGCGGCCCTCACAGACTCTGAGCTGGGCGTTGCGCGTCTAGTGACCGAGGGCTTGACCAACCGGGAGATCGCCGAGCGGCTGTTCATCTCCCCTCACACCGTCAGCAGCCATCTCCGTCAAGTGTTCTCCAAGCTCGGGGTGAACTCCCGCGTGGCGATGACCCGTCTCGTGGGCGAGATAGACCCGTGAGCTGAGCTCACGGGTCACGGCGCCCGGGCGGTCACGACTGCAAACCACCCGCGGCTTGCTTGCGCCCGTGAATATCGCACGTTCGTGCGATACCGGCCCGCGCATTTGCTCGGCAGCCTACGAGCCCATGAAGAACGGAACGCTCGATGCCGGAGCCCCGGGCCCCCGGTCGCGGAGGAGTTAGCACCATGAAGGCAATCGGGCTCACCGAGTTCGGCGGTCCAGACGTCTTGAAGGTGGTCGAGCTTCCAGACCCCGAGCCCGGGGCGGGTGAAATTCGTATCCGCGTTCAGGCTGCGTCGGTGAATCCGACCGACGTGACGTTTCGCGTCGGCGGCAGAGCAGCGCAACTGGCCGAGTATTGCCCTCCGTACGTGCCCGGGGTCGACGCATCCGGCATAGTGGATCGCCTCGGCGCCGATGCCGGTGGGCGGCTGGCGGTCGGGGACTCCGTCAGTGCGTTCGTCGTTCCGATCGGCCCGCGCGGCGGGGCGTACGCCGAGTACGTCGTCGTTCCCGAGGCCTCAGTCGTCCCGGCCCCGCGCGGCGCAACATTTGCCCAGGCGGCCTGCCTGCTGCTCAACGCAGCCACCGCGCGACTCAGCTTAAACGCGCTCGATCTGTCACGCGGAGAGACCGTCGCGATCGTGGGTGGTGCCGGCGCGGTCGGCGGATACGCGATCGAGCTCGCGAAGGCGGAGGATGGCCTCACCGTTCTGACGAACGCCGCCGCGGGCGATCGGGAGCTGGTGATGTCCTTGGGCGCTGATCTCGTCGTTGAGAACACCGAGGACCTCGCCACCGCGATCAGGCGCGCTCTCCCAGACGGCGCGCCCGGGCTGATCGACGGCGCGGCGCTGGACGACGCCATCCTCCCGGCAATCGCCGACGACGGGGACCTGGTCACGCTCAAGGGGTGGACCGGTCCGAGCCGGCGCGGCATCGCGATCCATCCCGTCTCGTCGTTTGACTCCGCGACCGACACCGGTCTGCTTGACCACCTGCGTCAGCTCGCCAACGACGGAACTCTGTCCGTTCGAGTCGCCGACATCATGCCCGCATCAGACGCCCCCCAGGCCCACCGTCGGCTGGCTGCCGGCGGTGTGCGTGGACGTCTGGTCCTGGACTTCTCCCACCCCCTGACAGGGCCATAGCGTGCTCGGCCAGGCCCACGCCCCAAGGGCGCCGCAATCCACACGCACGGCACACCTCGACCCTCCACGATTCAGAGGCAACCATGACCATTGAAACGCTCGCCCTCGAGCCGCAGTTTGTGACCGTCGACGCCCTTCGCATTCGCTTTGCCCGGCAAGAGCGGGCGGCGGCGGCCACGTTGCTGCTGCTCAGCCCGTGGCCGGAGAGCATCTTCGCCTACGCGCCGATGTGGCCCGCGCTGGCGGCCGAGTTCTCGCTTGTGGCGGTTGACCTGCCGGGGTTCGGCCAATCGGACGGGCGCCCAGACCTGTACAGCCCCCGCGCTCTCGGTGACTTTCTTCCGCGAATCGTCGAAGCTCTCGGCATCGACTCGGCGCACGCACTCGGTCCGGATGTGGGAACCGCGGCGCTCCTGTTCACGGAGGCCGTGCACCCCGGGACATTTGCGAGCATTCAAGTCGGCGGGGGCGGCGCGGCGTTCCCACTCCGCGTCACCGGTCTGCTCAAGGATTTCATTGACGCGCCGTCTCTGGACGCGTTCGCGGGTGCTGACCCTGCCGAGATCGTGAGCGCCGCTGTCCGCGGCATTCCTGGTTATGACGTCCCCGACTACGTGGTCGACGATTACGTCGCCTCCTACGCCGGCACCCGCTTCGTCGAATCGATCGCCTACGTGCGGCGTTACCCGCAGGAGCTTGAAGAGCTGGCATCACTTCTCGCCGACATTCGGACGCCGGTGCACTTCCTCGCAGCCAAGCACGATCCATACCTATCTCTTGAGGACCCGCGCTCCGTTGCCGCAGCGCTCCCGCACGGACGTGTCACTGAACTGGACAACTCGCACAATGCGTGGGAGGAATCTCCGGAATCCTACGCGGCCGCGGTCGCCGCGTGGGCCCTCGGCGAATACGCTGCGGCATGATTCCCGCTCAGCGCGACGGACGCACCCGCTATCGCTGAATAAGCGACGACTGTTGTCTTGGTGCCATCACCGATCTATCTTCGGTGCGGTCAATGAGTACCCATGCAATTGTTTTGCAAGGCGGCGGCTACCAGGTCCGGGTCGAGCACGAGGGAGAACCGATCGTCGCGTGGCTCACGAGTCTGGGCCTCTCCGCCGCGGTCCTTGACTATCCACTCAACGCGCGTCACCCCGCGCCGCTTGACTCGGTGCGGGAAGCGGTCAGGGCGGCGCACGCCGAGGGCCACGCGCAGGTCGGTCTGGTCGGGTTCTCAGCCGGCGGGCACCTCGCGGGTCACGCCGCGCTCACCCAGGGCGTCGATCTCGCGGATCGGATCGCCTTCGCGATCCTCGGCTATCCCATCGTCTCGATGGAACACAACGTCTATCCCAGCGCCGGCGAGACGCTCCTCGGAGCCGATCCCACTCCGTTGCTGCGGGCTCAGACGTCTTTAGACAGGCTCGTGACCGCCGCGGCGCCGCCCCTGTTCGTGTGGCACACAGCGGAGGACGCCAACGTGACGGTGGCCGAGACCTATCGGCTCGCGACGGCACTCGGCCAAGCCGGCGTCCCACACACAACGCACGTCTTCGCACATGGACCTCACAGCCTTGGTCTTGCCATCGGCGCAAGCGAAGCCGAGCAGTGGACCGCGCTCGCTAAGAGTTGGCTGCGGCGAGCAGGCCGCCTATAGGGCCGCTTCCGACGTTTTCGCGAGCAGCAATCTCACGCCATCTGGCCTGACCCGGCAATACTGCTGCTCGCGGCTGAGGCTGTTTCCCAAATGGGTGGCGGGAGACGGATGGGCGACCGGGACCGGCCGGGGTTGCGCGGTGATCTGGGGCCGTGGCGGTGTCTGACGGTGTCCGGCTATCCGGTGGCGATCATCGTGGTGTGCGTGAAGAGCTTCAGCAGGTTGTGGGTGGTCATCACCAACCGCCACTCTGAACGACAAGCGGCTAACCCGCGTCGCTGGAACCGGTCGATCCGGCGGTTGTATTTGACCTGTCCGAACACCGGCGCGATGATCGACCTGCGCTGCGCGTAGAGCTCATGGCCGCCTTCTGTGGCTAACTCCTCGCGCATCCGCGCGCAGTGATCCTCTTTTGCAGGTATTGCCCCGATGACTTTCGCCGACGGTTGTCAGGACTGACCAGGGCGCGGATCCCAGAGGCGCTGATGGTGGCGACCTGTTCGGTGTTCCAGAACCCCGCGTCGGCTAGCTAGCGCCACGGAGTTGCGCGCACTCGTCCACTGGAAAGACGACGAGCGACGCCTCGCAGACGTGAACGTCTTCTTCATCCTGCACCGGGTCCGACGGCCGCGTAGGAGTCCTTCGGCGACGATCCTATCGCCGAGAATCAGGCCTCCGGGGTCGGCTACCTCGGCCGCGACCCGGGAGCGTTCGGACCGGCCCTGCATATGCAACTGGTCGGTTCTGCAGGCTTCAGTGCGCGCCCTGCATTCGGCGAGTTCCGGGGCCCGGCTGCGTTGTCATGGGTCCGTTCGTCGGCGTCCGTGCGCTCGCGGGACGACTGCTTTTCCGCGACCCGCCCCGGGGCGGCGCCCACCACCGGCGCGGTCGTTATGCGAGGACCGGGCTCACGACCGCCGCCAGATCCGGACGCTCGGTTTCGCCCAAATGCAGGAGCGAGCCCGTGGCTTCTGCTCGTGAGCAATACCAGCAGCGAGGGCGTGGCCGCCGGCCACAGTGCCGCTCCGCGGCGATTGCAG
>ODAK010003432.1_pt1 | contig 16414 bp, 15 predicted proteins | sample 1539591 | NCBI WGS metagenome assembly ODAK01 (sample SAMEA3539303, study PRJEB22396) | soil metagenome | biome: tundra; feature: field; material: soil | place: USA | collected 2010-05 | depth 0.15 m
TTAGAGCGGGTTGCGGGCGAAAAACCGCTTCGCACTTTTCCTCAACCCGCTCTAGGCTTCAGCGGTCGCTGCGCGCTGGGCCATCATCTCCTCGATCTGCTCGGCGCCGAACCCCATCAGTTGCAGCAGCGGCGACACCGTCTCGGGGTCCCAAGCGTGCCGGTCGCCGGTGGTGATGCCGCCATCGACCACCAGGTGGGTCCCCGTCACGAAAGCCGACGCCTCCGAGGCCAGGTACAGGCAAGCCCGCGCGATGTCTTCCGGCAGGCCGGCCTTGGCGATCGGCTGGAATTTCGACGCCGTCTCGGCCACGCGCGCCGCCATCTGGTCGGCGACCTGGCGCGGCAGGCCGATGGAAGCGCCGAAGATGGAGGTGGCGATCAGGCCGGGGCAGATGGCGTTGACGCGGATCTTGTCGCGGGCGAGTTGGGCGGCGGCCACCCGGGTCAGGTGGATCACCGCGCCCTTGGCCGTCGAATAGGCCACCGGGCCCCAGCCGGCCTCCAGCCCCGCGATCGAGGCGGTGTTGACGATGGAGCCGCCGCCACGCGCCCGCATCAGCGGGATGGCGTGCTTCATGCCCAGCATGACCGAGCGGAGCAGGAGGTTCATCGTCCCGTCCCAGGCCTCGACGGTCATCTCGGGGATGCCGGCGCCCGCGCCGCCGGAGCCGGCGTTGTTGAACAGGATGTCGAGCCCGCCGAAGGCCTCCTTGGCCGCCGCCGTCGCCTTGGCGATGTCGGCCTCTTGCGTCACGTCGCAATGGACGTAGCGCACCCGGTCGGGGAAGCGCTGTTCAAGCACCGCGCCCTTGTCGTCCTGCAGATCGGCGACCACCACGCAGGCGCCCTCGGCGACAAAAAGCTCGACCGTTCCCAGGCCGATCCCCGAACAGCCGCCGGTGATCAGCGCGACCTTGTCCCGCAGTTGGTCCGCCATGCTCTAGTCCATGGTCACCACCACCTTGCCCATGGCCTTGCGGCTGGCGAGGTGGGAAATGGCTTCGCCGGCGCGGGCCAGCGGGAAGCGTTCGGAGACGAAGGGCTTGATCTTGCCCTTGGCGTAGAGGTCGAACAGCTCCCTGACATTGCGCTGGTGGCCGGCGGGATCCTTGGTGACCGCCGTGCCCCAGAAGACGCCGACGATATCGCAGCCCTTGAGCAGCGGCAGGTTGAGCGGGATGCGCGGAATGCCCGCCGGGAAGCCGACCACCAGGAAGCGACCCTCCCAGGCCATGGAGCGCAGCGCGGCCTCGGCATAGTCGCCGCCCACCCCGTCATAGACCAGGTCGGCGCCGGCGGGGCCGAGCGCATCCTTGAACAGGTTGGCCAAAGCGCGCTGGCCCTCCTTGTCGAAGGGCCCTTGCGGATAGACCACGCCTTCGTCGGCGCCGTGTTCCTTGGCCAGCGCCACCTTCTCGTCGGACGAGGCCGCGGCGATGACGCGCGCGCCCATGGCCTTGCCCAGCTCGACGGCGGCCAGGCCGACGCCGCCGGCCGCGCCCAGCACCAGCAGCGTCTCGCCGGGCTTCATATGCCCCCGGTCCTTCAACGCATGATAGGAGGTGCCATAGGTCATGATGAAGGCGGCCGCCTCGTCGAAGGGCATGGTGTCCGGCATGGGCACCAGGCGCGAGGCCTCCAGCGCCAGCTCCTGCGCCATGCCGCCCCAGCCGGTGTTGCCCAGCACGCGGTCGCCGACCTTCACATTGGTCACCGCGTCGCCGATGGACTTGACCACGCCGGACACCTCGCCGCCGGGGGCGAAGGGGCGGGCGGGCTTGAACTGGTACTGATCCTCGATGATCAGCACGTCGGGATAGTTGACGCCGCAGGCCTTGACCTGGATCACCGCCTGGTTGGCCCGTGGCGTCGGGCTGGGCATGTCTTCGAGCACCAGCGTCTCGGGTCCGCCAACGGCCTTGCTCAACAGCGCCTTCATCGGCGTCGCTCCCTTTTCAAAACGCTTGTTCGAAAAGACGCTAGCGCATGGCAGGCGCTGGGCAAAGCGTTCACGCTCCGCCCTATGGAAGACGCAGATGATTTAGGCGCGCTTGCCGCCGAGCGGGGTGGGAAACCCGAAGGCGCGCTGGGCGAGGCCGAAGACCCCCTTGAATTTGAGGGCGCCGCGATAGGCGAGCAGCACGTAGCAGACTTCGCCCGGCTCGGCCTTCGGGGTGTGGACGAAGCCGGGGCGCGCCACCGAGACGTCGCCTGGAAGGTACGAGGCATGGCCGTCATGATAGGCCCCGGTCAGCACCAGGGTCAGTTCCTCGTCCTCATGATCGTGATCGGCGACGCCATGGCCCGGCTCGATGCGCAGCAGCTCGGCCTGCTCGCCCTGGTCGGTGAACAGGGAAAGCCGCTGGATGCCGAGGCCGGCGAAGGTCCAGCGATGATGCTCGGCCATGGCCTGCAACGCCGCCTCGCGCACCGGCGACGGCAGGGCCGCGACCTCGGCGGTGAGCCCGTCGCGGGCGCCGGCAAGGGCTTGAGCCCGCTGGTCGAGCGCATCGGCCGCCTCGATGCGGCCAAACACGCGGGCCAGCGCATCGGCGTCCAGGGCCGCGGGGTCTTCCTCGGCGAGGAAGACGGCGGCGGCCAGATCGTCCTCGCGCTCGACGAAACGGGCGTCGGCGCGCATGGCGAAGGTGGTCTGGGCCAGAAGCTCGACCGCACGGTTGCCGCGGCCGGCTTCGAAGACGGTGGTCAGGGTTTCGGCGTTCATGTGAGCGCCTCCGCGCCTTCGGCGGCATCGGCCAGGGTCAATTTGAGTTTGGCGAAGGCCAGGCGCAGGCGCGACTTGACCGTGCCCAGCGGCACCCCGGTGCTGGCGGCGATTTCGCTGTGCGACAGGTCTTCATAGAAGGCGCGGCGCACCAGGTCGCGCTGTTCGGGCGGCAGGTCGTCCATGGCGCGGCGCACCTGCGCCTCGCGCTCGGCGGCCTCGGCGGCGCCATCGGGACGAACCTCGGCGGGCGGCTCGAAGGCCGGGTCCTTGGCGTCAAGCGTCTCACGCCTGTCGCGGCGGAAGACGTCGATGCGGCGATTGCGGGCGATGCGGAAGATCCAGGTGGAGACGGAGGCTTGGGCGGAGTCGAAGCTCGCCGCCTTGCGCCAGACCGCGACCATCACCTCCTGGGTGACCTCCTCGGCCTGGGCGCCGTCGAGTCCGAGGCGGATCAGGTAGGCCTTCACCCTCGGCGCATAGTAGGCGAACACCCGGGTAAAGGCGGCGCGGTCCTGGCGCGCGGCGACGGCCTCGACCAAGGCGGCGAAGTCAGATGCGTCGGCGGGTGTCGCGCTGGTCATGCGGCCGGCGGCCTGGCTCGGAAAGGCGCGCGCCACACGCGCGCTCGTTCCGCCATCCTGCCACGCCGCCGGGGTCGGCGAAAAGGTCCGCAAAGGCCATCCGCCCACAGCGCCCGATTTGGGCGCGAACATGCGATCTGTTATGAGCACGGCCGTATTCATCAAAGGATCATACGACGTGGGCGTCCGATTGGATCTCTCACGCGCCGACGGGACCCAAATCCCGGTCCGCGCGAACCTGTCCGGCCTGACCCGCGCGAGCCTCGCCGAGGCGCTGGTGCGCGCCGATATCGCGACGCCCGAGAAGGCGCGCATGCGCGCCGGCCAGATCTGGCGCTGGATCCACAACAACGGCGCGACCGACTTCGACGCCATGACCAATATCGACAAGGCGACCCGCGCCCGCCTGGCCGAGACCTTCGATCTGGCCCGCCCCGAGATCGCCGCGCGCCAGGTCAGCGCCGACGGCACGCGCAAATGGCTGATCCGCTTCGCCCCAGGCGTCGAGGCCGAGTGCGTCTATATCCCCGATGTCGGCCGCGCCGGCGCGCTGTGCGTCTCCAGCCAGGTGGGCTGCACGCTGAACTGCCGCTTCTGCCATACGGGCACCCAGGCCCTGGTGCGCAACCTGACCGCGGCCGAGATCGTCGCCCAGGTGCAGATCGCCCGCGACGACCTGGGCGAATGGCCGTCCGACCGCGCCGACCGGCGGCTATCCAACATCGTCTTCATGGGCATGGGCGAGCCGCTGTACAATCTGGACCAGGTCGCCGCGGCCATCGACATCGTCTCCGACAACGAGGGCCTTGGCATTTCGCGGCGGCGCATCACCGTCTCCACCGCCGGCGTGGTTCCCGAACTGAAGGCGCTGGGGACCCGCACCCAGGCCATGCTGGCCATCTCGCTGCACGCCACCAACGACGCCCTGCGCAATGAGCTGGTGCCGCTGAACAAGCACTATCCGCTGGCCGAGCTGATGGCCGGCATCCGCGCCTATCCGGGCCTGTCCAACGCCCGCCGCGTCACCTTCGAATATGTGATGCTGAAAGGTGTCAACGACACCCCGGCCGAGGCCCTGGCCCTGGTGCGGCTGCTGGCCGGCATCCCGGCCAAGATCAATCTTATCCCGTTCAATCCCTGGCCCGGGACGGCCTATGAATGCTCCGACTGGGCGACCATCGAGGCCTTCGCCGCCATATTGAACCGGGCCGGCTACGCCTCGCCGATCAGGACGCCGCGCGGCCGCGACATCCTGGCGGCCTGCGGCCAGCTGCGCACCGAGAGCCTGAAGGTCCGCGCCAGCGACCGGCGCAAGGCGGCGGCGGCCGATGTCGCCTGAGGTCCAGGCCTTCGCCTCGGGCTTTCCCGTCATGCTGCTGCACGCGGGGATCAGCCTTTTGCTGCTGGTGGTCGCCTCGGGCGCCTATGCCTTGCTCTCGCCGCATCGCGAGGTTCAGCGCATTCGCGAGGACAATCCCGCCGCCGCCGTTTCACTGGCGAGCATCATCCTGGGCCTGGCCCTGCCGCTGGGCGCCACCTTGGCCGCCGCCGCATCGCCCATGGACATCGCGCTCTGGGGCGTCGCCATATCAGCGCTCGCCCTGCTGCTCTTCAGCCTGATCGATTTTGCCCTGGTCGGCCTTCCGGAGCGCATGCGCGAGGGCGATGTCCCCGCCGCCGTGGTGCTGGCGGCGGCCAAGCTCGGCGTCAGCATCATCCTGGCCGCGGCGCTCGCGGTCTAGTCGTGCCCCGCCTGCCCGTCTGGCTGATCTATCTGACCATCGTCGCGGCCATGCTGGTGGTGGCGTTGGGCCGCCGCGAGCACGCCAACGCGCCCCAGCCGCCGCCGCCCGTGCCGGGCGCCGATCAGGCGCCGATCTCGCCATCCTCGCCCTTCGCCAACGCCACGCTGGTTCGCCTTTCGACGGCGAAGGTCGCCAAGGGCACGGCTTTTTCCATGAACGATCGCGGCGTCTGGCTGACCGCGCGAGGCGTCATCGCCGGCTGCGCCAGGCCGATGATCGCGGTGGCGGAGGGCTGGGGCGCGCCCGCGAAGCTGCGGGCCATCGATGGCGACACCGCCGTCCTGACCACCGACGGCGGCGCGCCGGCCCTGCCCATGGCCATGGCGGCGCTTGCGCGATCCGGCGACAGCGGCTTCCTGCCCGGTTTTTCCGGCGGCGGACCTGGCGAGGTCGCGGCGCTCTTCCTCGGCCGCGGCATCGGCCGCGACCGGCTCGCCTGGGCCGAGATCGGACACACGGACGGGCTGAAAGGTCCCCTGTCCGGCCTGGCCGGCGCGCCAGTGCTGAACGCGGCCGGCGAGATCACCGGCATGCTGGTCGCCGATGCGCCCAGACGCGGGCGATTGCGCACCACGACGCCCGAGGCGTTGATCCGCGCCCTGACAGCGGCAAAACTCAACCCATCGGCGGCGCAAGCTGGCCAGCCGATCACACTCGACAACTATGGCCGCGCCGCCGACAGCCTGCGCCGCGCCCTCAGCGTCGCCGAGGTGGTCTGCCTGGCGCGCTAGAAACCGCGATCAATCGGCCAGCTTGACCAGCATCTTGCCGTTGTTGGCGCCCTGCATCAGTCCGACCATGGCGGCCGGCGCATTGCCGATGCCGTCATAGATGGTCTCCTGATACTTGACCCGGCCGTCCTTCAGCCAGCCGGCCATGTCCGACTTGAACTGGTCGTAGAGGTGCATGAAGTCGGGCGCCACGAAGCCGCGCAGATTGATGCGGCCGTAGATGATGTTGGACAGGTTGCGCACCGCCGTCCGCGAGCCGGCCTCGTTATAGCCGGAGATCATGCCGCAGACCGCGACCCGGCCGAGGCTGTTCATGCTGGCCAGGGCGGCGTCCAGGTGATCGCCGCCGACATTGTCGAAATAGACGTCGATGCCCTTGGGCGTCGCCGCCTTCAGGGTCTGGCGGATCGGGGCGGTCTTGTAGTTTATGCCCTTGTCCAGCCCAGCCTCTTCTTCCAGCCAGCGCACCTTTTCGTCCGAGCCGGTGGATCCGACCACGTAGCAGCCGTGGATCTTGGCGATCTGCGCCGCCATCGATCCCACCGCGCCGGCGGCGGTGGAGACGTAGACCTGCTCGCCGTCCTTCAACTGGCCGATGTGCAGGAGGCCGCCGTAAGCGGTGAAACCGGTCCCGCCCAGCGGGCCCATATGGACGGTGAGCGGCAGGCCGGGCTCGGGATGCAGCACCTGTAGCCCCCGCCCCTCCGAGGTGAAGACCTCGCGGAAGCCGAAGCGGTTGGTGACCAGGTCGCCCTCCCTGAAGGCCGGATTGCGCGACTTCTCCACCCGGCCGAGCGCGCCGCCGCCCATGGCCTCGTTCAACTCCTGGCCGACGCTCATGCGCGGGCGCATGGCCGGATCGACCGACATGTAGAGATTGCGCACCAGGACCTCGCCTTCGCCGGGATCGGCGACCTGGGTTTCGACCATGGCGAAGTCGTCGAGGGTCGGCAGGCCCTCCGGGCGTTTGACGAGATGGATTTCGCGGCTGGTCGTGGACATGGGCCTCTCCTGGGTTGGGCGTCCTAGCCGGACAGCCGCATTTGCAGAAAACCCTAGGCCATCGGCGCCCGATCGACCAAGCCGGAATGGCGCCCAATGCGCGCGACCTTGCCTGGTGCGGCGTCGGTGCTATGGGGCGGCGCATGTCCACGCCCTTCATCAGCCTGACCGCCACCCACAATCCGCACCGCTGGTACCTGCCGCTCGAGGACAGCCTGTGCGTCGGGCCGCCGCAGCGCAGCTTCATGTTCGGCGGGGTCGGCCTGGCCGCGGCCATCCAGGCGATGGAGCGGACCTGCGAACGCCCGGTGATCTGGGCCACCGCGCAATATCTGTCCTTCGCCCGGCCGCCCTCGGTGGTCGATCTCGACGTCTGGGTCCCCGCCCACGGCCACAATACCAGCCAGGCCCGGGTGATCGGGCATGTCGGCGACAAGGAGATCTTCACCGTCAACGCCGCCTTGGGCAGGCGGCCCAGCGACATCTCCCACCAGTGGGTGCAGGCGCCCGAGGTTCCGGCGCCGGAGGACTGTCCGCCCGCCGAGCACTGGCGCGGCGACGACGGCGGCCTGCATAGCCGCATCGAACTGCGCAACATCCACGGCCGCTATGGCGACCAGCGCAAGGGCGGCGAAGTCAGCCCCGACGGGCGGCTGATTCTGTGGATGCGGCCGCGCGGCGACCACCCCATCGATGCCAGCATGCTGGCCATCTTCGCCGACCACGTACCCTCCGGCATCGGGGCGGCGCTCGGCAAGGACGCTGGCGGCAACAGCCTGGACAACACCATTCGCATCGTGCGGCTCGCGCCCACCGACTGGGTGCTGTGCGACATCAGCATCCACGCGGTGCACGGCGGCTTCGGCCATGGGGCCATGCGGCTGTTCACGCGCGACGGCCTTTTGCTGGCCACCGCCAGCCAGTCGGCTATCGTGCGCATGCATGACGAGAGCCGCCGCGAAGGAGGCTAGACGCCGATGAGCCGGGAGCCCTGGTTTCGCGCCCGCACCGGCCCCTTCAGCTGGGGCTGGACGCCGGTCACCTGGCAGGGCTGGCTGGTCACCCTGGTTGGCGTGCTGGCGGTCGTCGGCATCAACCTGGCGGTGCTCGCCTATGTGGGGTTGAACCGCTGAACCTCAGAGCGGGTTGAGGAAAAGTGCGAAGCGGTTTTTCGCCCGCAACCCGCTCTAACTCTAAGGACTCGATCACGTTTATGATTTTGGATCGTTTCAATCCAAAATCATCGTGATCTAGGCGCCCGCCGCCGCGCGGTTCTTGACCAGATCATCCACCACGGCCGGATCGGCCAGGGTGGTGGTGTCGCCGAGATTGCCGATGTCACCCTCGGCCACCTTGCGCAGGATCCGCCGCATGATCTTGCCCGAGCGGGTCTTGGGCAGGCCGGGCGCCCATTGGATGACGTCAGGGGCCGCGAAAGGCCCGATCTCGCGCCGCACCCACCTGATCAGTTCGACCCGCAGCTCGTCGCTGGACGCCTGGTTGGCCTTGAGCGTGACATAGGCGTAGATGCCCTGGCCCTTGATCTCGTGCGGGAAACCGACCACCGCGGCCTCGGCGACGGCGTGGTGGGCGACAAGGGCCGACTCGATCTCGGCGGTGCCTAGCCGGTGTCCAGAGACGTTAATCACGTCGTCCACGCGCCCGGTGATCCAGTAATAGCCGTCCTCGTCGCGGCGACAGCCGTCGCCGGTGAAATACTTGCCGGGATAGGTGGTGAAATAGGTGGTGATGAAGCGCTCGTGGTCGCCATAGACGGTGCGCATCTGGCCGGGCCAGGAATCGGTGAGGCATAGATTGCCTTGGGTGGCGCCCTCAAGCACCTGGCCGTCGGCGTCGACGATCTGCAACTTCACCCCCGGCAGCGGCTTGGTCGCCGAGCCCGGCTTCAGCGCTGTGGCGCCGGGCAGAGGCGCGATCAGGCTGGCGCCGGTCTCGGTCTGCCACCAGGTGTCGACGATCGGACAGCGGCCCTCGCCGACCACGCGATGGTACCAGAGCCAGGCTTCCGGATTGATCGGCTCGCCGACCGTGCCAAGCAGGCGCAGCGACTTGCGGCTGGTCTTCTGCACCGGCGCGTCGCCGTCGCGCATCAGGGCCCGCAGCGCCGTGGGCGCGGTGTAGAAGATTTCGACCTTGTGCTTGTCGATCACCTCCCAGAACCGCGACACGCTCGGATAGTTGGGCACGCCCTCGAAGATCAGCGAGGTCGCGCCGTTGGCGAGAGGGCCGTAGACGATGTAGCTGTGGCCGGTCACCCAGCCCACATCGGCGGTGCACCAGAAGACCTCGCCCGGCCGGTAGTCGAAGATCAGCTCATGGGTCCATGAGGCCCAGGTCAGATAGCCGCCGGTGGTGTGCAGCACGCCCTTTGGCTTTCCTGTCGAGCCGGAGGTGTAGAGGATGAATAGCGGGTCCTCGGCGCCCATGGGCTCGGGCGGGCAGTCGGCGGGAACCTCGACGCGGGCCTTGTCATAGGCCACGTCGCGGCCGGGCTTCATGAACACCTTGGCGCCGGTGCGGCGCACCACGATCACCGTGGCGACATCCGGGCACTGGGTGAGCGCCACGTCGACATTCTGCTTCAGCGGCACGATCTTGCCGCCGCGCAGGCCCTCGTCGGCGGTGATGATCAGGTGGGAGTCGCAGTCCTGCACCCGGCCGGCGATGGAATCAGGCGAGAAGCCGCCGAAGATCACCGAATGGATGGCGCCGATGCGCGCGCAGGCCAGCATGGCGTAGGCGGCCTCCGGGATCATCGGCATATAGATGGTGATCCGGTCACCCTTCTTGGCCCCGTAGGCTTTCAAGACATTGGCCATGCGGCAGGTCTCGGCATGGGCCTCGGCATAGGTGATGGAGCGGCTGTCCTTCGGGTCGTCGCCCTCCCAGATGAAGGCGATGTCCTTGGCGCGATGCGGCAGGTGCCGGTCAAGGCAGTTGGCCGAAACGTTCAGCACCCCGTCGGCGAACCAACGGATGTGGAAATCGTCGCGCGCGAAGGAGACGTCCTTGACCACCGAAAACGGCTTGATCCAGTCCAGCCGCCTGGCGACGTCGCGCCAGAAGCCATCCGGATCGGCCTCGACCTGTCTCCAGGCGGCGTCGTAAGCGGCGGCGTCCATACGGGCGCGCTTGGCCCAGGCCTCGGGCACCGGGAAAACCTCGCCTTCGCTCATGGCTCGCCTCCGTATCGTTGTTCCTCGACGACTAAGCGGACCAAGGGGCCAAGCGCAACCGCCAAGGCCCTCAAGGGTGTTCCCAGCCGTGGCGGCGCAGGCTAACCCTCACGGCGATGACTGAGCCGCTCGCCGTCGCTTACCGGGCCCGCCTGGCCCAGGGTGAGCTGAAACCCGACCCGGCGCAGGATGTGGCGGTGCACGCGCTTTCGCGTCTGGAAGGCGAGCTGAACGGGTTGGGCGAACCGGGCTTCGTCACCTCGCTGTTCCGCAAAACCCCCGCCCCGAAGGGCGTCTATCTCTGGGGTCCGGTCGGCCGCGGCAAGTCGATGCTGATGGACGTGTTCTTCGCGGCGGCCCCGATCGAGAAGAAGCGGCGCGTGCATTTCCAGGCCTTCATGGCCGAGACCCACGCCCTGATCGGCCAATGGCGGGAGGGTGACGCGGCCACGCGCCGCGCCGTCTTCGGGCAAAATCGCGGCGACGATCCCATCGCGCCCACCGCGGCGCTGATCGCGTCACGGGCGCGGCTGCTTTGTTTCGACGAGCTGCAGGTCAACGACATCGCCGACGCCATGATCCTGGGCCGGCTGTTCGAATCCCTGTTCGAGCGCGGCGTCGTCCTGGTCGCCACATCCAACCGGCCGCCGGACGACCTCTACAAGGAAGGCATCAACCGCCAGCTCTTCCTGCCCTTCATCGCCATGCTGAAAGACAAGATGGAGCTGATCCAGGTTGGCGGCCCGCTGGACTATCGGCTCGATCGCCTGCGCAGCGCCGGCGTCTATTTCTCGCCGATCGATGCGGACAACGAAGCCAGGTTCGACGCGCTCTGGAACGGTCTGCTGGATGGGGCCGAGGAGACCGGCGCGACGCTGGAGGTGTTAGGGCGGCGCTTACGGCTGCCGCACGCCAGCGGCGGCCTGTTGCGCGCCTCCTTCGCCAGCCTCTGCGCCACCATGCTCGGGCCTCAGGACTATCTGGCCATCGCGGCGCGATTCCACACTGTGCTGCTCGAAGCGGTCCCCGCGCTCTCGCCCGAGAAACGCGACCAGGCGCGCCGGTTCATCAACCTGATCGACGCCCTCTACGAGGCCCATGCGCGGGTCGTGGTCCTGGCCGCCGCCGAGCCGGAGGGCCTCTACCCGGCCGGCGACGCCGCCTTCGACTTCCAGCGCACTGCCTCAAGGCTGGAAGAGATACGCTCGGCAGACTGGCTGGAGTAGGCGCGAGACTAGGCCGCCACCAGGGCCAGGACCGCGGCGCCGTAGCGGTCGAGCTTGGCCTGGCCGACGCCACCGACACTGGTCAACGCCGCGGGCGTGGCCGGGCGGACCCGGGCGATCTCGGCCAGGGTGCGGTCGTGGAAGATGACGTAGGGCGGCACGCCCTGGCGCGCGGCCTCCTCGCGCCGCCAGGCCCGCAACACATCGAACAGCGACATGTCCGTCTCCGGCACGCCCAGGGGCTCGCCGCCGCGGCGACGGCGTGGCCGCCCCGAGCGGGTGGTCGGGTCGTGGGCTTCTGGCGCGCGCCGGAGCTGGACGCCGCGCTCGCCACGATAGACGGCGCGCACCGCCTCGGCGTCGCCTAAGCCCAGCAGCGGGCGGCCGTCATTGGGGTCCTCGCGCACCAGGCCCTCGAACAACAGCTGGTCGATCAGGTCGCGCCAGCCGGCGGGGCTGAACTCCTTGCCGACGCCGAAGGTGGAAAGCCCGGCCTCGAATTCGCTGGGCTCCTTGGTCTTGCCAAGCAGATGGTCGACCACCCGGCCGCGCCCGTAGCGGCCGCCCAGCCGGTGCACGGCGGCCAGCGCCTTGCGCGCCGCCTCGCTGACATCGACCGCGACGGGGGGCGCCAGGCAGAGATCACACTGGCCACAGGGCTCGACATCGGTCTCGCCGAAATAGCGCCGCACGGCCGCGGCGCGGCAACCCATGCCCTCCAGCATGGCGTGGAGCTGCCGCGCCTTGCGGGTCTGCACCTGGCGCACTTCGTCGGCGACCTCGCGGCCGCCGATGCGCCGCAACGCCCAGTTCAGGTCGGCCGGGCCATAGAGGGTGATCCCCTCGGCCGGGGCGCCGTCGCGCCCGGCGCGGCCGATCTCCTGCCAATAGGCCTCGATCGAGGCCGGCGGATCGGCATGAATGACGAAGCGGACGTCGGCCTTGTCGATGCCCATGCCGAAGGCGATGGTCGCCACCATCACCGCATCGTCGGCGGCGAGAAACTCCATCAGCCGGGTCTTGCGCACCCCGGCGTCCAGTCCGGCGTGATAGGCGAGCGCATGGGCGCCGGCGTCGCGCAGGCTGGCGGCCAGCGCATCGGCCCCGTCGCGGCTGCCGGTATAGACCACCCCGGCGCGGCCCGGCCTCTGGGTCACCAGCTCGATGACGCGCTTGTCGGATTTGCCGACCTTGCGTTCGGCGGCCAGGATCAGTTCGGGCCGGGCGAAACTGTCGACGAATTCGCGTGCATCGGTCAGGCGAAGCTCGGCCCGGATGTCCTCCCGGGTCCGCGCATCGGCCGTGGCGGTCACCGCCAGCCGGGGGGTGCGCGGAAAGAGCGAGGCCAGCTGGCCCAGCATGCGGTATTCCGGCCGGAAATCGTGGCCCCACTGGCTGACGCAGTGGGCCTCGTCGATGGCCACCAGGGCCAGATCCAGCTGGCTCAGCCGCTGCAGCATGGCCGGCTGCATCAGGCCTTCCGGCGAGAGATAGAGGATGTCGAGTTCGCCAGCCTCGATCCTGGCCCAGGTCTCGCGCCGCTCGGACGGCTCTATGGCCGAATCGAGCCTGGCCGCCGCGACGCCAGACTGGGTCAGCGCCGCCACCTGGTCGGCCATCAGGGCGATCAGCGGCGAGACCACCAGGCCCAGACCCGGCCGGATCAGAGCGGGGATCTGGTAGCAGAGGCTTTTGCCGCCGCCGGTGGGCAGAACCGCCATGGCGTTGCGGCCGGCGAGGATTTCGCCGATCACCTCGCCCTGCAGGCCGCGAAAATCGGCATGGCCAAAGGTCCGGCGCAGCCGGTCGCGGGCTTCATCGAGCAGGGGATTGGTCTCCACCGGCGGTATATGGCCGAGCCGCTCGCCGGCCACAACGACGCCGGCGCTCATTGGGGCAAGCGCCAGCCCTTGTCGTTCATGCAGGTCTCATAGGCCGCCCGTCGTTGGATGGCGCCGCGATCGGCCAGGGGATTGTCCCTGGCCACCGCCTCGGCCATGGCGCTGGTGACGCCGTAGCGCGGGTCGGAGTAGTTGGACGGGTCGTTGACGTCCAGGCTGGCCGCCTCGCTGCGGCAGGAGGCCTGATCCGCCGCCAGATGGCTCACGTCGCCGCCGCTCCAGACCTCGGCCGCGGGCCCGGCGGCGCAGGCGCTGAGCCAGACGGCGGCGGCGAGGACCATCCCGGCCTTGGCGTTGATCATCGACGGCGACTTTCCGTTTTGCGCGCCGGACCCTAGTGTGGCGATCCAGCAATTCGCCAGCATTTTGTGGAGAGCTCGGAGCGAATTGCTGGATCATAAGCCACACTAGCAACATTTGGTTTTCTAGCGTGCTTGTTGGATTTGAAATTCGCCCAGAGCCTGACCCATGAGCTGGCGAACTCCAAATCCAGCACGCTAGCGCGGCGCGCGGCCCCTGCAATCCCCTCGCGCGATTCAATCGCTTTCGCTAAGAAACCGAGGCGGCGGCGGGGGTCGAGACGCCGCGCGGAGACGAAACGGGCATGGCGAACGGGCAGGGTCGGGGGCCAGGCCGGGGCGATCGCTCCGGCGGCGGACCGTCCGCGCCCGCAAGGCGCGGTCGCTCGCTGCTCGGCGCCCTGGTCTATTGGACGCTGGTGGTCGGCGTCTGGGCGCTGATCGGCATCGTCGCCTTCTTCGCCGTCTTCGCCATCGACCTGCCGGACACCTCGAAGATTTTCGACGTCACGCGCCAGCCGTCGATCTCCTATCTCGACCGGTCGGGCTCGCAGGTCGCGGTGCGCGGCAGCCAGTTCTCGCCGCCGGTCGATCTGGACCAGCTGCCGCCCTATGTGCCGGCGGCCTTCGTCTCGATCGAGGACCAGCGCTTCTATCACCACTTCGGTTTCGACGTGATCGGCATGGCCCGCGCCGTCTTCGCCGACGCCCGCGCCGGCCACACGGTGCAGGGCGCCTCGACCATCACCCAGCAGCTGGCCCGCAACCTCTTCCTGACCCCGGACCAGACCGTTCGGCGCAAGGCCCAGGAGCTGGTGCTGGCGGTCTGGCTGGAGACCAAGTTCTCCAAGAAACAGATCCTGTCGCTCTATCTGAACCGGGTCTATTTCGGCGAAGGCGCCTACGGCATCGAGGCCGCCTCGCAACGCTATTTCAACAAACCGGCCAAGGAGCTGACCGTCGGCGAAGCCGCCCTGCTGGCGGGGCTGATGAAGGGCCCGTCGCGCTATAGCCCGGTCTCGGCGACCGACCGGGCCGAGCGGCGCGCCACCATCGTCCTGGACAAGTTGGTGGAGACCAAGGCGATCACGCCGGCCCAACGCGACCAGGCCTTTCAGCAGCCGGTGCGTGTCTCGGTCAACATGCCGAACCAGAACGCCCAGTACTTCGTCGATTTCATCGACCAGCAGGTGCGCGACCTGGTCGGCCAGCCCCAGGAAGACCTGGTGGTGGAGACCACGCTGGACCTACCCACCCAGTCCAATGCCGAGACCGCGGTGCACACCGTGCTCGACGGCTCCGGAAAGGCGCGCGGCGTGCAGCAGGCCGCCCTGGTCGCCCTCGACGGCCAGGGGCGCATCCGCGCCTATGTCGGCGGCGCCGACTATGGGGCCAGCCAGTACGACCGCGCCAGCCTGGCCCAGCGCCAGGCGGGCTCGTCGTTCAAGCCCTTCGTCTATCTGACCGCCATGGAGGCCGGCCACACGCCGCAGGAGATGACGGTCGACGAGCCGGTGACCATCGGCAATTGGACGCCGCACAATTTCGAGCCGCGCTTTCTGGGTCCGATCACGCTGGAGACGGCCTTGGCCCAGTCGATCAACACCGTCGCCGCCCGGTTGGCCAACCAGGTCGGCACGGCCAATGTGGCCAGGACCGCGCACCGTCTGGGCATCACATCATCCATTCAGACCGCGCCGTCGATGGCGCTGGGCGCCGTTGAAGTGACGCCGATCGAGATGGCCCAGGCCTATTCGGCCTTTTCCAATGGCGGCTATCTGACCCGGGCCTATGGGATCGAGCGCATCCGCACCGCCTCGGGCAAGGTGCTCTACGACCACAATTTGAGCCCCGGCCCGCGGGTCACGGTGATCGGCCAGCCGGCGCTATCGGAAATGACCGAGATGATGCGCCAGGTGCTGGTCTCCGGCACCGGAACCCGCGCAGCCGTCTCCGGCTTCGACCTGGCCGGCAAGACCGGCACCACGAGCGACTTTCGCGACGCCTGGTTCATCGGCTTCACCGGCGGCTTCACCGCCGCGGTCTGGACCGGGCGCGACGACAACACGCCCATGCACGGCGTCACCGGCGGAACAGCCCCCGCCGAGATCTGGCACGCCTTCATGGCCGCGAGCCTGCCCAGGTTGAACGTGCAGCCGATACCCGGCGGCACGGTCCCCGCCGCGCCGGCGCGCGATACGATCGGCGACCTCATATCCGGCGCGGTCGGCGACGAGAGCGGCGCGCCGCCGCCCAGCAGTCCGCCACCGGCAGCCGCGCCGCCCGCCGCGCCGCCGCCAGGCTAGGCTCGGCCCACCGCGTGCAAACGCGCACCATGCGTGCGCAGCCAGGCGCGATGAGGCCGCTCATCGCCGATCAGGCCATGCACGACCGCCCAGAAGCGCGGCGAATGATTGGCTTCGATCAGATGGGCGCATTCGTGGGCGCAGACATAGTCGAGCACCGTCGGCGGCGAGAGCAGCAGCCGCCAGGAATAGCGGATGCGGCCGACCTCGACGCCCGCGCCGAAGCCGCGCGACCGCGGCGGGCTGCAGGAGCCCCAGCGCCCGCGCGCATCGTTGACCGCGATTACCGGCATGGGCTTGGCCAGCGCGGCGGCGTGAATCTCCGTGCGCTCGACCAGCCGGCGGCGCGCCTCGGCCTTGAGTGCGCGCAGCACGGCGCGTGAAAAGGCCTCGCCCTCGCCGTAGGCCGAGAGGCTGAGCGGGCCGCCGTCGGTGGCCGGCCGCCACTGGGATCGCCCGGGCGCGGAAACCAGCCGGCAGGGCTGGCCAAGAACCTCGATCAGGCTCCCCGGCGCAAATGGCGCGGCCTTCGGCAGTTCGGCCAGGCGGGCGCTGATCCAGCTGTGGCGAGAGGCGGCGAAGGCCGCCGCCTCGGCCAGCCGGCGCGGACTGGGGGCGGTGGCGACGATCTCGCCG
>ODAK010003434.1_pt1 | contig 16402 bp, 16 predicted proteins | sample 1539591 | NCBI WGS metagenome assembly ODAK01 (sample SAMEA3539303, study PRJEB22396) | soil metagenome | biome: tundra; feature: field; material: soil | place: USA | collected 2010-05 | depth 0.15 m
ATCCTGGTCACCACGCCGTTGCGTATCACACCCGCCATGTTGACCAGCACGTCGATGCCGTCATGCTCGGCAGCGATTCGTCCGATCAGCTGCTTGACCGCTTCGGCATCGGTCACGTCGAGCTCTTGTCCATGCACTGCAAGGCCTTCCTTACGCAGCGCCGCAGCCGCGCTCTCCGCGCGCACGCCGTCTGCGTCGAGCAGAAAGACCGTATAGCCGCGTTTGGCAAATGTTCTTCCCGTCGCGCCGCCGAGTCCGCCGCCGCCTCCGGTGATCAACGCTACGCGTGCCCGACTATCCATCTTTGCGCCCCTAAAGACTCAAGCCTCCGTCAACCAGCAAGGTAGTACCGGTGATATAGCTGGCCTTGGCGGAAATCAGGAAGGCGACGGCTTCGGCCACTTCGTCCGCTTCGCCAAAACGGCGCAAGGGCGTTAGGCGCTTTTGCCGCTCCCACACCTCGGCGCTGTAAAGTTTTTGCTGAAAATTGGCGCCGAGCCCGGCGTTGATGATTCCGGGCGCTACGCAGTTGGCGCGGATGCCGTTGCGCCCTTCCTCTTTCGCGAGCGCCCGGGTCAAGGCCTCTATCCCGGCTTTGGGAACGCTGGACAGGGCATCCCCGATGGGGAAGGAATAGTTCGCATAGGTGACGACGCTGACGAAGCTGCCGTATCGCTGCGCGCGGAATACCGGGAGAAATTCCTGGACTACGTTGATGTATCCCATCAGCTCGGTTTCGATGACCCCGCGCCATTCCTTTTCGCTGGCGTCGGCCACGCGCGGCTGGGCGATGTCGGCGCCGGACGCATAGACAACGCCGCTTATGCTCCCTGCCGCTTGCAGCACGGCATCGCGCAACCGAACGATGGACGCGCGGTCGGTCACATCCATGCGGCCTATCCCCATGCTCGTTCCGGCGGGAAGACGCGCCGCGACCTGCTCGGCGGCGCGCTGGCTGGAGCGATAGCTTATGAATACTTTGTTTTGCGCGGCGGCGAGGCATCGACACACCGCCTGCCCGAGACCGCCGCTGCCGCCCACGACCACCACGGTCTGGCCTGTCGCCCCGCTGGCTGCGGGCTTTCCGTCTGCGCTTGCTTGCATGTTCATTTGCTCATCTCTCCGTCTCGGGACTGCCGGGCTCCGCCTTCGATCCGCAACGCGGCCGCATTCCGCCGCAATTCGGTCTTCTGCACTTTGCCCGAGGCGGTCTTGGGCAAAGCGTCCACGATGCGGATGTCCTTGGGCAGCTTGAAACCGGCCAGGTGGGCTCTGGCGAACTCCAGCAGCGACTCGGGCGTGGCGCTGCATCCCCCGCGCAACACCACCGCGGCCACGAGGGACTCTCCCCATAAGGAGTCCGGCACGCCAAACACGGCGACTTCGGCGATGCTCGGATGGGCGCTGAGCACTTCCTCGCTCTCGCGCGGAAAAATGTTCACCCCACCGCTGATCACCATGTCTTTCTTTCGATCGACCACATATACATAACCGTCTGCGTCGCGCTTGCCCAAATCGCCGGTCCGCAGCCATCCGCCGACGATGGTTCGGGCGGTTTCCTCTGGCCGCCGCCAGTATCCTTTCATCACGTTGTCGCCCTGGACGGTGATCTCGCCCACCTCGCCGGCTGCAACCTCGGAACCGTCGTCCCGAATCAGCTTCAGCTTCACGCCGTGCAAGCCCCTGCCTATGGAGCCGGGGACCGTCAGATGCTCGGCCGGATGCAGGACCGAAGAATGCGAGGTGGACTCCGTCAGCCCATAAGCGTGCAGCAGCTTGTCGTTGCCGAATGCCGCGATCGCCTCACGCAGCCGCGTGCCGGTGATCGCCGCCGCGCCATAGGAAATCAGGCGCAGGGAGCCGAGGTCGTATTCGCGCAGGCGCGGATGGTCCAGAATCTGATAGAGCATCGTCGGCACCGCAAAGAAATAAGTGACGGCCTCCGACTCGATCCGCTCCAGCGTTGCGCCGACGTCGAAGCTCTCATTCAATGCGGTGCATGCGCCATAGGCCAGATGCACCAGGCTGTGGACGAATGCCGCGTGGTACATCGGGCTCAGTTGCAGATTGACGCTGTCGTGCGTCGGCTGGATCTCCGTACCCACGTGCTCCAGGTCGGAAACATAGTTGTGATGCGACAGGACCACGCCCTTGGGCGAGGAGGTAGTGCCGCTGGTGTATAGAATCGCCGCATCGTCCCCGGGTGCGGGACCGAATGCGGGAGCCGCGCCCGAGCCGGCACCGCGCCAGCTCGCGTAATCCGCGTAGGTCCCGCCGCCCGGTTCGAGCAGCACCGCGCGCGCAAGCGAGGGCACGTTCGCGACGATCGCGTCTATGGACGCCTGGAAACTTGCGGAAGCCACCAGCAGACGAGGCTCGCAATCCTGCAGCAGGCGTGCATGCTCCTTCGGGTGCAGGCGCGTATTGAGCGGTACGGCGACGGCTCCGGCGGCCGTGATGCCGAAAAAGAGTTCGAGAAACTCCGGGCAGTTTTTCAGCAGCAGCGCGACGCGATCGCCGCGGCTTATCCCGTCGCGTCGCAGGGCCTCGGCAACCGCGCTCGCGCCCTGGCGCAGATCGGCGAAGCGCAGCCTCCGTCCGCCCGCAATTACGCTCGTCCTTGCGGGATCGATCAAGGGATTGTCGAACAGCACCTCCCTAAGCGTAAGCCAACTCATCCACCCGTCCTTATGGCTTGCGAGTCTTGCGCCTCAAGGCGATTACCCGGCTAATTCCCCGGGTAGCGCTTCAGCGCTTCGCGGGCAATGATGATTTTCATGATTTCGCTCGTGCCGGCGCCGATTTCGTGATGCTTGGCGTCGCGGAAAAAACGCGCCACCTGGTTGTCTTCCATATAGCCATAGCCTCCCATGATCTGCACCGCGTCCGCAGCCGCCTGGACCGCCATCTGCGAGGAGTACAACTTCAGGATCGCGGCTTCGCGCGTGATCTTCTCGCCGCGGTCGACTGCCCGCAGCAAACGGTACAGCATAGTGCGCGAGAGCTCGATGCCGGATTCCATGGCCGCGATTTTTTCCTGGATCAACTGATACTGCGCGATGAATTTGCCGAATACTTCGCGCTGTTGCGCGTATGCGGCAGACAGGTCCAGACACGCCTGGGCGATTCCGATCGTCGATGCGCCCTCCAGCACCCGCTCGACATCGAGCGCGTTGAACAGGTAGTGGAATCCACGGCCGACCTCCCCCAGCACCTGATCCGCGGCGACCCGCACGTCCGACAGGAACACTTCTGCCGTCGGCGAACTCTTCATGCCGAGCTTGTCGAACGGTTTGCCTGTCGAGAGGCCCGGCGTGCCCCGCTCGAGAATGAACCAGGTTCCGCCATCGACCTGCCGTTCCTGGCCGCTGGTGCGCGCCAGCACGAGGATGAAATCCGCGATCGGCGCGTTGGTGATGAAAGTCTTCGCGCCGTTGAGTACGTACTCGCCGCCCAGGGCGCGCCCGGTGGTGCGCGCGCCAAGGGCATTGGAGCCGCCCTTGGTTTCGGTGATCGCCATCGCACCGATTTTCTCGCCGCGGAGAACTGGCACGAGATACTTCAGTTTCTGCGCATGCGTGCCATGGTTGCTCACTGCGCGGGCAAACAGCACGATATCCGCGAACAGCGTGATGTCGAAGCCCGCATTGACGCGCGCGGTTTCCTCGCTGATGATGGCGCGCGTAGCGATGGATGCGCCGCTGCCGCCGTATTCCTCCGGAAAAAACGAGCCCAGCAGGCCCAACTGCCCCATTTTCAGGATCAAATCGCGCGGTGGCTCCCCGGCGCCTTCCATCGCAGCGCACCGGGGCTGGACCTCGTTGCGCATGAAGCGGCGAACCGAATCCTGCAGCGCCAGTTCTTCTTCCGTCAGCAGGGAGGCCAGGGTCGCTTGACCGGACATGACCCAGTCCTCAGGGCGCGCGGCGACGCGACGGGCGGCTCATGCTTGCGGCGCCAGGGCGAACAGCTTGCGCAGGCGCCCAAGGTCTGGCGGCATCAGGCGCTCGCCCCAGCCGACCCGGCTGGTCTCGGGAATGGCCAGTTTGCGCTGAAGGTCCGAGCGGAGTTCGGCGGTCTTCAGTCCGACCGTCAGACAATCGAAGATGGGGGCGCCGTACTCCGGGACCCTGGAAAGACCGGCCGCGGTCGCCATGACGCTCATTCCGGCGCTGCCGATGACTATGGAATTAGCCCCGGCCTCGACCAGTGCTTTGGCATTTGCGGCGATTTCCCGCGCCATTTCCTGCGGCTGCGTAAACCCTTTGGTAAACGCTTCGCTCGAGGGCGTGGCGATGCGCCGCACGCCGGCGAAGCGGCTGCTCAATCCGTAGGCCGAGACCATCATTTCGCAATACTCCGACCAGGATCGGTCGGCGGTGGTGACTATCCCGACCTTATGGCCGTAGGCACATGCAAGATGCAGCGCCGCCTCCATCGGCCCGACGACGGGTATGGAAACCAGCGTGCGCGCTTCGGCTACCCCGGTGTCGCCCGAGCAGGCAACCATGACTGCGTCCGCCCCTTCCGCCTCCGCCTTGAGCATTTCCTCGGCGACATCGATTTTGTTGAGCAGGCTCGGATAAGCAAAAACGGTATCGGTGGCGCGCTTCAAGTGCTGGACGAAACGATGCGATATCGTCGTGCCTTCGGCCTTCGCTTTTTCGAAATTTGCGCTGATCAGCGGAGTGTAAGACCCCGAGTATTTCTCGGCGTTGACATGGACGACGCAGATTTTCATGGAAATTTCCTCGTTGATGATTTTTCGCCCGATCTTCGGGCGGCTTGGTTCAGCGTCCCTGGAACTTTGGGGGCCTCTTTTCCGCGAATGCGCGGATACCTTCTTTGACGTCGGCGGTCTTGAACAGGTCGGCAAAAAGGGCTGCTTCCAGCCGAAGCGCGTCCGCGGCCGACATGCGCATGCCCAGGTTCACGGCACGTTTGGCCTGGGACACGGCTAGCGGCGCGCATTGTGCGATCTCGCGCACTATGCCCAAGGCCGTCTGCAGCGCCGCGCCGGGGGACACGACCTCGTCAACCAGGCCGATCTGCAGCGCCCGGGCGGCGGAAACTCGCTGCCCGGTGAACAGCATGCGCTTGGCCTGTCCAAGCGGCACCAGCCGCGGCAGGTTCTGCGTGCCGCCCGCCCCCGGAATCAGGCCCAGCTTTACTTCCGGCTGGCCAAAGCTCGCGGTCTCGTCGGCAACGCGTATGTCGCAGGCCAGCATGAGTTCGCAGCCTCCGCCCAGGGCATAGCCGTTCACTGCCGCGATGACAGGCAGGGGGTAGTCCTGAATCGCCGCCTGCATGGCCTGGATCCGCAGTGCATAGATCTCGGCGCTGCGCGAGTCGAGTTCGGTGAAATAAGCGATATCGCCGCCGGCCACGAAATACCTCCCGCGGCCGGTGATCACCACGCCTCTCGCCCCGGCGTGTTTCTCGATGCCCGCCAGCGCATCCAGTATCTCGTCGGAGACTTGCGGATGCAGGGCGTTGGCGGGCGGATTGTCTATCGTGATGACCGCCGCCTCGGACTCGAAAGCGAGACTGATCCTGGAGTAAGTCATAGCGCCGATCACCTATTCTGCCCCGACGCCGGACCGCACCGACGTGAACTGTGGCTACCAATAAAAACGAACGGTCGACCGTATTTTTATTGATTTTCAAATGGGTGTCAAGCATAATTGTCCGGCGGCATCGAGCATCGGCCGATGAAGCACGCCGGCGCAGCCGGGGAAGTCGCCGAATGCATCGCCGTGGTCGCCTTGCCGCCGGCCGGGCGCTGTTCGTATGCGGCGAATTGTCGATCGGCTTTTGAGCGGAGACACAGGCGTGGCAAGGACTGCAGGGACCAAGGGCGAAGCGACCTGGGCGACCATCCGCAAATCCGGCATTAAGCTGATCTACAAACACGGATATGCGGCGATGAACCTGCGGCAACTGGCCGTCGAGGCGGGACTCAGGCCTGGTTCGCTGTACAACTATTTTCAAAGCAAGGAAGAATTCCTGTTTCGCATTTTGCGCGAGATCCTGGAAGAGATACTGGCCGACTTCGACAGAACCGTCGGTCCGATCACCGCTACGCCCGTCGACAGACTGCTCGCCTTCGTCGAATTCCACATCCGTTGGCACACCGAGCGCCGCCTCGAAACTTTCATCGGCTTCATGGAAATGCGCAGCTTGAGCAAAGCGCGTTACCTCAAGTACGTTGCGCTCAGAAAGCGCTACGAAGACTGCGTGACCGACATATTGACCCAGGGAATGAAGGCGGGCCAATTCTCCATACGCGACCCGCGCGTGACCGCATTCGCGATCATTTCCATGCTGACGGGGACCTGCCAGTGGTACCGCAAGAACGGCCGGCTCGCGCAAGCGGAACTGATCGGCATCTACAAGGACATCGTACTCAAGATAGCCAGCCCCGCGCCCGGTACGCAGCGCCGATCGGCGCGCGTGTCCGGGCCTTGAGGCGGCGCTCGGCATTTCTTGCGAATCTTTCCCGGCGCAGGCGACGCCTGCGCGGAAGTCGAATACGGGACGAACCCGAACGCAATCGAGTTCAAGCCGCCAATCGAACGCACAGCCACCGGCAAACCGGGCGCCGGTCCGTCGTGCGCGTGCCGTTTCGCAAAAAGGAGCAGTCCTCATGGCCAAGCAGAAAGTTGACACCACCCGCCTGCAGCGGTTCGCGCGCGCCTATTGCGAATCGGCGGTGCTCTATGCGGCGATCGATCTGGATCTGTTCACCCATATTTCCCGCGGCGCCGACACCGAAGCGAAGCTGGCCGGTGCCATGGGCATTCGCGCGCTTAACGTCGAGCGCCTGGTCACGGCCGCGCTGGCCATGGGCCTGATCGAATGGGACGGCGATACCTTGTGCAACGCGGCGGATGCGGCCCGGTTTCTGGTGAAGGGCGAGCCCGGATATGCCGAGGATTGGCTGATGTTCACCCGCCCCGACGTGCCGCAATGGTTCCGCCTCACCGAACATCTCAGGCGCATGGAACCGCCCACGACCCTGGGTATGTACGAGCATCTGAGCGTGGAGGATGCGCGCAAGTATCACGCGGCCACCTATAGCATCGGTATGGGGTCTGGCAGGCGGTTCAGCCGGCTTGTGGATCTCTCCGGGCGCAACAAGCTGCTGGATCTAGGGGGTGGCTCGGGCGCCTACAGCATCAATGCAGTGCAAACCTTTCCGAACCTGCGGGCGGTAGTGCTGGACCTGCCGCCGGTGATCGAAGTCACCAAGGAGTACCTGAAGCTCAACGGCGTGGACGATCGCGTGACGACCCTTCCCGGGGATTTCACCAGAACCCCGTTCCCCAGCGATGTGGACGCCGTGGTGATGGCCAGCAATCTGCCGATCTACGACGAGGAGATGATTCAACTCGTCGTCAAAAAGGTCCACGCTGCGTTGCTGCCTGGCGGGGAATTCCATCTCGTTGGCGAGATGATGCACGACGACCGGCGCGGGCCGCTCGATTCCGCAATGTGGGGCATGTTCGAGGCTATCGGTCACAGCCGCGGCAAAGCTCACACCATTGCAAAGTGCAGAGGATATTTCAAGCAGGCAGGCTTTGCCAAGATCAGCGACGAGGTGTTCGTGCCCGGCACCCTGCACCGCGTGACCGGCATCAAGGCCAACTGAGCGCAGGCGATATGCCCGTGCTGTCTGAAGCGACGCCCGCGCAGGCGAGCTTTTGCGCCTGCTTACTCAAGACAATCAGAGCGTCGTCGAACGATCACGCCTGATCCAGCAATGTCCCCGCCGCAAGCGTGAGCTGCTGCGCGTATTCGGCCGGTGCATCCTCGCGTTTCTTGTAGATGTGGAGCCTGCAACCGCCGTCGGCGCGCGCAGCGTTTTCAAATACCCAGTGCGCGCGCCCAAACCAGCGCAGTGTGGCTACGCCGTTCCAGACGGCGCAGTGGCTGCAGTAGACAGGCAGGCGCGGCTGACCGAAGGTGAGCGGCCCGGGCGATTCGACGAAGGGCAAAGCATCGGGTCCGATGTATGCGCCGGCGAGCCGCAAGTGTCCGCCGCTGCCGCATGGCGTTTGATCAATTGTGAACTTCACCTCATCCTCGCGCACGGTGACCTGCCCCATATGCTGCTTGAGCAGAAATGCGCTCGTCCATGCAAACTCTTCCGCGGGCATTTTTTCCCACTTCTCGAAACCCGGGCGTTGGCCCTCGGCAGTAGCGAGATGGAAGCGAAGCAATTCCTCGGCCCCGAAACATCGCAATACCCAGCCGAAACTCTCTGCCATGAAGCCAACCAGTCTGTCGTGAAGCGGCAGATATTGATCCTGCTCCTTGCGGTTCAACAGCGCCAGGGCTCCGAGGATGTCTCGCGCCCCGATGGCCCGGACGACTTCATCCGCCAGCCGCGCCTGTTCCTGCTCGAAGCGCGCCTCGCCGGCCCCGAGGGCGCGCGCGGTGCGCTCGATCTCCTCCTCCAGCGACCCTTGCGATTCGCTCGCGCAAACCAGGTCGCTCCAGACTCGCCGCATGGCTTCGATGATGTCGTTGCGAAACCGATAGATGAGCGAGGCAGCCGCGGAAGCCGAATCCGCACCGCCGCTCGAAGCAGCCGCGCGCATGGCTGTTTCGCGCAGCAGTGGCAATAGCACACGAATCGTGACGCCTAGACCCCGGTACATGAACGTGTATTCTTTGGCAAGGCTGCGCGCCTGGCCATCACCATCGAGAGCCAGTCGCCGCGCACGCACAAGGTCGTTGGACTCCAGCGCAAGCCTGAGGACTTCGCTCAGTCGCCGACCCCATTCCCCGATTGGCACAGCCATGATACTTTCTCCGTCACGCGCCGTGCGTCGGCTCGCAAATCCGGGCACGCACGCCTGCTAATCGCGAGCCGGTCATACATCCTTCTCCGGCGCGCCTTGCGCACGGCCCTGATTGCGCGAAGAGCCACCCCCTAGGTAGATATCCGTGACGTACGGGTTGTTCAACAGATCCGAGCTGCTTCCCTGCAGGGCAAGCCGGCCTGTTTCGAACACATAGCCGTAGCGTGACAAGCGCAGCGCAAGACGGGCGTTCTGTTCCACCAAAACGACCGTCATCCCCTCGCGATTGATCGCCGCGATAATACCCGCCAAATGCGACACGATCAGCGGCGCCAAGCCAAGTGACGGCTCGTCCAGCAGCAACAGGCGCGCCTTGGTCATGAGCGCCCTGCCGATGGCAACCATCTGCTGCTCGCCGCCCGAGAGGCTCCCGGCAGGCTGCTGCAGGCGCTGCCGGAGGTGCGGGAAATAGCTCAACACCCTATCCAAGTCGCTGCGGAAACTCGCATCGCGGCGGCGAAGGTAGCCACCGACGCAAAGGTTCTCGTACACCGAAAGATCGGGAAAGAGCCGGCGACCCTCCGGCGACATGGCCACCCCCCGCGCCGCCGCCTCGTACGCCCTGATGTTCGTTATGTCCTCCCCTTCCCAAATGACCCGGCCCGACCTCGCCGGGACGAGTCCCACCAGGCATTTGAGGAACGATGTCTTTCCGGCCCCGTTGGCTCCGAGGATACACACGACTGATCCGGCCTCGACGGACAAGTCGATATCCTCCAGAACCACCACGTTTCCATAGGCGACGCTCAACTGGCGCACCTCAAGGCTACTCAAAGTCGGCTCCCAGATACGCCTCAATCACCTCGGGGTGAGCCACGATCTGTGCGGGCACGTCGATGGCGATCACCTTGCCGTAGTTCAGCGCGAGGATGCGGTCGCACACACTGGTGACCATTCTCATGTCGTGCTCCACCAGGATCACGTCGATCCCGCGTCTGGAGCGGATCTGCGCGATGAGGTCCCCCATCGCCTCGGTTTCCGAAGGATTGAGGCCGGCCGCCGGCTCGTCCATCAGCAGCTGGATCGGATGCTGCGCCAACGCGATGACCACTCCCAGCATCTTCTGCTTGCCGTAGGGCAAGTTGCCCGCAGCGGTTCCGGCCACGTCCGCGAGGCCCGAAAATTCAAGAAGTTCCTCGGCGGTGATTCTAGCCTTCTGGGCGCCCGCCGCAACCAGCCCTTTCCTGAAAAACCACGCAGGATTGCCGATGCACCCGAACATGCTGCCGCGCCGGATGTTCTCATACACCGACTCATGCTTGAATACGGTCGCCGACTGGAAGGTCCGAACCAGCCCGAGACGCGCAATCGCATCGGTCGGGAGACCGCTCATCGCATTCCCGCGGAAGCGCACGCTGCCGCTGGTCGCCGGAAAGACGCCGGTGATCAGGTTGAACAGCGTTGTCTTGCCCGAGCCGTTCGGGCCGATCACTCCGAGGATCTCCCCACGGAACGTGCGGAAGGAGACATCGCTGATGGCGTGCAGTCCTCCAAATGCCTTGGTCAGCCCCTCCACCTCGAGAACCACCTCGTTCACTCCGCTCCCCCTTTTCTCGCGCGCCGAAGCCTCTGTATCACACCGTACAAACCGTCGGGCATGAACAGGAGAAAAAAGATCAGGAGAATCCCATAAAGAAGCACCTGGTATTGCTTCGCATCGCGCAGGAACTCGGGCAGCGGAACGAGGAGCAGAGCGCCGAGAACGGAACCGATCGGATGGGCCACCCCGCCGATCACGTTGATCACCACCAGATTGACCGGCACCCAGAACCCGTAGTCCTCCGGAGTCACGAGCGTCAAGTAGTGGCCGTACAGCGCGCCGGCCATTCCCGCGAGGAATGCGCTGAAACAAAAGGTCAACAGGCGATACTGGCGCGAATCGATCCCAAGCGAACGCGTCAGGGCCTCGTTCTCGTCGAGGGAGGTGATCACAGCGCCCAATTCGCTCCGATAGATCGCGCGCACGGACGCGTAGGCAAATGCAGCCAGTGCCAGAGACAGCAAGTAGAACCCCTCGTGGCTCTGGATCTCGTGGCCGAACCAGCCAGGCCGGGGAACCCCCGCCAGACCGTTGCTCCCGCCGAACAGGCTCACCCATTCGATGAAAATAAGGACGATGATCTCGCCGAACGAAAAAGTCAGCAGAACGAAATAGACCCCCCTGATCCTTAAGAATACCTGCCCCACCAGCCAGGCAAGCAGCGTTACGGCCAGCGCGGCGCCAAAAAAAGCAACTGGGAAAGGCAGGCCAAGACGCATCATGAACAGGGCGGACCCGTAGGCGCCAAGACCCATGAACGCCCCGTGTGCGAAAGATATCTGGCCGATGCGCAACATCAAGTTCATGCTCAAGGCCAAGGTGGTGTACAGCCCGATCATGACACCGATGTGCGTAAGGAACGGGGCGCGCAACAAGAAAGGCAGCACTGCCAGGGCGGCGACTATGGCCAGATATTTCAGCAGGGATTTCATCGGCTTCATCGTCCCAGAAGACCGGTCGGTTTGACCAACAGGATCACAACAACGATGCCGAAGGAGACCATGGTCGCCACCGTCGTATTGATCAGCGTCGCAAAGACAGACTCCGTCAGTCCCAGAACGACCCCGCCGAGAACCGCGCCTGGAATGCTCCCCAAACCTCCAAGGATGACCACGATGAATGCCTTGAGCATCGGCTGCGCACCCATGTACGGATAGATGGTGTAAATCGGCGCCATCAGCGCGCCGGCGAATCCCGCAAGCATCGCGCCTAGCCCGAAAGCGAGGGGATGGATGATCTTCGGACGCACCCCATGGATCGAAGCGATTTCCTCATCCTGCACTACGGCCCGCATCGCCAAACCCACTTTCGTATAGCGCATGAACAGATAGAACACCCCCAGGATGAAAAGCGCGATTAGCCCCACCGCAAGGCGGTCACGCGGAACCATCACCATACCCAACTGGATTACGCCCGAAACTGGACGCTCGACGGAATGCTCGTCAGTACCGAACAGAATAAACGCCGTTGCCTGCAGGGTGATCGAAATGGCGAGGGCCATGATCATCCCGTTCAGTTCCCGTCCGATGAATGGCCGGAACAGGACGCGTTCCAGTACCGCCCCGAACAAACCCACCGCCACCGCCGCCACGAGTACGGCCAGATAGTAATTCCAGCCCAGAGACCCGGCCAGAACGTACACCAGAAACGCTGCGACCATGTACAGCTCGCCGTGAGCGAAGTTGACGACACGCATGATCCCGAAGATCAGCGTGAACCCAAGGGCCATCAATATGTAGACCAGCGACGACGTCAGGCCGTTGATCACGATCTTGATTGCGAGTTCGAACATTCAGGTCTATTCCAAAAAAATCGTCCGCCGGAACCTGCCAAAACCCCGGTGGACGCGACGCTTTTCTAGTCCATACGGCCGATGATCACCTGCTCGCCGTTCTTGATCATCCCAATAAAAATCGGGACCAGGATCTGATGGTTGGAGCCATAGGACTTCATTCCGCCCCAGCGAATGGTTCCCTGGACCCCCTTATACGGCGACTGCTTCTCCAACTCTGCCCGGATCTTATCCGTGTCCTCAACCGTCCCGGCCGCCTGCATCGCATTTAGGAGCATGCGGGCACCATCATAGAAATATACGGCGAACTCGTTCATCGGCGGCTTGAGGACCTTGGCATACTGGCCTTCGAGATCCTTGTAGCTCTTCGCCGTCACATCCGCGGCGGCATAGCAAATCAGCCCCTCGGCAAACTCTTTTCCGGCAGCCGCAACAATCTGCGGCACTCCCGGGCCACCGATCTTGACGAATTGGCCCTTGAAGCCGAGCTCGCGCGCCTGACGCATCACCAGGCCGGCCGTCCCCGGCGGCGTCGTCCCGAGTTCGATGATATCGGGCTTGGCCGCGAGAATCCTCGTCAGCACAGGCTGAAAGTCTTTAAGGCTGCGCTCGAACAATTCCGAGGAAACGACCTTGTATCCGCCACCCTCGTAATGCTCCTTCAACAGCTTCTGCGAGAACCATCCCGTCTCGTCGTTCGGATCGAGCTGCGCAACCGTCTTCAGGGCAGGCTTGTTCTTCTTCAGCCACTCCACGATCGGGCCGACGAACTCCACCTGCGTCGGGAACCCCCGATACATGTACTTGGTGTCCGCATCGAGAGCCTTTTCGGTGTAGGCGCCGATGATCGCCAGAATCTTGTTCTTCTCGTAGAGAGGCTTTACTGCCAGCAACGAGGCCGACCCTACCGGCCCCACGATGAACTTGACCATGTCCTGCTCGATCAGGCGTGTCGCACCCGAGACCGCAAGCGCCGCCTTGTACTGGTCGTCGTAGGAGATCACCTCGATTTTGTACGTCTTGTTGCCAACCTTGAGACCGCCCTTTGCATTGGCTTCCATCGCCGCGATCTTGATGCCCCCGTCCTGCGCCAGACCCCACTCGGAACCGGGACCCGACAGGGCGCTCACAACCCCGATCTTCAGGGTATCGCTCTGCGCTGAAACCGCTGCCGCCCAGCCGAAACCGATCACCGACAACAGCGCGATCAGCGTTCTCTTCATCACACGTTTCATAAGAACCCTCCTCCATAGTGGATACATCCGCCAAAACCGAATTGCACCGGGTTCAAGCTGTACTGTCTGCCTCGCCTCAGTTGAACGGCGCTGCCCCGCTACTGCGCGTGCCGGCCCGTGCATCATCAAAATTATCCGTGATCATTGCCTCGTCCGCAGCTTCGGGTTCAGGGGAGAATCCGCAGCATGCGATATTCCGAGAGGATGTCCAGGAACATCTGTTCGGAATCGACCATCTCGCCGAAGCCGAATTGATGCGATTTTACGACCGACAGCGCCTGGTCCCACTCTATCCTGAATACCGAATCGGCGAACGCCCAGTCGGCGATCTGGCCGAAAGCGGTCGGACGCAAACCATGCTTGGCGATCAGGCGATCCCACACCGGCGCCTTGTCGCGCATAAATTCCTTCAGCTTCAACGGCGCCACCGTGCCTGGCGCCATGCCGAAGTGCGCCGCAAGCCCGCCCCACACATCCCGCCAGCGAAAATAGTCCCCGTTTGCAATGTTGAAGTCCTGCCCGGCGCAGCGGGGCTCGATCGCGGCCCATACCATCGCTTTGGAAACCAGCTTGACGTCGGAGTACATCAGCAGGGCGTCGAACGCGCGGTCTGAACCGGGAAAGGAAAAAGGCAAGCCAAGCTCCTGCAGGATTGCCGCGTAGGCGCCGATCGCCGACATCAGATTGCTGGGACTGCCCACGGCGACGCCAATGATGAAATGCGGGCGCAGGGTCGACCAGGTCCAGCGGCGGCCTAGTTGTTTATGAGCAAGATGATCGTGCTGGCCGTAGTAGTAGAGCGCCTGTACCGGCCTCGGGTGGCTTTCTTTAGCCGGCACTTTGAACGGCCCCAGATGCGACCCATACCATTTGGTGCCGTGCATCAGCTGGACGTGTTCGAGCCGCTGCGCGACGGGATCAAGGTGGTCCATCAAATTCTTGAGCATATCCACGTTGGGATCGACCTTGATCACGTAGTCCGAGTCCGGCTCGACCACGCGGGAAAGATAGAAGACGTGCGTGACGGCTGCCAGCGCAGGGACGGCTTGCGCGCATGCGTTCCGGTCGAGCAGGTCCAAGGCAAGGTGGCGAGCGCTGCCCCCGCCGACCGGCTTGCGCGATAGCGTGAGCACCTCCCAATCGCCGAGCGATTTAAGATACTGGTGAAAATTGGTACCGAGGAGTCCCGAAGCTCCGACCACGAGCGCCTGCTTGCTTGCCATTTCAGAATGCTCCGCGACCGGCGGGATGGATTGCCATCGCGCTCGGATCGTTTATTTCGCTTATCATTCTAACGGCCGCCGGATACATCCATTACCGTTCCATGCACATACGACGCCGCGGGCGATGCCAGCCACAAAGCCGCCTCGGCTACCTCTTCGGCGCTGCCGGCGCGCCCCAAGGGTACCGTCGGTCCGAGCGAGGCCAACATTGCCCTGCCGCCATGCGCATCATGCATGTCCGTCGCAATCAACCCGGGGCGCACGGCGTTGACGCGTATCCCCTCGCGCGCCACTTCTGTCGCCAAGCCGAAGGTAAAGCTGTCCACCGCCCCTTTGCTGGCAGCGTACGCAATCTCTTTCGGCAAGCCGCCATGTCGCGCGGCAACCGATGAGATGTTCACAATGACGCCGCCTTTCCCGCCGTGCCGCGTCGACATGCGTTTTATGGCCTCGCCCGCGCAGAAAAAACAACTGAAGGTATTGGTCGCAAATATGTGCTGCAGTGCCGTCTCATCCGTCTGATCGATCGTAAAATGATCGCCGATAATTCCCGCGTTGTTCATCAGCACATCGACAGGCCCCAACTGCCTGTCGACTTCCGCAAACAGCTTTGCCGCTTCGGCCTGCCGCGCCACGTCCGCTTGCACGGTTATCGCCTTCCCGCCCGCTCTGGCGATCGTTTGCGCCACTGCATCCGCTGCTGCGCGATTGCGTGCATAGTTGATGCAGACGGCATAGTCACGTTGGGCCGCGAGTTGAGCAATGGCGGCGCCGATCCCGCGGCTTGCGCCCGTAACGATCATCACTTTTGCCACTTGTTTCTCCTTGTCCTGGTGAAATCACCCTTATACGACTCCTGCGCGGCGAATCCATCCTCGCATTTCCGGATTATGGTTGGCGTCCGCATCAGAAAATTTCGCGGATTTCGTTGATCCAGACCGGAGACCGTGCAAGATCGATGAAACGCCGTTCGTCCTGTAACAATTCGCTCAACGCGGGCTGCGCCGCCGGGTCGTTGGCCGCCGCAGAAAATTCTTCCCAACTGTCGTACCAGACTTCGGCAATGCCGTCGAACGCCGGGGGCCCCCCGCGAAACCGCGCCACCCGCAGATTGAGCTCGGTTTGGGCCGCGCACAGCTGCACGTAGCGTGTTACGCGCAGGATGCCCTGGTGCCGGCGCATCAAGGGCGCGTGCCGCTCGTGCCAGTAATCGATGAATTCCTGATGCGTCAAATGCGGCAGTCGATGCATGCAGTAAGTGAGCTCGATCACATGTCCCCCAGAGTCCCGCCATCCGGCGCCGCCGCCGCCGCCGATAGCCGTCAGTGTAAATCAACGCGAACCTATTTTCGTTTCACGCGCCAGTCATTGGCGCTGTCGTCGGTCGCCGCGTACTGGCACATCGGCGAAACCGTGATGCGGTTTGGAAGACGGAGCTTGCCCTGGCTCAGGGGCTGAAACAGGGCGCCAGTCAAGAAAAATCCCTGTATTGATCCCCGCGTCCGTTGCCTGGGCTATACCGCGGGGCTTGCGAAGCCCGGGCAGAATCGGGCAGCTTCAGCATTTCATGCCCATCGCCCGGGCGATGATGCGCAAGTGTTCCGGCATTAAAGTCAAGGCTTCCTCTTCGGCAACCTAGCCCTGCGTCAGCCGGCCGTCCAGAACACACTAGCACGTTGATGCGCATTATTAGCCGAAACTTCGTCACTTCTTCTTCCGCTGTTCCATAAAAGCACGCAGCCGGT
>ODAK010003435.1_pt1 | contig 16392 bp, 17 predicted proteins | sample 1539591 | NCBI WGS metagenome assembly ODAK01 (sample SAMEA3539303, study PRJEB22396) | soil metagenome | biome: tundra; feature: field; material: soil | place: USA | collected 2010-05 | depth 0.15 m
ATCAGCCCTTCTGCTTTGCCAGCGCGTCGCGCGCGTCCTTGAGCTGCCTCCAGTTCGGCGCAGCTGATCGGGCCAAAATAGCGATGCTCGCCGGGGGAGTGCTGTGCAGTCTGAGGCGCAAGGTCCGTCCGGCGCGTGATGGGCGTCTCACTTATGGCCTGGCGGAACAGCGCGGCCAACGATCTCGCCATCGCCAGGAGATCCTGGGCTCGAACCCTGTTCCAGTGCTTCTTTCACGACACTACCACTCACCGTCTCCTGCGTCAGCAGTTGCTGCGCCAATGTCTTAAGGGCTGCGCGGTGGTTCTTCAGCAGTACTTGAGCACGCTCGTACTGTTCGGTCACGAGACGCTGGACCTCCACGTCGATCACTTGACGAGTCTCTGGACTGATCTGGCTATTGTCCTCGACCGATCCCCCCAGGTATTGCAGCTGTTGACCTGCGTAGCGCACCGAGCCGAGCTTTTCACTCATGCCAAATTCGGTGACCATACGGCGGGCCAGGTCAGTTGCCCGCATAATGTCGTTACTGGCCCCGGTGCTGATGGTCCCGAACTCTACCATTTCGGCGGCCCGCCCTCCCAACATGACGGCGATTCTGTCCTTCAGTTCGTCGATCGAGAGCAGATAGCGGTCTTCGGTTGGCATTTGCATGGTGTAGCCCAAGGCGCCACGGCTGTGTGGAACGATGCTGATCTTGCTAACCGGTTCGCCATGCGGCACCAGTTCAGCCACCAGTGCATGGCCAGACTCGTGGTATGCAACCGTGGTTCGTTCCTGCTCGTTCATCACCCGGCTCTTTTTCTCGGAACCCGCAATCACCCGTTCGATGGCAGCCTCGAAATCATTCAACGTGACTGCCGCGGCCTTGTGCCGGGCAGCGAGGAGTGCCGCCTCATTCATGGCATTCGCCAGATCAGCCCCGCTGAAACCAGCCGTTATCCGGGCGGCCCGCTCCAAGTCAAAGTCCGCCGCCAGCTTCACATTCTTGCTATGAATTTTCAGGATTTGCACTCGGCCGACAAGATCCGGATTGCCGATGGCGATCTGGCGGTCAAAGCGTCCCGCGCGCTGAAGTGCCGGGTCGAGCACTTCCGGACGGTTGGTGGCAGCCATGATGATTACCGGAGCGCTCGCATCGGTCTTGAAGCCGTCGATCTCCGCCAGCAACTGGTTCAGGGTCTGTTCGCGCTCGTCATTGCTTCCCAGGCGCATTACGCCTCCCCGGCTCTGACCAATGGCATCAATCTCGTCAATGAAAACGATCGCGGGAGCGGCCTTACGCGCCTGCTCGAACAGGTCGCGCACACGTGCGGCGCCCACGCCAACGAACATCTCGACGAACTCGGAGCCACTGGTCTCGAAGAACGCGACCCGGGCCTCGCCAGCCGTAGCTTTGGCCAGTAGAGTCTTGCCTGTGCCTGGCGGGCCGACGAGCAATACTCCCTTTGGAATATGTCCACCGAGTTGGGCAAATTGCTCTGGCGTCTTCAGAAATTGGATGATCTCATAGAGCTCGGCAATAGCTTCGTCCGCCCCGCCCACATCCTTGTATGTGACCGTAACATCCTCGGGCTTCACCACGATCGCTTTGCTCTTACCGACCCCAAAGACGCCGCCCAGCCCCCCGCCAGCGGCCGCGCCCGCTCGCCGGTAAGCCATGTACCAGAAGCTGGCGAGTAACGCGAGCGGCAGAAGGTTCAGCAAAATGCCACCCAGGGGGCTGGGTGGGCGCTGGAAGTTGTAGGTTACATTTGCGTTCTGTAATTCCTCAATCAGCTTGGGATCGCCGCCAGGCGCAGGTATGGTGTTGAATGGGACGGCCGAAGGAGATCCGCCCGGTTTGGGATTCTTCATCTCACCGACGATGCCCCTCTCGCCGATGGTGATTTTTACGATTTGAGCGCTTGCCAGATTCTTCTTGAACTCGCTGTATGGAATTTCGGTGCTCCGGGTCTGCCTGTCTACGACGAATAGCTGGAACAGCCACAAGAGAATTAGGCTCGTGATCAAGTAGCTGATGCCGAAACCAAACTGACGCCGACTTTGCTCCTGGCGCTTCTTTTCATCCTCACGGTCGTGTTTTCTGGGTGACGATTCTGGTTCGTTCATGGTGCACCTCGCTCACTGCGCCGCCATGATCTGCTGAAGGGTCGCACTCATCATCAAATCGGTTGCGGTCAGTTCAACTCCTGCCCTGGACATTTCCGACAACAGCGCCTTACCCTGATCATCTACGAAGTCCACACCGTCCAAATCCACTCCGAAGGTCTTCCCAGTCGCACGGCCACTGGTCGATCGCCAGCATCTCTCCAACTCTGTGACCCAGGGCCCCTTTAGCTTGCCTTCGACCCGAAATACGACTTGATTGCCCCGCTCCTCAACCGTAACCCTCAGCATCATGCCCTCGCATGCCCTTATCGCAGCATTGAGGATGCATCTGGGAGACCAACCAAGAAAGGCCGTTCATTGTTCTGCAAGTTATTTCAGGTATGGAGTTTATGGCCAACACGGCCAATACCATGATCTGCAGATGGCTGCTCTGCGCGCGCCAATGATGACATCTCGTCAGAGTGACGAGGGCTGACTGATCATTTTCGCTGGGGGCTTGGGGGTTCCCACGCTCCTCTGTTCGAGTCAATGTCAGCACCTGCAGAGATAGAATGGGCGGTTCGATATTGAGTGATAACGCCGGGCAGGTGCAGTCGCCCAGCGGGCGTCCGCAGGCCGTTCTCGGGAGGCGACCTCTCCAAGAATAGGAGTATTTGAGATGCACAAAATCGTCTTGCTCCGCCACGGAGAGAGCGTCTGGAACAAAGAAAACCTGTTTACCGGTTGGACGGATGTTGACCTTTCGGAGAGAGGCAGAGAAGAGGCTAAGGAGGCGGGCGTCCTGCTTAAGGAACAGGGATATAGCTTCGACATCGCCTTCACCTCGCTGTTAAAACGGGCGATACGCACGCTGTGGATCGTGTTGGACGAGTTGGACCTCATGTGGATTCCCGTGCAACGCGACTGGCGGCTGAACGAACGCCATTACGGGGCGTTGCAAGGCCTCAACAAAGCTGAAACCGCAGCGAAGTATGGAGAACAACAGGTGAAACTCTGGCGCCGCAGTTATGATATCCGTCCGCCAGCGCTGGACGAAGCCGACCCACGTTATCCAGGAAAAGATCCGCGCTATAAAGACATCCCAAAACAACAACTTTCCCTCACGGAATGCCTCAAAGACACGGTGGAGCGCTTTCTGCCGAGCTGGCATGAACTGATTGCCCCTAGCATCCGGTCGGGGAAGCAAGTGTTGATCGCAGCCCATGGCAACAGCCTCCGGGCTCTGGTGAAGTACTTGGAGGATGTCCCAGACGAGCAGATTGTTGATCTGAACATTCCCACCGGGGTGCCGTTAGTGCAGGAACTCAATGACGACCTCAAGTCTCTTCGTCACTATTATCTGGGAGATCCCGAACGAATCCAGCAGGCGATAGACGGAGTGGCAGGCACAGGCAAAGCCAAGAAGTAGAGGATCAGGATCGGGCGCACGCCTACAAGCTCAACGGGATAATCCGTAGCGCTCCTGGATCAGCGTTGCCATCGATTGCCGCACGTCGTCCAGATGGCCGAGCCGATATCGCTGTTCGATTTTTCGAACGTCCGATGCCAAGCGATTGTCGTGGAATACATTCGCAATCCATCGGGAGAAGTCTCCCCGGCGCGCGTGTTCCCCGAGTGATGCCACGGGTGTGCTCGCCAACAAAGAGACAAACTCCTTCAATGATCGAGCCGGAGGGCCAGCGGTTTTCCCGTTCTCCGTGAACACGAACTCCTGCCCTGCAGCCAGTTGGATATCGAAATACTTCGTCTTGTGCCGGACATGCGGGGTCAATCGAGGCAGGAGCGCAAACCGCCGCAGTTCTCCTTCCGCTTCTTCCGCACCCGGTAAGAGAGCCGCCTCGTTGGTGGGGAGCGTTCCGAGAAGGGTTGTCCATTCGGGTTCGACGTTTCTGTTCTTAACCATCGTCAGCAGTGTTTGCACCTCTTGCGGATGCGTTAAACGTTTAGCGACAACCACCTCAATGTCCCTGCGAAGATCGCGGTGCAGGTCGGACGGTCGATAGGTAACGAGTGTGTATGCCCCCAACTCAAGATCCAACAGTTGCTTGACGTTAGGCTCATGAAGGAAGTAATGAGCTTCATCAACGACAATCCGATGCGGCAGGCCCGTGTTTTGCCGGAGGGAAGCCAGCATCGGCAGCAGTGCCTTTAGAAAACTCACCTTTTCTTCGTATGGAATGCGTGATAGATCGATGACGACGCTCAGATCGAAGTGCCGGAGTGCGCGAGCCACGTCGGGTATGTCCGGCGGCGGACCGTCACCTCCCATTACCAACACGCCAGGCAGTGCTTCCAGCCCCCCGTAATCGCCTTCGGGATCGATCACGCAGACACAGTAGCCTTGGAGGATCATCTGTTCGCACGCCAGCCCGGTGACCCAGGATTTGCCGGATTGTGGTTCTCCCACGACTAGAATGTTCCGCCCATGGACCGCGATTGAGAGCGGACATCCGTCCTCCGCCGTACCGACGGTGATGCGATGCCGGCCAATTCGATCCAGAGGTAACCTCGTCTCTTTCGCCACTTGCTGGATATAGGCGGCCACAGCGCGTGGGCCATCACCACGCACAATCTCGTTCGCCTCCTTTTGGAGCGCTGTACTGCCCCAACTGACCGCCACGGCAATCTCGCACTCTGCGAGAAGGTCATGATCATTCTCAGCGTCTCCGATCGCAATCGCGTTGTGGACCGAGAGACGAAGTGCGTTCAGTGCTTCCCGCAGGCCCGTGCCCTTGCTGATCGCCTGCGGAAGAACCATCAGATGGCTGCGGTTGAATAACATCACAAGCGGCAGTTCAAGCTCTCTGATCACCGCCAGAATCCGCGGAGCCGCGGCGGCATCCGCTTCCACGACGCACCGGCCCGTTTTGAATTCGATCCCACGGCGGCGTAGTTCGTCGAGGAAGACTTGAGGTGGGAGACGGCCGACCAGTCTGGACTGACCATTTGGGAATGCGAGAACGGCCCCATTCTCCGCTACCACTGCGTCGACAAACTCGAGATCTCCCGCAGCTTGCCGCAATTCAGAGAGGATGCGGCCAGTGACGATAATTACCACAATCCCGCGCGCACGCGCCTCCACGATCGCGGCCTTAACGTCAGGGTCCAGCGAGCCGTCTCGCGCGATAGTTCCATCGTAGTCAAGCGCCAACACGCCGAACTTCATGATGGCCTGCTTTCATGTTTTCCATTTCAGAAAAACTCCTCGCACCGCGGCTAGGTTGCGACCGCTAAGGTATCCCCATGCTTCGTCGCATATTTCTTGGTTGCCCCATGCAGGAGGTGCCGTTTGGCAGCTTCCACCAGCAAGAGATAAGCTCCCGTCGCGAGGGCAAGAAAAGCAAAATACGCCGCCGGAAGCGGTGTGAAGCCGAGCACGCCTGCCAGGGGGCTGAACGGCAAATAGATCCCGACTACAACAACTGCGAGGCATGTTGCCATCAAGGGACCGCTGGGGCGGCTGCGCAGTGGATTTTTCGACGTACGGATGACGAACAGCACCAGCGTCTGGGTTGCCAGCGATTCGACGAACCAGCCGGTATGAAACAGCGCTTCGCTCGCGCGGAAGAAGTGCAGCAACACATAGAAGGTCAGAAAGTCGAAGATGGAACTGATCGGTCCGATATACACCATGAAATTACGGATCAAACCAATATCCCAGTGCTGGGGCTTTTGGAGATAGGTCTCGTCAACATTGTCCGTTGGAATGGTGATTTGGGCTAAGTCGTAGAGAAGATTGTTGAGCAGGATTTGCGTGGGAAGCATGGGCAAGAAGGGCAGGAAGAGCGAGGCCCCCGCCATGCTGAATACATTTCCAAAGTTCGAACTTGTACCCATCAGCAAATACTTCATCACGTTACCGAAGGCTTTACGCCCCTCGATGATGCCATCGTGGAGAACGCGCAGGCCGGGCTCAACGAGAATCACGTCGGCAGCCTCGCGAGCCACGTCAACGGCGCTTGACACTGAAATACCAACATCGGCCGCGTGCAGCGAGGGCGCATCGTTGATGCCGTCCCCCATGAACCCCACCGCGTGGCCGTTGTGTTTGAGAGCCAGGAGAATCCGGTTTTTCTGCGCCGGAGAAATGCGCGCGAATGCAGGCGTCTGCTCGACGACGTGCGACAGCGCCGGGTCCGTCATCCGGTCCATTTCCTCGCCCGTGACAATTCTTCCGGTATCGATGCCGACCTGCGCGCAGACGTGGCCGGTGACGCGATCGTTGTCCCCGGAGATGACTTTGATGTCAACTCCATCCTGTTTTAAAGAAGCCAGAACCTGGGAGGCGTCAGCCAATGGCGCATCGGAGAAACTCAAAAAGCCGGCCAGGATCAGATTGCGCTCGTCCGCCACGGAATAGCTCGCGCGTGTAGGAACTTCGGCGTAGGCTACCGCCAGCAAGCGGAATCCCTGCCCGTTCAGCTCATTGCTGGTCTGCTGCATGCGCTTGGCAGCGTCATTACTGATCGGCAACGTTGTGCCCTCGAGCTCGTAACCGGACAGTAGCGGGAAGATTCCTTCGGGAGCGCCTTTCGTGATCAGCATCCGCTGCGACTGCCGCTCCACCACAACCGAAAGCCGCCGCCGCTCGAAATCAAACGGAATCTCGTCGCACTTGCTGTAATCATCCGTCTTGGGCGGAGACTGATGAAGAATGACCTCGTCGAGTGGACTGCGAATCCCCGTCTCGAACTTGCTGTTGGGACGGGCCAGTTCCAGCGTGCGCTGGGAGGGGCCCCCAAAGGGATCGAGAGAACGATCGAGCGACATGGTGCCAGCCGTGAGCGTTCCCGTCTTATCACTGCACAGTACATCCAAACTGCCGAGGTTCTGAATCGCGGAGAGATGCTTGACGATGACCTTCTTTCGGGCCATGGCGACGGCGCCTCTTGAAAGCGTCACCGACGTAATCATGGGTAGGAATTCGGGCGTCAAGCCGACGGCCAGCGCAACGGCAAACATTAGAGACTGAAGCGGATCACGGTGGCGTGCAACGCTGACGACAATCAAGAAGAGAACGAGAAACAATACCGTTCGCGCGAGGAGTTGGCTAAAATGTCGCAAGCCTAGATCGAAGGCCGTCGCTTCCGGACGAGCGCCGAGGCGAGCCGCGATATCACCAAAGGCGGTCCGAGCGCCCGTCGCCACGACCTCTGCGGTTGCCGTTCCGCTAACGACGGATGTGCCGAGGAAAACCATGTTGCGCGCATCGGCTTTGGTCGAAGCGGGCTCGCCGGTCGCTTGCTTTTCGGCGGGGAGCGATTCACCCGTTAACGATGCTTGCAGAATATAGAGATCACGCGCAATCAAGAGCCGCGCGTCCGCGGGAACCAGATCGCCGGCGGAAAGGCGGACCATGTCTCCCGGCACCACATCGCGCCGCCGAATCTCCTTCCACTCCCCGTCGCGCAGGACGCTTGCCGTAGGGGCAACTTGCGCGCGCAGTCGTTCGACTGCGCGTTGAGAACGATAGGTCTGAGCTAAGTCAATCGCGGTGCTCAGCAGAACAATCGCACCGATGATTCCCGCATCTACCTTGTCGCCCAGGAATGCGGACGCGACCGCGGCAATCACCAGGATCAAAACCAGCGGATTCGCGAACGCGTGCAAAAGATCGGAAAAAAAGGAATGGTGGCGTGTCGCTGCGGGCTCATTCGGTCCGAAACGGTCTAGCCGAGCCGAAGCTTCCTGGACAGTCAAGCCGGTCATCGCGACGTGGGTTTCATCTGCATTGGGCGACATGGCTAAGTTCCCGATTCGGCGGTGCGGCCCCTCTCAAAGATTCGTGCCATAATCACCCCAAAGACGAAGCCGCCGACATGAGCCGTATAAGCGACGCCACCGCCCTGTACATCTGCCACGGCGCCGACCTGACTGAAGAATTGGATGATGAACCAGAGCCCGATCAAGAGCGCAGCGGGAATAAAGGTAATGCGGGCGAGCCAGCCAAAAAAAAGCAGCACGCGTATCTGATCACTGGGGTAAGTAATCAAGAAAGCGCCCATCACACCCGCAATCGCTCCACTTGCGCCCAGATTGGGAACGGTGGAAGTGGGCATGGCTGCAATTTGCGCCGCCGAGGCCGCCAGACCACTGAGCAGATAAAACCCCAAGTAGCGCAGCCGCCCCATCGCGTCTTCGATTTCCGGGCCAAATGCCCACAGGAATATCATGTTCCCAATAATGTGCATCCAGCCGGCGTGCATGAACAGCGCCGTCACAATAGTGATCCAGTGCCGGCCTGCGACAATATCGGCGGGGATCACCGACCATTGTTTGACAAATGCGTCGCCACCCATCAGTTCCAATACGAAGACAAGCGCGTTCACGACGATGATTGCGATCGTGACGACGGGGAAACTACTGGGCCGCCGAGATGCGTCCGACAATGGGATCATACCGCCCATACTCGCGGTTTCCTCGTGAATGACATTGAGTTTACTGCACGACTTGGCTGTGCAGCTGTCTTTCCGAATCGTGAGAGAGGGCCTTGCAAGCCAGCAACTACCGTGAAATCGATGGGTTGGTTTGAGGTCCTGGGATGCCGGTACGCCTGGCTGAAGGTGATTTTTCGACACTATTCCGTCACTGTGACGAAAACTACCAAGCGGTCAATTCCGTGTTACGGGCTCGGGCCCTGCGTAACCTGCTGACTCGAAATGGGAATTGATGCAGCGGGAGTCGACAAGCATTGGGAAGCGCACGTGCACCCGCAGACACTGAGGATCTTGAGACTGTGGTTCCTGGCGCGCGTACGCGGAGCAGAACTGCTAGCCGGTCAAAGCGATCATTGCCTGGAAAAGGAGGGCACATGGCACAACTCATTAGTCCTATTGAAGTGCCTTTGAACAATATTCTGATTGCTACCGATTTTTCTCCGGCTTCGTTCGCTGCACTCACGCGCGTGGTGCCGATCGCGAGACAGTTCAATTCCGTGGTTCACATTGTGCATGTGATTCATCCTCCGGAGATTGATATCGCGCCGGCGGCGAATTCAGAGATCTATCGGCAGGTCCGCGTGGATGCCCAACGACAGCTGGAACTTCTGGAGACTGCGGTTGGAACCGTTCCGCACCGGAAGTGGCTGCGGGAGGGAGAAGTTTCGGCGACTGTAGAGGACCTTGTCCGGTCAGAGCAGATTGACCTGGTAGTTGTGGGCACCAGCGGGAAGTCGGATCTGAAGAAGTTCTTTCTCGGATCAACCGCAGAGGAAATTCTCCGCACGGCCACGTGTCCCGTCCTGACAGTGGGACCGCATGCGTCTTCCGAGAGCAGTGGTGTGCCGCTGGCCCAAATCGTCTATGTCACCAAGCTCTGGGAGGAATCGCACGATGGTCTGCAATACGCGATCCGGCTCGCGATTCATTCCAAGTCCCGGCTCTTGCTTTTGCACGTTATCGAACAGGACGAGCCCCAGCAATCAGATTACGAATGGCTCAAAGCGTACCGCCGGATTCTGCGAAACCTATTACCGGAATACGCCGGCGACCTTCTGCTGGAGCCGGTATTGAGAGTTGAGGTTGCGAAGAACCCTACGGCACGTATTCTTCAGGTGGCTGACGAAGTTGGGGCGGACCTTATCGTCATGGACGTACGTCCCGAAGAGGCGTGGGCCACTCACTTGCGCGACAAAGTTTACGAGATTATTTCTTGCGCAAACTGTCCAGTGCTCACGCTGCGTACCAAGCCCGAGCGCGACACGACGTGCCATTTCGGTGAGCAGCCCGGCGACTCGGCCGTATACGCGCTTCTGCGCACCGCCAATCCCGGCGCAGTGACAGAACAGTTCCGCGGCTATGGCGGCACCATCCTGAGCACCACGCTGAGCCGGGACCAACAGAAGTAAGGTGGAGAACGTATTGAGTGGGAAAGGCGGCTTAGTCCCTCTTCGCATTCATCAAAAGAGCCAAAAGAGATCCATAAACACAGAAAAGGCGCCAGATCATGAGCACACAGAATGTAACGATAAAAGCATACGAAGAGAAGATCAGCGCCCAGCTGCAGCAAGCCAAGGCGCAGCTCGGGGAGCTCGAAGCCCGCGCCAAGGGCAAGATGGCGCAGGGGGAGATTGACGCCATCAACCATTTGAAGGCCAAGCACCAGGAGATCGAGAAAAAGCGTCAGGAGCTGAAGACGGTCGGCGACGCGAAGGTCGAGCAAGTCAAGGCCGAGATCGACGCGCACGTGACCAAGTTGAAAAGCTCGCTGGCGGAACTCGCCACCAGACTCAAAGAGGCGCACCAGAAGGCGAGCTGAACATGATGAACCGGGAAAGGTGAGGCGGGCAACGCTCATCTCTTCCACGCTCATCTCTTCCACAAAACCGCCTGATTCCGGACCAACGGGCCGCACGCAGGCTGACGCGTGCGGCTTCGTTGATTCGGTAAAGAGGTTGATCGCTGGACGTAGACGTCAACAAGAAAAGACGGACGGGTTAAGCTTGATGCCCATTACAGCGCTTTCCTGAGCGGAGTGAGTGGCTCCAAGCTGCTGAGTAGCCATACGATAAATAGGGCGTAGCGCGGCATGTTTTCACTGGACGATCGGACTGGGAATGTGGTCACCACCGTGGCGTTCTTCGCGGCCGCGGCGACCGTCCTCTACCTGGCGCGTGGGGCTTTCTTTGTTTTGCTGCTATCTCTCTTCTTTGCTTACTTGCTCGAACCCGCAGTCACGCTGGTACAACGGTACTCACGGCTGGGTCGAGGGAATCGCACCTGGGCGATTGCGCAGGTGTACTTGATCGGGACACTTGTACTGGGCAGCATCGGGTACGCGTTCGGTCCGCATGTGGCAGCGCAAATGAAGAGTCTGAAAGCGGATGTGCCCGAGATTCTGGAGGGTCTTTCCAGTGGAACCGGTCCCGCCACCCTGGGCGCCAGGCATGGGTTGACCGGCCCTCAGCAGAAGTGGATACAGGACTGGTTGGCTCGTCATCGTGATCTCATCGGCCGTATTTTCGAGAGCGGTGCTGCCTCCGCAGGGTATGTCGCCGCCAGCGCGATCCGGCTCTTTGCCATCCCCATTCTGGCCATTTTCTTGTTGCGAGATGGACGTCAGATGGCGGATGACATGATCAAAGCCCTTGAATCGCGAGGCCGAACCCTGGTAGCGCAAATCCTGCGGAGGGTTGATACCATGCTGGCCAAGTACATTCGCGCACAGCTCGCCCTGGCAGGTCTCTCCTTCGTCTTCTATAGCATCTCGCTGCTGGTCCTGGGATTTCCGTATGCGATCGCGCTCGGCCTTCTGGGAGGGGTTTTGGAATTCCTTCCAGTCGTGGGATGGATCGCTTCGGCCGCGACAATGCTGACAATCGGCTTCCTGAGTCACTCCCACTGGATCTGGATGGCGGGTTTGGTGATTGTGTGGAGGCTTTTGCAGGATTATGTGAACTCGCCTCGCATCATGGGTGACACTTTGGAACTGCAGCCGCTGACCGTGGTATTTGCGCTGATGGTGGGAGGTCAAGTGGGAGGTCTTGCCGGCGTGTACCTCTCGGTGCCGGCAGTCGCTGTTCTGCGCATCGTGTGGTTGGAATATTTCTCGACTTCGACCTCCACGGCTACGCCCGCCGCACGGCCGGTCATGCAAGGGAAGTCATGAGTTGCTGTATGCGCCCCACGCAGGCAGGAGCATTTTACGCCGCCATCGGCCATCATCGAGACTGACCACCTCAGCCGGGAGGTCGGACGCGCGCGTGTCGTCGATGACGTGACGGTCGAGGTGCTCACCGGGGAGGTGCTGGCGGTCGTCGGACCGAGCGGCCGGCAAGTCCTCTTTCCTGCGCCTGCGCAATCGTCTTGCTATGGAAAGGCTGATCGACAGCTTCACCGAAGGTTTGATTGAAAAAGACCAATTCACATCGCGGATGGCTCGGACCAAAAGTCGAATCACTGATCTTGATGCCAAGATTAAAGTGGGTGCAGGCAACGTCGATCAACTGGAACACCTTCGACTTGCAACGACCCGGCTTCGCGAGCTAGCGGGAGCCGTCACCACGGCGATGCAGGATGTCCACCCGAGCCTGTGCGCCACTGATCCGCATCGCCACAAAATCGTTGTGCCGGCGCGCTCACCGAGCGGTAGTATTCTCTCGTACAAGAGATGCCGGGCGCAGGACTACCCGCCACCGACACCTCTGCTCTGAATTCTCTTTGGGGGGGCAGGAGGTGGACGATGCATGTCAGTGTCGAGAAAGATGAAAAGAGCGACTACGAGCCTGGGTCTGAGTTCACGAGGGGCGTTCGTTCGCGCCATCACGTCGAACAAGTGATGGCTAGGATTCTGGCCAAACAGCGCCCCAATACGATGAAACTCCCGCTCGAGCAAATTGATCAAGAGAATAGCGAAACCGACGATCGCTGGCACTGATTTCGCCAGTTGTGGAGATCGCGCTTGGACGGTCCGCAGCGCCAGTTGAAGCAGCCATTTTGGAGGCCTGGCTCTTGTTGGGAGCGTTCTGTGAGATTTGACGAGTTTGCATTTGGCCGAATCCGGATCGATGGGACGTCTTACGAACATGACCTGGTGATTGATCGTGGAAAGATCCGCAAGCGCAAGAAAAAGCCGTCCAGGAAGTACCGCGAGGCCTTTGGTCACACGCCACTCTCGGTAGAAGAAGATCTACCCTGGAATTGCCGCCAACTGGTTGTTGGTACGGGGATGGGCGCATTACCCATAATGAGCGAGGTGAAGCTCGAGGCCAAGCGGCGCAAGGTTGAATTGCTGATTCTACCGACCGCCAAGGCTATTGAGGTATTGAACAAGCAACCCGAAGAGACCAACGCCATTCTTCACGTCACTTGCTAACTGAATCGTCCGGAGTCGGTTGAAGAAAAGCCGTGGAGAAGCCTTGAGCGTACTCGCTCATTGTTATTGATGTGCTTTAGCCAGCGCACCACCGACGAGGGTGCCAGTCTTCAGTGGTCGGTCAACTCTCCGACGGGAAGAGGTCCTCTTCCCACTTCTCCACGTTTGGCGGAACGAGGCCTTTGAGCAAGGCGACGAAAGCGTCGAGGGTCTTACGAGCGTCGCCAATCAAGTAGTAGAACGCTTCCCAGTTGTCACTATCCTCGCCGTCGTGATTCGGAATCACATGTTGGAAGTGACAGGCCCCTTGCAGTTCACGGTAGGCACTCGAGGCGCGAATCTCCACGTTTTCCAAGTCCTTCGTCGACAAGTCCCCTTTTTGGTGCCGAGTCCGCCGCAAGAGCTTGCGCCGCATGATATCGGTGAGAAGTTCCTGAAGCGATACATTGCGCCCCAGCGCCTTTAGGTAAACGATCTCTTCCTTTGAGAGCGGTGAAACAAAAATGCTGAGTCGGTTCACACCCGCGAGGCGAGGGTGGGTCTGCAGTGCCCGGGCCACAATTGGATTCCCCTCGAAGAAGACATCGCCGCGTCGAAGTAAAGACTCGAGCTCCTGAACATCTAGTGCGTGTAGGTCATCACGCGCCTCCAACACCGCGTATCGATTGTCCTTCCTTAACGCTTCAACTTGTCCCCGCGTGCGAAAATGATAGTCCACGCCGTCGAGTTCGCCGGGACGTGGAGCGCGGCTGTTCACGAGCACCAGTTGGTGAAACTGCGTGCGCAGCTCAGGATAGAACTTGCCAAGGGACTTGTAGAGCGGACTCTTCCCGACACAGGAAGGCCCGCTAAGAATTACAAGGCGTCCGGTCTCGTCAGGGCTCATGGTTTACCACCTCGTGGAGAATATATAAGAGAATGCTGGGTCGGCAGAATCCTCCCCCTCGCGTTCTTATGAACTACGCGCGTGTTCTGAATCGTATGTCGGATCGATTGTGTCTCAGACGCGATACCAGTCTTCGCGCGTCAGCGGCAAACCACTGTCGCCGTGCCGTGGCCTGGCGAGCAACGTCTGGTACAGGTTCAGACGACCAGTGCGGAACCCATGGGCCGCACCGGCCATGTAGAGGCGCCATATCCGGTAGGTGGCATCGTTGGTGATCCGGCGCGTCTCCTCTGCCCGGGCCTCCAGCCGCCGGACCCAGTGGTGGAGTATCAAGGCGTAGTGCTCACGCAGGCTTTCGACATCCCGAACTTCGAAGCCGCTCAGCTCCGCCGCTCGAAGGCTTGTACTGATCGATAGCAGTTCGCCGTCGGGAAACACGTAACGATCAGTAAACGATGGCCCCCGCCTACGATAGTTAGCGGAGTAGGCAATCCCGTGGTTCAGGAACACACCACCCGGCCGCAGCAAACTGCAGGCCCGGCGGAAGTACTCCGGCAGGAGTTCTTCACCGACATGCTCAAACATGCCCACGCTCACAATCTTGTCGTACTGCTGATTGGTTTCGAGCTCGCGGTAGTCGCACACCTCCACGCGGCAGCGATTATTCAGCTCGGATTCGCGCAAGCGCTTTCGTGCCAGCTCCGCCTGCGGTACGCTGAGTGTGATCCCCACAGCGTCCACGCCGTAGTGTGCCGCCGCGTGCAAGATCAATCCGCCCCAACCGCAGCCGATATCGAGAAGACGCTCACCCGGGCGTAGCCGCAGCTTCCTGCAGATGTAATCCAGCTTGCGCACCTGGGCGGCATCCAGATCCTCTTCCGGCTTGGCGAAGTAAGCACAGGAGTAAACCATGCGCGGATCCAGCCAAAGCGCGTAGAACTCTGGCGGGAGATCGTAGTGATACCGGACAGCCTGCCGGTCCCGACGCTTGGAGTGGACCGGTCCCGTGAATCCAGTGCGATGGAGGCTGGCTCGCGGGAGATCCCCACCAGGGAGCCTCTGCAGCAGCACGGCGAGATCGAGACTCCACCACAGGCTGCGCTCCTGCCCAAGAAGATAGTCGGCCAAGTCGAAGGCAGCTTCGATATCACCCTCAATGTCGTAATCGTCGTCGATGTAAGCTTCTCCCAGCGCGAGTTCGCTGGGCGAGAGAAACATCGCACGCAGCACTCCCGGGTGCTTGAGAACGAGCGTAAAGCGCGGCTGCTTTTCCGTCCCACACGTGGTGCCGTCCCACAACCGGACCTGGAAGTCACGCTTCGGATAATCTGCCAGAAGAGCATCTAGGAACTCAGCACAGACGATGGTAGGCGTCTCGCGGAATAAAGACTTCGCCAATAGCCCCATGGTCCCTCCTGCCGCAGTGGTACTCGAACCGCGTCCCTGCTGTGCTTGCGAAGCTCTCTATGCAAGGGCCCTGGCTTCATATTGATCCACATTCCCCGCAGCATTGCGGATCAACGGTTGAGAAATGCGTTCCTGAAAAATCTCGCCACCGCGGCAGCCTTGCGCTGATCCACATTCTTCGAGGAGCGCCGGGTCCCGTCCACTCAAGCCGCAGGAGCGGTTTCAAACTCGTTCGTGGCAGCTGCGGGCAGCTCAAATTTCAGAACTCCCGCTTGCAATTCGACGACTGCGCGCTCGGGCATCACCTCCGTCGCAAGGTGGACGACTTGCAGGATCTGGTGGGGATGCGAGCCGGTCTGCTCGATTGTTCCGCCCTCGGCTTTCATCCCACTTGTCTGTTTGTTGCCCAAGATCGTGATGCGGTGCGGCTCGATGCTGACTTCAAGCTCAGTCTCATCAAAGCCAACGACGCTGGCGCGAACACTAATCTCGTTTCTGGATTCCGACATGGAAACCGAAACCGGACACAGCAACTCACATTCTGCCCGGAACCAGTCTTCCAAGTCGTGCTCATGCTCCCCACCTCGAGCTTCAAACAACTCATGTGCACGGCGAGCAATCGCAAGCTGCATCTGCTGCATCTTCGGTTGGAGATCTGCAGGATTTGACAGGCTCAAACGCACGGCGGGTGGATCGGATTTTGGTTTCGATGCCCTTTGAGACTTCATAACACCCTCCTTCGGATATTGCAGTGAAAGAGCATTACTTCGGCCTTTGATCGTGACTCGGCTAGGGCGAGCCGTTAGATACTTGTCGCGGTTAAACCAGCACAACCATACTTTCGCGCTTCGTTCTCATCTCCCTACTTCGCCGGCACCGCAAAAATCAACACAGCCAAGATTGCCAAGACGAAGCCTACGACAAGTAAAAATAGTGTGTGGAACGGATGTTCGCGGAAATGGCTATCGCCGGACCTGCTAAAATGTGTCAGGGTCTTCATGATCAACCTCCTGCGACGATCGGGCAGCAGACTCGTTTATCGATAACTGACCTATAATTCTTTACTTTATATTAAGCCTTTTCGATGCGATGCTGCAGTGATATCGGCACCTCGTCCTCGCAACTGGCAGGAAGGCGCTAAGATATGGGCAGTACAAGATTTGTTGTTCTTGATT
>ODAK010003436.1_pt1 | contig 16391 bp, 15 predicted proteins | sample 1539591 | NCBI WGS metagenome assembly ODAK01 (sample SAMEA3539303, study PRJEB22396) | soil metagenome | biome: tundra; feature: field; material: soil | place: USA | collected 2010-05 | depth 0.15 m
CCGGTCTGCGAGTGTCCGCCCAGCTACGTCGGCGCGATCGCTTCCGACGGCGAGCGCTTGTGCGCCGGCGTCGGTCGGCGTGATCGCTTCGCCACGAAGGCGATCGTCCGCTCGGCAGCGAGGTTGACGATCGCTTGGGCGACATTGCGATAGCGCAGATCCGGCCTTCTGCGCGCCGCGCAGGGCTTGCGGATTCGCCCTGAACCAGCCACGGCTGTCATCAACTCTGCCGACGATCCGGCCTCGCCGCAGCACGTCGAGAACGGCCGCGGCGCGCTCGGGGACGGTTAGGATCGCGACTATGCCCGCTCCGTCTATCGTCCAGGTGCAGAACGACAGTCGAGCGAGGGCGATCGCGACCATCGTGTCGGCGTTTGCGAGCGATCCAGTCGAGCGCTGGCTGTTTCCCGATCTGGAGCAATATCAGACGCGGTTTGGCGAGTTCGTCGCCGCGTTCGCCGGCGAGGCATTTGATCAGTTGACCGTTTGGACGCTCGGTGACTTTCACGCCGTCGCGGTGTGGCTCGCGCCCGGAGCGGCTGTGGACGAAACGACCATCGCTGCTGTCCTCACGGACGCTGTCGCTGACGAGCAGCACGAGGACATGTTCTCGGTCCTCGAGCAGATGGATCGAGCGCATCCTACGTTCGAGCACTGGTATCTGCCCTGGCTGGGTGTCCTGCCGGACGCGCAGGGCGCGGGCCGCGGGGGCCAGTTGCTTGAGCATGGCCTGACGATCGTTGACAACGACCACCTGCCTGCCTACCTCGAGACACCCAATCCGCGCACGATCGCGTTCTATGAGCGGCACGGATTTGCCGTCACCGCAGAATCCCGGTCAGGATCTTGTCCGCTGGTCATCTCAATGCTCAGAGACGCCCGCTAGATCGGCCGGCCTGCCGCCTTGAAGGCAACTCGGACTCGGTCACTTCACCTGGCACGGATACGCCAAGGACCTGCCTCCCGCTGACGCCCGACACACTCGCTTTCCCGCCCAGGCTCGCCGCTGCGCGACGTGCGCATCGCAAATAGGCGAACCTGAGTCCCGGCAGCGGCGGACTCCTCCTATCGCCCGACAGGGCGCGTCCGCTCCAATCGAGACAGCGTTGCGTCGGGAGCGGACCGCTCGCATGCAGGGTCGGAGTTTGCCTAGGTGCGGCGACCAGAACGACCGTTCCCGCGGGCCCTCTTTTCGGCGACAACCACGTCTCACACCATCGCCCGGACGCTCGCTTCCACGGCCGGATGCCGCGCCCGCTGGACGCCCGCTTCGCGCTGCCGGTTCGGACTGCTGGGCGATGCGACTCCTCTTGTGCTGTCGCCCAAGAGGAGTCGCGCCGTCCGTAGGATCGACGTGCCGGCTCTCGGTTGAAGGCCGGATGGCTGCCTTCCGCTTGCTCGCCTGCCTCCGAGCCAGTCTCCAGCAGACGCGCTGACTGCTGCTCGCATACGCGAGGGGCGCCTGGTAGGGGGAGACGCGGAGTAGGGCAAGCCGGGGGACGCGGTCGGCCTTGTCTCGTCATGGCTCCGATCTCCAGGAGTGGTGGCGTTCGGGTTCGTCGAGCTCGATCTGGGCGCCGTTGCGCTCGCCGAGGTCAGGTCGCTTTGGGTCTGGCCATCGCCGAGCGTGTCGCGCGCGGCTGTCCGTCGCGGCTGAGGCCAAGCTCGCTTCCGGTGCGCTGCCAATGCGCGTCGAGATCCCGATCCGTGGCCGGTGACTTGGCTGAACGCGTGGAGGTCGCCATCGACCGCTCCTGCTTCGGCGCCAGCTGCCCGTACTTTGCCAGCAGCTCGAGCCGCGCGGCGGCGTCATCGCGATCCGGTCCGCCGACGGCGACCAGCACGGCCAGTTCGGCCCGGCGCTCCTGCAGCCGATTGGTGATCGCGGCCTGCACCTGGTGCCGGCGGCTTGACCAGCGATCAAGCAACCCGCCGGGAACGCCCGAGATCTCAAAGTAGCGCCCGCCGCGCCCCGTCCCCCGATCGATCTGAAAGCCCAGCCGCGTGAGCTCGCGGGCAAGCTCGGTCCGATACGCGGCGCCGACCTCCCGGCGATGAACCAGCCACGAGCGCGAGTCGATCGCCACCACTCGCCGATCCCGCCGCAACGCGCCGTGCAGCAGGACGTGGGAGTGAAGCTGCGGGTCCGGCAGCTGGCCGTTCACCGCGCGGGCGGTGGTGTGCCGCCAGCTCGTCGCGATCAATCCCTGTCGCCTTGGCGTGGATCGCGGTCTGCTGGTCGACGCGCTGACGGATCATCGCCACCCGTTCCACCGAGTACGACAATGCCCGGTCGATCGCGGCCTCGTGCACTCGCTCGATCCGCTCGCGCAGCTACGCGTCGAGCGCTAGCCGCTGCAGCAGCGCGTCCACGCGCGCGAAGCCGCCCTTCGCTCCTTCCTCGACGCCGTATTGCATCGTCGTGTCGCGCTCCTCGGTCGTGGCGAAGCGCATCGTCTGCGTCAGCTTCGTCCGGTCGCCGAGATCCTCGAACTCGAGCGTCTGGACGTGGTTCTGGAACGTCTGCACGAGCCGCTCGGGCGCGTCGACCGCGCGGTACTCGCCCTCGACGACGCCGAAGGAGGTGCGGAAGCGGTACTTGCCGCCGGGACGGACGTCCATCTCCTCGACGACCGTGCCGTCGCCCCACCATTCCGGGATCAGCTTCGGGTCGGTGTAGACGGAGAAGACGTGCGCGCGCGGTGCATCGAAGATCCGCTCGACGCGGATCTCGAGCTCGTTTGGGGTGGTGACGGTGGTGGTGTTCATCGGTCTCCTTTTGTCCGTTCGACGACCTGCGCGAAGCGGTCGAGCCGCTGCAGCCACGTGCTGATGCCCTCGAAGGCGTAGGGCGCGAGCATGCACCTGCGGACACGACCGACCTTCTCCGTCGTCACGAGCTGCGCCTCCTCGAGCAGCCGGATGTGCTTCTTCATTCCGGTCAGCGACATGCCGAAGGGCTCGGCGAGCTCGCTGATCGTCGCTCTGCCGGAACCGAGCCGTTCGAGGACGGCGCGGCGGGTCGGGTCGGCGAGGGCTGCGAAAGCGCGGTCGACGGTCCGTGAATACTGAACCATTAGGTTCACTATACTAGAGTCGGCGCTGCGATGCAATACGGCTCGGCGTTCGCAAGACCCGCCCGATTGGAGCCCCGGGACGGGGACGAAGACCGGGACAGGGCACCCGACACTGGACGGCGCAGACCTGCTTCGTCGTTATCACGAGCTACTTCGCGTTCTCGAGATCAGATCCGGTATGCGCGGACAGCAAGGTCGGCCTGGCGACTAGCCGCCCTCGCCGTCGCAGCGTCGGGGCCGAACCCGGACCTGGCGAGTTGCGGGACGCCCGCCGCCCCTGGAGGCGAGACCTCCATTCACGCTCGTGGAGGCCGACCGTGTGCGCAGGTGATGCCGTGGCCGATGGCGTCTAACGTCGCTGTCGGGCGTCGACTCTGGCGGTCTCCACGTGTTTGCCCGCCTGGGCCTCGTACAGGCGTTGCAGCAGCACGTTTAGTTGCCTGCGGTCGCGGACGGTCAGGGTCTCCAGGAACTGATCCCGTGCCGCGGCGCTTTCGGTCGCCAGTTCGCGTATGAGAGCGACGCCAGTCGAGGTCAGTCGGACGTTGCGACGGCGGCGGTCGGCCGTGTCGGTCTCGCGCACGATCAGGTCGCGTTGAGCCAATCCGTCAAGCACTGCGACGAGGTTGCGTGCGTCGACGGCGGCGAGCTGGGCGAGCCGGAGCTGACCGAGCGAGCCGCGCTCGGCGACGACCATGAGCGTTGCGTACTGAATCTGCGTCAGATCACGTTCGGCGAGGAACGCCTGCCAGGAGCGGGCGGCGAGTGATCCCAAGCGGGCTAGGAGAAACCCCGTGCCGCGTTCGAACTCGGGCAGCGTTAGCGCATCATCCATCCCGCACTATGATAGACATGTTGCATGTCTAATCTCCGGCACGATCACGTACGTATCGGCGAGCTCCGACTGCACGTCGTCGAGTCCGGGCAGCCGGACGCCCAACCGATCATCTTTCTGCACGGCTGGCCGCAGTCGTGGATGGAGTGGCACGAGGTGATGCAACGAGCAGCGGATGAGTTCCGCGTTATCGCGATCGACTTGCCTGGTGTCGGCGAGTCCCGGACCGCCGCCGCCGACGGCACCAAGCAGGCGCTGGCAGCAGTTGTCCACGGCCTGATCGAGCAGCGCGAGCTCGCGGATGCCACGCTCGTTGGCCACGACATCGGCGGCATGATCGCCTACGCCTACTTGCGTGGCTACCGGGATGTTGCGCGCGTCGCGATCATCGACGTGGTCATCCCGGGGATCGACCCCTGGGAGGAGGTCGTCCGCAACCCCTACATCTGGCACTTCGCCTTCCACGCCATCCCTGCTCTGCCCGAGCTGCTCGTGCAGGGCCACCAAGCCCCGTACTTCGACTACTTCTTCGACGTGCTCGCCGCGGACCGCTCGCGGATCACATCCGACGCACGCGCCGCCTACGCGCAGGCGTACGCCTCCGACGCCGCGCTGACCGCGGGGTTCGACTTCTACCGGGCATTCCCGCAAGACGCGCAACACAACCTCGCCGACGCCGGCGCGACCACCGAGACCCCAGTGCTCTACGTGCGCGGCGACGCCAGCCGCGGGGACATCGACAGCTACGCGCAAGGGCTCCGAGCCGCAGGCGTCCAGCAGCTAACGGCCAAGCTCGTAGCCGACGCCGGCCACTTCATCGCAGACGAACAACACGCGGAGCTGTGGCGGCTGATCCACGATTTCATCACCAGGCCCCAAGCACCGGGAGCGGGTCTGGCAACCAGGTGACCGCCAGGGCTGTGTGCCCGGACAGCGCAGACACGCTTTCACCCCAGCACGAGCATCGGCGTCGCCGCCGACTAGTCACCCGCAATGCGCGGTGGCTGTCGCGCAAAGGTCTTCCGTCCGGCGGGTTTAATGAAATTCTGGGATGCCCCAGAACTTCATTGATTGTGATCGTGAGCAGCCGTTTTTGATGCCGCCGTCGTTGCGTGATTGGCTGCCGGCCGATCATTTGGCGTGGTTCGTGATCGAGACCGTGGCTCGGCTTGATCTGTCGGTGTTCTATGCGGCGTATCGGGCGGACGGGCACGGTCGGGCGACGTATGAGCCGTCGATGGTGGTGAGTCTGCCCGCGGAGCTTCAGACCGAGGCGGGTCGGCGGGAGTGGCTTGAGCGCGAGCTGGCGCGCGAGCAGGCCGCGGCCGGCGACGGTGAGGAGCCGCCGAAGGAGGAGGTTGCTGAGGATCCGTTGGGCGGGTTCGACGTTGAGCGGATCGTCGCCCGGGTGCAGGGTCGGGAGGGCTGGCTGCGAGAAGCGCGTCGCCAGCTTGAGCGGGAACGGTGGCTGACCGCCGGCTCGATGCCGCGCTCGCGCTCTGAGCGCCTGCGCCTCGCGGCCCGGTGGTTGGAGGCGGATCTCGCCGCCCAACGACGCGGGAATGCGGCATATGAGGCGTTCCGCGAGCACCGACGACTCCACGACCCACGGCGGCTCGGCGGTCCACCGAAGCCGTATGTGCCGCCTGCGTCGCCGCAGGGGGAGGTGAACGTGACCGACCCGGACTCGCGTCGGATGAAGGGCAACCGCCGGTACATCCAGGGCTATAACGCCCAGGCGGTCGTCAACGAGCAGCAGATCGTGATCGCCGCCGAGATCACCACTGCTGCCGGCGACTTCTCGCACCTGCGACCGATGATCACCGCGGCGCTCAGCGAGCTCGAAGCTGCCGGCATCGACCACAAGCCTGATGTGACGGTCGCGGACGCTCAGTACTGGAACGAGCAGCACATGGACGATGTCACCCGCGAGCACGGGATCCAGGTGTTGATCCCGCCGGACTGCGGCAAGCGCAAAGGCGAGCGACCCGGCTGGACCGGCGGGCGGTACTCGTTCATGCGACGTGTCCTCGCGACCGATCTCGGCCGGCCGAAAACGCCAGAAGTCAATCCAGCCCGTCTACGGTCACACCAAACACAACCGCAAGATCGATCGCTTCCACCAACGCGGCAGGTCGGCAGTGCGTACCGAGTGGCGATTAATCATGATGAGTCACAACCTCACCAAGCTCCACCGCCACCAAACAGCCACGATGAGGTCCTGAAACGGCCCCCACCGAGGCCACACCGCCCGACCCGGATTGCCCGGCACCAGCGACACAGGCAACGCCGACCCGCACAACGACCGGCCAAGACCTTTGCGCGACAGCCACCGCGCAAAGCGCGCCTCTGCGGACGATCGCATTCGTCCCCGACCCGCCGGACGGCCCGCAACTGCATCGGCGACATTCCGATCGTCACAATCCGGCTTCGCGTGAGCCGCGCCGCGCTTTCGGAATCGCCCAAGGGGAGGTTGACCGGGGACACCGCGCGTCCGCCTGCCAGGCAGTTGGAGTAGATCCGGCTGGCTGCTTGGCATCGGAGGACACGCCCACCACCCCAATCCGGTGTGGCACGGAAGTCGCTCGGGCCGTTTCACGTCCGGTAGCCATCGTCCGGTTACTCTCACCTCTCGCGTTGGCGACGATTCGCGAAAGCCCCGTGCCATGACGCCGGAGATGATCGGGAATCGCGGCGGCGACGTAGGCGAGGAGGCCCGGCGCGCGGCGGCTCGAGAGCGCAAGCGCGCACGCCAGCCAGGAGCAGATCCCGCGTCATGCCGTCTTCCCCGCGATCCGCTCGTGCGTCAGGTTCGAGCGGTTGGGCGGGTCGACCGTCGTTCGCTATGTGTCTTGTCCGATCTCGATCCGTGGTAGCCAACTCAGTCCGCGTGGCAGGTACCAGGCACGCTCGCCGAGCAGAGTCATGACGCTCGGCAACACGACCACCCGGATCAGCGTCGCGTCGAGCAGCAGCGCGACCGCGACGCCGAAGCCCATCTGCTGGAACATGACGAGTTGGCCGCGGGCGAAGCCGATGAACACGACGATGATGATCAGCGCCGCTCCCGTGATGATCCGCGCGGTGGTCGCAACGCCGGAACCGACCGCGGCGATGGTGTCGCGTGAGCGGTCGTGGTGCTCCTTGATCCGGCTGAGCAGGAACACCTGGTAGTCCATCGACAGGCCGAACAACACCGAGAACAGGAACAGCGGCACCCACGCTTCGATTGCGTGGACCTGCTGGAAGCCGAACAGCGTCGCGCCGAGGCCGTGCTGGAAGACCAGCGTCAGCAGGCCGTAAGCGGCGCCGACCGAGAGTAGGTTGAGCACAATCGAGATCACCGCAACGACGAGCGAGCGGAACGCGACCAGCAGCACGACGAAGCTCAGTCCGAGCACGAACGCGAGCACCGCGGGCGTGGGCTTGGTCACGGCGTCGAAGTAGTCGGCGTTCTCGGCCGTGTCGCCGCCCACGTCGGCGTGGGTGCCGGTGCCCGCGAGCGCCGCCGGCAGCAGACGTCCACGCAGGTCGCGCACTGCCGCGACCGCCTTGGGGGAGGATGGATCGCCCCGGATCGGAAGTGACAGCAGGGTCACGGGCTCGGTCGGCGAGATGAACAGCGCGCCGGGCCCGAAGCGCGGATCGCGGGCGAGGCGCGCGCGGAGGCGCGCGAGGTCACCGCGCACCGCGGTGCTGCCGCCCTGCACGACGATCTGAGCGGGGTAGGTGCTCTGCGCCGGGAAGTACCGCTGGAGGGCGACGTAACCCTGCTTGGAGGGCAGGCTGTTCGGTAGCGAGCTGACGCCGCTGGCGCCGATGTGGAGGCCGAAGATCGGCGTCGCGGCGGCGAGCATCAAGGCCGCGGCGGCGGTCAGGCTGAGGGCCGGGCGGCGCAGGACGCGGTCGACGATCGAGCGCCACATCTGCCCCTCGGCCGCCTCGGTGCGGCCCAGATTGCGCGCCAGCAGCGGAACCCGCAGGGCGTTGACCCGGTCGCCGAGCAGCCCGAGCAGCGCCGGGAGTAGCGTCAGCGCGGAGAGGATCGAGACGAGCCCGACGACGATCGCCCCGGCGGCGAGACTGCGCAGGATCTGGGTCGGCACGAACAGCATGCCGAACATCGCGATCACGAACGTGCTGCCGCTGAGCAGCACGGCCCGGTTCGCGGTCGCTCCCGCGCGAGCGATCGCGTCCAGTTCCGTGCCGCCGTGAGTGCGCTCTTCACGGAAGCGCGAGATGATGAACAGCGAGTAGTCGATCCCCAGCGCCAGCCCCATCCCGCTCAGCATGTTCACGATGAACACCGACAGGTTGAAGACGAGCGACAGCAGCGCGACGACGCCGAGCCCAACGAGGATCGAGATCAGCGCCAACGCCACCGGCATGAGCCCGGCGACGACGGTGCCGAAGACGAGCACCAGCACGACGAGGGCAGCGGGCAACCCGAACGCCAGCTCGCCGTTCTCGAGGTCGGTCTGCGAGAGCTTGCTGAAGTCGTTCTGCGCCGGGTAGTTGCCGGTGATCGAGGCGGTGAAGGCGGCCGAGGACGCGCGCTCGATGACCGCGACGATCGGCTTGACATCGGCCGCGCTCGCCGACGAGAGCGTGATCAGCGTCGCGTGTCCGTCACTCGAGACCAGCGACGGCAGCCCGATCAGGTAGCTCCTGACCCCCGAGGCCTTCGCTGTCGCGCGGATCGCGCGGACGAGGTCACCTACGAACACCCGGAACACCGGCTCGCCGGCGGTGTAGCCCGCCGAGTGGACGATCACGACGTCGGTCTTGTCCCCCGGCGGCTGCAGGCTGCGGGGAAACGCTCGGGCGATCAGGTTCGCCGCCTTCTGGGACTCGGGCTGGCCGACCGCGTGGTAGCTCGAGCTGAGCCCTCCCAGGAAGCTGCCCACCAGGACCATCGCCACGAGCACCGCCAGGCCCCACGCGCCGAGCGTCCGCCGCGGCTTCGCGGCGCACGCGCGCGCGAGTCGCTCGGTCAGCGGGCCGCTACGGGACCGCTCGGGGCCGGGCCGGGATGCAGGCGCCGCGCGCCGCTCGCGCTTCGTGCCAAGCACACTCACCAGCCAGATGCTCGCGCCCAAGCGACGCGAGAGTCATCCGCACCAATATCGGCGGGCTCCGTGGAGAACTACTGAAGCGAACGCCAGGCCGGCCACCGTCCGGCGCTGCGGGCCGGTCGAACGGGCGCGCCGGTCCACAGACGAGCGAACACGCCAACCGTAGTTGGTCACGGGCGCGCTGTGGCCCTCGCTGAAGCGAACGCAGAACCCGCGAACCTCGCGCCGGAAGACCTCCTCGTCGCCAAACTTGGGGACGCCCGCGCAAGCGTCTGCGTACGTGCGTGCACGGACCTTGAGCCCGTCGTGCGAGCCCTGCTTCCGGCGGCCGAAGCGCGTTCCCTCGCGGGTCGTCAGACGAGCGCTTTCACGATCGGCCGACCGACTCCGGCGCGACTCGGACCGGACACCGATGAACGGGGTCCGGTCACGACGATGGGCGTCTATCCCGCTCGCGGTTGGGGCAGAGTCCTTGGCGCGCAACCTACGAACGGCTCTGTAGCGCTACTCTCTCGCGCTACTCCGAGGAGTTGTCGGCTGCGAACTGGCCAGCCGTCGTGCCCGCATCCCCAGCGTATACGGGCAATTGAGTAACGGGAGCGACGGGACTCGAACCCGCGACCTCCGGCGTGACAGGCCGGCGCTCTAACCAACTGAGCTACGCCCCCTGACGGGGAGACCCAAGTATGGCAAGAGACCTTGATCCCCGTAGTTCGCAACTTTCCGCGGCGCGGCGGGTTTGAGCCGACGTAATCGATCTCCGTCGGGACGCGCCCTCCCGGCCGTGGAGCGTCCTGGAGATCGGCGGCGGGGACCCGAGAAGCGGGTCCCCGTCGTGTTTAAGCCGCGGGTCACGATTTCGCCGCCGCAACCGCGCCAGCGTGATCGCGTCGCGGCTCAGACCGGCGGTGGGACCCAGCCGCCAAAGGCTCGCTCAAGCTCGATTGCCACCGCGATCGAGACGTGGTCCCGATTCATCCCGGCGGCCACCTGGGTCCCGAGCGGAAGCCCGGTGGCCGCCGACAGTCCCAGCGGCACCTCGGTCACCGGCACGCCGGCGAGGTTGAAGACCGCACACGAATTGAGCAGCCACGGCCGTCCCAGCGTCCGCCCGTGCCGCGGGGCCACCCGCGGGTGGGCCGGATGCAGCAGGACCCCGTCGCCGATCGTCTCGGTGAGCTCGCCGACCAGCTCACGCGCGGCGGCGAGTAGCCGTTTGCGCCCGGGCGGCTGTGAGCCCTGGGGCAGCAGCTCCGGGGCGAGCGTCATCCGGGTCGGCAGCGTGTGGGGCCCGCCGGGCGCCAGCAGGCTTCGCCAGGTCGGGCGTTTCGCCCCCGCGGCGGCGAGCAGACTCAGGGTGGTCTGCTCGGCCTCGGCCTGCAGCGTTGCCACGAACGGCAGCCAGGCATAGCGCCATGAGCGCAGCGCGACGCGGTGAAGCTGCGCCCCGGCCGCGGCCAGGGCGCCCGCGGCCCGCTCGCGGGCATCGTGCAGCTCGCGGCTGATCGGCAGCAGCGAGCTCTCCTGAAGGATCACGACTCGCAAGCCCTGGAGCGAGACGCCGGCTGGATCGCCGAGCCGGCCGTCAGGCGCCCTTCCGCCGGCGTCGGCGATGATCGAGAGCACGCCGATCAGGTCCTCGGCGTGCCGGGTCAGCGGCCCGACGCCGAGCATCCTCCCCGCCGGACCCGGCGTGCCGGGATAGGTGCCGGTGTTGGGCACCAGTCCTGACGAGGGCTTGTGCCCGAAGACCCCGCAGAACAACCCCGGCACCCTGATCGAGCCGGCAATGTCCGACGCCAGTCCGAACGGTGAGGCGCCTGATCCGACTGCCGCGCCCTCGCCGCCCGAGGATCCCCCCGCCGTGCGGGTAGGGTCATAGGGATTGTTGGTCCGCCCGTAGAGCCGGTTGGAGGACTCGATCCACAGCGTCAGCTCCGAGGTGTTGGTCACTCCGAGCGGGATCGCGCCGGCGTCCAGCAGCCGCTGCAAAGCCGGAGCGTTGCGCGTGGCCAGGCAGTCCTTGCGCGCCACCAGACCGGCCGATTGGGGCATACCCGTGAGCGCGATCGACTCCTTGACGGTGAACGGGACGCCGAGCAGCGGCGGCAGGACCTCCGCCGGCCCGGCGGATCTGAGCAGCTCGTCGGCGAGCGTCGCCTCCCGCCGGGCGAGGTCGAAGCGGTCGGCGGCCAGGGCGTTGATGCGCGGCGCCAGGCGCTGATGGCACTCGATGTGCGCCTCGACGACCTCTGACGCCGACAGCTCGCCTGCGCGGATGGCGCGCGCCAGGGACAGCGCCGAGCGCGAGGTGATCGAACCGGATTCGGCGCGCGTGTCCATCACGGTGAGAGCGGCCAGACACGACTCATCACCGTCTCCACGAAGCGCTCGTAACGCTCGGGCGAATAGTGCTGCGCGTCGGTCAGCACCATCCGCCCCGCCTCCTCACCGAAGCTGCGGATCGCGTGCGCGGTCAGCTCAACGTCGAGCGCGTCAGCCGGCTCGGAGCGGTCCAGGGCCCACCGAACCAGTGCCTCGATGCGCTCCAGCGTGCGCGCCCGGTTGCTCTCGACGTTATGGCGCACGATCGCGGGCGTGCCCTCCAGCGGCAGCAGGATGATCCGCCACGTCGCCGGGCGGCTGGCGACGGCATCCAGGAAGCGCCTCACGCCCGCGGCCAGCAGCTCGGCCGGATCGCGATCACCGGGGCGGTCGGGAACGACCTGCTCCAGTTGCGCGAGCGCGTAACGCTCCTCGCGGGCGATCATCGCCTGGAGCAGCGCCCCCAGGTTCTCGAAGTGGTCGTAGATCACCGGCCGCGTGACGCCGGCGGCTCTGGCGATCGCCTCGATCGTGACGCCCTCGTACCCGTGGGCCAGGATCACGCTCAGCGCGGCGTCGATCAGCTGCTCGCGACGCTCCTGTGGGGGCATTCGAGGGGCGTAAGGGCGACGGGCCTTGCCGGTGGCGTCCGACGACGGTCGAGGCTGCATCGGTGGCGGCAGGCTAGCACCAACTCGGGCGGGCCTACAGCGGTGTAGGTTCTTGCGCGCGGCCGGCTCGCTACGGTCGACCTGTGCGGCCGGTCTTCGATGGTCACAACGATGCGCTGACGCGCGAAGATCACGCCCTGATCGTCGCCGGGCGTCCCGATGGTCACCTGGATCTGCCGCGGATGCGGGCCGGGGGAGTGCGGGGGGCGATCTTCGCGATCTTCACCCCGTCGGCGTTAGAGGGCAAGATCCCGGTCGCGCGTGATGATGGCGTGCTGGAGTTCGAGCTCGCCGCAGAGGTGTCCCATGACCGGGCCGCCGCGTTTGCCGCGGAGGTCGCCGGGCGGCTGCTGGCGCTCGAGCGCCAGGGCCACGTCCGCATCGCCCGGCAGGTCGCCGACCTGGACGCGGCCCACGACGACGATGGGCCGCCGCTGGCGGTGATGCACCTGGAGGGGGCCGAGGCGATCGACCCGTCGCTGGAGGCGCTTGACCTCTGGTACGCCGCGGGGCTGCGTTCGCTGGGGCCGGTCTGGAGTCGCCCCAACGCGTTCGGCCACGGAGTGCCGTTCATCTCGCCGAGCAGTCCGGATACCGGACCCGGCCTGACGCCGGCAGGCGATGCGCTCGTGCGGCGCTGCGCCGAGCTGGGGATCCTCGTCGACCTCAGCCATCTCAACGAGGCGGGCTTCTGGGATGTCGCGCGGGCCAAGCCAGGGCCGCTGGTGGCCAGCCACTCGGCGGCGCATTCGCTGTGCGCGGCCTCCCGCAACCTGACCGACGCCCAGCTCGATGCGATCGGGGCTTCGGGTGGCCTGGTGGGGATCGTGTTCGCGTGCCCGTTCCTGCGCCCGGACTTCGCCGATGATCCCGCCACGCCGCTGGAGCTGATCGCCGACCACGCAGCCTATGTCGCCCAGCGAATCGGCGTCGCGCACGTGGCGCTCGGCTCAGACTTCGACGGGGCGACGATTCCCGCGCCGCTGGGAGACGTGGCGGGAGTTCCGCGGCTGCTCGATGCGCTGACGCAGGTCGGCTTTAGTGCGCCGGAGATCGCCGCGATCGGGTGGCAGAACTGGCGCCGGGTCCTCGAAGGCTGGTGGGCGCGCTAATCAGTTAATCAATTCAAAAGAAATAATGGGAATTGGGGGTGGTCGCGCTGATCGTGTGAGCGTCGAGTTTCACGGTGGGCTCGATCGGCGGCGGCGACCGCCGCGCTCTTCGCCCTCCACGACGCGCCGCAGGACCTCCTCATCCCAGCGGTGGGTGCGCAGCAGGCGGTAGCGCTCGGCGCTGATGCGCAGGTAAGCCTCGGTGTCGCTCTGGTCACCGATCAGGTCGGCCTCACGCAGCATCGCGACCACCGGCCGGTACTCGTTCTCCAGCCATGCGAACGCCGTTTCTCGGCGGTTGATCGGTTCGGCGCGGTCCTGGATCGTGCGAAAGCCCCAGGCCTCGACGTGCTGGGCGAGCTTGGCGTAATCCCAGGGGTCAGCCAGCAGGATCTCCCGCCGCGCGGCCTCAGGCAGCGGCACGCGTTCGAAGAACACCCGCTCATGGCTCTTGAACGGCAGGTCGGCCAGCGTGATCGCCTGCTCGGCCCCGACCCTGGTCACGACCTCGGTCACGTACGCGTCGATGTCGGTTCGCCCCAGCGCCCGCGCGACCGATACCCGGTGGTGGCCGTCGCGGACGAAGTAGATCTCGCCGATCCGCACCAGTTCGACGGGCGGCATGCTCTCACCGCGGCGCATCGCCGCCGCGATGTGCTCCCAGCGCGAGCGGACCCGGGCCGAGGTGGGACGAAAGCTGCGGTCGAACTCGCGCCCGCGGTCGACGGTGCCCACGATCGCCTCTAGCTCGACCACCTGATGGCCGCCGGGACGCTCGCTGACAAATCCCAGCGCCTGGACGACCTCCTCGTAGGGAAGGATCACGCCGACGTCGTCGGGCTCGCCGCGCAGGCGAGCGGCGAGCCGCGCCAGGGTCGCACGCCGGCGCGCGCGCAGGAAATCGTGCTGCGCGTCAACCCCTGGCATTCCTGTCGAGCGCCGAGCGTTGGGCATCGGCGCCCGAGGTTAGCTGCTCGCCGGGGCGTCTCCCTGACTTCCAACGGCACTCGGCGAGGCGGCCGGCGTCGAGCCGCCGCCGCCGGGTCTGGCACCGAGCAGCGACTTGCCGGTCTCAGGATCGAACATGTGCAGGTGTTCGCTGTTGAACCACAGCTCGGCCTCCTGGCCCTGACGCACCGGGCTGGCCGCCTCCAGGCGGGCGACGACCTGGCTGCCCTCCTGCGTGGGCAGGTCGGCGGCGCCCGCGTCGTGGGCCAGCTCCTCGAGCTCTCGCGAGGAGACCTTCTCGGACTCGAGGTTGAAGTAGGCGTAGAACTCCGAGCCCATCGACTCGAGCACGTCGATCTTGGTCTTGAACGTGATGCCCTTCGACTTGTCGCCGACCAGCGTCGCGTCCTCGAAGTCTTCTGGCCGCAGCCCGACGATCACCCCGCCCCGCCCGCCGCCCGGCCCCGACTGCAGCCCTCCCCGCAGCGTCTCGGGGATCGCCACCGTCCCGATCGGGAGCTTGACGCTGTCGCCGTCCAACTCGCCGGGGAGAAAGTTCATCGACGGGGACCCGACAAAGCCGGCCACGAACAGGTTCTTCGGCCGGCCGTAAAGCTCGCTCGGCGGTCCCACCTGCTGCAGCACGCCGGCGCGCATGACCGCGATCCGGTCGCCGAGCGTCAGCGCCTCGGTCTGATCGTGGGTCACGTAGATCGTCGTCGTCTCCAACCGCTGCTGGATCCGCGAGATCTCGGTGCGCATCTGCACACGCAGCTTGGCGTCGAGGTTGGACAGCGGCTCGTCCATCAGGAACACGCTCGGGTTGCGCACGATCGCGCGGCCCATCGCCACACGCTGGCGCTGGCCGCCGGACAGGTTGGCCGGCTTGCGCTCCAGGTGCTGCTCGAGGTCGAGGATCCGCGCCGCCTCGCCGACCTTCTTGTCGATCTCGTCCTGCGGGGTCTTGGCCAGCTTGAGCGCGAAGCCCATGTTCTCGCGCACCGTCATGTGCGGGTACAGGGCGTAGTTCTGGAACACCATCGCGATGTCGCGATCCTTCGGCGCCTTGTCGTTGACGACCTGGCCGCCGATCTTCAGCTCGCCGTCGGTGATGTCCTCCAACCCCGCGACCATCCTCAGCGCCGTCGACTTGCCGCAGCCGGACGGGCCCACCAGGATCATGAACTCGCCGTCGGCGACCTCCAGGTTCATGTCCTTGACGGCCTCGTAGCCGTCGCTGTAGCGCTTGGTGATGTGCTCGAGTGCGATCTGGGCCATGGCTTCTCCTTATCCCTTGACGGCGCCCGCGGTCAGGCCGGAGACGATCCGGCGCTGGAACAGGATCACGAGCAGCATCACCGGCACGGTGACGACGACTGCGGCCGCCGCGATGTCTCCGATCGGCACGGTGAACTGCGAGACACCCGGGAACAAGGCGATCGCTGCGGGCACGGTCTGGGCGTTTGATGTCGATGTGAGCGAGATAGCGAAGATGAAATCGTTCCAGCAGATGATGAACACAATGATGAACGTCGTCGCGATGCCCGGCGTGGCCAGTGGGGCGATGATTTTGCGGAACGCTTGGGCCGGGGTCGCACCGTCGACCTGAGCCGCCTGCTCAAGCTCCCATGGTATCTCCCTGAAGAACGCCGACAGCGTGTAGATCGAGAGCGGCAAGGCGAACGTCATGTACGGGATGATCAGCCCCGGCCACGTGTCGTACAGGCCAATCTGGCGCCACAGGTTGTACAGCGGGCCGACGAGTGAGACCTGCGGAAACATCGCTACGGCCAACGAGACCGCCAGGATGATCCGCTTGCCGGGAAAGTCCAGGCGGGCGATTGCGTAAGCGGCGGCCGACGCGAGCAGCACGGCGAGCGCGGTCGAGATCAGCGCGATTCCAATCGAGTTGCGAAGCGCGTCGGTGAAGACTCCTGCATTGAAGATGTCCGAGTAGTTCGACAGCGTCCACTGGTGCGGAATGAAGCTTCCGTCGGTGACGGTTGCTGGGGTCTTGAGCGACAACATCACGATCCACAGCACTGGTACGAGTGAAGCGACGACGATGACGAGCAGCGCTAGCGACCACCCGCTTCTCTGCTTGCCTCGTGGGCTCACTTGGCCTCCCCTCCGGGGGCCGCGCCGGCGCCGAAGCCCTTGATGAATACGAACGCGATCAGCGCCACGAGCAAGAACAGCAGCACCGAGACGGCGGATCCGAGTCCCAGGTTCAGCCGGTTCAGCAGCGTGCTGTAGTTGAGCATCGAGATCGACTCGGTGCCCTGGGCGCCCTGGTTGAAGATGTAGATCGTGTCGAAGATCCTGAACGCGTCGAGCGTGCGGAACAG
>ODAK010003437.1_pt1 | contig 16389 bp, 15 predicted proteins | sample 1539591 | NCBI WGS metagenome assembly ODAK01 (sample SAMEA3539303, study PRJEB22396) | soil metagenome | biome: tundra; feature: field; material: soil | place: USA | collected 2010-05 | depth 0.15 m
CCGAGCACCTGGCCGATGGCGATTTCCTGGTCGGGGACAGCGTCAGTCTCGCCGATGTCGCGCTGGTCGCCTATACCCGCTGGGCCGGCGAGGGCGGTTTCGACCTGGGCGTCTTTCCCAACCTGCGCGGCTGGATCGGCCGGGTCGAGACCGCGCTCAACATCACCTGACCGAGTTCGCCATGATCCCCCACCGCCGCCTCGTCCGTCTCGCCGCCGCGGCCTGCGCGCTGCTGTCGCTGGCCCAGGCGCCCAGGGCGCTGGCCTGGGGCGCGACCGGCCACCGGCTGATCGGCCAGGCGGCCGCCGCCGCCCTGCCGCCGGACCTGCCGGCCTTCCTGCACACGCCCCAGGCCATCGAGGACCTTGGCGAACTGGCGCGCGAACCCGATCGCTGGCGCGCCGCCGGCAAGACCCACGACACCACCCGCGACCCGGGCCACTTCGTCGACATCGATGACAACGGCAAGGTGCTCGGCGGCCCGTCGCTGAACGACTTGCCGCTGACCCGCGCGGACTATGAGGCGGCGCTGAGAGCGGTCGGTTCGGACAGCTACCATGCCGGCTATCTGCCCTATTCGATCATCGACGGCTGGCAGCAGCTGACCAAGGACTTCGCCTATTGGCGCGTGCTGACGGCGGCCATTCCGCGCGAGCGCGATCCGGTGCGCAAGGCCTGGCTGAAACACGATCTGGTCCGTCGCGAGCAGTTGATCCTGTCGGACCTCGGCGACTGGGCGCACTATGTCGGCGACGGCAGCCAGCCCATGCACGCCTCGGTCCACTACAACGGCTGGGGCGCCTATCCGAACCCCCACGGCTACACCCAGGACAAGGTGCATGGCCCCTTCGAGGGGATCTTCGTGCGCCAGTTCGTCAGCCTGGCCGCCGTGCAAAAGGCGATGCCGGCGCCAAGGGCCTGCGCGGCGATCGAGGTCTGCGCCGCCGACTACCTGGCCCAGACCGCGGCTAGCGTTGTGCCCTTCTACGAGATGCAGAAGGCCGGCGGCATGGCCGGCGCCAACCCGTCCGGACGCGCCTTCGCCGTCGCTCGCGTCGCGGCCGGCGCCGCCGAGCTGCGCGACCTGACCGTCGCGGCTTGGCAGGCCAGCGCCAGAGGCTCGATCGGCTATCCGGCGATCACCGTCGAGGCGATCGTCAAGGACGGCCTCGACCCTTACGATGCGCTCTACGGCGAGGACTAGATGGCCAACGCTCTACGTTTCGGTGAGGCTCTACCGGGCCTGGACTATACCGACCGACCGGCGGCCTACGGCCTGCTCGAGCACGAGGGGCGGCTGGCGCTGGTCAATGTCAGCCTGCCCGATCGGGCGCCCTTTTTCGACCTTCCGGGCGGCGGCATCGACGAGGGCGAGAGCGAGGCCCAGGCCCTGGTGCGCGAATTCGGCGAGGAGACCGGTCTGGTGGTCGAGGCGGGCGAGCTGGTGACCCGCGCCGACCAGTACATGATCAGCGCCCACGACGAGCCTTTCCTGAGCCAGGGCGGCTTCTTCGAGGCCGAGCTCAGGCATGAGCGCCCGGAACTGAAGATCGAAGACAGCCACGCCCTGGTCTGGCTCGACCCGAACGAGGCGCTGCTGCGGCTGCGCCACGACAGCCACGCCTGGGCGGTGAGCGCCTGGCTGCGCAAGCAAATACCGCTGCGATAGGGCCTAGCGGCCTCTCAGGTCGGCCAGGGCCGGGCCGATCAGGCTCCAGGGCTCGATGAAATAGCGGCTGAACAACCGCGACGGCTCGGCCGCGAACCGGAACAGCCATTCGAGGCCCAGCCGGCCGCTCCAGCGCGGCGGCGTTGGCGTGACGCCCGCCTCATAGTCGAAGGCCGCGCCGACCGTGAAGATGACGCAAGGCGGCAGGGCGGCGCGATGGCGCGCCACCCAGCGTTCCTGGCGCGGCATGCCCATGCCGACGAAGAGCACGTCGGGCCGCCAATCGCGGATGGTTTCGACCACGGCCACAGCCTCGTTCGGATCGTCGAGCTCGAAATAGCCGTGCCGAACGCCGATCTCGACGCCCCGCCAGCGTTTCCGCAGCGCCTCGGCCGCCTGTTCGGCCACGCCGGGCGCGCCGCCCAGCTGGAAGACGCGCCAGCCGCCGGCCTGCGCCGCGCTCCAGAAGGCCTCGCGCCAGTCAAGATAGGTGGCGCGGTGCTCGAGCCCGACGGGATGGCCCAGCCATCGGCCCCAGGCGATCAGCGGCCGCGAGTCGATCTCGACCAGGTCGGCCATGCGATAGAAGTCGGCCATTTCGGGCTCGCGGCGCAGCCAGTAGAGGCTGTGCAGATTGTGGTTGGCGATGACGGCGCCGCGTCCGGTGCGGATGCGCGCTTCGGCGAAAGCGATCACCGCCGCGGGCGTGACCGCGTCCACCTCGCCGCCGAGCAAGCGGATGCGCGCGGGCTGGTCTTCGACGTCAGAATGCGCTGAGCGGGCGGCCATGTCGGCGTTAGACATGGCAGACCTGGCTTAAGCGACGACTAACCGAGCAACGTCGACGGTTGTAGACAGTTGCTCTTCGTTCGTGATTGCGGTCTTAGTCGAGTTCGGTCATTGCAAATACGCAAACTAGCCACAAAGGGCCATGGATAGTCCCGCCAAATTCGATGTCAGGCAGACCGACGGCACCGCAACCGCCTTGCTCAGTGGCGATTGGACGGCCGTCGATATGGGCGACGCCGGACAGCGGCTAAGCCAGTTGCTGCACGAATCGCCGCGCGCGGCGCTCGATCTGAGCGCCATCGGCCGCTGCGACACGGCCGGCGCCTTCGCGATCCTGCGCGCCGCCGAGGGCAAGGTCGAGACCAAGGAAATCGTCGCGCCCCGGCGCACGGCGCGGCTTCTGGAACTGGTCCATCATGCTCTGCGCGCCGAGCCGGTGCCGCATCGCCCGACCCATTCCGTCCGCGAACTGCTCGATCGCCTTGGCCGCGGCCTGGTGCATGTGGCGGTCGAAGGCTTCGAGACCATGGCCTTCCTCGGCCATCTGCTGACGGTGGTCGTCCGCATCGCGGCTCATCCCCGGCGGATGCGCTGGGCGACCTGTTTCAACATCGCCGAGCGCGCCGGTCTGGACGCCATCCCGATCGTCGCCATCACCACCTTCTTCATCGGCGCCGTCGTTGGCTTCCTGGGATCGAACGAACTGGCGCAGTTCGGCGCCCAGGTCTTCGCCGTCGAGCTGATCGGCATTGCGGTGATGCGCGAGTTCAACATCATCATCACCGCCGTGCTGCTGGCCGGCCGCTCGGCCTCCAGCTTCGCCGCCGAAATCGGCGCGATGAAGATGAGCCAGGAAATCGACGCCATGCGCATCATGGGCATCGATCCGTTCGAGGCCCTGGTGCTGCCCAGGTTCATCGCGCTGCTCTTCACCATTCCGCTGCTGACCTTCGTGGCCACCCTGGCCGGCCTGACCGGCGGCCTGATCGTCAGCTGGACGGTGCTGGGGCTGAGCCCGAGCTTCTTCTTCAATCGCATCGTCGACAATGTCGGCGTCACCCAGTTCTGGCTCGGCATGGCCAAGGCGCCGGTCATGGCGCTGGTCATCGCGGGCATCGGATGCCGGCAGGGCATGGAGGTTGGCGGCGATGTCGAATCGCTGGGTCGCCGGGTCACCACCGCGGTGGTTCACGCGATCTTCTCGATCATCCTGATCGACGCCTGTTTCGCCCTCCTCTACATGAAGCTCGACCTATGAGCGACGTCATCGAAGAAGACGAACTCGACGAAGACGCGGCCCCCATCGAGGTCATCGGGCTGGTGTCGCAATACGGCGATCACCTGATCCATGACGGCCTCAATCTGAAGGTGAAGCGTGGCGAGGTCCTCGGCGTTGTCGGGGGTTCCGGCGCTGGCAAGACGGTTCTGCTCAACACCCTCATCGGCCTGAAGGTGCCGGAGGGCGGGGTCGTCAAGATTTTCGGCGAGGATCTGGATCGGGCCTCGACGGCCAAATGGGACGCGATCGAGCGCAGCTGGGGGGTGCTTTTCCAGCAGGGCGCACTGTTCTCCAACCTGACGGTCAAGGAAAACGTCGCCGCGCCGATGCACGAGCACACCGAGCTGTCCAACAAGCTGATCTCCGAACTGGCTGAGCTGAAGATCGCCCTGGTCGGCCTGCCGCCCCTGGCGGGCGCGCTGAAGCCGAACGAACTTTCGGGCGGCATGATCAAGCGCGCGGCGCTCGCCCGGGCTTTGGCCCTTGACCCGCAGCTGGTCTTCCTGGACGAGCCGACCTCGGGCCTGGATCCGATCGGGGCCGCGGCCTTCGACGAGCTGATCGCCGATCTTTCGGCGAGTTTGCACCTGACCGTCTTCATGATCACCCACGATCTCGACAGTCTGCATGCGATCTGCGACCGGGTCGCCGTGATCGCCGACAAGAAGGTGATCGGGGTCGGCACGATCCCACAGTTGGAAAAACTGGATCACCCTTGGATCAACGAATACTTTAATGGACCGCGGGGGCGGGCGACGTCCCAGGCGTATCCGGCAAGAGAGCGCCACTGATGGAAAGAAACGCCAACTACGCGTTGGTCGGCTTCGCCTCGCTGATGTTGTTCGTCGGCCTGGTGATCTTCGTCGTCTGGCTCGCGAAGGTGCAGTTCTCACGCGAGTACGACACCTACGACATCGTCTTCGACGGCCCGGTCAACGGCCTCTCTCAAGGCGGCGAGGTGCACTTCAACGGCATCAAGGTCGGCGATGTGACCACCATCGCGCTCGACAAGGTCGACCCGAAAAAGGTTGTCGCGCGGGTGAAGGTCACCAGCGACGTGCCGATCCGGGCCGACAGCTATGCGACCCTGGAACCGCAAGGCATCACCGGCGTGAACTATATCCAGATCACCCCGGGTTCGGCGGACAAGCCCCTGCTCAAAAACATGCCGAAAACGGGCAAGTATCCGGTGCTGCACAGCAAATCGAGCGCGTTCTCGGACCTGCTTTCCAATTCCGGCACGGTGCTCGCCTCGACCGTCGAGGCCTTGAACCGGGTCAACCGGGTGCTCTCCGACGACAATATCAAGCAGTTCAGCGGCACGCTCGACGACATCCACGCGATCACCACCGAGGCACGCACGCGCAAGCAGCTGTTCGCCGACGCCGACACGGCGCTGAAGAAGATCGATGACACCGCCGCAAGCATCCAGCGGCTGAGCGACAACGCCAACGGCATGATGAGCGGCGATGGCCGCCGGGCCCTGAAGAACGCCGCCGACGCCGCCGAAGAGCTGAAGGCGACCGCGGCGGAGGCCCGGACGTTGCTGACCAAGCTGCAAGGCCCGACCGTCGACTTCGCCAACAACGGCCTGCCGCAGCTCACCTCGGCCGTCGGAACCCTGCAACAGACGGCGGAATCGCTCAACCGCCTCTCGACCGAGATCGAGCAAAGCCCACAATCCCTGATATCCAAGGCGCCCGCCAAGGAAGTGGAGGTGAAGCCGTGACGACCCTTCGCACGGCGCTCTGCGCCGCCCTGCTGCTTGGCCTGGCTGGCTGCATCACCGTGTTTCCAAAGGTGCCGCCCGCTCAGCTCTATCAATTCGGCGTCGTGCCGGCGCCGGCCCAGTCTCCGGCGGTCGGGAGCTTCAACGTCCTGCACCTGACCACCGGGTTTACGCTGCCGGCGGAGGGTGATCGCATCCTCACCACCAATGGGACCGAAGCCGCCTATATCGCCGGGTCACGCTGGGTTTCGCCCGCCTCGACCCTGTTCGATCAGGCCGAACAGCAGGCCTTCGATCAGTCGGGCGGCGTCGCGCGCCTGCTTCATCGCGGCGATCCCGCCCTGGCCCCGATCGGTCTGACCCTGGAGGTGCAGAGCTTCGAGGCCCGCTATAGTGGCGACCCCAAGGCGGCGCCGACCGTTGTGGTCACCGTGCACGCCATGCTGACCAGCGCCGCCGACCGCAAGGTGCTTGGCGACGAGACCTTTGTCAGTCGCATCCAGGCGAGCGACAACCGCGTCAGCGCCATCGTCGACGCCTTCAACGCCGCCACCAACGACGTCCTGACCCGCATCGTCGGTTGGACCGATCAGCACGGCGCCGGCGGCTAGAGACGTCTCCGCCCCGAGCCGATCGGAGCGGAGACCCCTTGATCCTAGTTAGACCGCCTTCTTGAAGATGGTCAGGCCGAGCGCCACCAGGATGATGAAGATGGCGATCGCCACGAAGGCGAGGATCTTGGCGACGGCGAACGAGGCGCCGGCGATGCCGGTGAAGCCCAGTATGGCGGCGACGATGCCGATCGCCAGAAAAATGAAGGCCCATTTGACCACGGTCTGATCTCCTCGGTTTGCGGCCAGCGCCGCTTGTTGCGAGGAAACGTCTGTCTGAGCCTGGCGTTCCGCGCCTAGCCGAGCGCCGAGGCGGCGCGCGCCAGGGCGGTGATCGCGGGCCAGTCTCCGGACCTGATGGCGTCCGCCGGCGCGACCCAGGCGCCGCCGACGCACAGCACATTGGGCAGGGCGAGCCAGGCCGGCGCGCTGGCCGCGGTGATCCCTCCGGTGGGGCAGAACCGGCACTGGGACAGGGGAGCCTGCAGCGCCTTCAGCGCGCCTGGACCGCCGGAGGTCTCGGCCGGGAAGAACTTGAAACGGTTCAGGCCCGCATCCAGGCCGCGCATCACCTCGCCGGCCGTGACCACTCCGGGCAGGAAGGGTACGCCGCTCGCGCGCGCCGCGGCGATCAGCGGATCGGTGAGGCCCGGGCTGACCACGAACCGCGCCCCAGCCGCGACCGCCCGATCGAAATCGGCGGCGTTCAGCACCGTGCCGGCGCCGACAATGGCGCCCGGGACCTCGCGGGCGATGAGGGCGATGGCCTCCAGCGCGCAGTCGGTGCGCAGGGTGACCTCGAGAGGCCGCAAGCCCCCCTCGACCAGGGCGCGGGCCAGGGGGACCGCATCCTCCAGCCGTTCGATGGTCAGGACCGGGATCACCGGCCCGGTGGTCATCAGTTCATCGACGCTCACGGCGCCCACCAGACCTCGACCGGGACATCCGACTGATTGAGCACGGTGCAGACCGGCAATTCGTTGGGGTCGCCCAGCGCACGCGCCTGGCTGACCACGTCCAGCTTGCCCCGGCCCTCGATGAGCAGGACGATCCAGCGCGAGCCCAGAATGGCCGGGATGGTCATCGACAGGCGCGCGGCCGCACCGGCGGCTTCCGGCCGGTCGACGGCGCAGACCAGCTCGTCGGGGCCGGCGTTCATGGCCCGCTTCAGCTCCGCCGCGTGCGGGAAGAGCGAGGCGATATGGCCGTCGTCGCCCATGCCCAGGATGACGACGTCGAACGGCCGCGCCATGCTGGCCAGGGCGTGGTCGACCTTGGCCTCGGCCGCGGCCGGCATCGCATCGGGGGTCTTCAGCCCGATCAGTTCGGCCGCCGCCGCGCGATCGCGCAGCAACCGGCGCCGCACCAGCCCCTCATTGCTGTCGGCGCCGTCGGGCGCGACCCAGCGTTCGTCGGTCAGGGTGATCTCCACCCGGTCCCAGGGCGCCGGCTCGGCTGAGAGCGCGTCGTAGAGCGGCCCGGGCGTCGTGCCGCCGGTGGCGACTAGGCTGGCACGGCCGCGCGCCGCGACCGCGTCGGTCAGCCGGACCGTGATCTCCATGGCCAGGGCGGCGAACAGGCTCTCCCGGTCGTCGAACAGCCGGTCGTTGTCGCTCGAGGCGCCTGTGTCACTCATACCAGCTGTGTCCGTTCCGCTCGGTGAGCGCGAATGCGCCCGATGGACCCCACGAGCCGGCGGCATAGGGCGAAGGCTTGACGCCATAGTGCGACCAGCCGGCCTCGATGGCGTCGATCCAGGTCCAGGCCGCTTCCGCCTCGTCGCGGCGTACGAACAGGGTCTGGTTGTTCTTGATCGCTTCCAACAGGAGCCGCTCATAGGCGATGCGCCGGCGCGGCGCCTCCACCCGAAACGCGTCGGTCAGGCTGAGGTTCAGGGCCACCGGCCGCAACTCCATGCCGTCGAGACTGGGTGTCTTGTTCATCAGGGTCAGCGCGATCTCTTCCTCGGGCTGCAGCCGGATGGTCAAACGGTTGGCCATCATGTCGTCGCCGGCGAAGATCGAGTGGGGCACGTCGCGAAACTGGATGACGATCTGCGAACTCTTGCTCGGCAGCCGCTTGCCGGTGCGCAGGTAGAAGGGCACCCCCGCCCAGCGCCAGTTGTCCACATTGACCTGGACGGCGACGAAGGTCTCGGTGTCGCTGGCGCCGCCGCCGGTCTCGTCGAGATAGCCGGCCACCGAGGCGCCGTCGGCGACCCCGGCGCGATACTGGCCGCGGACGGTCTTCTTCTCGACATCGCGCCCGACGATCGGCCGCAAAGATCGCAGCACCTTGACCTTTTCGTTGCGCACCGAGTCCGGATCGAGGCTGGCCGGCGGCTCCATGGCCACCAGGCAGAGCAGCTGCAGCACATGGTTCTGCACCATGTCGCGAAGCGCGCCGTACTCGTTGTAATAGCCCCAACGGCCCTCGACGCCGACCGTCTCGCCGACGGTGATCTGCACGTGCTCGACCGAGACCTTGTTCCACAGCGGTTCGAACAGGGTGTTGGCGAAGCGCAGCGCGATCAGGTTCTGCACCGTCTCCTTGCCGAGATAGTGGTCGATGCGGAAGATCTCGCGCTCGGCGAAGGTGCGGGCCAGCGCGTCATTGATCTCGATGCAGCTTTGCAGGTCGCGGCCGATCGGCTTTTCGACGATGACCCGGCTGTCGGCCTTGGCCAGCTCCGCCTCGCGCAGATTGCCGCTGATTGCGTCATAGAGGTTGGGCGAGGTCGACAGATAGAAGATCACCTCGCGCGCGCCGCCGAGCACGGTCGCCAGATTGTGGAAGGTGGCCGGATGTTCGGCGTCGACGACGCAATAGCCCAGCCGGCGGCGATAGCGCTCCCAGACCTGCGGGTTGAAATAGCCCTCGGCGCGGTCGTGGACGCTGGCCTCGACCCGGGCGATGAAGTCGTCGTCGGTCAGGTTCGAGCGGGCGCCGCCGATGATGCGGAACTCCGGCGGCAGCAGGCCCTCGCTGTCGAGGAAGTACAGCGACGGATAGAGCATCCGCTGCGCCAGATCCCCGGTCGCGCCGATGATGACGATGGCTTGAGCGGTCATCCAGAAGGCTCCAGCGCCCGCGAGTCACCGGCTCGCGGGCTTAAGGCCGGGTCCTAACCCGCCTCCCGCCTTGGGGAAACCAGTGAGTTGCGCGAATGAGCCTCTCCCGGAGGAGAGGCTCAAAGCTTAGGCGTCGAAGACGACGACCGACCGGGCGATCTGGCCGGTCTTCATTTCGTCGAAGGCCTCGTTGATCTGTTCGATCTTGAGGCGGCGCGAGATCATCTCGTCCAGCTTCAGCTTGCCCGACATGTAGAAGTCGACGAAGCGTGGCATGTCGACGGGGAAGCGGTTGGACCCCATCAGCGAGCCCTGGATGCGCTTTTCGCCCAGGAAGGCCGCGCCCATCAGGGTGACGGTCTGGCCCACTGGGATCATGCCGATGACGTTGGCGGTGCCGCCGCGGCGCAGCATGTTGAAGGCCTGCTCGGCGGTCTTGCCGAGGCCGATGGCCTCGAAGCTGTGGTGCACGCCGCCGCCGGTCATCTCCATGACCTGCGCCACCGGATCGCCGTCGGCGGCGTTGATGAAGTCGGTGGCCCCGAAGAGGCGGGACATGTTGTCCTTGGCCGACGAAGTGTCGATGGCGATGATGCGCCCGGCGCCGGCGATCGCCGCGCCGTTGATGGCGGCCAGGCCGACGCCGCCGCAGCCGATCACGGCCACGGTCTCGCCAGGACGGACGTTGGAGGTGTGGATCACCGCCCCGATGCCGGTGGTGACGCCGCAGCCGATCAGGGCGGCGCGGTCGAGCGGCATGTCCTTGCGGATAGCGACGCAGGCGTGCTCGTGGATCAGCATCTGCTCGGCGAAGGACGAGAGGTTCAGATACTGGTTCATGTTGCCGCTGGCCGAGGTGATGCGGGGCTCGGCGCCTTGCTCACGGCGGGTGTCGGGGCTCTGGCACAGCGACATATGGCCGGTGAGGCACTGGTCGCAGTGGCCGCAATAGGCCGACAGGCAGGTGATGACGTGGTCGCCCACCTTCACCGTGCGCACTTCCGAGCCGACCTGTTCGACGACGCCGGCGCTTTCGTGGCCGAGCACGGCCGGCAGCGGGAAGGGATACTTGCCTTCCATGAAGTGGAGGTCGGAGTGGCAGACCCCGGCGGCGGCGGTGCGGATCAGCACCTCATGCGGCCCGGGCTTGCCGATCTGGACGTCCTCGATCTGCAGGGGCTTGCCAACTTCACGCAGTACGGCGGCTTTCATCTGGACGTCCTCCAAGGCTGATGGGCCGACGACAAGCGGCCGTTGGCGCGCAATATGGCGAGGATCAGGTTTTCGGCAATCACTTATCGCAGGCAAGTTGGCGGAGGCGCCTTGTCTGACGCCGGGGCAGGGCTCCCAACTGATCGCGACAACGCGATAAAATGGACCCGAACATGGACGCCACCGCCCGCTTCGCCGAACGCCAGAAAGGCTTCCTGCCGGACCTCCTTGGCCTGGAGGTCAATCTCGACGATCCGTCCCTGATCACCGGCCGGTTCGCGGTGACCAGGCATCACGTCGCCCCGAACGGCTTCCTGCACGCCGCCAGCGTCATCGGCCTGGTCGATACGGCCTGTGGCTATGGCTGCGCCAACAGCCTGCCCGGCGGCGCCAGCGGTTTCACCACCATCGAGCTGAAGGCCAACTTCCTCGGCACCGCGACGGACGGGACGGTGGTCTGCGAGGCGCGCTGCGTCCATGCCGGGCGCACCACCCAGGTCTGGGACGCCGAGGCCCGCCACCAGGAGAGCGGCAAGACCATCGCGCTGTTCCGCTGCACCCAGATGATCCTCTATCCGAAGGCCTGAGCCGCCTCAGGCGAGCCTGGACCGGACCTTCCGGATCATTCGTCCGAGCGAGTCATCGCCGGCGGCCAGGGTCGCCTCGTCCAGGTCGAACCAGCGCAGATCATTGGACTCCTCGCTGATCGCGATGTCCCGGTTGGGCGCGAGCAGCAGGAACCGCACGTCGAAATGCAGGTGCTCGGGCTCGTTCCGGCCACGGTGAAACGGAATGGTGTGCACATCGACGTCGAACACCGCGCCGTCCCACGCCGTCAGGCCGGCGAGGCCGGATTCCTCGGTCGCCTCGCGCAGCGCCGCGCCGAGCACGGTCTCATCGTCGATGTCGACATGGCCGCCGAGTTGGAACCATTTGCCCAGCTTGGCGTGATGGGTCAGCAGTGTGGTGGTGGTTCGCCGGTCGATCACCAGCGCCGAGGCGGTGATGTGGCCGACCGGGTTGGTGCGCGCGATCACGTCGCCGCCGGACGCGAGAAACGCCAGCAGGTGGTCGAGATGCGCCTGCTCGGTCGCGTCGAACGCCGCATAGGGCTGCAGCCGCAGTTCCAGATCGACTGAGATATCCATCTTCGCGCCCCGACCGACTCGGGCGCGATCATAGACGCCGGGAGCGTCGCGCTCAGACCACGATGTCGAGCAGCGCCTTGAAGAGGTTGTCGGTGGTCTTCAGCGTCGCCAGGGAGGCGCGCAGCGCGTGGCTGGCCTTGATCTGATCGATGACGGCGGTGTTGGGATCGCCGCTGTTGGCGAAGGCGTTCGACAGGTTGGCGCCAGCGCTGTCGAGGCTCGACATGGCGTTGACCACGCCCGTTCGCGCCGTTGAAATCGCGTCCAAGAGACCCTCCTCATGGCTCGCCCCGGAGACAACCTAGCCGGTCGCGGTTAAGCGATCGCGGATAGAGGTGGTAAACCCTTGCGAAAGCATGCGGCGGATCGGCCGGGATCGGTTAAGGCCGGGCCGTAACGACCTCTTGATCGCAAGCTCTTGTTTGACGTTGCGTCAGCCTTAGCTTTAGGCAAGACGACTGGGACTTGGGCAGGGTTGGCGCGGCTTTGATGCGCCTTGCCACGCCAATGGAATTACTGTTTCTACGCCGGCGCCCAAAAATGGACGCTCGGTCAAAAAACGTGCGAAAATCGGGTTTTCGTCTGGCGGCTGGCGGCCGCGATGACGAAGGTTGGAATGGGCCAAAGAGGACTGATTGAAAAGGTATAGCCCGGATGGGGTTTAGGCGAAGTCAGGGTCTCTATGACCCGCGGAACGAATATGATGCGTGCGGCGTAGGGTTTGTGGCCAATATCAAAGGCCGCAAGTCGCACGACATCATTCGTCGCGGGTTGGAGATTCTGCTCAACCTGAACCACCGGGGCGCGGTGGGCGCCGACCCCCTGGTCGGCGACGGCGTCGGATGCCTGATCCAGATCCCCGACGCCCTGATCCGCGACTGGGCGGAGCGGGAGGGCCTGACCCTGCCGCCGCCCGGCGACTACGGCGTGGCCATGTGCTTCTTGCCGCAGGACGCCTCGGCGCGCGAATTCGCCGTGCAGCAGTTCGAGCATTTCATCGCCGTCGAGGGCCAGACCCTGGTGGGCTGGCGCGAGGTTCCGACCAATCCGGACGGCCTCGGCAAGACCGTGCTCGAGGAGATGCCGCTGATCCGCCAGGCGATCATCGCCCGCGGCCATGGCGCTCGCGACCAGGACGCCTTCGAGCGCAAGCTGCTGGTCATCCGCAAGCAGACGCAGAACCCGCTCGAGGAGCAGGCCAGGAAGCACAACCTGCCCGGCCTGACCGAACTCTACATGCCGTCCTGCTCGTCGCGCACGGTGGTCTATAAGGGCCTGCTGCTGGCCCGCCAGCTCGGGACCTTCTACGGCGACCTGACCAATCCCCTGACCGAGACGGCGCTGGCCCTGGTTCACCAGCGCTTCTCGACCAACACCTATCCATCCTGGAAGCGCGCCCACCCCTATCGGTTCATCGCTCACAATGGCGAGATCAACACCGAGCGCGGCAACGCCAACTGGATGAACGCGCGCCGCCGCACGATGGAATCGGCCCTGCTCGGCCCCGACCTCGACAAGATGTGGCCGCTGATGAAGGAGGGCGACTCAGACACCGCCAAGCTCGACAACGCGCTCGAGCTCTTGATCGCCGGCGGCTATCCGCTGGCGCACGCCATGATGATGCTGATCCCGGAGGCCTGGGCCGGCAATCCGCTGATGGATGCCAAGCGCAAGGCCTTCTACGAGTACCACGCCGCGCTGATGGAGCCCTGGGACGGGCCGGCGGCGATCGCCTTCACCGACGGCCGCCAGATCGGCGCCACCCTCGACCGCAACGGCCTTCGCCCGGCGCGGTTCTGCTGCACCGACGACGGCCATGTGATCATGGCCTCGGAATCCGGCGTACTGCCGATTCCGGAGGCGCAGATCACCCGCAAGTGGCGGCTGCAGCCGGGCAAGATGCTGCTCATCGACCTTGAGCAGGGCCGGATCGTCGAGGACGACGAGATCAAGGCGACGCTGGCCGACGCCGAGCCCTACGATCTTTGGCTGAAGCAGACCCAGTACAAGCTGGAGGAGCTGCCCGATCCGATTGCGCGGCCCGAGCCTGACCTGGCCAATGACCAGACCGCCCTGCTCGATCGCCAGCAGGCCTTCGGCTACACCCAGGAAGACATCCAGTTCTTCCTGGAGCCGATGTCGGTCTCCGGCGAGGACCCGGTGGGTTCTATGGGCACCGACACGCCGCTGGCGGCGCTCTCCAGGCGCCCAAGGCTGCTCTACGACTATTTCAAGCAGCGCTTCGCTCAGGTGACCAACCCGCCGATCGATCCGATCCGCGAGGAGCTGGTGATGTCGCTGGTCTCGATGATCGGGCCCAGGCCGAACCTGCTCGGCCACCAGGCCGGCGCGCACAAGCGGCTGGAAGTCTCCCAGCCGGTCCTGACCAATGCCGACCTTGAGAAGATCCGCTCGATCTCGACCCTGGTCGACGGCGCCTTCCGCACCGCGACCATCGACATCACCGGCCCGGCCGAACATGGCGATGTGGGGCTGGAGCGGGCGGTCGAACGCATCTGCGCCGAGGCCACCGACGCGGTGCTGGCCGACAACAACATCCTGATCCTGTCGGACCGGGCGCTGTCGGCCGAACGCAACGCCATTCCCGCCGCCCTGGCCACCGCCGCGGTGCACCATCACCTGATCCGCCAGGGCCTGCGCATGCAGACCGGCCTGGTGGTCGAGACCGGCGAAGCGCGCGAGGTGCATCACTTCTGCGTCCTGGCCGGCTACGGCGCGGAAGCGATCAATCCCTATCTGGCCTTCGAAACCCTGGAACAGCTCCGTGTGCAGAACAATCTGCAGCTGAAGGCCTCCGAGGTGCAGAAGAACTTCATCAAGGCCATCGGCAAGGGCGTGCTGAAGGTGATGTCCAAGATGGGCATCTCGACCTATCAGTCCTATTGCGGCGCTCAGCGCTTCGACGCGGTCGGCCTGTCCTCGGCCTTTGTGGAAAAGTACTTCACCGGCACCGACAGCCTGATCGAGGGCGTCGGTCTGGCCGAGATCGCCGCCGAGACGGTCAAGCGCCATCGCGACGCCTATGGCGACAACCCGATCTATCGCGACATGCTCGACGTCGGCGGCGGCTACGCCTTCCGCCTGCGCGGCGAGGAGCACGCCTGGACGCCGGAATCGGTGGCCAATCTGCAGCACGCCGTGCGTGGCGGTCTGCCAGAGGCCTACGCCGCCTTCGCCGCCAGCCTCAACGAGCAGAGCGAGCGGCTGCTCACCCTGCGCGGCCTGATGCGGCTGAAGCCCGCCGAGGCGCCGCTTGGCCTGGACGAGGTCGAGCCGGCCGCCGACATCGTCAAGCGCTTCTCCACCGGCGCCATGAGCTTCGGTTCGATCAGCCGCGAGGCCCACACCACGCTGGCCATCGCCATGAACCGCATCGGCGGTCGCTCCAACACCGGCGAGGGCGGCGAGGAGACCGACCGCTTCAAGCGGCTGCCCAACGGCGATTCCATGCGCTCGGCGATCAAGCAGGTCGCCTCGGGCCGCTTCGGGGTCACGGCGGAATACCTGGTCAATGCCGACGACATCCAGATCAAGATGGCCCAGGGCGCCAAGCCCGGGGAGGGCGGCCAGCTGCCCGGCTCCAAGGTCTATCCGCCGATCGCCAAGACCCGGCTCACGACCGCCGGTGTCGGGCTCATCTCCCCCCCGCCGCACCACGACATCTACTCGATCGAGGACCTGGCCGAGCTGATCCACGACCTCAAGAACGGCAACCGGCACGCCCGGGTGAGCGTCAAGCTGGTCGCCGAGGTCGGGGTCGGCACGATCGCCGCGGGCGTCGCCAAGGCCCACGCCGACGTCGTGCTGATAAGCGGCTACGACGGCGGCACCGGAGCCTCGCCGCAGACCTCCATTGCGCACGCCGGCCTGCCGTGGGAGCTCGGCCTCGCGGAGACCCACCAGACGCTGGTGCTCAACAACCTGCGCAGCAGGATCGCGGTCGAGACCGACGGCCAGCTCAAGACCGGCCGCGACGTCGTCATCGCGGCGATGCTCGGCGCCGAGGAGTTCGGCTTCGCCACGGGCCCGCTCGTGGCCACCGGCTGCATCATGATGCGCGTCTGCCACCTTAACACATGCCCGACCGGGGTCGCGACGCAGGACCCCAAGCTGCGCGCGAAGTACACCGGCAAGCCGGAGCACGTCGTCAACTTCATGCGGTTCATCGCCGAGGACGCCCGCCAGATCATGGCCCAGCTCGGCTTCCGCACGATCGAGGAGATGGTCGGCCGCGTGGACCGGCTCGAGCCGAGGAAGGCCGTCGAGCACTGGAAGGCGAAGGGCCTCGACTTCGGCAAGATCCTCTACCAGCCGGACGTGGACGAGGAGGTCGGGCGCTTCTGCCAGATCCCGCAGGACCACGGCCTGGACAAGTCGCTCGACGTCACGAAGCTTCTGGAGATCTGCCGGCCCGCCATCGAGCGCGGCGAGAAGGTCGTGGCCGAGATGCCGATCAACAACGTGCACCGCGTCGTCGGCACCATAACCGGGAGCGAGCTGACCAGGAAGTGGGGTGCCGCCGGCCTGCCCGACGACACCATACGCATCCTGTTCAGGGGCTCCGCCGGCCAGAGCTTCGGCGCCTTCATCCCAAGGGGCATGACGTTCGCGATCGAGGGCGACGCCAACGACTACGTCGGCAAGGGCCTCTCCGGCGGCAAGATCATCGTCTATCCGTCCCCCAGGGCCACGTTCATCTCGGAGAGGAACATCATCGTCGGCAACGTCGCGCTCTACGGCGCCACGAGCGGCGAGGCCTACATCCGCGGGGTCGCGGGCGAGCGCTTCTGCGTCCGCAACAGCGGTGTGAACGCGGTCGTGGAGTCCGTGGGCGACCACGGCTGCGAGTACATGACCGGC